>ENA-ORNK01000650-ORNK01000650.1-human-gut-metagenome-genome-assembly--contig:-NODE-650-length-40655-cov-19.337611_pt1 | contig 40655 bp, 23 predicted proteins | sample MGYA00242115_ERZ509022 | MGnify/ENA primary metagenome ERZ509022 (study PRJEB26280, sample SAMEA2338690) | human gut metagenome | biome: human gut; feature: human-associated habitat; material: faeces...
AGTGCTTCGGACAATGCGTTCTGCATGGCGGCAAGGCGCTGCTTGAGGGCAGCTTCCGCCGTTTGCAGGTTTTGCACGGCGGGCAGCAGGCGACCGGGGGCGGAGCTTAACAGGGTGCCCACCGCGGCGGCATCCTGCCAGGCGGCAGCAATGGACTGATGCGCACGCTCCCCGCACACAACCGCCAGCCGGGTGCCGCCCTTGTAGCTTTGGGCGCTCAAAATTTTGATGGCCCCCACCTGGCCGGTGGTGGAAACATGGGTGCCGCAGCAGGCGCACAGGTCGGCCCCGCCGGCATCTACCAGCCGCACCGCACCGTCAATTTCCTTTTTGCTGCGGTAGGTCAGTTTTGCAAGGTCTTCCGGCGCGGGGTACCAGCAGCGCACCGGGGCGTCCGCACGGATCACCGCGTTGGCCTGGGCTTCTGCTTCGGCCAGCTGGCCGGCGGTCAGCGGAACGCTCATATCCATCCGCACCGCGGGGGAACCGATGTGAAAGCCCACATTCTCCGCCCCAAACAGGCGGTGCAAAGTGCCGCTTAAAATGTGTTCACCGGTGTGCTGCTCCATATGGTCGCGGCGGCGCGCCCAATCAATGCGGCCTTCCACCGTCTGCCCAACCGGCAGCGCTGCGCTGACAGTGTGGGTGATCATGCCGCCATGCTCCTGCACATCCGTTACAAGGGCGGTGCCCAGCGCACCGGTATCGCAGGGCTGGCCGCCGCCCTCCGGGTAAAAGGCGGTCCGGTCCAGCTGCACGGCAAACTGTTCCCCGGCCGGGGTGCAGACAAGCACCGTGGCGGTAAAAGTTTGAACATATGGGTCTGTTTCGTATAGTTTTGCCGTTGCGGGCATGCAAGGTCATCCCCCTTTCGGAATATTTTTACATTATAGCATAAAACGGCAGTGGAAAAAACAGTTCAAATCCGTTATAATAAAAATCAGTTATAATTCCGGCGGCTCCCCGGCAAGGTGGGAGCCGGAAAGGGGGCGGGAACCATATGAAAAAACGAATCTCAGCACTGGTTTTGAGCAGCTGCCTGCTGGCGGGCTGCGCGGGCCAAGGGGCGGCTGCTACCGGCGAAACCGCAGCACCCAGCCAGGCCGTGCCCACCGCGGCACCCCAAAGCCTGACGGTGAGCGGCCTGCTGGACACCAGCGCTGCTGTTGGCGCGCTGGAGCTGTATGCCCAGGCGCAGAATGTGACGCTGCAAAACAGCTTTGAGACCGAAACGGCGGACCTGGTCATTCTGGATGCCCCGCCGCAGGATGATGGAACCTGGAAGAATCTGGCGGAGAACGAGCTGCTGGCCGCCGCCGCGCAGCGTGCCGGACTGGATACGGAAAGCACCGTCACCGCCCTGCCGGTGGGCCAGAGCCTGTATGCCTATTGGGCGGATAACCGTGTGCTGACCGAGCTTTTGCAGAGCGATGCCGCGCTGGACGACCTGCGCGCTGCGACCTGGGAGGAATGGTTCGATTTCGTAACAGCTGTGACCCATTGGTGCGCGGAACCCGGCGCTGTGCAGGTAACGCTGAACGGCAATGTTTACACCCTGCCCGCTGAGCGGCGGGAGACACTGGCAAACCTGAACGGCGTGTTTGCCGCCCAGGAACCGGAGGTTAGCGGCAACAGCGGGGATGGCGGCGTGGCGGAAAATACCCCTGCGCTGTACACCACCGCCCTGCTGGCGGCGGGGGAGCCGCTGACCGAAGAAAACCTGACCGGTCCGCTGAACGCGCTGGAGCAGGAGCTGCGGCTGGAAGATGCCAACAGCGCCTGGCAGGCCGGCATTGCAGACCTATGGACCAGCAAGTATCTGTTCCAGCAGGGCAATGCCCTGTTCTACCGCGGCTACCTGGCCGACCTGATCAGTGACAGCGGCGCAGCGTTGAGCAGCGCCCAGAAAGACGCGCTGGTGTGGCTGCCCATCAAAAATAACCTGACCGAAGCCGACATTGCCAACCAGCGGTTCAACCTGGCCGGGCTGATGAATTACCCCATTTTGGCCAACCGTGCCTGGCTGGCTATCCCGGCGGATGCCGATGAGGAGAGCGCCCGCGCCGCAGCCGCCGCTATTTTGTGGCTGTACACCAGCAAGGCGGGGGAAAGCGCGTTGATCGACACCCTGGACCTGATCACCCCCTGGGGTACCGGCAGCAACCAGAACGCCGCCGCGGCCATGCAGGCGGCGCAGGTGACAGCCGGTATTCTGCCTGGCGCAGCGCTGGACAAAACCCAGGCCGCCGCATTGCAGCAGGCCCAGCGCGGGCTGTATTATGAAGCGGACGGCATTACCCTGCGGGATGGCCTGTGGGATGAAGATGCCGCCGCTGCCTGGCGCAGCGCCGTGATGGCGGCCCTTGGCGCAGAAAGCGCCGAAGCAGACGATAACTGATGCCCCGGGGTGTACCTGAAAAACAGGCGCATCCTAGATGGGCTTTGCGGAATACAAAAGGGTTTAAGGAGAAGAGAAAAAATGAAAAAGCGTTGCAGCGGTATCCTGATGCCGGTTTCCAGCCTGCCGGGCGGGTATGGCATTGGCTCCATGGGCCAGGCTGCCAGAGATTTTGTGGATTTTCTGGTGCTGGCCGGACAGAGCGTGTGGCAGATCCTGCCCGTTGGCCCGACTTCGTATGGCGACAGCCCGTACCAGAGCTGCTCGGCTTTTGCGGGCAACCCGTATTTTATTGACCTGGATCAGCTGGCTGCGGATGGCCTGCTGAAGCCGGAAGATTACGCCAAAGAAAATTGGGGCACCAACCCCAATTACTGTGACTATGCCCTGCTGTACCAAAAGCGCTACAAGGTGCTGCGCAAGGCATACGCCGCATTTTTGCAGCAGCGCCCGGTGCCGGGGTACGATACCCCCTACAGCGATGACTGGTACCGTTTTACCTTTTTGAGCGATGCCTGGCTGCCGGATTACTGCCTGTACATGGCAATCAAAGAAGAAAACAAGATGTGCGACTGGCAGACCTGGCCTGCCCCGCTGCGCCTGCGCGACCCCAAGGCGCTGGAAGAGTTCCGCACCGGCCATGCCGATGAACTGGGCTTCTGGGCCTTTGTGCAGTATGAGTTCGCCAAGCAGTGGCAGGCCCTGAAAGCATATGCCAACAGCAAGGGCATCAAGATCATGGGCGATATTCCCATCTATGTGGCGGCGGATTCTGCCGATGCGTGGGCAGGCCGTGAGCTGTTTGAGATGGACAGCGAGGGCCACCCCCGCCGCGTGGCTGGCTGCCCGCCGGACTATTTTGCCGAGGATGGCCAGCTGTGGGGCAACCCGCTGTATGACTGGGCCTACCACAAGCGTACCAACTATGCCTGGTGGGTGCGCCGCGTGCGCCATGCGCTGAGCATTTATGATATCCTGCGTATTGACCACTTCCGCGGCTTTGATACCTATTGGGCTATCCCGGCGGGGGACAAAAACGCCCGCGGCGGCAAGTGGGAACAGGGCCCCGGCATGGACCTGTTCCGCGCTCTGCGCACCGCTCTGGGTGACCTGCCCATTGTGGCCGAGGATCTGGGCGAAATTTTTGATTCCGTCCGTGTGCTGCTGGCGGAAAGCGGATTCCCCGGCATGAAGGTGCTGCAGTTCAGTCTGAACGGCACCGATAGCTTGGACCTGCCGCATAACTACCCGGCCCACTGCGTGGCTTACCCCGGCACCCATGACAATAACACCCTGCGCGGCTGGCTGGAGAACGAAACCACCCCCGCCCAGCGCAAACAGGCCAAGGCATATTTTGCCCTGACCGAGCAGGAGGGCGAGATCACCGGCCTGCTGCGCGGTGTGCTGGCAAGCCCGGCGGAGCTGGCTATTGTGACGATGGCCGACTGGCTGGAAAAAGGCAGCGAAGCCCGCATGAACACCCCCGGCAACCCGGCGGGCAACTGGCAGTGGCGCGTTGCCGCTAAGGACCTGACCCCCGCGCTGGCGCGGAAGATCCACGAGATGAGCGCACGGTATTTCCGCGCGGAACCCCTGCCGGAAGCGGAGCCGAAAAAGGAAAAAGCGCCCGCCCCGCAGCCCAAGGCCAAGGCGGCTGACGCAAAAGAGGAAAAAACGACAGCACCGGCGAAAAAAGCAGCAAAAAGTGCAAAGTGATTTTTTGAACAGTAATACTTTTATTATTAAGCAATTCTTTGTGTAATGCGGGTATGGGAAAAGCATGCACGGTATGGTAAAATATACAAAGATTTTATGTCAAGTTGTAGCATTACAACATTAGGACAACATAAAGAACCGAAAAACGCTTTGTTGGATCTTGTATGTTTTACATGGAGGAAGACGCGTCATGCAGGAATTTACTCTGGAACAAATTGGCATGCAGGTTACCGCATTGCAGAATTTTTTTGACCAGGTTACTTTGATCGACCCGCTGGCCCAGGCCGAGGTGGACCCCGCCACCCTGCAGGCCACCGGCCATGCCGATGCTGTGCCTGTGCTGAATGCAGATGGCCGTGGCTGGCAGCCGATTTTGGGTGAGGATACCGGTTTTGTGTTTTACCAGAACATCCAGGTGGAGCACCGCCCGTTTGTGCTGGCTGCCACCTATTTCCTTACGGCAGATCTGCCCGCCAATGACCGCGAGGCAAATGCCCTGCTGCGCCTGCTGGGCCAGTACCGCGAGGAGATGCGCCGCGATTATGTGACCGGTGTATATAACCGTGCGTTCCTGGATTCCGCTTACCGCAAAAAAGTGGCGGCTGCTGCCTGCGCAGGCAAGCCGGTCAGCGTGGTTGCTGCCCGCGTGAACGAGTATTGGAACCTGCTGCGCGAGGAAGGCACTCACGCAGCAGATTGCTGCCTGAATACCGCAGCCGGTATTTTGCAGCTGGCTGCCGGGCCGGACCAGCAGAACGCTGTTGTCCGCCTGGAAGACGGCATTTTCCTGGTGGTGAGCGTTGGCACCCCGGCGGCAAAACTGCAGGCTGCGCTGCATGAAGCGCTGGGCGAATCCCGCCGCACGTTCGGCATCACCCTGTCCCGCCGCGGCGAATTTACCGTGTCGCTCAGCTCTGCCGATTGGGGCGAAGCCGGCAGCTGGGACCTGATGGTGGCCCTGGCCGAGCAGCGCCTTTCCGGCTGCTGAAGAAGCTGAAACAAAAGAATAAATCCCCCTTGTGGAGCCATACTAGCTTTGGGAACATTCCCAAAGGAAAAGGCTGTACACAAGGGGGATTTTTTATGCCGGAAAACCAGAATATGCAAAAAACCAGTGATAACGAAGCCATGCTGCAGGAGATCGTGCAGAACACCGAGATGGGCAAAAACACCCTGGATGAGCTGATGGGGCTGACGTATGACCAGAAGCTGAAAGACGAGATGATGCGCCAGAAAAACGAGTACCGCCGCCTGAACCAGCAGGCCCACACGGCGCTGGATGCCATCGGCGCACAGGCCAAGGGTCAGAGCGCCGCCGCACGCATGAGTGTGAGCATGGGCATCCGCACCCGCACCATGCTGGACAAAAGCACCCGCAACCTTGCCACCATGCTGGCGGAGGGCAGCGGCCAGGGCGTGCTGGACTGCAAGCGCGCCGAAACCGACTACCCCCAGGCCAGCCCCGGCGCCCACAAGTTGATGGAAGAACTGCGCGCGTTCCAGACCGGGGCGGAGCAGGCGTGGAGGGAATTTGTGTGATTAGTTAGGAGTTAGGAGGGAGGAGTTAGGAGTTGGGGGCGCTTAATGAATAAAGAATAAATAATAAAGAATAATTGTGGTGGACCGCGGCGCGGTGCGCCGCTCAGGAAATATTAGGGTTGCTGGTATTTAGAAATGCGGGATGAATGATAAAACAATCTGTAGGGCGCGATGCCCTCATCGCGCCGGGAAAACGTAAATTGAATGCCGCAATCTTAACGCAGCCCGAAACCTATCTGTAGGGGACGATGCTTGCATCGTCCTGCTGGAGCTTTGTCTTATTGCACATTATAAATTTGATGTTTTGCCTTGCCCTATGGTAGGGGGCGGCGTCCTCGACGCCCCGGATGGAAATGTGGAACCATAAATTTTAGGCTCTACGCGGGGAACCACCCCTCACCGGCTTTCGCCGGAGCTCCCCTCAAAGGGGAGCCAATATCTTACTTTAAGTTTGCGATGGACGCGAAGCGGCCTGAGGGGTGGTTCTCTGCAACAAACCTAAAGACATCCGCCCCTCGGTCTCGGAACGGTCTTGACCGTTCCCTACAGATTGTTTTATTGTGCACAACGGGCAATAAACGCATATCTCACCCATAGGGGCGCACATTGTGCGTCTGCGGACGTTTGCCCTATTGCCGGATGGCGGAATATTAGGTAAGGCCCATCGTCCCCTACAAATTGTTTGCAGGTTTGTGACAAATGGTTTATGGTTCTCTCCGGCGCGATGAGGGCATCGCGCCCTACAGATGAACCAAACGAACCTACAAATAAAATAGCCGCAGCGGTGGGGGAACGACTCCCTGCCGCTGCGGCTGCTTTCGATTTATCCTATAATTTATTCTATATTCTATTATAATTAAAGTTTTTTCGCCGAAGCCTTTTTTTTCAAAAAATTGGAAAATCCCCGTAATCGCTACCAGATCGTATCTTTCGTCGGCTGTTCTTTGATCAGGCCGGTGCGGTAGGCGGAGATGAGGCGGTGGAGGTCGGCCACCTGGGCGTGCAGATTGGCGCCCTCGTCCACATGTTCCACCAGAACGCGGTCGGTGTGGTTATCGTCCACCACATCCACGCGGGACAAAATATCCAGGTTTTCCTGCACTGCTTTGGCGGTGTTTTCAAATGGCTGGTGGGTGCGCAGGCTCATGCCGTGGCTGGAATACACCAGCGTGTACCCCGCAATACCGGTGCGCTCGTGGTAAGCGCGGCAGAACCCGCCGTCAATCATCAACAAGCGCCCGCCGCCCTTGATGGGGCTTTCGCCGGCTTTTTCCCGCACGGGTACATGGCCGTTCACAATGTGGCAGTTGGCCGTTAAGCCAAACTCCGCCAGGATGCGGCAGCAGATGGCCGCATCATCGTACCAGGTATAGTAGGGATCCTTGATCTCCTTGTGGGTCTCTGGGTCCTCAATGTACAGCCGTTCAAAGGTGGTCATGGCGCTGCGGCCAAACAGCGGGGAGAGCTTGCCACACCACAAGTACCACAAAAAGTCCTGCCCGCTCTGCCGCTCCGGCGAGCCCTCCGGCGCAAAATAGCCCAGGCGGGCGCGCAGGTCACAGTAATCCAGCAGCGCGCGGCCCCGCAGGGAATGGCCCTCAAACGTTTCGGCGGCAAATTCGCCCTCGTCCGTCAGGGGCACCGCACCGTGGTACAGCAGGCAGCCGTTCTCAATGTGGTATACGCTGCCCTTGGCATACAGGAAGGCAATGTGCTTTTGCAGCTTTTCGCTGTGGCGGAAGGATGCCACCAGCTTGTCCAGCACAAACTTTTCGTCGGCATTCAGGCGGGCCGGGTTCTCTGGATCTACCGTGGGGAAGTTGCGGTCCCGCAGGGGATAGTTCTTGCCAAAATAATCCACCGTTCCGGCTTCGTAATCAATGCGGCGCAAAAAATCCCGCCCCTGCATCTTGAAATCCGGGTTGCGGTCGATCACTTCGCACTCCAGCTTCAGCATCAGGATGGTGATGGCCTTGTGCATGACAGCACAGCGGTGCAGCATTCCGTCCGTGTAGGGGCCGCGGGTGGCGTCGGTGTGCGGCATCCAAATGGTCAGATCCTCATTGCCGTAATACTGCTCCGCCATGCGCAGCAGGTGGCGCAGATTGATGCCGTAAAAATCTTCAATCATGCCGTGGTTGTGGTAGGCAAGGGTGGTTTTCAGCACCGTGCAGCAGCACAGCGCGCTGCCAGCGGCGGCACCCATCCACACAACGTCGTGGTTGCCCCATTGGAAATCCACGTTGTGGTGGGTCATCAGTCGGTCCAGGATCAGGTCCGGGCGGGGGCCGCGGTCAAACAGGTCACCAATAATGTGCAGCTTGTCCACCGCAAGGCGCTTGATCAGCTCACACAGGCGGATGATGAAAGCGTCCGCGCGGTCATTGGCGATAATGCTGCCCACGATCTGGCCATAGTAGAGGGTTTTGTTGTGGTCCTCAAAGTGGGCGTGCAGAAGCTCGTCAATGATATGCCCACAGCCCTGCGGCAGGCAGGAACGCACATATTCCCGTGTGTGCTTGGACGAAACAAAGCGGCATACATCGATCAGGCGCAGCAGCGTCTGGCGGTACCAGGCTTCCAGCTCAAAGCGTTCCGTGTAGCGGGCCTTGAGCAGGGGCAGCTTGCGCGCCGGGTAGTAGATCAGGGTGGCAAGCTCGGCACGGATGGCCTTGGGCACGTTTTCACCCAGGACAAGATCAACTTTTTCGCGGATAACACCGGAAGCGGAGTTCAGCAGGTGGATAAAAGCCTCGTCTTCGCCGTGCAGGTCACTGATATAATGCTCGGTGCCCTTGGGCAGCTTGGCGGTGGCTTCCAGGCTGATAACGGCGCTGGCAGCCGCGGCCTGGGTGGGATAATCCCGTGCCAGCAGCGAAAGATACTTTAACTCTGCCACGCTGGTGGTGGGGATAGCAGCGGAATTGGAACCCATGGAACAGTATTCTCTCCTTTTTGAAGGGCTTGAATCAAAGCACGCAATTGTATTATTGTTGCAGAAATTGGTACTTTTATTGTACGCTGTCCCATGCAGTACGTCAATCGGAAAAGTGCCGAAAAACCTTGTGCTGCATCCGTTATATTTGACTATTTGATAATCCTTGCCCTACAAAATGGCAGGGCTTGCCGGGGGAGGATGACATTGTAATGGATAAAATACAGAAAACTGGCGCACCATGCAAACAAAGTTTTCAATAGAAGAGAGGAAAAATTGGCATAAATACACCGCCCTGCTCAAAAGTGATTGACTTTTTGCGTGGGGAACGGTATGATACGGTTGTAATCAAAAAGAAAGCATCTTTTGTGAGAACGCCGTTACTGATGCCGTTCTCATTTTCTTTATCAAATAGAAATAGCAGCACCGCCCGCGGGTAATACCATATCGCGGGCGGTGCTGTTTTGTTGTAAAAAACAAACCCCGCCGCCGGATGGCGGAGGGGCCTGCGTGTGGATTCTTAACTTGTCTCTTTAGTCTTCGGTGAACGCCCTGTATCAAATTTTTATGCGCGGGCACCCGAAAAAATCCAGAAAGGCGCAGAGGAAATCAAGAGAGCGCATAGGAGCTCGCTCCACTCCGTTCCGCTCGCAATCCGCCTAATCTCCAAGCCAACTCCAAGAACATTCCAAGTCCACACCAAGCAAAATCAACGCATTATCTCATGTTTTCCCGCATGGGACAGAATGAGAGAGGATTGGAAACAAAAAAGAAAGCAGGCCCCGGAGCCGGATGGCGGAGGGGCCTGCGTGTGGATTCTTAACTTGTCTCTTTGTTCTTCGGTGAATGCCCTGTATCATAGTAATATAGAAAAGAATATAAGTCAATATGTGACGATAAACTGTAACTTTTATAAATGTACTTTTAAATTAAAGTGTAGGCATTACAATGATGTGTGACAAGAGATAAAAAGGATTGCGAACAGGACACCATTCTCATTTTCTTTGTCATGGAGATAACAGCCTGTGGGATGAGAAATCATTTTACAGGCTGTTTCGGTTATAGGGGTATTGCCTCTCGCAGTTCCCTTTTATACTTGTAATATGTATTCCGTGCAATGCCAATGAGCCTGATACAATCTGCATCGCACAGCGTTCCGTCAAAATCCCTACTATATTTTCTAATGGACTCCTTGCAAGCGGCGGCTTTTTTGACTACCAGTTTGCGACCGCGCTCCTGACCTATCTGTTTGCCGTTCAGTTTGGCGGTCAACATTCCTTCTCTGGTGCGCTGGTGCAGGTCGTCAACTTCCTTTTGGGCTTGCGCAAAGGCAAGGCGTATCTGTTCTTTGGCAAGGTCAACGGTGTACTGATTCAGTGCGGCGATGACCGAAGACACAAAGCTGTCGGTGGCGGCATTGCCTGTTTCCGGCTGGGTGTTGATTTGCCGCTGGATGGTCTGGCGGTAGGTCTCCGTATTGATGTGCGGCTCTTTGAGAAAGCAAAGCGTTACACTTTGGGTGTACAGGTTTTCGTATAGTTGGCAACCCTCGTCTGCATTGCGGCTCATACGGGACACGCTGTCAAATACAATAGTGTCGCCTGCTTGCACGGTGTGAAGCAACTTGTCCAGTTCTCTGCGGCCTTGATAGGTTGTGCCGGTATATACTTCTCGGATGATATGTGCGGTTGGGTACATTGCCAGAATGTTGCGCACTTGTCGTTCAATGTTTTGCTGCGGCGTGGAAATGCGGCAGTAGCCATATATCTGCATGGCGGTATCACCTCTAAGGCTCGTTAATTTTGATACTGATAGTATACTTACTTTGTTATACGATAGCAAGCAGTTTTGATACTGATTGTGCATAGCTTAAATTTGATACTGGAAATGATGGCGGTGGTCGCTCGTGTGACCGCCGCCATCGTTCTAGTTTTCGCTGTCTGCAAGGTAGCGCCAAGAACAGGTTTGGCACTCTGGCATTTCTCCGCACGGTGGTATGCCGGTATCAGGCTCATACGGGCAGGAATAATAATCGTATTGCATTGTAAAGCTCCTTTAAAAGTGTACATATAAAAATGGCAGTCTACTCTCACTCGACCATTATCGCTGTTGTTATGATTTATTCGGCAACGACCATTTTTTCCATACAGTCGCCGCATATTAGGTTGATGACCTTGGTCGCTCGGCAGCTGTTGCCACATTTTGGACAAATATATTTGCGGGTACTGCTGGGCTTTTTCGTTCTGGTTTCTGCGCCTGCACCGCTGCTGCCCTTGGGAAGTGTGCCGAGAACATCCAGTAGAGAAATACCCTCAACCATTTGCAAGTCCTGCCAGCCCTGTTGTTCGATGAAGTCCAGCAGGTCAATGCCGGGACTGGTGATTGTCCAACCATATTTGGGATGATGTTCCACTTCCAGCCCGTGGGCCTCGGCCATTGCCTTAAATTTTTTGTTGTGATACACGCCGTTGTTGCTGGTGTCCTTGATGGGTTCGGGCTTGCCGTTTTCGTCAAGGACTTTCGAGCTGTACCCAACGGCACAAGCCAAATGGCACATCTCATGTAAGAGCGTGGCGCAGGTTTCCTCAATGGGGCGGTTGAGCGTGGCCGAACTTATATTGATTTCATATCGCCTTTCATCGCCTGCCTGCCAGACCTTGCCGCAGGTAAAATGTCCGTAGGCTCCAACGGTCTTTTTTAAGGAGATGACGACTTCGGGAAGTTCACCATTGAAAAAGTGATTGTTGAGAAGTCGAAACATTTTTTCGAGTTGCCCTGCGACGCGGCTTGTTTTAACTGTCTGTTTCATCTTTCGTTTTCCTCTCGTTCTTAAAAGTTTACTTTTAACCCCTGTGGGGTGCTTTGTATTGCCCCCAACCGGCGAGAAGAAGAAATAACGCCCACAAGCTGTGTCAATGGAACCGTGGAATAATTGCAAAGCATTTATGCCGCGAAAGTCCGTTGACTAAAGCATGTGGGCGTATATGATGATTGGAGCGGTTGGAGCAATCCTTCGTCTCCGCCGCAGCGGTCAGTTTCTCTTTTACAAACAAAAAAGCATCGGCGAAAACCGATGCTCACTTAGTTCTTTGTTTGTCTCTTCTAAAATACTCCCCTTTTTAATCAAAGTCCATCAATGATTTTTTTGACCGCAGAGGGTTTTGCATATTTAACACAAGCATCACTAATATAGATTGTGTCTTTTGCTTCCGGCTTCTTCCACATGGCGGGATATATCTTTAACGCCTTATGGAAAAGGTTCTTTTTAACTGATAGCTCGTCACCGTTTGCAGAGAGAATAATGTCTGCATATTTTAAGACATTCCCGAGAGGAGCCAACAATTTTTTCTGCATATCAATAGACAGCATCGGAGCAAGGCTATTATCTTTTGCCCAATTCAGAAGGTCTAAAGCAGCAAAACGGTCAAGCATACCATGAACATTTTGATTTCGATAATGTTTCAAACAATTATAGCATGCGTTCTCACAATCACATCCTTTGAGCAATGCTTCTGCTCGTTCTAAAACCTCTGGCATCACAGAAGCAACAGCAACGGCATACCCCGCGCCACTGGACAAACTATCGTAAATGTAAACATCAATGTAAGCACCTGTTTGGTTCTTACGGACACGATAACCCGTCATCAGTTCAGTGAATTCCACATCAAGAATACGACTAACGACCAAGCGAATGGTTTCTGCTAAAGACTGTCCAGCACGATTAACCCAAAGATTATCTTCACGGTCAGTCTCTACCTTATTGGGGTCAAGACTGATTTCGAGAACCAGCATATCCGTAACGAAATCATATCCGAGGTTCAGATTTTCAGCATCTCGATGGGAACATTTGAACTTTGGCACAGTGATATAGGGACGGTCAACCTTTTCCAGTACAGATGGGTCATCCCCCGGCATAGCAGCACCACAATCAGGACAAACCATAAACCCTTTTCCGCCCGCACCTTTGTTTACCATAATAATGCGCTGATTGGTTCTTGATGCCATACGGAGACTTTTATATCCTGCAACATTCTCCATTGTTTCAGACTCAGGCAATGTAGAATATAGCGGCTGCTGAACATAAGAATATTGTTCATCCAAATCTGCAACAGGAATTTCTTTCGCATCTTTAGGCGCAAACCCCCAAGGGCGGAGCATGGGGAGAGATTCAGTTAAGCTTCTATTACCGCAGAATGGGCAGACTTTGATATCATCCTCGCGGAGTCCAAACCAACCACATTCATCACAGCTTACCACGCGTTTTTTGTAGTTTTCATCGTCAATGAAAGCTCTTGCTGGTCTTGTTCGAGTGTCTTTTCTGCGCTCACTTCCGGGATAATAAAAACCACCAATTTGGTAAGTGGCTTTATCAACAACGATGGCGCGTCCGGGAGCATATTCGCCAATTGCTACATCCAAACCACGTTCAACTTGATACTGCGTGTGTCCCTTATTATCAGAAATATAGGTACTTACGACATTTTTGGGGAATGAATAGGTTGGGATAATTCCTTCTTCATATAATGCATCCAACAGAGACTTGCTTTTCGTAGTTACTCCATTTGGGACTTGATACAGCTCAGGGTGGGCATCTTTTTTTGCCTTTAGCTGGTCCAGTCCATTGCTTAATATCACACGATAATCGGCTGCACCACCATACGAATCCGGAATCAGAATCTTGTCGGTAACTTTATAGTTCTTTAGGAACACTTTGAATTCGTCAAGCTTATTATCGACAAATTCAGCGGCCCCCATAGAGTCAAGGCTGCTGCCGATTGTCTTCAGATAGTCTTGCAACGTAATCATTCCTAAATGTCGTTGAACGAGCTTTTCACTGGTGATGTCAATCCAAGGACGGCGAGGGTCACCACGGAACATGGGTGCAGGGTTATTGAAATAAAGCGTATCGTGCGGACCATTTTCACAGTACGTCACGATAGTAGAAAGGCTTGCGCCACGCCGACCTGCACGACCTGCACGCTGTTGATAATTTTCTCGCATCGGAGGAATATTGCGCAGCCCAACTGCAACCAACGAGCCGATATCAATACCAACTTCCATTGTAGTAGTGCTACTAAGAATATCAACAGGAGACTCTTTACCGTGAACTAAATCTTGAAAGCGTAGTTCATACTTCTCTGTCTTGGACCACATATCATTATTTTGGTCTTTGAAAGATAGCTGAGCCGTGTGTTCTTCGGTATCAATAACACGAATTGGAGCGCCGTGAAGAGCTGCGAGCGATGGTTCACGCCAAAAATCAAGTGCATGAAGAGCATCCTCATCCATTAAATGAATGTCTTTACTGCCACAGTTCGGGCAACAATCATTCAACGGAAAGGCTGTTACACAGGAGCATTTTGCGCATCGATACCAGTTATGCTTTGGGTCATAATGCGGGATGACTTTCTTCAAATCTACATAGAGCTTTTGGGATTCACTGTTTTGCTCAAGAAACCGTCTTTGTAACACGTTTTTCCAAATTTCCTGTGTACGCCCCTTGTGCTCCCAGCCCATCACATCGCAGATAGTTGTGGGCATGGTCCAATCATCGCCTAAGCCATAGCCGCCAAAGCCTTTTCGGACTTGCTTTCTAACTTTGTCGGTGATAGTTTGCCCTAAAGCTAGTTTGTCGCCGCATTCTAACAGCCATGCATTAAATACCGCCAAGAATGCGTCTTTGCCAACTTCAATTCCATCGTCTTTTAAGTCGTCCAGAGAATTATATAACTCGTCTTCTGTTGGTGACAGCCAGCATAGCGCTGTTGAAAGCAATGTGTCATAATTGCCACAAAAGAGCCGTAGCAACTGCTCACGCATTTGGTCAGGAGCATTATCGACAACAGTAAGTGACGGATGCCATGGTCGCCGTCTGCCTTGATTACGCTTATAGTCAATCAAAACGGTATCACAATGATTGCCTACAAATATCTCACGGTCTTTGTTGCTATACATCTGAACATTATGTAGTGCTGCTTCAAGTGCAAAATAGCCATAAAGGTCATTCAGCGTTTGCTCCTTAGAAGTGTTTTGCATTACATCTTGCATTCGTTTTACAGCAAGAACCGACAACTGACGTGCAGCAGTCAAATCAGATGCGCTCGACATATCACGGGCAAGGCGTGCGGCTCGCTGGCGACTATCAGAGAAAAGCAGTACCTTTCTTCCCTGATTCGGAAGATGGGGGTTGTTTTCCTTTCCCTTGACAGGTTGTTCGGAATCGAACTGCGCCTTAATCAAGTTGAAGAAAGACAAATTGCCACGGGTGGCGAAAGAAGTAAGCTCTGCGTTGCCCATACGTTTTTTACAGTGAGGGCATGTAGGGAATGTGATGACATCAGGCCGCCCTTTTTCACTGTATCCGCAGTAGTAAAGCTTTAGAACCCCTTCTTTACCATTCTGTGAATCGTCCGCAAAATCAATATAGCCTGTCTTACTGTCAAGATAGCAAGGTTGTAAGGGCGTTTTACCGCCCTTTTTAGGTTCAAAACCTGTTTCTGGAATATACAGGTGAATTTCTTTCAGCGAATCTTCAAAAACTTGCCCGGAATGTCTCCAAAGATAAGCTCGCCCAAAGCTGTCGATTTCTGTTTTCTGTACATAACCTTTGATAAATAATGCGCCACATTTACGGTCATTGTACAATTCATAAACCATACTGCCGCATATCGGACAGGTGGTTCGTCCATCGGATAATAGTATTTCTCCAAGAGTAATTCCACCTGCTGTATGCGAATGAGCGCATGATGGATTCACACAGGCAAATACCCCACGAATTCCACGGAACAGCATATGCATTCTGGCAGGGAACAAAACCATTCCTTTGCTATTGCGGGCAAGCGGCGCAATAGATAGCATAATACTGACGGCGTTTAATGCAGTCTCATGTGCTTCATGAGGGAAAATTTCCGCAGCCAAATCATGGAGGGATGTTGCTGTTCCCCGGCAAGCAGTAAAGAGCTTTTGAAAATCAGTATAGTCTGTCAAATGGTCATACAGCCAGTTATACAACTGCTCATTCTTTTCAAATGCGGTAGGAGCTCCGGCAATATCCTTCCAAAATATATTTAATGCAGTAAGCTGTGAAGAGTCATTACTTTCTATTTGTTCGGGAGTTACCATTGTATATCGTGTAAACGGAATTGCAATTCCGTTTCTCATATCAATAACTTCACGGTCCCCTGTAAGGTAAGTAAAAGAATAGGTATCAGCAGCCGTCAATGCCTTAGCAAAATCACGAACAGCTTCTTTATCATCCTCAGTTGCATCTGGCATACTTGCCGTTGTCAGAATAAATTGAACCCGGTCCCGCCCTATGCCGAGACGATGAAATAGTCTTCTGATGAGCAGCGAAACTTCACCGCCAGCAGAACCTCGATACATGTGAGCTTCATCAATGATGAACAGTAATTTATTATTTGGGTCTTCTTGAAGCCACTTTTTAGTGGAATCCCAAATACTGCTTTCCCTTGGCCTGAATAGCATATACTCCAGCATAGAATAGTTTGTAATTAGAATGTCTGGACAGCAGTTCTGCATTTCAAAGCGGGTGATAAGCTCAGCATCTTCGCTGTTCGGTATATGATGGCCTTCGCGTAGTTCCTCAATAAAGTCAGCCATGTTACTTTTGGCGGGAATCTTTCCTTCCTTGACCAGCGTGGCATAATAATCTTTATCTTCGTCGCTATCGGGTTGAGTCATTCTTTCTAAGGTATCTGCTAAGGCACGGTCTTGATGCTTATCAGGCGCACTTCCCGGATAAGGCGTGCGTCCAGTATACATACCAAATTGAGGTCTACGAGCATTACCTCCAGCCGTTTTACGAAAGATATTTACAAATTTGTGCTGCTCATCACCCATTAAGCGGCGTAAACGACTGATTTGGTCTGATACCAGTGCGTTCATGGGATACATAACTACAACACGGACACCACGTTGTTTCCATGTTTCAGGTGTGTTGCGTGCCTCGGAAGTGAGCTTTGCCATCATCGGCCACATGAAACACTCTGTTTTACCGGAGCCAGTACCTGTTGCAACGAATAAATCTTTTCCTTCTATGGCTGTTTCAAGCGCATTGATTTGGTGCTTAAAAGGAGCGGCGTACACACCTAAATTTGCATCGGCCAACTTCTTAAAGAAAGTGCGCATCCATTCAGGAATATCGGCGTTATCAATGCCATTCGGAACAGAAACATATGCAGGCGATGATTCAATATAGGGCTGTTGGTACAGTTCACCCTCGTTATCGAGTTTGCCTGCCACCGTGGAAAGGAGCAATGGCGATTTGCCAAAGTATTGCGACTTTATATAGTTTTCAAGTTCACTTTTAAGGTATTTGTGTACCTCATTGGCACCATTTGCCATTAGGACACCTCCGTGAATTTGTATCCCAACTGTTTCATCATTCCTTCAAATATTGGGAAAATATCCGTGCTCATTTTTCTTGTATAGTGTTGCTTGAAATCGGTCAAAAAGACATCTTTCAGAGGCCAAGAATATAGCTCGAAAAAGGCTTCTTCTGCGGGCGGTAATAAATATGGGATGGTTATTGTAATCAATTTATTTGAAGTGGCAATATCTATGGTGGGGAGAGAATTGCTCAACATTAAAAGACCTGTAGCAATTGACAACCATTCTTTTGACTCAGTGTTGTCAATCACAGGATTTGTAAGCCAAGCAGGAAGTTGGCTCCATTCCCAGCTATTTTCTGATTCTTGGTAGAAATAGTAAAGATGCCCCGCCGCTAATGGCACGCGGAGTAATGAAACTTCTATGCCATCACTCGGAGATTTGCGCCAATAACCTTTTCGAAATTGGCTATGTTCTAGGAATTCTGTGCCATCGGGAAATTCAGCGATGGGTTTCCAAACTGCATCTTTAATGTACTCTTCAACCGATTTTGCAAACGGAATCGTATGGAGGGAAAACATTTCCTCTGATTCGCTGTATATTTTTTCTGTCTGCTCTATATGCGAAGTATACTCACCCAAGCCACTCATATTTCGGCACTTCAAAGGGTTGCCGTTGCGTATGATGTGGATATTTCCGAATTTGTAAGAAGAACAAATTGAAGGATAAATCCAGTTGGCGCGGTGATAAATAAATCCAGACTTTTTATAAAGCGAATATATCTCATCTGCAAGGGTCTGCGAACCACATAGATAAAGGCAATTTGAATTAACGATTTGCTGATAATATTCCGTGTTCGTTTTGATTTTGGATTTAAACGCCTGCACTGAAAGCTCATGGTTCCAGTCATCGGGACTGTCCCACAAAGAGGCCAATGCAAGTTTACCCAGGGCACTATACAGGACCCTACCGTGCCATTCTTCTGTACTCTCAGACTTGTCTTGATATAAGGATAATTGCCGCGAGATTGCATTCAGCAAATCTAAGGATGGCATAGATAATCACTCTTCCTCATAATCGAAATATTGGAATAGCGCATTTTTGATTTCTTTGGATATGCTTGCTTGTTCTTCTACAACACGGCACAATTGCTTACCCGTTCCCGTTGCCTCTGCATAAGAGGACAAAATATCCGTATAAATAAATGTATCCTCTTTTGCTCCAGTAATAGCTTGTGTACCTGCGAACAATGTCTGCAGTTTGTTTTGAAGAACCTTACTGATTCCTAATTTTAAAAAGACTTTATTGTTTATAATATGTTCAGAACGCTGTTTAGACCTTGGATTGAAATCTTTAATACCTGTTTTGAGCTTTGCTGCGAACATATTATCTATAGTAGGGGTTCTATCAGTCATTTTGTCTGTGAAAACAGGCAGAATATAATTAAATAAGCTTTGGGGTTCGATTATGAGGTCTTCTGTGTAAGGATGGATAAAAATGACCAACTTATTTGTTGTCTTTGCCGCTTGGATGAGTGCGTTCAGCCAAGTTTCGCAAAAAGGATTTTGAATAATTAGAACGCCTTCACCTTTGAAAGCGTCGGATACGATTTGCAAATCACATTTTCCCGTGCAAGTCAATACATCTGCATATTTTGCAAATATGGATAAAGAAATAGCCTGTCCAATTTCTTCACTTGCATATCCTGCCAAGAGTATTGGAATGTTTTCGCGGTAGACTGTATACAGAAACGCAGCAAATTTATACTGATATTCTTGAGCAATACCAGCACTGTTAAGGTTGTCCTTTAGTTCACCAACAAGAGACTTCCAGTCATCGTAAGTATTGGTAATTTCAGGTTGCGGCTCGTTTCCAATAAAATAGTATCCATTGCTGGATTGACTATTGCATGCAGATACAGACGAAGTCGGTAGATAGCAAGCCATTTCCGCGAGAAAATGAGACACATCGTTTTTGGCTGTGGCTATCTTTTCTTGGACAATAGAATAACTTTCTTGTGCCAATGTGGTGTTTCGTGCTACTTCATCTTGCAACTCTTGGAGAATACTGCGATTTTTCCCGATGTCAGAATTTAGTGTTTCGAGGGCATTCGCCTTTTCTTTGCATTGTGCTTCTAACTCTTCTACCTTTTGTGCTGCGATATTGATTTTCTCTGCTGCGTCTGTTTTCCACTTTTCCTCAACTAGAGCAGTATATTTTTCCCTTAGTTCATCGTTTGCCATAACCAAGCGGGAAAGCAGCTGAGTATCGACATCATCCCCTCCAAGATAGACGTTCGCATTTTTTATAAAGTTTTCAATGTAAGTAGTAGCTTCGCTAACAGTACAGCCTAGTTCCGCTGCAAGTTCTTCTTGAAGAGATTTATCTCTTACTTGAGCAAGGCAATCTTTAAAAACACGCCACTCTTTTTGTGTATATTTACGGCTTCCGTCTGTGTTTGAGGTAAAGTCCCGGAACGCATTCCATGTTAGCATTCGGCTCTTTAAAATCACATCTTTTACTACGTCACTGGATTGCTTTGTTTGAATGTACCCGGTTGGGGATTCCACTGTGATTTTTTTCAAAAAGGTGGCACTAGAAACTTCGGATACGGCTTTTAATTCACGGACTTGCAAAATGTCATCAGTGGATAGCAGATAATATGGAACTTTGGCGACATCATTTTTTAGATAATACTTTTCTCCACGCTGTTCAATACTATCAGAAGAGCACAAAATACCCGTCATAGTATCGCGTTTCTCGCCAAAGAGATACATAACATCGTGAAGAGCATTCCCCATAGGCACGCCATTCCGTAAAGCGTCAATGGCCTGCATGGGGGTCTGTACAGGTATTGTAAAAACCTGAATAGGAAATGCCCGATAATCATTAACCCGCGTATATACTTTGTCAGCATTATTCTTGTTTGGCGAGTCCGACCATGCAAATACAGCTAAATCACCTTTTACAAAAGGATTCGAAGAATAGTCGGGAAGTGTATGGCGATTCTCATAATAATAGTCGTCGCTTGGATTGTACCAAAATGCAATAAGTTCTCCATTCTCAATATCCGCCACACGAGTCCAACGCCAAAGACTATCGCTTCCATTAAAATAGCACAAAGAAACAGCTTCGAAGTAAGGGCCGCTTTTATTGACTTCATCCATAGTTATGCTCCTTCATTTTCCAAATCGGAGTTGTTTTATAATCATCACATAAATGTTTTTTGGGATTTTCCCTTGCCGGATATAAGATGCAAGGTTCTCCTTGATACAGGAATTAGGTGGAAGTTTATCTATGCACTGTCCAAATCTATGGGGTACAGGAATGCACTCGTTTGCAGGTCTTTTCAATGCTTTTGATAACTGCAAAGTGAAATCGTTAAATTCAGCATTTTTCTTTTGAAATGAAATCCGGCGAATGATGTCGCATCCTTGCGTAATGACGATGGAGTTACCCATTGCTACATCCAATGAAAAACGCTCTCCACCCTTAATCTGGTGGACAAGTTTGATTTTGCCTTTGACTTTAAGTGTCAATATGCCATCATAGTGAGCCAAAATCGTTATTTGATTACGTGGCGGAAGTTGGTGATAAATCTCTTCTTGCAGTAGTTCTTCATTTTTATCAAATATAGCAACATCGGGAATGGTTGCAGTCCTTGCGAAAGGCTTTTTCCATACCATCAGATGATTGCTGCAATTTCGTTGACCATTATGCCATTTAAATGCAACCATCTGTTGGAATCCATTTGATTGTACTTGAAAATAGCCGCCCATCTCTTTTTGAGTGGATTGTGCAGAATACGGCATCAGTTGCAGTGAAATATGACCCTCTCCATTGTGCGCAATATAAAGATTATCAGCGTTATGATATGCAGTTGAGCCTTCTTCAACAGTCATGGGCCAAATGATATGCAAATCTGTTGGCTTCTTTACGAGATGAAGTTTATATAGGATGAAAAATCTCGCAGAGTCCGGGCTAAATGATACAGCGCGAACTTTATAGATTCTCCATACAGAATTCATAATGGAGCGGTACATTAGCTCTGTTATGGTTACATCTCGGAAATACTCACAGATGTAGCGGTTTGTAATTAGATAATAGTCATTCCCAACAATGACTTCATCTTCTACATGAAGAACCTTATTCCCTCGACTATCAAACATAGTTCCCATCGGATTGATACCGGGGATATAGTCGGGCCAATTCAATAGAACCTTATCACGAGTCTCAATATGATATTGTATTGAAATGTCTTGCTGTAAGGGCAACCAAGTAATGCCAGCCTCTTGCTTGCGTTCTTTCATATTGAAAAAATGGGAAACAGCACCTTTTATTGATACAGAAAAATCATTTCCTTGAAAAGCACCTTGAGGAATTCCGATAGAAAGAGAAAATGCCCCTCTATCCAGTGAGAGTTTAAGGGGAAAATCAAACCGACCATATTGAATTGTCGGATAATGATTATACTGCTCTACACGCTCATCACAATCTTTACTTTCTTCACCGCGACTGTGCCGAAAATGACGTGTATTAAAGCCGCTGCCTGTAAAAGTGACATATTGCCCACACAACTCACATATAAAAACACGGTCATTCGAGGAAACTGTTGTATTGGGGAATAAACGACTGGCATCTTCCGGTGTTATATGTACCCAGCCATATTCCTTATCTCTGATACTGACATGATTAAGACTTGCCATGTTGCATTCCTCTTAACTGGGGTAGTAAAGGCTACGGTGTAATGAAATTGGACTTTTTGCTCAATTTTTGCTCAATAGAGGAGAACGTATTGGATATATTGTACCACAGCGGTTGTGGCTTTTAAAGAAAATTCTTCTATTTCGTATAAAATTCTGCCGGACTCTCTGCTGTATCCCAAATTGGAGATGACTTTCTATTCATGGATGGTTTCACAATAAAGGTTTGTCTTATATTGCTCTGTACATTGCATCTTTTATGTTCACAATCATTTGCCACCATATTCATGCCGCGAAAGGCTGTTGACTAACTTACAGCAACAAAAATACTAAAAAAGGCGATATTCCTCTTGCCAATCCTTGCGAATCGCAGACAATAGATAATGTAACGATGTAAAGCAATTTCTTTTGTTGATACAGTTTACGCATATGGCTCATAAAATACAATATGTATATACTTGCTATATGAATTTAAACTGCATATACAAATGGTATTGTTTTGCAAGACTTTTAATCAGGAGGAAAACATGATGAAACGATTTTTTACGTCCGATAGTGAGAGCGATATGCTTATCGCTGTTGCTGCAAACTTTTACGACCTGAAAACGGAGGAACTTATCAATATGGCAATTAAAAATGAATTTTTGCCTGTAACCGAGCCGTTCCGTACAGAGGCGGCCTATATCTTGCAGCGTAAGGCAGAAGGGCAACTGAACGATTGGGAGATTAAGCAGTGCATGTCCCGTGGCGTCAGGGCACTTGGATTGCGGCCCATCCGGAATGAGGAAAACTTGAAGGAGTTTTTTGCACAATATCATCTGAGTGATGTGGTGAGTGATAGTAGTATTACAGAAAACGATACTTTAGGTAAAGCAACTGTCGAGATTTACACGATTCTTGATAAATCGTTGCCCGCAGACAACATTGACGGTACATACTTGGTGGAGACCATTTTTGCAAACTGGGATTCTCTTTGGCATGTGAAGGCGGTGTATGATATTTTGGCAACTTTTGCATTTTGTTGCAAACCGAATCAGCCGTTTGGGTGGTATGAAGGTATTCAGTTTCTTGTGCGAATTGAGCGAGATGCAATGAATGAGTGGAGTGGCATTCAGGGCTAAAGGAAGAAGAACCTGGTTATAGCAAAAAATACAGGTCGCAGCAAGGGCGGTGCTGATGCTCTGCGCGAAAGTGCAGAACTTGGCACCGCCAATCTTATAGGGGCAGGGACGATGAAAAATCGTTCCGATGGGGGCCGTAGCCCCCACTGACGGCAAGCAGGTCTTGTCGGCAGCGGGGAGTCCAGAGGGGTCACGCCCCTTTGGCAAGGTAAGCCCGCAAGGGCGGTGGGAGTTTCCGGGGAAACTGCCATACCTTGTATGGCACATCAGTCCGCGACTAAATGCGCTGCTTCATTGTGCAGGGCATTTCAAGGCGTGGACGGAGGGGACATGAACCCCGTAAAGGAAAGTGAGATTACAATGGCAAGTGTAGAGAAGTTTTCAGCGGGCACAGTCCGCAATCAACTGCGGCACAATCGCCGCGAAATCGAACATTCCGGCAATCCTGACATTGACCCGTCTCGGCAGGGGCAGGACTATGTTCTGTCCCCCGATAGGGGCATGAGCGATTATGACTATTTTTTGCAGCGCAAATCAGAACTGTACTGCTATAACCGCGATGACGTAAAGGTTATGGCTGGCTGGGTCGTAACAGCCCCGCAGGATTTAGACCCGGAGCGCTACGACGACTTTTTCTGCGCAACATACGATTTTTTGGCAAATCGCTATGGCGAGGAAAATGTCGTGCAGGCCATCGTCCATGATGACGAGGGCGGCCAACCGCATTTACATTTCTGTTTTATCCCAGTAGAGGAAGATTTAAAACACGAGCAGGGCTATAAAATTTGTGCGAACGATGTTCTTGACCGCCGCGAGCTGCGAAATTTTCATCCGGACTTGCAACGCTACCTGAACGAGCACGGTCTGGAAGATACCCGCGTTATGACCGGCGTAACCAAACGGCAGGGCGGCAACCGCACTGTTGCACAGTTGAAAGCCGAACGCAAACAGGAATACCAGCAGGAAGTGGAACGCCCTGCGTTATATTTTGGAGAATCCAGAATTGAGCAGGGGCTTCACTTTTAATAAGGTGCGACCATGAAACAAGTTATATGGATTATCAGCTGTTATCTCTATGGCGTGGCGGCAATTCTACTGGTTATACTGCTGCTGTTGGTGTATCTGCGCGGGCAGGTTAATCATCTGCCAAATCCATTTTCCAAAAAGAATCTTGCGTATCGGCAGCCAGCGCAAGCAAGAGGAATCCTATTTGGCAAGAAACTGAGCCTATTGGCCTACTCCCCCGAACAAGACGAGGGGCATATTTTTGTACTGGGGCCGTCCGGCACAGGTAAGACCAGTGCGCTGCTGATTCCAACGCTACGCAGCTGGCAGGGAACAGCGCTGGTGGTAGACATTTCCGGCGACATTTCAGCTAACGTCAACACGCCCAACAAAATTGTATTTGACCCGACAGCGGAAAACTGCATCCCGTATGACGTGTTTGCCTCAATCAATGCGGTAACGGATAAGACCGAACGGCAGGAACGCTTGGAACAGCTTGCCTATCTGCTGTTGCCGGACAAAGCCAACGACAGCGAGGCAGGCATCTTTTTCACGAAAAATGGCCGCAAGATGATAACGTCAGCGCTTATCTGCTACTACGGTATGGGCTGGGGCTTTGTGGAAATTTGTGAGTTTTTCCTCAGCCACGATTGGCGCGGTTTGCTGAATGATATTGCAAAGCAGCAGAATCCGATTGCCAATATGTTCATTAGTTCCTTTGCGGGTGCGTCAGAACAGAATACAGCAGGCTGCAAGCAGGCGGCAGACGATGCCCTGAAACTGTTTGCGACAAACGAAAAAATTAAAAATGCACTTCGAAAATCAGCCAGCTATGAACAGTCAATCAGCCCGGCTACGCTGGAAACAAACAGCGTTTATATCTATATCCCTGATGAAAAGCTCAAAATTTATGGCGACCTGCTGCGCATTATAACAGCCCAGTCGATGGAATATTTTTCATCCAGACCGCCAGAGCATAAGAAAATGATTCTGTTTTGTTTGGATGAATTTGCTTCGTTTGGCAAGCTGCAAATCACCGAGGCCCTGCGCAAGCTGCGGAAGCGGCATATCCGCATTATGGTGCTGACGCAATCGCTGGCTGACCTTGACATGATTTACGGCAAAGACGAGCGCAAGGCAATGCTCGGAAACTTCAAATTTACGGTCATATTGGGCTGCAAGGACACCGAAACACAGGAGTATTTCTCCAAAATGATTGGTGAAAAACGCTCCCTGCTGGCAGCGGACCCAAACCAGAAATCGCAGCCCATCATCAAGCCGGCCGACCTTGCACATTTGGCGCAAGACCTCTTTGTAATCTGTGATGATGGTGCCGTGCGACTGCGGAAAAACTTTTATTTTAAATAATTTTATGTTTACCTGCATACTACAAAAGTTATAGTAGGGTAAACGCTACTAAAAGAATAGAGAATACAAAGAAGTGGTTGTTGCAGAAATTGCAACAACCACTTTTTTACTGCTGCTCCCGCAGTTCCTTATAAACCTCATGCAGGAACACGCCCAGCACGCGGTGCTTGATGTCGTCATTGCTCAACAGCAAACTGAAGAAGTCCTGATTCTGGGCAAGCCCCTCAATCAGCGCGTCATCGGTATTATCGTAGAAGCTGAACTCGAAATCTTGCTCTGTATTATTTTTGGCGGATATTTTCAACTTTTCTGAATGCAATAGCAGGTCTTTGATTTGCAGCATGACTTTCGTCATGGCGCTGCTGTCGTAGCCTTTGCCCGCGCGGGAATTTACTTCATCAATAATTTCCGACAAGTGCTTTACCTCATCCACGGTCAGACCAACATCGGCCCCGCTCAACCTTACATTCGGGGCGCTGGCATGGCGCTGTTTGTTGCCTTTATCGCCCTGATTTTCCTGCACAAAATTTGTGGCCTGAATCTTATCTTTCAGACTGATGCCGCCGCTGTTACCGACAATCAAATAAGTCAGCAGCAAATTGACAAACACATATTTTTTGTGCAGTTCCGGGTCCCCGAAGCTGGATGCCATCGACAGGAATTCATACAGGCGTACAAAGCCACGGCAGTTCTTGGTAAAGGCACGCTGATGGTCCTCGTTGAACTGATTTTTCAGCACATTCACAGCCCGCTGGATGCACTGGTAAACAAGACGGTCCTCTTTGGCTGTGGTGCGCTTGCCTTTCGGATTGTAAACAATGTCTGCAACAGTGTCCACATCGCGGTCATCCAGAACGTTGTAGCCATCAATTTTGTTTTCCAGTTCGCGCAACTGGGCAACCGTGGCAGTGTTAGACAGTATTGTGGTGGTATAGAACGGCGCAAAGGCGGCTTCCATTTCTTCTGCATGGTTCACAAAGTCCATGACCACGACCTTTTTATCAAAGGGCGGGCACACACGGTTCAAGCGGGAAAGCGTCTGCACCGCATTTACACCGCGCAGCTTTTTTAGCACATACATGGCGCAGAGCTTCGGCTGGTCGAAGCCGACCTGATATTTGTTTGCTACCAGCAGAACGTTATATTCCGCTTTGTCAAATTCTTTCGGCAGCTTATCCTCGGCAAAGCCATTCATGCTCGGTTCTGTGTATTCGGTATTGTCACCGTCAAGTTTCACTTTGCCGGAGAATGCTACCAGCGCCTTTACGTCCTTGTAATTATGCCGGGTAACATAATCCTCGAACGCCTGACGATATTTCACGGCGGCCTCGCGGGATGCCGTAACAACCATTGCTTTTGCCTGCCCGCCGAGTTCCTGCATGACAGTGGAACGGAAATGCTCAACAATAATATTGACACGCTGGTTGATATTGTCGTCAAACAAATCAATATAACGTGCAATCTGCCGTTTGGCAGCAATCGTCTTCATTTCTGGGTCATCTTCGATGGTCTTGTTCAGCTTGTAGTAGGTCTTGTACTCGATATAATTTTGCAGTACGTCAAGGATATAGCCCTCCTCAATGGCCTGCTTCATGCTGTACAGGTGGAACGGCTGATACACGGCCTGCCCGCTTGCATCAATATGCTCACGGCCAAACAGGCGGAGGGTCATTGGCTTTGGTGTGGCAGTAAAGGCAAAGACCGACACATTGGGAGCCTTGCCGTGGCGCTGGATTTCGTTCTCGATAGCATCCTGCGCATCGGCTTCTTCGGGGCCATCATTCTGCCCCAGCGTATTTTTGACCGCAATCATATCCTTGCCGGACGTAGACGAATGGGCTTCGTCAATGATAATGGCAAAGGTCTTATTGTTCTGGTTCTGCGCCAGTTTCCAGAAATCCACATAGAGGAATTTCTGAATCGTGGTGACAATGATTTTATAGTTGCCTTTCAGTGCATCGGCAAGGTCGGCAGAGGTCTTTTTGTCATCAATGGTGCAGACAAGTCCACTCTTATGGTCGATACCCTTGATTGCGTCCTGCAACTGGCGGTCTACCACAACACGGTCTGTAATGACCAGAACGCTGTCATAGACAATATGGTTTTGGGTATCGTGCAGGGATACCAGCCGATGGGCCAGCCACGCAATGGTGTTGGTCTTGCCGGAACCTGCGGAATGTTCAATCAGGTAATTAAGCTGTGTGCCGTTGTACTCGGCATCCGCCAAAAGCTGGCGGACGGCATCGCGCTGATGATAGCGCGGGAAAATCAGCTTTTCTTTGACGAACTTTTTCCCTGTCAGTTCGTCCACGACCTGTTCACGCTGGATGAAAACGAACTTGGTAATCAGTTCAATCAGGCTGTCTCGGCGCAGAATATCATCCCACATATAATGCATCGGATAATCGTCCACGCCGTCATCCAAGGGGTTGCCTTCCCCGGTGTTGACACCCTCTCCGCGTCCACGGTTGAACGGGATAAAGCGTGTGCCCAGACCGTCCAGCTTGGTGGTCATATAGCAGGTGTCGAGGTCCATGGCAAAGTTGACCAGAGCGCCCGCTTTGAACAGGAACAGACGGTTCTTCGGGTCACGGTCCTCAGAATACTGCTTGATTGCCATGCGGTAGTTCTGACCTGCGCTCTGGCATTTCAGCTCAAAGGTCGCAATGGCAAAGCCATTTAGGAATACCACAAGGTCGATGCGCTGGTCATCGTTAATCCAGACTTCCTCCATGATTGAGAAAATGTTGGCATTGTACTTGGCGACAAGGTCGATATTGTAATCGGTGGCGGGCTTGCCGTACAGCAGGTCCAGATGCATATTGGAAATCTCAATGCCGGATTTCAGTGTTTCGATAAGGCTGCTGCCCTTGTTGTCAATGCTCTGGAGTATAAATTTAACGATGGTTTCCTCGGTCTGCCCGTTGTAGATTTTCCGCAGTGCCGCCATTGTGTCCGGCTGTGTCGTGTCCAGAAAGCGAAACAGCAGTTCGCGGTCCATGGCCGTAGTGCGGTCATAATTCGTTTTGCATTTGCGCTCTATGTAGCCGTTATTATCAATTAAATAGTCGATGATATAACGCTGATAGTCGTGCTCTGTTCCGATAATCTTCACAGATTCATCTCCTCAATCGGCTTTATCTAAGCCATTTTCCGGTAGTCAAATCAACAAAGTCCGCCAGTTTGACCGCAGCCTTAAAATCATTTTGATATTGCCCGGCAATGGTCTGCACATCGAGTTTGAAAGAAATGTTGTAGAGTTTTCCTGACTTTGTACGCCGGACCAAATCATTTTCCAAGAAGAACGCAATCACCTTTTTGTGAGCCGCCATATCATTCCCATTGCAGTAAAAACAGCAAACACCTGTACCTTGGATTGGAAGCATCCTATCATCTGTCCGTTTTGCCTCTGCTACAACGCCGCTTTCAACAGCTTTTTTGCAAATTTTATCAGCAAAAGATGAACCTGCGGCATCAAAAAAATACATCCATTTACCGACATAGGGTGTGTGCAGAGAGGGTTCTTTTTCAGTATCGATATAGAATACCCAACCCCGCGCTTCAATTTTCTCTACAGACATTTCAATTCACCTCAATTCTGAACAGACACTTCCTTTTTGCCTGTCACATATTCGTAGATAAGTGATTTTTTATAAGCGTCAAGAACATCAAGTTGCTTTTTCTTTTCGGACACAATATCTTCTACACGCCTACATTCCAAATCAAGGAAATCAGATATTTTCTGTTGCTCGTCTATATCTGGTAAGGCAATGTAAATGTCTTTTACCTTATCCCAACTTCGGAAGTCGCTTGTATTTCCTCTTATTCCAAAGGAAATCAATTTGTATACATCATTAAAAGCCAATTGTTGAAGGTAATAAACGATAAAACGTTTGTCTTGTTTGCTGTTACATACATGAACCACGCGCGTGATTTTTCCGTCATATTCCGACATTGCTATTGCACCGTGCCAAGTATCCATTCCATGAATTGCAATATCGCCCTTGTGAATACCCTGCATCGCATTATCTTCACTTACCATTTTCCCGGTCATATCACTCGGACGAGGCGATACTTTTCCTTTGTTAGTACAAAGAAGTGGCGTATCTGCAGGTGAAAACGGTCTTGCTAATTTTGTACATTCATAGCCAATTTTTGATAAACGCCACTCGGAATTGTAAGGCGCCATATAGAAAATTGTGCTCTTTTTTGTCTCTGCATCCGGGTTCAACCCCTTGGTAACAGCCTCGGTAATGACGGAACGCTTGTACTGCTCTAATATTTCGATTTCTTTCTGGATGTCAGCCGAGATGGCATCAATGTCGGAGCATTGGGAATCGAGAAAATCGGCAATTCTTTTCTGCTCTGCAATTGGCGGAGCCGGAACCTTAATTGCACCAAGTTGTTCTTCGGTAAATGAGTGCCGCAAGTTCTTTGCTCTATGAAGCAACGCTTTTGTATGGTCAACCATCAAATAGTAATAATAAAAATACGCCGCGTCATTTCCTCTTTGCAAAACGAATTGGCTATAAGCAGGGCTTGAAACGCCAGAATCTTTTATTAGACCGATACATCTGGGAGTGACATCATAATCAAATAGGCACATCAACAAATTGCCTTTATACAATATTTGATAACCATCAAAAGAAGACGGCATCTTCCCACCCGCTTCAAGGTCACGCACAATTACGCCGTTTACCGTTAGAGAAAGTATATTTTCTCCATTATAGGTCGGATTGATGACCTTGATTTTCCGCATCACATACTTATTCGGCATAGTGGACCAGTGAGTAGGAATAGTACCAACCCACTCAATCCCGCTGTCCTTCATTTCACGCATAGCTCCACCACCTTACCCAAACAGCTTCGCAATGCGCTGGCTGACAGACTGTTCCAATTCCGTGAATTGCTTTGCCAATTCCTCGCTGGGTACAGGCTGCTCGTACTTGTAGAAATACTGCGTGAAAGGAATCTCTGCGCCCGTCTTGATAACAGGCTTTTTGGCATCGACCTTTTCTTCCCAGAACGCCTTTGCATCCGGCACATGGGGCAGGACCTCCCGCGCCATATAATCATCGATGGATTCCTCATAAGCTACAAACTCGGTATCTTTGGAATCCTTGTCATAGAGGATTTCGCCGTGCTTATCCCGCTGAATTTCGGCGTTCTTATCCATCACAGACAGCCCATCCGCAATTTTGTCCAGCAGCTTTTTATCATCGGTCACTTTTGCCAGCGCCTTGCGCAACACCGGCATAAAGACTTCCGGGGAAAGATAGACTTCATCCGAAGCGGCGTCCTGCAAAGCAGAAATAATAGCCTCATAGACAGGCTTCTGTTCATACAACTTGTCCAGCTTCATTTTGTCCTTGACGGAAATCTGCGCGCCCTGTTCTTCCAGTTCATCGACCTTGGCGGGGTCATATACGGAATTCAGTGTGCCGTCCGCCAGCATCTGCTGGATGCGCTCCTCCGTGATGGCATAGCTGCGCTGCAACGGCTGCATGACCGTATACTCACGATACATAAATTCTTCGTTCTTGAAGATTTTGCAGTATTCATTTTCTTCAAATGCCGTGTACAGCTTAACGATTCTGTCGCGGTCCTCCGGCAACAATTCGTTTTTCTTATTGCCTGCGGCCTTGCGCAGCTTGTGGAAAATGCTGGTGGCATCAATCAACTGCACATAACCCCTGCGTTCCGGGCGCTTGTTCTTGGACAGAATCCAGACATAGGTGGCGATACCCGTGTTGTAAAACAGGTCCGTGGGCAGCGCAATAATGGCTTCCAGCAAATCCTGTTCCAAAATCCAGCGGCGAATCTGGCTTTCGCCGGATGCCGTACCGCCTGTAAACAGAGGGCTGCCATTCTCGATAATAGCCGCACGGCCCACCTTGTCGTCCATCTTATCAATAGCCGACTGCATGAAAATCAACTGGGAATCGCCGCCGCTCGGCAGACCTGCACCCCAGCGACCCTTCTTGCCGCGCTTAAACTCGTTGCGGACAGCATCCTCCTGCCCGGCCTTGGCGTCTTTTCCTGCCCACGGCGTGCCGAAGGGCGGATTTTCCAGCACGAAGCGCATCTTGATGTTGGGGAAGCAATCCTCTTTAAAAGTATCGGCATTGCGGAAGTTTTCAATGTTCTGCCCTTTAATCATCATCTCTGCCAGACCGACAGCGTAGGACTGGGGCATAAACTCCTGCCCGAACAGGCGCACATCGGCGCTGGGATTGTAGTGCTTGATAAAGCTGTACGCCGTGCTGAGCATACCGCCTGTTCCGCAGGCTTGGTCGCAGACAGTGACAACCTTGCCATCGTCGAAAATATCGTCACAGCCCTCGCTGATAAGCACAGCGACAAGGCACTTGATAATGTCACGGCCTGTGTAAAACTGACCAGCATCTACGTTCTGATAGAACTTGCCAATCAAATGCTCGAAGATATAGCCCATCTTGATGCTGTCGTAGGTCTTGGGGTCCAAATCCAAGTCGGCAAATGCCTGCACCACGCTGAACAGACATCCGTCCTTATCCATCTTGTCGATATGGCTGAACATTTCAAGTCCATTGAAGATTTCCTGCACTTCGGCGGAGAAGCCTTGAATGTACACTTTGAAATTGGATTTGATGTTGTCCGGCTCGTTGCACAGTTCTTTCAGTGTATAGGGCGAGGTGTTATAGAACTGATAGTCGGAAATGCGGTACATTGCCTTCGGCGGATAGTTCGGATTTTCTGCAAATTTGGCCAAAACTGCTTCCTTGTGCGGCTCCAAGGCACACTCCAAGCGGCGCAGAATCGTCATCGGGATAATGACATCGCCGTACTTATCCGGCATATAGGAGCCGCGCAGTTTGTTGGCAATGCTCCAGATAAAGTTTACTTCCGGGGTGACATCAATCGGGGATTCATCCCACAAAGCGTCAAAGGCAATTTTGTCCGACATTTTTATTCTCCGTTCAAGGGTACTATTGTTTATTCAACTTATTGGTACTTATTATACCATCTTACGGGGCGTTCTACTATGGTAGTTCTGCCAAAAGTGAAAAAGTGACCTGTAGCGGATGAATTTATATCCGAAATTTTGTGTGAACTCGGCAGTGCTTCTTATCATTTCGGGCGTTCGATGGTGCCTTGTTGGTGCAGAGTGCTAAAAAACTTAGCATATACAAGGAAAAGGCCGGGCAGCCCTTTTGGGGGCGCTCGGCCTTTTGAAAAGTGTATGTAGATTAGCGGCAGGAAAGCCCGTACTGACAGAATCAGAACGGCAAATCATCCTCCGGCAAGTCAAACGGAATATCGGCGTTGGTTGAAGCTTCGGGAGCTTCGAGGAGGGTCTGCTTAAAAGTGTACTTTCGACCACCCGTGCCATTTTTGGCAGACGTAAAAGTAATGCCGTCATAACGGTAAAGGTCATCCGCAAAGAACTTTACCTCGTTTGTAATGTTACGCGGATTCCCAAGGCCATGCCCGATGTAAGGGATACTTTCGGCTACGCGGCTAAGTTGACTCATTGAACCACGCCATGTACCATTGCCGCGTGAGATAGCTTCTTTGATGGCAATTACGGTTTCGCTGCGCTCATACTGGGCATGATGGAACTTTTCGTCTACTTCATCAGTGTTTCCAACCATCGACCAAGAGCAGCTATCCGTATCGAAGGACAACACAAATTCCTGCTGTGCACAACGGCGGCCTGAAATATGCAACTGAGCAGTATCCGAAAAATGGGTATCTTTTTCCAGAACCATCATAGTATCAAGCGCGGCCTGTGTGGCAACGCTGCCATAAATGCGGTTGAAAGGATTATTCTCGTCGTTCGCTTTGCGGAGATGATGGATTACCAATAATGCAATAGCGTGGTCTGCGGCTACCTTTTTAAGACCATGGAACAAGGCATACTCTTGAGTAAAAGAATTGGAATCGCTGCTTTGCGCACCAAGGACCACACCAAGAGTATCAATGACAACGAGTTTGATGCTGGGATTGGAACAAAGGGTCTGGTGCAGCATGTCAACCAGTCCATCAGCAATCGTGGGGACTTCCGTTGAATAAAGGAGCCCTTCGGGTGCATCTTCTCCCATATTGAGCTTTTTAATCCGTTCTTGCAAATCGGCATCGCCGTCTTCCAAGTCGAGATAAAGTACATCCGATTTGGTGGTGCTGAGACCAAGGAACGATGCTCCTTTTGCAACAGCGAGACACAGTTGAAGAGCAAACCACGACTTACCAAATTTGGGCGGACTTGCCAAAAGCGCCAGTCCCGAAGGCAAAATTCCGTTTACAAGGAACTCTGTAGGCGCAAAATGCTGTTGCATTAAATCTTTGACGGAGCGAATAGGCAGATACTTGGCCTCAGTTCTGGCTTTCGGGGCAGTCCAAATCGGCGTGTTTTCAATTAAATGTTTGGCTTGTTGCAGTCCGGCATCGCCATAGCTTTGGAGATAGTCACCGATAGTAGCCTGTTCCGGCATAATTTCCCAAATCTCGGAAAGGTCGATAACTTTTACAGATGTGGCAACCGGATTGACCAGAGAGGCTTCTTCCTGTGCAAATTGCTTGCTGACATTGTTATTGGCGTGAAAAATAACAACATTCTTACCCGCAAAGTATGGAACAACTGAGCGGGGAAAATGGCCGGAGCCTGCACCATTATAAGTACATACAGCAATCATTTTGAACTGCTCAAATGTATCGGCGTCCTTTTCGTTTTCTACAATATAAATAGTTTCGCCTTTTGGTGTATTGACTAAATTCCGCAGATGATAGAAAAGCAACTCATTTTTAAGGTTGAAAGAATCTTTAGGGTTACTGTGCGTGTTATCCAAAGTGAACTTTAAGGTGCCATCCGGTAAATGATAAACATGCTTTGTTGTAAGGTGGCGACCTTGTGCATCATAATAAAAATAAGAATCTTCGGCGTTGGTATTAAACATATGAATCTCCTTGATATAAAAGTCTAAAAGAATTTTAAAAAGTTAGGATGCAATATTGCCGTTCTGCAGAAGTGAAATACGCTGTTTCCATAATTTACATTTTCTGCGAATCGCAAGCTTCCGCAAGGGAGAGTCATAATTTATTTACAATTTAAAAAGAAACTTATTTTAGATGGCCCTATTATTTTACCGTTGCAACCGTTGATGAAGTAGCATAGGCGTGCACAATGATTCATTCAGAGCGTAGATGTGCCAAAGTACAGCTAGCAGGCCCTAAAAGCTCAATGGGATAAAGGAACTGCTGACGTTCTGAACGAAGCTAAGGCACATGCCGTTAGGAAGCAGCTAGCACTGCTAGGCAGATGCCTAATTAAGGAAGTGTGACTTTAAAATTGCCGTTGCAATCGTTGATGGCTGCCACTGTCAAACGGCCTAACCGCTATGGTCAGAACGTAAAATGCCAGCCCTGCCAGAAGCAGCATCTTTAAAGCTGGTTACGGAGCGAGTGGCAGGAAGGTACTATCCAGAACGTAATAGCATAAAATCTTATTTCGCTCTGATAGGATAAAGATGCACTTTTAAAATGATATGATACTTAATCCAAACGGGTTTTGAAAGTATGGCAGTTACAAAGTGCGTACTTGTTTTTATAAACAGGCAATCACTGTTTGAGGTGACTGTATTATTGTAAGGAATTCCGTTCTGCCGAATAACCTTTAGGCTGCGTTGAACAGACAAAACGGAAGCAGCCGTTTAGGTGTGCAGTAACGTTCTGTTATCAACGGTGTCAACGGTATTTTTAGGGCGGATATTGCTACAGTTTTAGGGATAGCAAACAGTATCAACGATGCCAACGAAGAAAATAACCCCCAACTGTTTGTAAAAGGAAAAAACTATTTTTATAAACGAAGGCTTTATTTAACCCATCTTGCCACAGTCTTTGCATCCATGCCGTATAACTGCGCTATATGGTACATACTGGCTCCTGATTGATACATTGCTTTCATCTCGGCCTTATAGTCTGGCACGGCATCAGGCGTGTGGAGCAGGTCATTGAGAGATAGCCCCAGCAGAACGGCAAGTTGCAGAACGTATCGCGGTGCAACGGATTTGCTGCATAGTGTGGCGTGCAGCTGCTTGGCGGATATGTCGGCTGTGGGAATATAATTGCCATATAGACTTAAAAGTGCAGTTTCAATTTTAGTGGCATACGTTCTACCTCCGGTCAGGGAACGCCAGCCGCGGGAACGCAATGCGCGGTCAAGGACGGCATGGTAGGCAGAACCGTCACGGTAATCAAAACTGGAATCCAAAGTATCTTGTAGCAATAAATCTAATGCCAGCAGGCAATCTGGCACGGGCTTTGCTGGCTGCTTTTTTAGCTGCATAGTGAATGATGCGGGAAATAGTTCTTGCTGTCGTGTGCTATTGTATGCGACATCGGTATCGACTAGCCAGCAGCGATGCTTGGTGCAAATTTGCATATCCGGCAGTTGGTGGCTACGATGCCAATATGGCTCACCATACAACTGCAAGTCCTCTTGGTAGCATATAGGACAATAGCGCATTATAGAGCAATGATTTCCGTTGGCCTGTGAAATGCCCATCCGATGCACGGTTAAAGGATTGCCATTGACAGCGTAAGCATAAGTGGAGCGCTTACGCTGCGTAGGGAAAAATCGCGCGTAATACGGGAAAAATGTATGCTGCATTACAACATCCTTTGCGGACAAGAACCCTTGCGGAAGCTGTGCCAACAGCGTATTTATAGCTCCGCAGAGCATCAGGCTTGGAGCACTGAAATTGTCCCCGTATAGCTGCCGCAGGGTGTGTTTGGCACAGGAATTGCCACTGTGAATATGATACCGGCAAATGACGCTGTACCAAAGTTCATCCGGGTACGGCGTGGGAAAGAAGCTAATCATATTGCTACCTCGCCCTTGATATACTCGGCATAAGCAGATACAGGTGATTCGCCGCACTTTTTCGCTTTTTTGAGCAGCACCCGTATATCGTTTCCAACAATCTTGGTGGGGGCTAAAGAACCTACAGATACCTCCGGTGTGGTCTTTGCCTGCCGCTTAACAACGGGTTTGGCGGAAAGCTCGCTTATGTATTCTGACACCATCCCCAAGTTCCTTAAAAATGCACTTTCAAAAACTTCTAAATCCAGCTTTTCACGTCCGTCAAGGATGGCTTGCTTTTGGGCATTGTACAGTAGCTTAACGAGTATATCCGGGATGCCCTGTGTCTTGCGATACAGCCAATTTTCAAGCTCTGGTGTCAGGTCGGTGGCATATTGTGTGTACTGGTAATGCCATAGACCATGCAGAAGCAACGCAAATTCCTTATCGTTGGGCAAGCGGTCATAGACAAGCCCTGTGGTTCGCCGCGCAGAACGGAACTCCTGTTGTAATACCTGCAAGACGCGAGGCGTTCCGACCATGCAGATACTTACTCCTGCCCCGTTGATAAGGTGAACGAGAAAATTTAAGAAACGCATACCGCCATCGCTTTTACGATAGGCAATATTCTGCAACTCGTCTATCACCAGTAGTCCGATATGATTAACCCGCACGATTTGATTAAGCTGACTGACAAGGACATCAATGCTCAATCTGCGCGATAGGGCATCTTTTTGATAGCTGGTTCCAACCAAACTGTCGATTTGCAGGTAAATATCCAAAATCAGTGCTTTAATGGACGCATCGTGCGGGGTTTGCACGACTAGATACGGAATCTGATGGCAATAAAAATTTTGCCCGTGATACGAAGTGTGTTCGATAACCTGCGGGAACAATGATAATACGCGTTGCAATGCGGTGGACTTGCCAAGTCCTGATACGCCAATGACAGAAAAAGAATTGCCACCGCCGATGGATGCAGCAAGGGCGTTGCCGTGCATCAGTGCGTAACCGTTCTGAAAAGCGGCGGCTTCGCTCTGGATTGAATACTGCCCATAGCAATGCTGCATGGCGGTGTAGATTTCGCAGTACAAGTCAATCGTCATGGATAGCGGCTGGTAAAACTCGTACAAAGAGGACAACAGCTGCAAGCGTTCCCCGGTGCTGCGGTCACGGTCACTATCGCTATAGGGTGGGATGACCGCCAGAGCGCGAATCAAGTCTTTGCCAGACAGCATCGGTGGCAAAGCCTCTATGAACGGGTTGTTATCATAAAGCGGATTGGGGACATAATCAGCGTGCATCGAAATCATCCTCCTGTTGCTCGGCCAGTAAATCCATCAGCGATACGCTTTCTTGTTTGCGGGCTGTGCTGCGGTTGCGTTGTATCTGCCTGCTGATATTGCTGCGGTCTGGCATTGTACGTTCGGAGCCGTCTGCAATGGCTTGTATATCGCTCATGAGGTCGAGTTGTGCCTGCAATTCCTGCTTTTTCCAGTCAGTACGTTCTATCTTTTCCTGCTGCTGTGCATCAGCAATTTCTGCCAGCGATTTGCCAAGATAGGCTTTTTGAGCCAAATCAAAAGCCGAGTAAGTGCCATTCTCGTATAGCCAAACAGTATCCATACATTTCGGCGTATAGGCAACCTGTACAGTTTCCCGTCCACCGAGGCCGGCAACGACAAAACGCTTTTTAAAAGTGCAGTTTGAAAAACGCAGACCGAAGATTTCCAGACCGCGTTGCGTGATTTTTCCCTCAGCACGGGGAAGAAGTGTATAAAGCAGCTTTTTATCAGTGGCTTCTTTTACAGGGCAATCATCCTGTGCTTCACAAAACGACCAGATACTTGCGGCCAGCGGCGGTGTGTTGGATTCTATCATGGCAGGTGTGCGGGTAAAGCCTGTCTGCACAGATTTTGAATTATAGAACAGGACGCAACGCAGAACAACGGCGGTAAATTGCTCCAAATCCAATGTACCTTGTCTGCGGTAGTCCGGCGCACCGCGTTCCTGTGTGTTGGATTCGATGACACCCTTGCCTTTAAGCAACGGCTTGTAGGCACTCTGAATCAAATCGAACAGCTTTTCAACTACACCTTTTAAATCCGGACGGTATGCAGGAAGATTTTCAATCTCAATATGGTAACTCTCGCACAGGTTTTCCAGCGGGCCGCTGGTGAACTCACTGCCTCGGTCTGTAATAATTTTGGTGGGAAGATGGTGACTCGGCCAGTCGTGCGGGTCAATGTCTATCCCGTGCTGATGGCAAAAACTGACCTTGTCTGTAAAAGTGTTCTGAAGCAGCAGACGCAGCGCGTATTGCCCGCCCTCTAAACCAACATAAACGCCAGTAATCAGGCGGCTGTAGGCATCGACCATTGTGTAAATGACAGGTCGGCCAATAGGTTTGCGGGAAAGGCGGCTGACAATGTAGATGTCGGCAATGGTGGCATCAGTCATGTACACACCAATAGTATGCGCGTAATCGCAGACCGAGCCGGTAAACGGACGGTGATTGCGCTGGTAGGCTTTAAGCCCCTGTCTGCTGATGGTCTCGCTGATGGGGTCGCGGTTCTTGCGAAAGAAATAGCGGAACTGCCAGAACGTGGGATATTCCGGCTTCAATGTACCGTGTGTGTCGCAGTATTTCGCCCGTAGCATCATCTTGTAGGCAGTCTGCAAGCTCTGCCGCTGTGGGGTGTAGTAATACTTGTTCAGCGCCCAGCGGATGGCCTTTTCATCGGCAGTAAGCTCATGTTGTTCTGGCGCGGGGCGCTCTGCGGGTAAAAGTGCATTTTTACTTTGGTATACCCAATAGCGCCAAAGGTATTGCAGTACCGTGCGGCGGGCAATGCCATGCTCGGCAGCAATCTGGCGGACAACCTCGTTGCGATGGGATTTATCATAGATACAGGCATCCTCCAACAGCGGCGCAATCAGGTCGAGCTTGCGATTGCGCCCCTCGCGCTGGCGGTTGGTGATGTCTTCGTCCAGAACGAAAACAGAGTATGTTTCGGCAGGGACGGGCTGTAATTCTGCAAGCAAATCCGATGCAACGGGGTACGGCATCCGAAAGTGCTGGCAGCTGACAACATAGCTTTGTTCTTCTCCACAGAGCAGGACACGGACGTGCTCGCCGTTTTCAGCGGCAAGGATGTCAAGATTCCTCATGGCTGGTATCCTCCTTGTCGATGATGATACCCCAATCGGATATGCCTTGCTGCTGCCAGTATCGGCGAGATAGCTCCAGCTTTTCCGCAACCGAGGGGCGGCTTAAATAAGACCGAAAGACGGCTTCGCGAATTGCCGTATGTCCATCGTCATAGTGCAAGACAAAATCTGTGGTGTAGGTTTCGCTGGGGAGATTCAAGTCGTTGACAGGAATATCATTGCAGAGGATAGGAACATTACATTCAAATTGAAAAATCGCCGGTTCAGCATCCAGCATTTTTGCAGCGGCAAGCTGCACTTTGTCGTACAGACAGCAGACCACCTTACATTTGGTGAGCATGATTTTGGTACAGCGCTCTTTTTGGACTTGTTTTCGCATTTCTTTGACGCTCCCTGTTGTAAATTTGGGGCGTCCGTTCACCGAAGAAAAAGGAAAATCACCTGTGCCCTTTTGGGGCAAACCTCTGTTCCACATTTTCCAAAAATCGAATTGAAAAGAGCGAAATTTGGAAAAAGTGGAATTTCAGTGTGCCTTTTGGAAAATCTTGAATTTTTGCTTGCCTCATGGATTTATCGCTGTGATGGCATAAAGACGTATTAAGAGGCAAAACAGGATTCCACATTTTCCGATTTTGCATTGACCGTACTATATGTGCGGGTACCCGAAAAAATCCAGAAAGGCGCAGAGGAAATCAAGAGAGCGCATAGGAGCTCGCTCCACTCCGTTCCGCTCGCAATCCGCCTAATCTCCAAGCCAACTCCAAGAACATTCCAAGTCCACACCAAGCAAAATCAACGCATTATCTCATGTTTTCCCGCATGGGACAGAATGAGAGAGGATTGGAAACAAAAAAGAAAGCAGGCCCCGGAGCCGGATGGCGGAGGGGCCTGCGTGTGGATTCTTAACTTGTCTCTTTGTTCTTCGGTGAATGCCCTGTATCAAAATTTTGCCCTTAGTGCTGGGGGTTCAGGATGGTACGCCAGTCAAGGTCGCCGTGCTCCAGGCCGTGGATCAACACCTCGGCAGTGGCAATGTTGGTGGCAACCGGAATATTGTGCACATCGCAGATGCGCAGCAGGTTCATCTCGTTGGGCTCCGAGGGCTTAGCGCAGATGGGGTCACGGAAGAAAAGCAGCATGTCCACTTCGTCGCAGGCGATGCGGGCAACGATCTGCTGGTCACCGCCGTGGCCGCCCGGCAAAAAGCGCTGTACGTTCAGGCCGGTGGCTTCGGCCACAAGCCGCCCCGTGGTACCCGTGGCGATCAGCCTGTGCTCGCTCAGAATCTGCCGATAGGCAATGCAGAACTGAACCATCAGTTCTTTCTTTGTATCATGTGCAACAAGGGCAATCGTCATAAGAAATCCCCCACTTTCTATAAGTTACAGCATAGTATGGCTATGCGTTTTTGGTCAAAAACAGGTCAGCGGAATGCGCTCGCCCAAAATGCGGCCCGCAAGGGCGTGCCCGGCAATGGCGGCGGGGCAGTCCTGCGGCAGGGCGGTGCCTG
>ENA-ORNK01000653-ORNK01000653.1-human-gut-metagenome-genome-assembly--contig:-NODE-653-length-40580-cov-2.639186_pt1 | contig 40580 bp, 37 predicted proteins | sample MGYA00242115_ERZ509022 | MGnify/ENA primary metagenome ERZ509022 (study PRJEB26280, sample SAMEA2338690) | human gut metagenome | biome: human gut; feature: human-associated habitat; material: faeces...
CCGCAAAGTCGTATTCTCCGTCCATGAATATGTATTCGTTTGGAATGAACACATCATCGAATACTACCAGAGCTTCCTGGCCTCCGAATTTCTTGTTGCCCAAGTCTACGTCTGCGCCATCTTCCAGCTTTCTGGTGTCGCAGGACTGTCTTCCGTATATCATGAACAGGCCTTCCGCGTCGCTTGGACATGCGAAGGATACTGCAAAGTCCTTGTCTGCTTCGCCCATGGCCTGAGTAGGCATCACTATGTGCCAGTGAGAATTGATGGAACCGGTCTGGTGTACTTTTGCTCCTCTGACGACGATTCCGTCTTCTCTTCTCTCCTTGATTCTGACAAACATGTCCTTATCTCTCTGGTCGTGAGGCGCCTTTGAGCGGTCTCCCTTAGGGTCTGTCATGGCTCCGTCGACTACAAGGTCGTTGTCCTGTACGTATATTAGAAATTTCTTGAAATTATCGTGGTAGTGGGTGCCGTATTTCTCGTCTATCTCGTAAGTGGTGGAATACACTGCGTTGAAGGCGTCCATGCCTACGCATCTTTGGAAGCAGCTGGCCGTCTTCTGTCCCAGAAGCCTTTGCATCTTGACCTTGTTCTTAAGGTCTTCGGTGCTCTGATGGATGTGGGTGAAGCGGTTTATCTTCTTTCCCGTAAGATGGGAAGTAGCCGTCATGAGATCTTCATACTCAGGATTCTGAGCCAGGCTGTAGGTCATGGCTACGCAGCTGATGGACGGCTTTATTATCGGGTGGTCAACCCAGTTGTCTATCTTTTCTCCGAACATATATACTCGGGTGTTTAGTTTCCTGAGGCTTTCTATATATTCTGCTGATGTCATCATTTTTTTGTTCCTCCTTGTGCCGATTTCTCGTATATTGCGTTAACTCACTTAATCCAATAGTGTTGCAAAATTCACGCCAAGTGTTTCGACCGATGGATTATCGTTGATTTTTCAACATTTATACCGATTGAGGCCTTTCGTTTTGAGGACAAAAAAATAGGGATAATGCAAATCTGCATTATCCCGAGTCACTATTTCTCAGTGTCTTCTCGTATTTATAAGGCCCGTTCCGGCCGCTACTCCGTAGACGAGAGCTCCGATGTTGCCCGCTATCATATCGGTGACCGTGTCTACCATACCACGCTGCATCTCTCCTCCGGCCACCTTGTCGGCGACGAACTCAAATATTTCCCACAGGCCTGCTCCTGCGCCTGAAAACATGCAGGCGGCGAATATCATCGGCCCTGCGAATACGGCAAAGTCGGATTTCCTGTTGGCCCTTTTCATCAGCTTCTCCATTATCAACATTCCCAGCGCCGCCAGCAGGAACCCGCTTATCAGATGGACTATCTTGTCATACGGGTCGAAAGACCGATATAGATTTATGACGGAGCCCATAGGCGACGCCATAAAGACGAAGACCAGCCCGCTGTAAAAAAGTGTGTCGCTCACCTTGATTATCCGGGATACCAACACCAGCACCGCTATGGAGGCAAAGGCTCCGGCCACATTTCCTATGGGCGGGTTTATTCCAAGCTCATACGCCGCGACAGCAGACGCTATGGTTGCTGCTATCAGTATTATTACTCCTGTTATTCTTCCTCTCATATCTGCGACCTCTTCTTAAATTAGATATAAGAGACAGTATATCATAAAACGGCGAAGAAAGCATCAGGTTTTATGTACTTTTCCGGTGGCAGGGTCGACGAAGCCCAGGCGGGCAGCCCGCCGGGGCGTTATTTATCTTTCGTATACTATCTTGCCCTTTGATAAGGTCTTCATCACCTTTATGTCAGCTATGCCGGGTACGGGCATTGCGAACGGGTTTGCATCGAGGATGGCTACGTCTGCGTCCATTCCCACTTTCAACATTCCCTTTCGGTCTTCAAGGAAGCCTATCTTTGCCGCATTTACGGTAAAGAGTTCCAACGCTTCGTACAGGCTTATCCTTTCGGATTCCACCGGATGCTGAAGGCATATCATGGCAGACCTTAAAGGGTCCATGGCCGTTACACTGAAGTCAGAACCTCCTCCCACCAGAAGCCCCGCATCCAATATGGATCTGTATGGGCTGCACCTTTTGACCCTGTCTCCTATAAAGCAGCGGTATCCTTCCATATCCATTCCCTCGCACACTTCTATGAGGAGGGGCTGCATTCCCAAAGAGCAGCCTAGGCGGGCCGCCCTGTCAATGGAAGATTTCTTAGGCATTTCAAAATGCTCAATTCTGTGTCTGTGATCTTTCCTCGGATAGTTCTCCAGCAGACGCTGATATACGTTCAATGCCTGTTCTATGCCATTATCGCCTATTGCATGGCAGGAAAGCTGCATTCCGGCCTTGTGGGGTTCTTCAAAATATCTGTAAAGCTCCTCCGCCGACTGGAACAACATTCCGAATCTATCCGGATAGCCTTCATAAGGTTCTATCACGGAGCCGGTATAGCCGTCAAAGGCTCCGTCGGCAAAGGCGCATACGCAGGCGGTCTCTCTCAGCTCCTCGTCGTTCATAAGGCTTCCGAGATTATCCGAATCGTTACAGCTCCTCGTCCTGAGCATAGGCTTTATCTCAGTCTTAAATTCATCTCTGTGATCGCAGAACAGCCTGAGTATTTTATAATAATCCTTAGTGTATACGGTGGTTATGCCGTTGGAAACGGCGTACTCGTCTATGTTGCCGTACCCTTCCAGCAGTTCTTCGTCGGAAAACAGGTCGATAAGGTTGTCCGCCACCTCCATAAATGCTGGATCGGTGACGAATCCCGTAGGTTTTCCGCATGAGTCGGTCTCGATGCCGTCAATGGCAGGGTCAAGCTTCATTATTTCGATTCCCGCAGAATTAAAGGCAAAGGGATGAGTGTCGTTGTGATAGAGCATTACCGGGTGTGAGGCCGACACTCTGTCCATCTCTTCTCTTGTGGGAAATCTTTTCTCGGCTATGTTCTTATCCTGAAACTTGGTCGCAAACACCCACCTTCCCTCGGGAACAGAGGCTGCGTATTCTTTCATCATGCCGATTAGCTGGTCTATATCCTTTGCACCGGAAACATCCACTCCTTTCATGAACGGTCCCGAAGGAACGGCGTGAACATGGGTATCTATGAATCCGGGGAAGGCGGCTCCGTCTCCGCAATCTATTACGCGGGAAGCTTCATTTTCAGGCAAGCCTTCCTTGCTGCCGACATAGGCAATCTTTCCGTCTTTTATACCTACGGCCTCGGCATAAGGGTTTTCCCTGTCCATGGTATATATTTTTCCGTATATAATCGTATCCATGTCTCTCGCCTCCTACTGTACCATCTTCAATATTTCTTCATCACCGGCCTTGCCGTTTTGCTTGTCGTGATACAGCTCTACCAGCTTATTATACGTCTTCTTGGTTATAGGGTATCTCACGGCGACTATGAAGCCTACTAAGAGGACTACCGTAGGAGCTATGCCGTATAATACCCTTATTGCGCTTATGGTTTCGGCGCTCTGAACCGTGGCTTCCGTAGAAAATCCTATTATCTGGAGTCCGATTCCGACTATGAGCGAGCCGAGAGAGTTTCCGAACTTCATGAACAGTCCTATCAGCGAGGTGTAGAGTCCGTCAGGCTTATCTCCCGTCTTTATCTGTTCTATGATGGCCGTGTCATAGGACATGGCGTATATCATGGTCCAGTAAGCCGAGTTCCCTAAAGCGTATACCACTATGCTCACATACATGGTCACGTCGCTTATAGGGAAGAGCATTACAATCAGGTAAGCCATCATGTACAGTATCAGGCCTCCGGCCATTACCGTCTTTTTCTCGGTTTTCTTGGAAACCAGTCCGGCTACCACTACGGCGGCTATTACAAGAATTCCCTGCACAAAATATATTCCCGACGACTTTACGTCATCGTATTGGTACACGTATGTAAACACATATATGAGGAGTCCCGAGCCGAGGGTAACCACTATGTTTACCGCAAAGGTTATGATGAGAAGCTGGCGCAGCGGCTTGTTTTGGAAAGCGCCCTTGGCATTGGCCCAGAACTCGGACAGCAAAGTTCCGACGCTCTTTTTCTCTTCTTTATCTGTTTTTCCCAGATTAGGGTTTGCCGGCTCTCTCTTTTTTATGGCCATGCAGCAAATATTATATGCCGCTATGATGAGTATTCCGTAGGTGAGGCCCATTCCCGCCCATCCTGCGTTGACGCTGTTAAATAGCTCTGTATAAAAGTCCACAACCATGAGAGTCCCGCTGGTGGCGATGAGCGTTCCCACTCCCATCAGAGAAGCGGCGTAGGTCCTCAGCTTGGTTCTCTCATCGAAGTCTTCGGTCAGCTCCGAGCCCAGCGAGATGTGAGGAATTACGCAGCTGGTCAGAGTCACCCAGTAAAACATGTTCATGACGATGAAGTAGACCACTTTCATGTTCTGCGACATCTCTATATTGGTGAAAAGCAGCGTCACCGAAGCGCATAGAAGCACCGAGCCGGTCATTATAAACGGCCTTCTCCTGCCTCTCGGGTTTTTGGTTCTGTCAGACCAAAGGCCTATTATCGGGTCAGTCACTGCGTCCCAAAGCACTGCTGCCATGGATATTACTCCGGCCACTGCCGGCTGGATTCCTGCGATAGTAGTTAAAAAGAAGCTGAAAAACGAGAAGAATACGTTGTAGCCTATTCCTTCGCCGATGGCTCCTATGCCGTAGCCTATGGCGGTGCCGTTTTTCAATTTTTCGTTATAGCTTGTGTCGTTCATTTCGCCTTATCCTCCGATTTATATTTTATTTCTTTCTACCCGCACCTCGGCGGCCCGGGCGTGGCCTATCAAGCCTTCGCCTCTTGCCAGCTCCGAGACCAGCGGGGCTATGTTCATCATGGCTTCGTTGTTCATAGTCTGATATGTACAGGTTTTCAGGAAGGTGCCCACCCAGACGCCTCCTGTATATCTGGCTGCTCCCAGTGTAGGCAGCGTATGGTTGGTTCCGGAAGCATAGTCTCCGAACACCTCGGCGGTATTTCCTCCTATGAAGAGGGAACCGTAGTTGCGAAGTGCCTCCGTCACTCCCTGCTCGTCTTCTTTCGATACGTTGACCTCCAGATGCTCCGGGGCGTATCCGTTGGCATAATCTACCGCCTCCCCGAGGTCGTCTGCCAGCAAGATTTCCCCGAAATCAGCCCATGACCTTGAAGCGATTTCTCTTGTGGGAAGCTTCGTCAGCTGCTCTTCGGCGGCTTTGAGAACGGATTTGCCGAGGACCTCGTCCGTGGTTATCAGCAGCCCCTTGGCCTCTCTGTCATGCTCCGACTGAGCCAGCAAATCTGCTGCGATTATCTGCGGGTCTGCCGTATGGTCGGCTATTACCAGCACCTCGCTGGGGCCCGCCAAGAAATCTATGCCCACCTTGCCGAAGCATTGGCGCTTAGCCTCGGTGACATAGCTGTTTCCCGGCCCCACGATCAGGCTCACGGGAGCAATCTGTTCAGTTCCGTAAGAGAAGGCTGCCACAGCTTGAGCGCCGCCCACTGCGTATATTTCGTCTATCCCCGCTATGTCCATCGCCACCAGCGTCTTGGGATGTATTTTTTCTGTTCCCTTCATTACCGGTGAGCAAGCGACCACCCGGCCTACTCCTGCCGTCTTTGCCGGTATTCCCAGCATCAGAGCCGTGGAGTACAGGGGATAACCGCCTCCCGGCACGTAGCAGCAGCACGAATCCACCGGTATTACCCTGTGGCCCAGCGTAAGTCCCGGCATAGGCGAAAAATCTCTGAGTTCGCCTATGGTTTTTTTCTGGGCCTCCGCGAAGGCTCTTATGTTGGCCGCCGCTTTTCTTATGACTGCCGCTTCTTCTGCGGTCACTTGGCTGTAAGCCTCCTCTATTTCGCTTCTCGATATGCGTAGACTTTCTCTCTCGCACCCGTCGAATTTCTTGTTGTATTCTTTAAGGGCCTCGTCGCCTTTCTCCCTGACGTGCCATATCATATCCGTCACCGAATGTCGAAGCTTGCTTCTGTCTGCTTCGGTTCTCTGCTTGGCGCTCTTTATCGTCTTCATCACCCGACTACCTCCTTTTTTTACGATTTTACATCGTCCAGTGCCCTCCTTGTCAATAGCGCTTTTTTACTTTATTGTAATAAAACCTTGAGTTGACTCAAGATTTGTGTTATCATCAGAATATGGCAAATTTAAACGTGTTGAGGCTTGCAGGAGCCGATTCAAACAGCAAGGGAGGAATAAAAATTTGAGAATAGGAGAAGTTTCCAGATCATACGGTATTTCGGTAGATAATCTCTATTATTATATAAATTACGGTCTGTTAGTGCCGAAAAAGCCGAAAGGACAGTACGACTTCGACCAGCAGACTCTTAGAGATTTGGATCTGATTCTGGAACTGAAAGACATGAAGTTTTCTCTCAAAGAGATACATCAGGTGCTGTCTCTTTACAGGATATCCTCTCTTGCAGGAGAGGGAGACACGGAAGATCTCAAGAGACTCTATGAGAAGAAACTGTGCGAACTACAGGATGACATCGCTTTTACCCAAAAGAACATAGCTAAGCTTGAAGATAAGATATCTGAGCTGAACTCTTTGAGGTCTGAGGATGATGCTCACATCGGCCTTCCTCTGCGTATGCTGGAGCTGCTTCGCTGCCCCGTATGCGGCGGCGCTTTTTCCATGGAGGGCGTCAGCATGAACACGCGTTACATATTTGAAGGAAGCCTGTCCTGCCAGTGCGGATATTGTGCCTCTGTCCAAGACGGTATCCTCCTGACGCCCAACGAGAACAAAGACGTCTATGACACGCCGGATCTGGACCGAAAGATGTACAAGGATCTTCCTCCTTCTCTCATAAGCCTGTTTCAGCACTCGTATAACTGGATGGTTGAAAAGCTGCAGCAGATGGATCTAACTGATAAGGTAGTCATGGAGACTTATATAAACGCCTGGTTTTTTATGCATAATCATCTCAAGTATCTGGATCCCCGCGGCAAATACATCGTAGTAGACAAATATCCGGAAATGTTGTCCATGTACAAGTCTCTCATTGAGCAGCAGGAGTTTGATCTGGATATTCTATTTATAGCAGACAGCAGTACGCGTCTTCCGCTGAAGCCTTCCTGTGTGGATGTAAACATAGATTATTTCGCCGTCAACGAGCACAACTTCTATCACGATACTTTTCTGTACGATGAGCTTGCGCCTTATTTCAACGAAAATACTAAACTGCTGGGAACGTATTTTTATTTTGAAAACGGCAGGAAATCTATGGAGACTCTGCTGAGAGAATATCCTACTTGTTATCGCCGCAATTTCAGCCTGCCTTATTTCTTATCTCACATGAGGGAGCGAATGATCGAAGAAAACGACTGCGGCTTTACCACGAGCTCAGGAGCCAACATCGGATTCAGCTTTCACTGCGAGGGAGAGAAGATGTATCTTCATTCATATCTTGCAGGAAATAAATGCCGCCCATAAAGCAAAGCTTTTAGGGCGGCATCTCATGATACTTTTATCAGAGTATATGACAAGTGATGATAGTATAGCTGCTTGAATTTACAGTTATCTGTATATCGCCGGTTCTGCAGTACCAATTCTTTCCGTTCTTACTTATCCTGCAATTTTTATCTAAGATCTTTTTTATGCAGTATTCTGTGACATCATCAACATCTATCTTGAGGTTCTTTCTTATCCTGTCTGCTCCCATCTGTGTCGTATGTATCTTGTCGATATTATATATCAGTATATCCTTATTTTCCATCATCTCTTTTCCCATGAAGTCCCCTCTATGTCTTTGCCGTCTGCTTTTTTGCTAAAGCGTAGCTATCGTCTATTCTTCTGCAGATATCTGCCGTCGATACACTCCCGTCGAGAATCACGGTATACCAAGTTTTTTTATTCATATGCCATCCGGGAAGAAATCTTTTATTATCTACCAGTTTTTCAACTGTCTCAGGCAAAGCGTGCAGATCTATGATCTCCGCTACGTCCTTCAATTCAAATCCGAGTTTGCTCTTTTCGACCGTGAGCAAAACGCCAAACCACTTGCCGCTGTCTTCTCTGCGCCAAACGGCATTGTCGGGAAACCTGTTCCAGAGAAATTCCGGCTCGCAAGAATACTTTTTACGCACATACTCTATCAATTCAGCAGCCTGTCTGCTCTTGAATACATCTTGATCAAAGCATTTCTCCGATATTTCCCTTAAAGTTTCCTCGTAACATTTCTCTACCTCTCCAACGAATTTTCCTTCGGCGCCTTCGTTCAAATGCAGAGTGTATATCTCGTCAAAGGCCGGATCTCTTATTTCTGTACAGACGTCTCCTTCGATCCCTATTCTTACGATAAGGGAAAATCCGCTTCCTGAAAGCGTCTTCTCATATGTACACATATCTCCGCTTTGTATAAATCCAAAAGCTAAGAGCTTTGAAAAATTGACTTTTTTTCTGTTAAATACAGTCTTTATCACATCCATGCTCTGACCTCCCGTAAAAGATCTTATGGCACTTGCAGGCGATAGCCATTTCGTTTAACATGATTATAACATTTTATCCCCTCATACACAAATAGGGATAATGAAAATGCTCTCTACGCTAAAAGCCCCTTTAAGCGCCTGATGAACCGGCGCCCAAAGGGGCTCAAAATCATGATCGATGGAAATACAGAAACTACTTTCCCATCTGTTTTGCAACTTCTGAATTACATTCCAGCCTGATCTGTGACATTTCACCCTCATATCTTGTTAAATATGTAGTAAATACAGTAATTTTCACTTCTCGTCACTACTCATTTGTTCCAATTCCCCCAACTATATATCTGGGGACACCAAAACCAGTTTTCTTCCACTTTTCTCACCCTTCTTTTTCTGTTTTGGGGGATTAAACCGCTCCATTTGGGGGATTTTTCTCCCCTATCCTTTAACAATGGCTCTTCGCTGTAATTCTTGCTTTTCCCGTATTGATTTTGGAATAAGTGTTATGAAAAACAGTCTCATGGGGTTATGAGTACCTATTCCCTATGTTCTATTATAAATTTTCTCGATCAATCATATTTTCTATTATTTCTGAAAAATAATATTCTTTCAGATCAAAACCCTTATCCACTTTTGCAAGATAGGAATATCTATCTTCTGTATAATGTTTGGATATAACAGCAAATACTTTATAAGTAGGTTGTGCTGTTACATCTCTAATATCCTTTTTCAACAATGTATTTGGCACATTTAATTTCGTATTTTTATCTTGTACAAAACCAATACAACCGCACACATTTCCAGCAGCTTTTTCTGTAAACAATTTAGGTCCTCTGTCTGTAAATTCTCCTATCATCGTTACATTTTTCTTAATCAGCATCATTCGCTCCAATATATCCAATTTCTGCCCTGTAGAGCCATCTTTTGCAAAAGAAAAATCATTTTCCGTCAATCTCTTATCAAGACATTTTTGGTAAAAATGAATTGCGGAAGCTGTTGTTTTCTTATTTAATCGAACCCCTGTCAAATGCAAAAAATTGTATCTATGAAAAGCAACCTCATAGCCTTGTACAGACGATAAAATCTTTCCCTTTTCCTGTAATTGCTTTTTTACCTCTCTTGGTAATCCATATAGAAACAAAACCTTTTGATCTTCTAGATTTTCCTTATAAAGTTGTGCCGCTTTTGTCATAATCTGTATTGCACGTCTTTTATCCATAACTCTGTCCTTATCTTGTGAAGTTTAGAAAAGGGAATGCTCATGCCGCGGCACTAAACATTCCCTTTTCATGGTTGATTTTTCCGTTGTCTGCCAACCTCCAGCTCCTATGTCTGGAAAATAACAGGTTTTTCCGTTGCCTGCCAACCTCCGACACCTTCGTTCGGAAAACGTATCAGATTTTAGGTGTCAACCCACCGCTGATGCACAGCTTTTCTAATTACATTCTACACGAAACATGCAGAAAATGCAATTACAATTTTATATTATGATACTCTGCTTCTTTTTATACATGATTCACGATCCTTCCATCAATCAATTCATAGAGAAAATCTAATATTTTCGCTACTTTCACACATTGATTGTATTTTATTGTTGTGTAAAAGTAAACTTTTCTCCCCCATCCTTAATAATGGCTTTTCGCTGTAATTCGTACTTTTCCCACATCGATTTCGGAATAAGGATCATTCTGGGTTTTGGCTACTCCAAACTTCTTAATTTCTTCATCCATCTTATTATCTAATACATGGGTATAAGTATTCAACGTGATACTGATACTGGAGTGTCCCAGTAGAGACTGCACGACCTTTGGCTCCATTTTATTTTCAAAACATCTTGTTGCAAAGGTATGTCTCAACGTATGCGGATGAAAATCTCGGATTACCTTTGGCTCTCTTTGTTCCTGTACTGCTAATACTGCTTCTTTTTCACGAATTCTCTTAATTACCTTTTTCACTTCTTTGTCTACAATATATCTACTGCAAGGGCTTCCCATCCCTGTCGTAAATACTAAATCTGAAAACTCTTCCCCACTTCTCCAGCGTTCACCCAATTCTGCTTTTAACCGCTTTTGCTTTTCTTTCTGTGATTTTAATACTTCTTCCATTTCACCTAAAAATGGAATCTGTCTTGTAGAATTTACTGTTTTAGGGCTGACCAACATTTCTCTCTTTTTTCCATTACAATAGCTGCAGCTCAAAGAACGCCTGATCGTGATACATTTCTTTGAAAAGTCTATATCTGACCATTGCAGTCCTCCCAGTTCTCCAACTCTTACTCCCGTCAAACACATAAAATAAAACATTTCTTTATACCAACTGTCCTCTACCTCATTTAATAAGGTATTTTGTTCTTCTTGTGTCAAGGCAATTTCTTCTTTCGCTTTTTTATATGTCCACGGGACTTCTACAATCAGACACGGATTGCTTGCAATCATCTGATTTCCGACTGCAAATTCCATACACTCCCGCAACCGTCCCAGTGCCTCTCTCATAGCGCTGTTTGAAATTCCCTCTTGCTCCATCGTATTCAAAGCTCTTTGGACATCCAATGGCTTTATATCCTTCAATTTTTTTGAACCGATATAGAATCCAAAGGTTCTTTTGAAATTGTTCTTCATCGGATGGATACTTGTTTCTTTTACTTTATGCGCCTTTACTTCTGTAAACCATTCCTCAAACCATTCATTTAAGGTTATCATTGTTTTTCGATAATCGATACTATTCTTCACCTTTTCTTTTGCCTGATGAAATTCTTCAATCAGATGATCTAAATCCGAACCATACAAGCAGATTTTGACTCCGTTTACCATCGCTCTTGCTTCGTAAGTTCCTTTGTTTTCTCGTATTCCTTTTGGTAATTTTCTAGCCATAAAACATTCCTCCTAAATAAGACCTGTGATTTGTTTCACACTCAAATTAGCAGTCTTTTATAAATAAAACAAAGGTGCAAATTTTTCATTCACACCTTTGACATTTCCTATTTCCTAATTTGCGCTAAAAGCCATTTATCCAGCAGCATTTTATGTGCATAATTTCGATTACCTATTCGTACAACAAAGATTTTCTCATTCTCTTTCATTAGCTGCCTTGTCTTTGTTTTTCCCAAATTCAAGTATTCTGCTGTTTCTTCCACATTCAATAAAATTTTCTCATTATCCACATTATCCCTCTCTTCTTCAAAAATATTTCTTCCTTATTAAATAGTCATACCCTTTCCTGCTCTGACAAAACATACACACTTCTTTCTTCCGCTGTCCATAATCTGCCCTTTGGATAAAATGTTCCGGCGATTCATAGAAGACTTTTGCACATACCGGGCAGAGACATAACTGGATCGGCTTATCCAGTTTTCGCACGCCGGTACTTGTCCGCAATGCTTTGTCTACCTTTAACATCTGCTGTCTATCCAAAATTCCCACATACTCTCTCAGCCTGCTTTTATCAATCGTCCGCACCTGTTCCAAAAGTACCACGGAATTTTTCTCCAATCCTTTCCGGTCTCTCAATATCACATGCGTCGGAAGTTTTGTTTTCGGTTTACTTGTAACTGCCGCTACAATCACGGTCGGGCTATACGCATTCCCCGTATTATTCTGGATCACAAGTACCGGGCGGATACCGCCCTGCTCACTTCCCACAACTGGACTTAAATCTGCATAATAAATATCGCCTCGTCTGATTTCTCTTTCTTCCATCACGTTCCTCCTCATAGATTCCACTGTTTAAATGTCCTCGGATATTTCCTTATAGGAAACAGAGACAGCCTCCATACGGAATACTGCCTCTGAACTTATGTATCAGCCGGATTCCCGATCTTTTCTTGCTTCATCCTCAATGACTGTTTCTGATCTTTCCTCCGGCTACCATTCTTTGCCTAAATCAAGCCTATTTGTCCCCGACACCCCGGCTTTCTGTGTAAAAATACACGGGAACTCATCAAACGACTGACTGCGAATCAGTTCCACGGGAATCGCACCCCTCCGGGGATCGCCCGAAGCTGCCCTCACTTGTTGCGGTATCTTCATTTCCATAAGTAAATATCTTTTGGAAATTCTTCGCATACACGACTTTATGACCGGACAGGAGTATCATTATACCTGTTGTCTGTCATCGCCCTGCCAGCAGCAATCTGACAGTCAGAATCAAATCTTGTTCGCTCCATGAATGAAACAAATCAGACAGAAACCGTTTCTTCTCTCTTCGCGTGGGATTTCGCTGCCTTTCTCTCATTCACATCATGGCGGATTGTTTCATATAGCTTACGCTCATCACGATAACAACAGGAATGTGCCTGATGAATGGATATCCAATTATCAAGGTGCGCCCATTTACCATTTGTCGGGAAACAGGCAGGAAATGATCTTCCTCACTTGTTTCCCACTTTTAGAGCAAAAAGTAGCCTGCGAAACGCTATTTTTCTAACTCTTTTTTCAACTTTTCCAGAGCAACGTCAATCGAACGTTTCACCGGCATCTTCGTGCATCCCTCCAGTTTTGCGATCCGTTCATATGTCATACCATCAAAAAAATACAAAATCAGCCTGCGTTTCTGAATCTCTGGAAGTTTCTGTATTGCCCGGTGCAGCCTTTCCACAAGCAGCTTCTCCAACACTACATCTTCCACACTTTCCGGTTTCTGTACCGCCCGTCCATTTAGCGTATGCTCCCAAAGTTCCGAATGCTCTATGTACTTGTCCCACTGATGCAGATATGAAATATCCCGCAGTTCAAATTCGTCAAATGCTTCATAGAGCTCCCGGCTGATCTCAAATTCATGCTTTTGATGCTCTCCGTCTAAAAACTCAATATAGTAACTTCCGTTTCTTTCACAAATGCTGTACGGATTGTATTTATCTTTTCTTCTTTTTGGATGTTTTCCTTCCATGTCCTTTCCTCCGATCTGAAAATTTTTATGAAAATTTCAAATCGAAAGGCGGACCTCTGATCTCCTGAAACCGAACCGGTTTCAGAACAATCAAAAAGGGATATGATCCTCAACTGCATTGCTAAAGCGGCAAATAAAGTCAAAAAAATCAGGTGCATTACAAAACAGAATCAAACCGTCTTGTAGTACACCTGCATTCCCAAAACATTTTTCTATATGAAACTGACTTTTTTTAATCGTTTATCAATGACATCCCCCGGAACCTTTCCTCCCATACATCCCTCTCTCATGTATTGCACTGCATATTTTTAGTCCATTACAGGTATATTCATAACCGATAACGTGTACTGTAAACTATACACGAGGTGAATTGTAATGGATAAAATAAGAGAAAATCTCGGAATTGTAGTCAGAGAAGCCCGTGAAAAGACCGGACTCACACAATCTGAATTGTCTGAAAAACTCGGTCTGGGTGATAAAACCATTTTAAACATAGAAAACTTCCGTGGAAATCCAAAATTTGACAGCCTATATCCTCTTGTCAATTTTCTCAAAATTCCCGGAGATAAGTTATTCTACCCGGAACTGAAGGATGACGAACCAAACAAGCACCAACTGCTTTTGGAAATTCAATCCTGCAATGACCGAGAAGCTGCTGAACTTCTTCGAGTTACCCGCTATATGCTGGAACTACTCCGCAAACGCAATTCCGATTCAGAGCAATAATCAGCCGAAGATTCCTTTTGGCTGACTATTGCTCTTTCTGCTATAAAAAGATTTTATAAAAGAAATGGGTAAAAACTTGGTAAGAAACCGGTAAGCATTTGGTACGTTTTGCGCATAAAGAAACGGTACTGATCACTTTAACCAGTACCGCTTCTCTCATTCATTCCATGACTGAATTTATAACCCACACCCCAAACGTTCTCGATATAAGGTGTGCCTTTGGGATTCTCTCCCAGCTTCTTTCGTAATTGTTTCATCTGACAGGTTACTGCATTATCCACATCAACCGGTACTTCCTCACACCAGATCGATTGATAAATCTGCTCTTTTGTATATACCCATCCCGGATGCTCTGCAAGAAGAGCAAGAATGTCAAATTCTTTTCTTCGCAACGCGATCTGCCGGGAATCGATCTGAACCTTCCGGCATTTCAAATCAATAACCAACGATCCGAAAATGAAAATAGTATCACCCTCTTTACATCAAGCCTTATTTCCTGCCTATACATACTTTGTGATAATGTGCTGATCAACCACTTTCTTCCCCAAAAGTGTAATTGCCTTTTGCGGGCATTTACTAATACACCGATAACACATTGTACACTGATCCCCTGCAACTGCCTTTCCGTCAAGCAGCGAAAGATTCTGTGTCGGACAATTTTTAGCACATATCCCACAACCACTACAGTTCTCATGGATATTCAGCTTTTTAGTATATGCTCTTGTTTTATGATAGAACCAAAGTCTTTGTCCAAACAATCCAATCACATGTGCCAGAAAAGACAGTCCCTCTTTCGGATATATCTGCCTTTTCATATCTGAAGCGACTTTTTCAATCTTTTCGGTCGCCTTTTCCACAAACTGTTGATTCTCTTCAAAAGATTTTTTCAATAGCGGACTATCACATACGGAGTCCGGCATTTTCACATGTACTCCTCCTAAGATCACTGCTCCTTTCCTTTCCAGCAATCTTGCGGCACATCCGGCACCATCTCCACTAAAGGCTCCCATTGTAGCTAAACAAAGAACCTGTTTCCCTTTCCAGATTTCACCATTCTTCTCTATAAATGTCCGAACGAAATACGGTATATTGGAAAATTGTACCGGATAACCAAAGATAATCGTGTCATTCTCTTCCAGTTTTTTAGCCGCCGATGGATTTTCTAAAGAAACTGTTTCAGTTTCTCCTAAAAGTGAAGATAACAAATTCACACAATATTCTGTATTTCCGGTTCCACTAAAATAAATTCCTAACACGATACCACCTCATTTCCTATGGAAAATGTGCAAATCAGATCTTCTATTTTCTCTTCCCAGTCTGAGGCATATCTTACATTTTGAAGCGTTGCCAAAGAGGTAAGCCCATGAATATAAGCGAATAATGCAATGATATAGTCTTGTTTCTTTTCTTCTGAAAGTTCCAATGGAGCAAGCAGTTTCATTACCTGTTTTTTATATATCGAAAATGGCTTATAGTCCTCGTCACTTTCCCCTTGATTATCTAAATTGATCTGCATTTTACCTTTCGTAAATAAAAAGGAAAAATAGTGGGGATTCTGAAGAAAAAATAAAACGTATGCCTTTCCAAATTCCATGAGAAACTCAGGTTTTCCCGAATGCTTTGCAATCACATCCTGCAATCGTTCCGTAAACTGATCTGTAATATAACTCTGCATTGCCAGAATCAAATCGTCTTTGTTCTTGAAATGACTGTATGGCGCAGCATGGCTCACATTACATGCCTGTGCTACCTTTCGTAATGAAAGCTGCTGCATACCATATTCTTCTACTAATTCAATCCCCTTCTCTATCAGTTCATTCCTCAAATTTTTATGATGATAGGCTGTATGTTTCATATTCCACCTCCAAACTTGACGGTGTAAATATTATACTTCTTAATCTTTACACCGTCAAGTTTCGTAGATAATATTCTTATGAATTATTTCAACCGTTCTATACATCCAGTTTTAATATTTTCTATATTTCTGGCAATCTTTTCTTCTGTCCAATCCCACCACTTTATCTTTAACAATTCTTTGATCACCTTTTCATCAAATCGTTTTCGTATCGGCTTTGCCGGAACCCCTCCGACAATCGTATATGGCGGAACATCTTTTGTAACAACTGCTCTTGTTCCTATAATTGCTCCATCTCCGATGGTGACTCCTGATAATATGACAGCTTCATAGCCAATCCAAACATCATTTCCAATTACAATATCTCCTCTATTATCCCATGCCTCTGTCACTTTTTCCTTTTCAAGATTCCATTCCTCAAAAAATAACGGAAATGGATATGTAGATAACGAATCAAGCGCATGGTTTGCACTATTAAAAAGAAACTTTGTACCACAGGCAATAGAGCAAAACTTCCCTATTTTTAGTTTGTCACGATTGATCGGATATTGATAAAGCACGTTGTTTATTTCAAACTCTTTCGGATCATTGAGCAAATCATGATACATCGTATAATCTCCTACTATGATATTCGGATTTGAAATTATATTTTTCAGATAAACTGTTTTTTTGTCTCCACTTCTCGGATATATTTTTCTCATATCAGCCATTTTATCAGTCCTCCTGTACTTTCTATATTTACAATCTCATTTTATGCTCAATTGCAAACCCGCTCAATACACCAAACATTACAGACTCAAATAATAGAAAAGAGAGCCACAAAATGCAGCTCTCCACAATTACTTCTGATAAATAATTTTTCTAATAGCATATACAGAAAGATGATACCGTTCTGCAAGGGATGTGATTGTTTCTCCATCCCGAAATTCGGAAACAATTCTTTCATTCCGTTTACAAATCTCTTCCTTATAACCCGAAAGTTCACCCCATGCTCTACGTTGTTCATTCTTTGCCGGAACATAAAGATATTCCGCCTGTATATACTTTTGCAATTCTTCCACTAATGTACTTGGAAGAACCGTGTTAGCATTCACATATTTCATAATAGCTTTCCTCCTTATATTACTCTAAGCAGCAAAGCCAGAAATATAAAATCAGCGACATTTCTCTACTCCACGCAACGGTCGCTTTTCAACTGGCTTTGCGTGGAGAACAGCATCATTTTTTCTTTTTTTACTTTGGCACATCCTCATCACCAACTTTCCTTCTTGTTCTTCTATACTACTGTCGTTTCAAGATACAGTCAATAAGTATCCATCAAAAAACAGAACCCCAAACAATACAGTATTGTTTTTTATACAGTTTCTTCTCTTACTGCATCCCATGATTGAATTTATAACCAACACCCCAAACTGTCTCGATATAAGGTGTGCCTTTTGGGTTCTCTCCCAGTTTCTTCCGTAATTGTTTCATCTGACAGGATACTGCATTATCTACATCAATCGGTATCTCTTCACACCAGATTGATTGATATATCTGCTCTTTCGTATATACCCATCCCGGATGCTCTGCAAGAAGAGCAAGAATGTCAAACTCTTTTCTTCTCAACTCTATCTGCCGGGATGCGATCTGAACCCTCCTGCATTTTAAATCAATTACCAACGATCCGAAAATGAAAATTATATCACCCTCTTTTATAAAATTTTCACTTCATAAGCACTCTTTCAAATATATAATCTGTCACTAAAACAACGTTTTCTTCAAATCATCAATCCATGTCTTAATCGCCTGTGCCAATATAATTTGCTGATGAAGTACCGCCATACCTGTTGCCGGAACATCCTCCGCTTTTTCTTTCAATTTCTGATTCTCTTCCAAATAGTTTAAAAGAATCTCTATATTTATTTCTATCTCATCCAGGCATTCCTTCTGCTCTTCTTTAGACATGCTTTCTAAATTTACGATGACTGCATTGAAATCTAAAAACATATGGATCGGCTTTTTCGAAAGTTCATGCATTAGTTTTTCAAACTCTATCTCTCCACTTTCTGTCAAAGAATATACTGCTTTTTCCGGCATATTTCCTTCTTTTTCCGTTCGGCTGGAAATCAAACCTTTCTGTTCTAACTGAATCACTTTTTTATAAATAGAGGGTGTGCTGATCTTTACCCATTTTGAGATGCTCCGATATTCCACCAGCTTTTGAATGTCATATGCACTTAGTTCCTCTTTTTTTAACATTCCTAACACAATTAAGTCAATGGTCGCCACTTCTTTTTCCTCCTTCCGTCTTGACAACTACTGTAAATTATAGTAGTATAACTTTTGCATTTCAATTACTATATTTTATAGTAGTGTATTTTATATTATATGTCAAGTGAAAGGAGACCAAGACTATGAACAGTCAAAAACAAAAATTGGAATTACTTGGAAATGCCCCTATTCCCAAAGCACTCTTGGCTATGGGAATCCCAACCATGATCGGAATGCTGATCAATGCTTTATATAACCTTGTAGACGCATACTTTGTGGGCGGATTAGGGGAAAGTCAAATGGGTGCAATTTCTATCGTTTACCCTCTTGGACAAGTAGTTGTCGGTTTGGGATTATTATTTGGAAATGGAGCAGCATCCTATATTTCAAGATTATTAGGGCAAGGGAAAGAGGAACAGGCGAATAAAGTTGCAAGCACTTCGCTCTATTGCAGTTTATCCGCAGGTATCATTCTCATTCTTTTCTGCGTTGTATTCTTGAAACCGATCTTACTTCTTCTTGGTGCAACGAAAAGCATTCTCCCTTATGCAATGACTTATGCGGGAATTTATATTATTTCTTGTATTTTCAATGTATTTAATGTTACCATGAACAACATTGTCACAAGTGAGGGAGCCGCTAAGACTACAATGCTTGCCCTGCTGACCGGAGCAATTCTGAACATCGCTTTAGATCCGATTTTTATCTATACCTTTGATTTGGGTGTTGCAGGTGCAGCCATTGCAACTGCGATTTCACAAGTAGTATCTACACTCGTTTACCTATACTACCTTTTCAGTAAAAAAAGTATTTTTCGTTTCCACTTAAAAGATTGTTCCTTTTCCAAAGAGATTTTTTCAGAAATATTCAAAATTGGAGTACCTACCCTTGTATTTCAACTATTAACAAGCCTTTCCATTTCTCTGATCAACAATGCTGCCGGTACTTATGGAGATGCAGCTATCGCCGGAATGGGTGTTGTTACCCGGCTTGTTTCTATGGGTAGTCTGACTGCATTCGGCTTTATTAAAGGATTCCAGCCCATTGCAGGATATAGCTATGGTGCGAAGAAATATGAACGACTGCGTCAGGCAATCAAAACCTCGATCCTCTGGTCAACGATTTTTTGTGTCGTTGTAGGCTTCGGATTTTTCCTCTTTCCAACACAAATCGTTTCACAATTTACAACCGGAAATGCAGAAATGATCCACATCGGAGCTAATTCCTTACGCATCAACGGTATTACTTTTATGCTCTTTGGCTATTACACGGTATATTCTTCCCTTTTCCTTGCATTGGGGAAAGGAAAAGAAGGATTCTTACTTGGGGCATGCAGACAAGGAATCTGCTTTATCCCTGTTATCCTCATTCTTCCCACCATATGGGGATTAAATGGCATTTTGTATACACAGCCAATCGCTGATGTCCTTTCTTTTCTCATCAGTCTGTTTATGGCGCTTTCTCTCCACAAACAGTTAAAATTGTCTGAAGTTCAAAACAACTAATTTATGACACCGAAAGCGGTACTGCCCAATTCCCAGTACCGCTTTCTCCTTACATTCCCTGATTGAATTTATATCCCACACCCCATACTGTCTCGATATAGGGCGTTCCTTTGGGATTATTTCCCAGCTTCTTCCGAAGCTGTTTCATCTGACAAGTCACAGCATTATCCACGTTGACCGGGCGCTCATCTCTCCAAATCGACAGATAAATCTGCTCTTTTGTATATACCCAGCCCGGATGCTCTGCCAGAAATGATAAAATATCAAATTCTTTTCTCCTCAGAACAATCAAATTGGCATCAATGTGTACCTGTCTGCTGTTTAAATCAATCCGTATTCTTTCAAATTTGAAAACTGCATCACCCCTGTCTGGCTGTTCATCCATCTTGTTTACTGCACTGTCCGCAACCGTTCTACCACACTTCCTTTATTAAAGAAATGTAGCACAACCACCGGAATTACCGCCGCTAAGATTAAATAGATTACTGCAATGAAAAGAGCTGGAACCAATGTAAACCGCAAGGTAAAATACCACATGGATGGAGAATTAAGAACACTCTTTAAAACCGTCATTCCTAAAACTGCTGCAAGCAGACCGCCAATCACATCCGCACCTGCCGCATAATATAAGCCCTCATCCATAATCAGTCTGCGGAGCTGACGATTTGTCATGCCGATACTCTGCATGGCTGCAAATTCATGGCGGCGGGTGATAATATTGGTAACCATCATATTAGTAAAGTTAATCAATCCGGCAAATGCCAAAATCACTCCGATCATACCGCCTACCAGCAGAACGATATTTCGGTTGGATGCAAGCTGTTCCTGCAAAAGTTTTGTGGAAGTATAGGCAACAGACGTATTTTCTCCAGTAAAGTCTGCTAAAAATCCTTCCAAATTCTCTTTTTTCCCTTGTTCTGCATTAAAACTGTAACTGAAAATCGTTGGCTCTTCATAAAGTTCCTTGAACTTTGTGTCACTCATATAAAGAAATGGTGCATCGCCACCAATATAGGTCGCTCCATTTGCGCCTGCATAGGTTTCGTATTCCGTTGCCACGACCGTTGCTTTTGCTAAAATCGTACAAGTCTTTTCTTCTTTTCCATCTTTTGAAAATGTAATGGAATCTCCTACTTGAAGCTGTTGCTGCAGCTGCGTCTCTTCTTCCGCCTCTCCGGTCAGTCGGTCTATGATCGTTCCAACAATCACATAATCTCCGGTTTCCATTTTCTCTTTCAAAGCATCCAGATTGTTCTCACCTTCATAAATCGTGACATCCTCCCAGAATGCTTCCGAAACACCAAACACATTTCCAAAATATCCATCTTCTGTTCCCGGAACTATCCGAAGAGACGATCCATTTTCATATGCTTTGCTGACATAATCTTCTTCCGTTTCCTCAGCGATACAAACCATATCTTCAAACTTGTAATCTACCGTCACATCACTATCATCCCGTGTATTCCGATATAGGATTCTTTCCTTTTCCACGCCTTTTTGCTGATTGATCAGATTCACTACTGAATCCGGAAGTCCGTCTTCTCGATACTGAAACGGGGAAACACCATTGACTGCCACAGAATTGTAAACGGTAAAGTCTGTTTTCGTAGAACGGGAAATCCATTTTTCTTCATCCATACTCTGTGTGATCACAATAATGGAATTAAACAAAACAATGCACAACAGCATGGATAGGACAATAAAAACGGATCTGCGTTTGTTCCTGCCAAGATTTGAAAATGCCATATAGGACAATTTTGCTCCATGTGTCCGTTTTGTCTTTTTTGTTTTCTTGTTTTCCTGACCAGTATAACGTATTGCTTCCAATGGCGATATTTTTGCCGCCTTCTTTGCCGGTTTTCGTGTACTGATGATTACGGTAAAAATTGTAAACACCGCTGCAATCAGAAAGATAAGGGGCGACACGGACACTTTCATGGCATTCAAAGAATTTGCTTGGAAAAACTTCATCACAACCGGAAGAAGCATCTTGCTCACTAAAAATCCGAAGATCAGTCCCAGCGGAAGACCGATCATCGTCAGCCAGATTGCCTGCCGGTTCACAATCTTTTTGATCTGCCTTGTGGACGTTCCGATTGTCCGAAGCAAACCGTACTGTCTCACATCCTGCATCACAGAAATATCGAAAATATTATAAATCAGCAGATACCCACTTACAACAAACAGCAGTACAAATACAATCGCTGACATCATCATGCCCGGCTGAAGCATGGCATTCCCAACCTGGTTTTGTGAACAGGCAATATAATTGTCTGCATTCATCTGCTCCGGTTCTCCGCCTACTGAAAGTGCAAATTCCTGTAACTGCTTCTGTATGTGTCGCTTATCCTTCAATACCACATCTGCCATATACGTTCCAGCAATCTCCCGATCTTTCGCATAGGTATTGATAAAGAGATCCGGATTGTCTTTTACAAACTGCTCGGAAACAATCAGCAGACTTCCGGTATCATTGGCAGCTTCCCACCAGCCGGAAACAACCATCTCATACTGATAGGTTTTCCCACGTAAGGTAAATTCTACCGGAACGGTTTCTCCCACCTTCGCCTTTACTCCCAACGCCTCCAGCGCCTGATCTGTTGTGGCAATCTCATTTGCTTTCTTTGGAGCCTTTCCATGTGTGGGGTTACAAAAAGTCAGTTCCTGCTGTACCGGATCTGCATAGTTTATCTCAACCATATGCCCGGAAGCGTTGGATGCAAAGCCAACAAACCGCCTGCATCCTGCCTCTTTGATAAAATCACTGTTTTGCAGTTCTTGATACTGTTCTTCCGTCAGATACCGGATATCCCCGTCCGCCTTACTTCCTTTCTGCATCTGCATAGAGAGCTGAATGGAGGAGGACATGCTAAATACCAGCGAAGTAATGGAAGTAAACAGAAATGCGGTCAACATGATTGCCAGTATTGCTGCAAGATTCCGGATTCTGTTTTTCTTAAAATACCGCTTGGATAACCGCTTGATTACTTCTGTATTGTTGTTGCCAAATAATATATCATTCAAGTGATCCCTCCTGTTCTTTCAACTCCTTTAATTCTCAAAATTACGCAGTCGTTCAATCACCGTTTCATCTGAAATTGCCTTATAGACAATCGCCGGAACGCTCAGACAGATTACAAAGATTGCTGCGATCAAGCCGATCACAAGAGCAACCGGATATTCAAATACTGCATAATTTGCCAGATGGGGAACAGCATCCGCCACCAGCAGCAGAAACGCATTACCAAAGGTCATGATCAGCAGAGTAGAAATCAGCGCGTAAATACCGCCTTCTAAGGTCAGTATCTTCCTGATCTGCTTTTTCGTGGTACCGATGCTTTCCATAATGGCAAATTCATTTTTCCTTGCTACTACACCGGTCAGCATCACATTGACGAAATTCACCAAACCGATGACAATGAGCAGGACTGCCGCACCATTTCCCAATAGGTTCATCGAATAGAACGTCTGATTAAATAGTTCTTTCTGATTCACAGCAGATAGAAGCTGCCATTCTGATGTGGTTAAGGTACTGTTGATTGCCTGTAATTCACTATCAATTCTCTCTAGGTCATTGAAATCCTTAATATCCACACCGATTGCAGAAATAATCGGTTCTTTTGTCAGGCGTTCCATACCTGCTTCGCTAACAAAGATAATATTCGGTACAATCTCAATATGCTTACGTCTACCAATTCCTTCAGTAAGCCTATCCTCATAATCATCATATCGAAATGCTCCGTCAATTAGAAAATCAGTTGCCTTTCCATCTGTACTGTCGGCAGTCAACGTCAGCGTGTTTCCGACTAAGGCTGCATTCGGCGTATAATAATCGTTATCCGTTCCCGAAATTGCTGTTTCCCCTCGTTTAAACGCTTCTATGTCAATCGGCTTATCCGGGTGATTTGCATTGTATTCTTCCAAAGCTTCCTCATTATTAAGCGTCGTAATGTAACAACCATACTCACCGGCATCTGCATATCCTCTTAACGCTGTCAGCATTTGCTCATAGGATTTTCCCTGTGATTTATAACCGCTGTCCTCATATTTGATTTTCATAAAATCTGCCAATGCCGCCTCATCAAAATCAATGCCCGCCCAGACTGTCTTATGAATATCAATATTTTTAATACCATCAATCTGCTGAATCTGTTCTACAAAATGTTCATCAAACTGTGGTACTTCTTTGTTAAGCTGTTCCGGCTGCTCAAACTGAATATCGCTGTATTCAAAATGATAATCCAGAGTTGCTTTAATAAAATTTTCGGCATTCATACTTCTTATAACTCCATTTACACCTAAAATCATGGTGATCCCCATAAACAGAGACATAAATACAAGGATTGCACGTTTCTTATCCCGGAAGACATTATGAAATGCCATTACATGCAACTTGCCACCATTGGTGGAATTTCTGCTTTTCATTTTCTTTGGTGCAAAGTTCTGAAACTTCAGCGCCTCTACTGGTGAAATTTTCGCAGCCGCTTTTGCCGGTGCATTGCAGGCAATCCAAACTGTTATTGCTGAAAAGAGGATGGACAGAATATAGATCAGTGGGTGAAAGAAGACCTCTGCATCCATCATCGACTTGCCTTCCTCAAATCCCTGATTCAAAACAAAGGGAACAATTCCAAAGGAAACGACAGTTGCTAACAAAATACCAATGGGAATCCCGATGCAGGCAAACTTCACTGCCTGACTTTTCACCAGCGATTTGATCTGCGCCTGCGTTGTTCCCATCGTTTTCATCAAGCCATAAAAACGGGTATCCTTTGAAATGGAAATATACAGGACATTATAAATGAGCAAATAGCCGCTGCCGATGATAAAGAACACCAAAAGGATTTCCATTGCAATGACAGAGCCGCTTGATGATTTCATAGAAATTGCACCGCTGAAAAACTGATCTTCGTTCAATTCCACATCTCTTTGAATACGCATAAAATCATCGGGCATTTTATTCATAGACAAGGAGAGAACTCCGTCCTCCTCCATTGTATATCCTGCGTTTTTACAATACGTCTCGGAAACAAAGCCCATTCCCGTACTGGTGTAGGAGTGAAACCAACCACTCAATGTAAATGTTCTCTCCTGCTGACCGTTTTTGTCATAATAGGACAGAGGGATTTCCATATTCAGCTTCGGTTCCGTAATACCAAGCTGTGAAAGGGCATCCTCTGACAGCATGATTTCATTTTCATCGGAAGGATATTTCCCTTCTAAATCTTTGATTGCTTCTTGATAATGTTCTTCCCATTCCATATTGTCGTAATATTGAAGCACGATAGAAAGTTCCCGTCCCTCTTCATTCTTCTCTATAACAGAACCCACCATGTACTGTGTGCCCACCGTTTTGACATACTCCAAGTCCCGAATCTGCTGCTCCTGGGCTTTGGTCGGCATCGCAAGGGAAACATCGGCGGTTGTCCCTTCGGTGCGTACCTGCATTAACTTCATGTTCTCCGCATAGTTAATACCTAAACTGAATACTGTGGTAATCATAAACGTGGTGAGGATGATTGCAAATACCGCAAACAGATTTCTTATACGGTTTGCTTTCATCATCCCTTTTTCCACGCGTTTTACTGCTTTTTTATTTCGGTTAGCGTGCATACCTCACACCTCCCGAAAGGACTTTGCCATCCTCAATGCGAATGATACGGTCTGCCATCCTCGCAATCTCCTCATTATGGGTGATCATAAGGATGGTCTGGTCGAACTCATGACTGAGTGACTGCATCAGCAGAATCACGTCCATACTCGTTTTAGAGTCCAAGTTGCCCGTAGGTTCATCTGCCAGAATAATCGCAGGCTTTGTTGCCAAAGCCCTGGCGATCGCAACCCTCTGTTGCTGACCGCCGGAAAGATTACTTGGCATACTCTTTAGTTTCTTCTGCAAACCAAGAGCATGAATAATCTCTTTCACAAAATCTGTGTCTGTCCTGCCACCGTCAATCTCAATGGGATACACAATATTCTCATACACATTGAGGACGGGAAGCAAGTTATAATTCTGAAAGACAAAACCGATATTCCTTCGTCTGAAAATCGTCAGTTCCTCATCTTTCATTCTCAGAAGTTCTTTTCCCCGGATTGCAACACTCCCCGAAGTAGGGCGGTCTAAACCGCCAAGCATGTTGAGCAGGGTGGATTTGCCGCTGCCCGATGTACCGACTACTGCAACAAATTCACCTTCTTCTATGGAAATCGATACACCATCCAACGCGCGCACTTCGTTCTCACCACTGCCATATATCTTTCGTAAATCTTTTGTTTCAAGTATTGCCATATAGAAAGACCTCCCATTTTGTATTTCTTTTTTGTTATATCGCTGCTCTAACCTATTCCCCGGTTCTCAAACGTTCCACGATACTCTGTCGGTTCAGGAATCGAAGAGAAACCATCGGAATGATAAGCGCCAGCACAATATAAATAAGAGATAACAAAATTGCCGGAAGGATGGTCAGATGGAACGTCATATACCAAATCGGACCATTTTCTACTAAAAGTTTCACTGCAGTTACTCCCAGAATCACTGCAACCACAGTTCCAATCACACCTGCCCGCAGCACATAGGACAGACTTTCTGTCATCAACATTCTACGAAGCTGCTTTGTTGTCATTCCGATACTCTGCATAGAAGCAAACTCATGCCGTCTTGTCACAATGCTCGTCATAATCAGATTCATCAGATTGATGATACCAACCAATGCAAAGATTCCTCCGATCAGACCGCCAATCAAAAGGACTGTATTTTTCATTGTCTGAACGGAAGCACCCAGTTTATCTGCTGACTGGTAGCGAATATCCATGTTTTTCTGGGTTGTGTACTCTGATAAATAAGTTTCCATATCTTGTTGCTGCTCTTTTTCCGTATCAAACAAAACACAGTAAAGAGATGGATTTTCATATAACTCTTTGAAGTGTTCCTCAGACATATACATAATAGGTCCGCCAATATCTGAACTTATATTAGATCCTGGTCCAAGCAAACTTGCACCTTCCATATCTGTTGTAGCCGCCTTTGCAAGTACCGTAAATGTTTCTGTCAGGACACCGTTTTCATAAAACTGAATTTCATCTCCTATTTGCATATTTTTATATTGATTTTCCGTAAATTCAGTAAATTCCCCCTTTTGATTATATCGGGCTATTAAAATAATTCCATTTTCATTTTGAATCTTTTGTTTCAATACGGACTTATCTTTCTCTCCTTCTCGAATGTCCAACTTATCAATCAGATTCTCAGAAATTCCAAATATATTTCCCAACGGTCTGCCATCTTGGCTCAAAGCTGCATGGTGATTATCCTCACTCCATCCTACATCCATGTTTTCTGGAATACTGTTTCGATGTGTATTATCTATTTTCCCATAGGTCACACCCCAATCACAAGAAATGTGATTATCATCATACGTATTCCGATACATTTTTGTCACATTTTCGACACCTGGACGCTGTGTAACTGCTTCTGCTACATTTTCCGGTAATGCAGCACTATGTCCGGTAAACCCTTTTTGCATCAATCCTGCCTCTGCTGTATAGACTGTAAAATCACTTCTCATCTGTCGTTCCACATATACTTCTTCATCAAAACTTCCTGTAAAGATAAATACAGAATTTAACAGAATAATACTCAGCATCAGAGAAACAATGACCAATACCATTCGTCCCTTATTTCTCTGCACATTGGCTTTCGCCATGCGTGGAAGTAATGCTCCTTTCACGTGTTTGCGTTCCCTGATCTTTCCTGTGCTCTGTTCTACATACCGGACAGCTTCAATCGGAGAAACACGGGATGCCTTCTTTGCTGATTTTCTTGTACTGATCCATACAGTCAGCGCAGAGAATATGACAGAACCAATGATAATCGGAAGATATGGAAGTGAACCAACTACTACGTTCTTTTCTCCCAAATCAGCCACAAACGCTTTGAGCACTACCGGAAGCATTCCTTTTCCAAGCAAAATTCCCAGAACGACTCCGATTGGTGTACCGATCAGAAACAGATACATTGCCTGTTTTCTCACCAGACCTTTCACCTGCTTTGGTGTCGTTCCGATGGTTCGGAGCAGACCATACTGTCTGATATCATTAGTCACACTCATATCAAATACGTTGTAGATCAGAAGATAACCACAAAACATAAACAGAATGCCAAATACTCCTGCTGCCAGCCATACCACTAAATTTCCATCACTCTGTGCAGCAGATGGTGTCGGTGCAATCCTTACATAGTTTTCTGCTTCCTGATCATCCGGATTTCCTCCGATACTGCGGATGAACTCTCCAATCCGTTCTTCCACCATACTGGGATCTTTCAAAATCACATGGGCATTATAATAGTTTCTATTTTCTCTGTCTTTCCGAAGAGCTGAAACCATTTCTTCCTGTTCTTCTAAAAATGCCTGGGACACCATAACATATCCCACATCATTTTTCACCGGTTCATAGATACCGGATACCTTCATATCAAAATGTTCGATTTTTCCGTCTACTTTTAAATCAACCGGAAGCGTCTCCCCCGCTTTTTTCGGAATTCCCAGATCTTCCAGCACATTTGCAGATACCAGTACCTCATTCTCTGCCTTTGGTATAGTTCCGATACTTGGTGTCATAAAACAGACTTCCATCAATGTTTCATCTGCGTAGTCCAGTTCCACATTAAGCTGCTTTGTATTTTCTAAAAATGCAATTCCGATCTGGATTCCTGCTTTTTCAAACATGGTGTTTTCTTTTAACTGCTCCGCCTGTTCTTCCGTCATTCCCTGCACCAAAGCATCTGCTTGCGAACCTAATAGTCTCGCCTCACTATACTGCATGGTATTTTTTGCACCAAAACCGATGGTCAGCACTGCGGTCAGAAGAAAGGTAGTCAGTGCTATGGCGATAACTGCAAGGATATTCCGTTTCTTATTGCTGTGGAAGCTGCGGTTCGCTACCTTTTTAATCACCGCTTTATTGTTATTTCCAAATAGAACATCACTCATAGTCCCGCCCCCTTACTGTACGATCTTTCCGTCTTCGATATGGATAATCCGGTCAGCAAGCTGAGCAATCTCGTCATTGTGGGTAATCATCACAAGGGTCTGTTTAAATTTGTAGCTGCTTGTTTTCATCAGACCTAACACGTCCATACTGGTCTTGCTGTCCAGGTTACCGGTGGGTTCATCTGCCAACACGATCGTCGGGCGGGCAATCAGCGCACGGGCAATGGCAACTCTCTGCTGCTGACCACCGGATAAATTATTCGGCATACTGTTTAACTTCTCTTTCAGTCCTAAAAATCCCACGACTTCCTCTAAAAAGTTTTTGTCTACCTTTCCTCCGTCCAGTTCTACCGGAAGGGCAATATTCTCATACACGTTCAAAACCGGCACCAGATTGTAGTTCTGGAACACAAATCCGATTTTTCTTCTTCGGAAAATGGTCAACTGCTCCTCATTCAGTTTTGATAACTCTGTTCCATCCACAAAAACTTTCCCGGAAGTCGGAACGTCCAGACCGCCTATCATATTAAGTAACGTAGATTTACCGCTGCCACTAGTTCCCACAATGGCAACAAATTCTCCCTTTTCTACGGAAAGATTCACTCCGTCCAATGCTTTTGTGATATTCGGCTCTGCCCCATAATATTTTTTCAGTTCCATCGTTTCTAAGATATTCATATGAACACCGTCCTTTCTTTTTGTTATCCTTATCATAACAACCAAACCTCACAGAAATGTCACGAAAACAAAGAAATTTCGGTGTTTTTGGGGCTGAAATGTCACAATCCTGTGACATTTCAACTTTCTCTTCTATTTTCTCAGGAGACGCACCGAAAACGTAGAACCTTTTCCTGGCTCAGAAGCCACCACAATATACCCGCCCTGAAGGGAAATAATCTCCCGGGCAAGATACAGACCGATCCCGATTCCTTCCGCATCATGTACCGTATCCTCCCGGTAAAAGCGTTTGAAGATCGTTCCCTGATGTTCCTCGGAAATTCCAATTCCATTATCTGTAATGTCGATCTTTACATACATTTCCCAGCATTCCACCGATACCCGGATGTTTCCACCCTCCGGTGTGTACTTTACCGCATTGTCTAAAATGTTAAACAATGCTTCTGTGGTCCACTTCCGGTCATGGGAAACCAGCAGTCCCTCCGGACAGTCTACCTGCACATCAATCCTCTTTTTCTCTGCATTTAAGAAAATGCCTCCTAACGCTGCCGCCAAAGTCTCATAAATCGACTGTTCTTTCTGTTCCAGAGAAATCACACCCGTTTCCAACCGGGAGGTTTTGATCATTGCCTGCATCAGAAAATCCAGCTTATCCAACTGACTGCTCTGCGCTGTTAAAAATTCCTGCTGTTTCTGTGCAGGAACCTCCTGCTCCAACAGCGTATTGTTAATCATTTTCAGATTTGCAATGGGTGTCTTCACCTGATGGGAAATATCAGAAATCAGTTCCTGCAAATCTTCCCGTTCTTTCGCGATATGATTCCGGTTCTCCTGCATGACTTCATATAATCGCTTCAGACGATAATGAATTTTATAAAACAGCCCTTCCTCCTGCTGTCTCTCTTCCGGCAGTTCCTCTTTCCCGGACATCATCCCGTCCAACAGTTCGCAAAGCTGGTCCGAAAACAAGACCAGTTTTTTCCGGATATTCCATACAAAGAACACGCCGCATCCAAAGGCAAACACGCCAAAACCCAGCACGCACAAGGCAGCCGTTACATTTCGGGTGATCCATAGTACCAATATGCTGCTCCCCATGGCTGCCATCCCTAATACCAGTCCTAAGAAGATGCAGATATGATTGATGGAAAGATACGTTTTTTGTCTCACTTCTGCACACCTCCCACCCACATATATCCCATGCCATAAACGGTTTTGATATACTGCTGTCCGTTGGTCTCAATCTTGTTTCTCACCCTGCTGACCGCTACCGTCAGCGCATGTTCATCCACAAAGTTCTCGTCAATGTCCCATAGCCTTTCCAAAAGCATCTGCCGAGTCAAAACATTTTGCGGATTCTTCGTAAAGATTTTAAGCAGACGGTATTCCAGCGGGGTAAATACCAATGCGTTCCCCGCCAGTGAAGCGGTCATTTCTTTAAAATCTATAAACAATGTTCCGTCCTTATATTGATCTTCTTCCGACTGCTTGGCAATGCGGCTTAACAATGCCGCCAGCTTCTTCTGAAACACACTCATGGGAAAGGGCTTCGTTACATAATCATCCGCTCCCAGTTCATAGCCCTTTAACATATCGCTTTCCATATCGTTTGCGGTCAGAAAAATCACCGCAGTCTCCGGGCAACGCTCCTTTGCCTCCTTGCAGAAATCAAATCCATTCCCGTCCGGCAGGTTCACATCCAGTACGATCAATTCATATTTCTGTTTCTCAATATAATGTTCTGCCTCCTTTTTACAGAGCGCAGAATCCACCTTGTAACCGGCGGCATTTAAGTTGTAGCATAACGTATTATTTAATAAGTGGTCATCTTCGACTACTAAAATATGCATCGTATCACATCCTTTTCTTTTTAGAGTATCACCCAAATGTCACAGAAACCTCACGAAATAAAATTTTTTCTGTTTTATTTTACCTTGCTGTTTTTCCCTTGTCCACAATTCGATCTTCCCTTGATAAAGAAACCCATGATACTGTTATGAAAAGCAGCAGCATGGGTTTCTCTATACCTGTTCTCTATCTTCCCTTATAAATGTTCTCTAGTTCTTTCCATCTATCAAGTCATAACTCAGATCCAGAAAGTCTAAGATCTTCGCCTCACTTACGCTTCCATCCAGCAGCATCGTGATCCAATATTTCTTATTCATATGATATCCCGGAAGAAAACCATAGGTCTGTGTCAGAAGTCCCACCATATCCGGTTCGCACTTCACATTGATCACATCTACCATGCCCTCTTCTAATCCCAACTTGGATTTTTCAACTCGCAGAATAGCTGCATACCATTTCCCATTTTTATGCCGAAGGATTGCGTTCTCCGGAGATCTCTTCCAAAGATATTCCGGAATTGTTCCATATTGCTTTTTTACATATTCAAAAATCTCTTCCCGTTTCAAATATTCCACTCCCCAATGACTCTATGTTCTCAATCTGACGATCGTATGTTTCAAATTTGTAACAGGCAGGACATTTGCCCTGCCCGCTTTTCCTATTATAGCATTGTTCCTCTGCTCTTACAATTTTTCTCCTGCTTTTCTTAATACGCCGGAACACCATACCCATAGATCGATGTGTTTCCGATACTATAACTTCTCCGGTTGACTGCATCACTACTGTTTCCCTCAATGGTATGCACAACGCCATCCACCGTACTTTCCACGATTCCTACATGATCGATACTTCCGTCATTTCCCCAGTCAAAGAAAATAAAATCTCCTGCCGCCGGGGTGTAACTTCCATCCTGAAATTGTCCATTGTTTTGAAACCAGTTTACGCCGACATCGCACTTGGCAAATTTCGGTATCACACCGCTTTCAATATAACCGCATTGATCGGCACACCACGATGCAAAACAGGCACACCATTCTACCCGGCTGTCAAATCCATACCAGCTCCAGAACTTCTGACCCCCACTGTTTCCAAATTGCCCCATTACGTCTCTCCGCCATTTCCTTCTTGAGACAGCGCCACCTGCACGATTGCCTGACTTCCCGTTCCGGTCGGAATCCGTCCAAATGGATAATAGCGCAATACATGTGCCACATACTGCTTGTCCCCGTAACTGCTCCATCCCAGTTTTTCTGCCATTATATCGGAAAATTCAATCGCATTTGCCGGGGTGTACCCTCCATCTTTTTCTTTTGCCCACGGGATATAACCATTCCCGTAATTATAGCCCTGAAGCGCCAGCTTAATGCGTTCCATATCCACCGGAGTTTCCACTTCTGCACTGACCAGACACGCTTTGATCTCCTGAACCCCGCATTCAATGGAATACGCCGGATCAGTAATCCCATTGGGTTGTCTCGGAAACCGGGTATTAAATGCCCCTTCTGAACTTTGCATTGGATCAAGTCCTCGCCCGCCGCTTTCCTGCATCATAATCGCTTTGATCAGTTCCACATATTCTCCAATCCCATATTGTGTGGCATATTGACGGATCAACGGTTCATAGGCTTCCACTTCCGCGCTGACAGCAGAAACCGTATTAGAATTTCCTCCACCCGTCATGCAAAGGACACCTCCAAACAGAATCACAACCAACAAAATCAGTACCGCAATCCATCCCCCTGCCAAAAGTGCTGTCACAAGCGCTTTTGTTCCTGCAATGATTGCCCGGACAGCTGCCAACGTGGCTCTGGCAGTTGCCTTTGCGGTCTGGGCTGCTGTTCTTGCCGCCTGTCTGGCTGCCATCGCTGTTCTTTCTGCTGTCTTTGCTGTTGTCTGAGCCAACCGTTTTGCCTGAACTGCGGCAGTCTGACTCGTCTTCACTGTATTGTGTACTGTCTGCTTCGTACCTTTGATTGTCCGGCTGGCAGTTTTCACCGTTCCTTTTCCGGTCTGCTTCCCCTTACTCCCCACGGTTTTGATCGTTTTTTCTCCTGGCTCTATGGTTTTAATGGTGGCATTTTGAAGTTTTCCTGCGGAAACCCGTTTCTTCTTCGCCAACTCCTGCCCGGTTTTTTGTAGTTGCTCTTTCGGCTGGTTGAAGGTGTCCGCAGACACCTTCCTCTTTGCTCTTTGACGCTGCACCCTGCCGCCTTGCTTTCGTACCTGATGCACTGCCCCCAACACACTTCGTTCTGTCCCGGCTGCAATCTGATTTTCCGCATCTTCCACGGGTGTTGCCGCTGCCGGTTCTCTTGTCTCCTCTGTCTGTTCTTTCGTCCGCACATATGCCCGCTTTACATGCTCGGTTCCCGTTGCCGCTTTATCTAACACCTTGATGTCTTTGCGAACCTTACGCGTCTTAATCTCCTTGCTCATACTACTACCGTTCTTCCCTATGCGGACACGCTTTACCGGATTGGAACTCCCTGCAAAATTCCGGGTACTTCAACCGGATTGCCTCAAAGAAATAAGGGGCATATCCACAATCAAAAAGTTCATACGGGGTAGACATTCTTTCCATCCCCTTCTCGCTGTATCCGTTCCATAAATTAAAAGCAAGCCGGGTAATCCGCATACTTCCGCTTGTCTGCCATCCTTCATGCAATGCCGCTGGGTTGATACAGTCTTCCCGAAATGAAAACAGACGTTTCACATTATCTCTTGTCATATCCGAAATTCCCACGCAGTAGAAAAATGCCTGATGATAACTGTCCTTTTTCTTCACTTCCTCCATCATGGCAAAGAAAAATTGTTTATGCTCTTTCGATGCAAATCGTAATTCCATTCTTCTTTTCCCCTTTCTATGGCTGACGATTCCGGTTGGCATGATCTTCGCCCGGTTTCGTTGTCATCAGTTGATAAAGCTTCGTATTTTTCGGAAACTGATTCACAAATGGCACAAGGGAACTTCCATATTTGATCAGTCCACATCCTGCATCTGCATTGGTGATATATCCCATCTGCTCATTGGAAATATTGAGTAATTGTGCCAGTTTCTCCCGATCCGGCGCCGCCTGATTTAACATCACGATATACTCGCTGTTGGACAACATGGTTCTTGCAAGAACGGAATCCAACAGATAATCTACATTCTGCGTAATGGCATTCGGATAGGCATTTCTCTTACGAAATCTGCGCCATGCAGAATTAAAGAACGCTCCGGAATATTCATTTTCAAATACTACGTGGAACTCATCCAGGAAAATATGGGTACGTTTTCCCAATTTCCAGTTCTCTGTCACACGGTTTAACATCGCATCTGTAATGACCAAAAGTCCCATCGTCTTCAACTGTTTTCCCAGATCTAAAATGTCATACACTACCATCCGGTTCTTCACATCCACATTGCTTTCATGGGCAAAGGCATCCAGCGTTCCGCTTGTAAATAATTCCAGTTCCAATGCAAGATCCTGTGCCTCCCGTTCCGGCTGCTCCAGTATTTTGTCCCGGAGTACGCAAAGCGTCGGTATATTTCCGCCTCGTTGGTAATCGTCATATACAGCGGCGGTGCAACGGTCTATGATTGATTTTTCTTTGGCGCTTACCCCTTTTTTGTCTAATTGCTCAAAAAGCGATAATACAAACTCTGACTTATCAATGACTGGATTGCCACCGTCCCCATAACCATCCACCATATCCATAGCGTTGATATGGTCTTTGCTTCCCGCCGCAATCCGGATGACTTCTCCGCCCATCGCCTCAATGAGTGATGCATACTCCCGCTCCGGATCACAAATCAAAATATCGTCCCCGGTCGCAAGGGCAAGGAATACTATCAGCATTTTTGCGCTGAAGGACTTTCCACTTCCCGGAACACCAAGTAAAAAAGAATTAGGATTCAGCAGCTTCGCCTTATTACACATGATTAAATTATGGGAAATCGCATTCTCCCCGCAGTAAATGCCGCCCTCGTCCATAATCTCCTGCACCCGGAAAGGCATCAGCACCGCAAGGCTTTCCGTTGTCAGGGTGCGAACCGCATTGATTTTCCGTTGTCCGATCGGCAAAGCGGTATTCAGCCCGTCCATCTGCTGAAATTTTAAAGTAGCCATCTGACACAAATGCTGCCTTGCAATGGTCAGAAGTGTTTCCGTATCTGCATCCAGTTCTTTCTTTGTATCTGCGGTATGCACAATCGTTAAAATGCCAAACATCATCCGCTGGTCACGGGTGGTCAGATCATCCAGAAACTCCTTGCTTTCTTTTCTCTGCTGCTCCATATCATAAGGAACCACTGCGGAAAAGTTATTGTTTGCGTTCTGTCTTCTCTGCCAGTTTGTGATATTCGTCTCCACACCGAGGAGTCGGTTCTCCACTTCCCGTACTGCCTCATCCGTCGGAACCGGAATGATGTCAATACTCAGCATCAGATTCCGGTTTAATTCTGTCAGCTCCGCAATCATATCGTCTTTGATATAAGACGCATAATCCCGCAAAAACAGCACTCTTCCATAACGGTCTCCCATTTTAAAATGATCCCGTTCAAACTCAAAGCTGTCGGGACAGATAAAATCTTTAAAGCTGTGTCCTTTCTTCATCGCCTGCTGCAGATCAAAGAAAAAAGCGGTTTCCTCACCTGCCCGGTAAAAATCATGCAGTGCCCGCAGTCGTTCTGTCGCATCCAGTTCCACACATTTGGAACCCAGTCTTGCAAAATGCCCCATCAGATCTGTTCCCACTCGTGCAAAATAGCTTCTCGCCTCTTCCACCGTTTTCTTATACACCGATACCGTCACATACTTTTCCTGCACCATTCGATTGGAACCGGTTGCTTTCTCCAACAACATTTCGTTGTATTCCTCCCGGTACACATCCAGTCCGTCCTCCCGCATTGGGATCAGAATTGCTTTTTCAAAGTCCTGCCGGTTCAGTCTCCGGTTATTGATCGTGATCTTTGTGGTCGCTCCGCTGTCAAAGGAATTGAGCAGTTCGCTGTATTCCAAGAACATTGCCTCCTGATCTTCCCGGCTTGCTACCGCATAGTTGATATCCATGAATTTGTACGTCCGGGTAAACTTATTCCGCCCCACCTGAAAGACACCGTCTGCCCATACCGCCTGGATGGGAATGACCTGCTGTACACTCCTCGGTATGCAAAACTTCTCCTTATCCTGTTTAAAAATTGTCCGCAATGTCTTAATCATGTTTCTTCCATTCCTCCTTTTCCCTTGCTTCAATCTCTCCTTTTAGCAGCTCGTAATACAGATTTTCTGACCGGAACACCAGCTTTTTCGGAATGAGAAACTCGGATTTCAACCATGCCCACAAAAACTGTTCTGCGGTCATCCCGTGATATTTGAAAAATCCCAACGCTGCAAAAGGCGCTGCCCCTAAGATACACACCCAGCTTACTGTCTCTGTTCCCATGTATGGGCGAAGCAGAAAATAGAGTCCGACTGCAACCACGCAGGCGAAGACAGAAAAAATAAACTGCCGCATGGACAGTCCAAAAAACATAGATTCCGTATAGTTTCGGATTTCCCGATTGATTTTTACTTCCAACGTTTGTTCCTCCTTTTACAATCCCATCATTTCCCGTACCACCCGGTCTGCCATCTTCACTGCACCAACCAGTACCAGCATGTTAAAGATCAGTTCTCCGATATAACTCCACACCATCGTCACTGCCGCCGCATCTGCATCCACCACCGGAGGCGAAGCCGCAAAGACCGAAAAGATAATACATGCCAGCACGATAACCGCACCTTCCAGACAAACCGCCGCATACGATTTCATAAAACTTTTTCCTACATTCTGTGTCGGCTCTCCGGCAAAAGACGCAAGAGGAACCGGTGCAATGGCAGTATAAAGATACAGCCGGAAAAAACGCCCATACACACTCATAATCATAATGAAACTTAATACCGTGATAAACAGTCCGCCGATCAAGGTTACTGCCCACAAGGGAATACTCTCAAAGAAACCGCAGTCTTCCACCGCTGTCACAATTTCTTCCGGCAAAACGGTCTGCTGCGGCTGTCCAAAGCCTGCCGCATTCATAATCGTACTCATTACTCCCTGTATGATTTCAAAGAGCGCCATCATCAATTCCAGTCCATAGGTAATGACGCCTTTTGCAATGGCAAAACGGATAAATAATTTCAATGCATGTTCCGGTTTCTTCACTTCCACAAAACTTCCACATGTTTTTACCACACCGACAACAAAGAATAACACAAGCAAAGCATAACCGATTGCCTGCAAAGCTCCGTTAATACTGACAATCACATTCCAGATATCACCGCCTTTGAATGTCTCCGGAGACTGTGTGATAATCTGCCAGATTTCCGCCAGCTTGCTGTTCCACGTTTCCAACGCATTGACGAGATTTTGTACTACCCAGTTGTCTGATTCCATTCACAACCCTCCTTTCCGGCAGCACATTCCCCAAGCTGCTTTTTACGCACTTGGGGAATCCTGCCTGTTTCTTTTTAACCTGCAATCAGAGTCAAAATCTCTTTGGCAAAGGTAATGACTACACCGCCTGCCAGCGTCAGAAACCCGTTCGCTCTCTGACTCGGATCATGGGACTTTAAAGACAACCCGATCTGTACAATTCCAAACCCAAGCAAAATCATACCGATGGCACGAATCAGTCCGAAAATAAAATCGGACAGGTTATTGACTACTGCAATGGGATCACCGGCTGCAAATACGGTTGTTCCTCCCATCGTCAGCATCAACACCAGCACCAAGTACAAGCCAAAGGCTTTTTTCGTCTTTGCTCCCATAGGAAGTTTTTGCATTTCTCCGGCTGCTCCTCTCTTCTTACCTCTCATTTCTGCTCCCTTCTGCTGTCTGTCTCTCTGTTTAAACATCATCTGTTTCTTCCTCCTTGTTTTGACTAAATACAGTTTCCAGTTCTTCATTCGAGAAAAGTTCCAACGCTTGCACATCCACTTCTCCCACGTCTTCTGCCTGAATTTCTCCTTCCAGACTATCCGTCAGGGAAATTCCTGCAACCGCCTTTGTCACTTCTCCGTGGCGGTACGGTTTTCCTTTTCCATCCGTTGTAAGCGCAACATTCGGATGGCTTAAAATATCAATCTTCTCATCTAAAATCGGGCGCTCCCCGCGAATAAAAAGAAGTGCATAGCGGTTATCCAGCATACGCACTTCGTCCGGCGTCATCAGTTGACGCCCTGAGATTTGATAATTGGTAGAATAATTTCCAGAATGCCCCGTTGATTTTCCATAGGTATTCAGGTCAATGGTGGCTTTTCCTAACAATTCACTCACATATTTATGGGTACTCTGCTCATTTCCTCCAAGATAAAGAAATTCATCATGAGGTAAGCTTCAGCTCATCCTTCGAAAAGGACTTGCATCCACTCCCTCCCAAACCGCACGTACACCTCTCGATGTATACGGCTTTCCGCTTATCATTTGCGGTGTTACGAATGAATTAAATTATGGCATTCGGGGCATACCACGAGTGTTTTCCGTCTCCTTTTTCGCATGAGTAATACCCACTCTGTATTTCCCTTTAAATCTTTGAGTTTCTTAACTTGGTGTATTACCAGATTTCTACAGTCTTTTTGGCATAATTCACAAGTATGACGTTCCACTCTCTGTTTGAGAGTGTTAGTTTTGGCATATTTTGAAAACTGCGGAAGCTCGCTTACATTATCAAACTTTGTAGCACATTCCTTCCGTTTATAACCATCCCTGTAGAATGTTGTTGTTTTCATTCCCTGCCTTGTTTCATACGCAACTGTAAATAATTCGTTTCTGCAATATCTCCGCTTAATCTCATGAACGTTCGTCTTATACTTGCACGCAAATGTTTTATACATGCTGTATTTCATTACATTGGCAAACCTCCCTATTTTAAAGGAGTCATTCGCTATGGAGTAATAATTATATAGTCCACGGACTTCTGCATTGTATCTTGCGAGAATTTCAATATCGCTCTGGTTTACCAGTTTTCCCCTATGAAGGGCTACAAATCTCTCTTTTCCGTTTTCGTTGATTTTGATTTTCATTGCTTTGTATTCAATTAACTTACCTACCCATTTTTCGCGTGGAACATACAGTTTAACAACTCCTGTCTGACATCTCTGAACCCTTCCGTTAGAAGCCTTCTGTAGCGTCTGCGCTCTTGATACCGTAATGTCGTAACCTAGAAATCTTGCTCTGTCTCCAGTGTGCGTAACCTTTGTCTTAGTGTCTGACATTTCTAATTTCAATGCTTTTTGCAGGAATATTTTCACGTCTTTCTTGATAGCTTCTGCATCTGCTTTGCTACCAATAACCCCGATGATAAAATCATCCGCATATCTCGTATACTGCACCCTTTTATAATTACTGTCGTTATAGACGTAAGGTGTTGTAGATTTTTCAATCATTTCCAGTTCCTTAAGATTTTTGCATCTGATTTTCTTTTCTTCATCAGACAGACTATCCCATATCTCTCTGCCCTTTTTCCTATATCTGTATGCCTTACCGACACTGGACTTATATGCAGTAGAACAATGTTTCTTCTTGGCTTCTGTATTGAAGTTTTCTGCATAATTTTCCATAAATTTGTCCAATTCATGGAGGTAAATATTTGCCAGCACTGGACTGACTCCCGACCCCTGTGGCACTCCGCTATAGGTTCTGTTGAATGTCCATTGTTCCATATATCCTGCTTTTAGGAATTTCCATATAAGCTGGATAAACGCTTCGTCATCAATCCTCTTTTTCAAGAGGTCGATAACTACATGGTGGTCGAAACTGTCAAAACAAGCGTGTATATCTCCTTCCACAAACCAGTTCGCCCCAGTAAAGGTGTTCTGTATCTGTTTCAGTGCTGTCTGACAGCTTCTGTTTGGTCTGAACCCATGTGATTTGTTACTGAACACAGGCTCATAAATACTCTCCAAAATCATCTTAACGACTTCCTGCACGAGTTTATCATCCCCTGACTGAATACCCAGAGGACGTTTTTTACTGCTGTTTTTCTTTGCAATATAAGTGCGCCGTGCAGGATTAGGACGGTAAGAGTGGTCTTTGAGTGCGTTAATGATACGCTCTATTCTCGGACTGCTCATTCCGTCCAGTGTTTCCCCATCCACTCCCGGCGTCATGCTCCCTTCATTGGCGTAGATATTTCTATATGCCAGAAGGTAAAATTCCGGGTTGTACAGGTTCCGGTATAGCCTTTGGAACTTATACGATGGATTTTTAGACTGTTTGTTTAGGCTATTTAATACATCAGTAGGATTTCTCATAGTGCCTCACGCACCGTCCTTTCTTTCTTTGTATTAAAGGCATACTGCTCCCCTTCGCCATGTGAGCGGCTTTCCCGCTTCCGTTTTTACGGCTATCCCTGTCTATTCAGGGTTCCCGGACTA
>ENA-ORNK01000655-ORNK01000655.1-human-gut-metagenome-genome-assembly--contig:-NODE-655-length-40504-cov-18.082425_pt1 | contig 40504 bp, 44 predicted proteins | sample MGYA00242115_ERZ509022 | MGnify/ENA primary metagenome ERZ509022 (study PRJEB26280, sample SAMEA2338690) | human gut metagenome | biome: human gut; feature: human-associated habitat; material: faeces...
CTGCTGAAAAAACCTCATATCCGGATTTTTTCAGTGAAAATGTAATTCCACGATTCAAGTTTTCATCGTCCTCAACCACGAGGATATTTGGCATAGCATATGCACCTCTCTTTATTAACTATATATATCAGCTGGGAGATGACTCCCACCTCTATAGGTGGTGAGAAACAAGCTTGTATCAGTGGGGGAGTCAATCCCCCAGCTGATATAGCCTCCGGCAGGATTGCAGAGGTGCGCAGTAGAAGTATGTCATGCAATTGCATGACGCGCACCTCGCAGCAAGAATGCCGAGGCATTCTTGAATTAATATCAGAGTACTGCTTCTTCAATTCTCTCATCGTTTGTATCTCCAAAAGATAAAACAATAGTCTTGCATTACACTGTCAAAAAGTCTCTCAATTTGTGCGGTACTCCATACAAATTCTCTTTGAATTGACGGGAGAACATATTTATTAGCAGAAATATCCTTCACGACTTCTGCTATCGTTAATGGTGACTCATATGCCATTGATTATGCCTCCTCCTTTTTTACATATGTGAGCTGAATATCATAACCGAGAGCATCCAGCATCTCTACAAAAGTTTTATTAATAACGCCATCGCCCTTTTTGATGATACGATTTACATATTGTCCTGTTGAACCAATCATCTCTCCCAGCTGTGCCTGTGTTTTTCCAGCTTCTATACACTTGATTTTTACATCTACTTCTATATTATTTTTCAGCATTCGTATCACCTCATCTGAAATTTGTAAAATAACACTAATCGGATAATATTATAACACATCTTTGCTTTCACTTCAATCTACTCATCTCGAAATTTGCACTTTGTACACATAGCAAAAACACTCAGGACATAAATCCTGAGTGTCGTATCTGCTTCATACCTTATTCTGCTTTCATTTCGGTGCCGTCTTTGAATACCACCGTCACATCTTCCTTGCTCTTTACTACAATTTTCTCCACTAGACTGCTCCAAAGGGCATCGTCAAATTCTGTGATAACGCCTTCCTGGTCTTTCAGGACTGTGATGAATCTGCCCATCTGTTCATACCTTGCTTCATTGTCAGAAATTGCGGTGCATCGTATTGCGCTTTCAGTCTGTCATAGCGTTCCACCAAGGCATTGTAGCGTTTATTGTAATCATCCTGGTCTTGTGCCACTCGTGCGTTCTCTGCTACCGCATTCTGCGTAAGTTCTACCGTCACAGCGATTTCTTCCTGCAGGGCATCACGCTTGGCTTCCAGTTCAGAATTATCGCAAAGCATCTTTTGTATCTACCGTCTGCCGATTACGGCAGTGACCTCCGATGCTGCCGCAGAGCCGGAAGAAATTGTGACAGTCAACCAGCGTTATACAACGCCGGAGGAGGGTGATTTCAGCGCCGTCGGTTCTCTGGAATGGGAATCGAAAGAAAATGCCCTGTTCTTTGCAATCAGCTCTGCGCTGCATAAGATCGATCTAACCGTAAAGACGAGCGAAGAATGCAGCGAGAGCGGCTGGGGTAATTACTTCCCGGCAGAATTCCACGCGCTTTGCATCCCGCGTGAGGGCGGCAGCTGGCACGATTCGACCGGCGCAGCCGCTGTCGCGCTTTCGGATCACAGCATCTCGCTGCTCCTTGGCAAGACACAGACGCTGAAGGCGTCTGTCCTGCCGTGGAACCTTGCGAACCGTGAGGTCGTGTGGAGCAGCTCCAACACAGCGTTGCGTTCGTCAGCGCCAACGGTGTGGTCACCGCCAAGAGCGCCGGCACCTGCACCATCCGCGCAGCCTCCGCGCAGGACCGCTCGATCTATGATGCGTGCACCGTCACGGTGGAGCAGCTGAACGTAACGCTCACCGGTATGCTTCAGGATGCCAACGGCAAAGCTGAGCTTTTCAGCTGGGATCTGAAGAACAGCAGCACCTGGAAACCCGGTATCGAGGTCGATACCAGTATGGCGGCCATGGCCTATGACCCTGTGGACAAGGTCTACTAGACCGACCGCACCATGGTCAAGGACGCGTCGCAGACGTGGAAGCTCCACAAGGTCGACCCGGCGACCGGTAAGAGCCTTGCGGTCGCAGACAACGGCATCGGCGTTTCGATGATCGACATGGCATACAGCACGAAGTTTTCCGCAGAGGGCGCTGCACGTCTGGTTGGTATCTATCGCATGGGCTATGTCTTTAAGCCGTTTGACCCGATGGACACCAGCAGCGTGGCACGCAACGACGCAGTCATGCTTCCGGTTTCCAGCCATCATGCGCAGAACCTGATCGGCATCGCATCGCTGGGTGTGGAAACACACAGCAGCGACGCGTGGTATGACGGCGTAACGGATTATTGGTCCGGCGACCCGGAAAATCCGACCTGGAGCGGCGAATATGAGGCGGAGCGCTTCGCGATCCTTGACGATGCGGGCTACCTGTGGGATCTGTGGATCAGCGAATATGGCGACGGCTACGGCTTCGACTACACCAGCACAAAGACGCCTCTGTCGGCATTGGGTGCTCCTCCCTATGACTCGACCAGTAACTACGTCTACTGCTCCATGGTTGCGGACAGCGACGGCAGTCTGTATCTGTCGCGCTTCAACGGTGACACGAACGAGATCTACCGTCTGCGGAAGAACGCATCCGGCAGCTGCGAAGCCGTTCTGATTGGCAACTTCGGCAGCGGCGTCTGGCCGGCACTGCTTGGCGGTGTGGAGGCCAGCAAGGACGAGCCGGTTACGCCCCTGTTCCTGTTACGCCGACGAAGCCCAGCAGCAAGGGTAACTCGGGCAGCGCTGGCAATTCCCGTGCTGACCGCGAGATGCCGTTCATCGACGTGACGTGCAATGATTGGTTCTATGATTCCGTCAAGGGCGCATGGCAGAACTACCTGATCGACGGCGTAACTGCAACGACATATCAGCCGAACGGTACGCTGACCGTAGCCGAGGCCATCAAGCTGGCAGCTGCGCTGCACCAGCTGGACAAGGACGGCAAGGTGACGCCGAAAAATGGCAAGGTCAACTGGTATGACAGCTATGTCGAATACGGCATTGTAAACGGCATTCTCGATGAGAGCTATGCAAGCCGCACCAGAGCGCAGATGGATACGCCTGTCACGCGCCGCGAGTTCGTTCACATCCTCTATCATCATTCTGCCTCCTTTGCCGTAGTTTTTAATTATTATATCAAAAGTATGCCCACCCTGCAAGCAGATGGATGCTTGCAGGGTGTCTAATGTATTACCCAACCGCGCGTTCCTGCTCCAGCAGACGCATGGCTTCTTCCATTTCTATGGTCTTGTATTCTTTCGCTTGCCCCGCCTGATACGCAGCGGCAGAGCCGTCTACGCAAAAGACTTCCGCGTCGCAGATATGTACCGCGGTCGCATTTATCGAGATAAAGATGAAATTCAGGTCTTTCAATAGAAAAAGCCGCCTGATTTCTTTTGGAAACCAAGCTGCTGTGCATAGAATATTTATTTTGGGAACGAAATCAGATCATCCACACGGGGACGATATATGTGCTGCTGTCGATTGCGCTTAATGTCTCCCGAAGGCAGATGATCGCGCCTGTCCCTCTCGGCACAGAGGCCTTGTCGAGCAGCTTGAATGCACCCGTAATTTGTGTGGGCGGGTTGATGCTTTTCTTGATTTCGATGGGATGCAGCTGACCGTCGCTCTCCATAATTAAGTCGATCTCGTTGCTGTTCTTGTCCCGGTAATAATGCAGCAGGCAATCCTTGGCGTTGTTGCTGTAGGTCTTGATGATTTCCGACACAACATAGTTTTCTAAAATCGCTCTGTTGATCGCTCCGTTCATCAGAATTTCGGGGCTTGAGTACCGAGTCAGATAGCAGACAAGGCCTGTATCAAAGAAATACGTCTTCGAGGTTTTGATCGTCCGCTTCAGAAAATTGTTGGAGTAGGGGTGCAGGAAGAATACGATCCCCGATTTTTCAAGCTCCTTCATCCAGCGCTTTGCAGTATCATCACTGACGCCCACATCCCCAGCAATGTCATGCAGGTTCAGCATCTGGCCGCTCCTGCAGGCGGCAGCACGAATGAAGTCCGCAAACATCACCTTATCCACGCCGGGAATATCAGTGGTCACATCCCGGTCAATATAGGTCTGAATATAGCCGCTGTAAAAGACATCCCGTTCTTTATATTTTCCGCTCCTGTGACCGGGAAGCGCACCGTCCCAAATCCTTTGATAGATTTCATTCGGTGTAGCAGGGGAAAGCAACGCCTTGCGCCCCTGCAACTCGTCAAGCTCCAACGAAAAGGGCGAAACATCCTTTGACACAGTTCTTGGAATGGGTGCACAAATCTCTGGTCTGGCAGGCTGCACAGATATTCGGATTGCTCTTGTATACCCGGTATCCGTCACGGTTTGCCGTACTGGATTTTAACGGCTGGTATTCGGGGCAGATCACGCAGTCGTAGAATTCATCGTAGACATACTTCCACCACTCGCGTCCGCCCTTCATGGTCTGGGGCCGCTTGCAGGCTGTGGATAAAGTACTCCCGCCGTTGAAGGCTTTCTTGCAAATATGGGGCGTTTTGTAAGCGGCATCGGCCACAATGGTCTCTGCCTGTGGAAATTTCTTCGTTACCTTGTCATATACCTCATCAAAGGCTACGCTGTCATGGACATTGCCGGGCGTCACGACAGTCTCCAGCACAAAGCCGTTCCTGCCGCAGGCCGTATGCGCTTCATACGCAAACTGCTTCTTGTGTTCGCCTTTTACAAACAAGCCGCAGTCCGGGTCTGTAACGCTCTTTGTCACGGTGCGTTTTTTCTCTTTCTTTCTGCGTGCCAGCTTCTTTGGGGAGGTACTGTCTTTGGGCTTCCTTGGGGATGTTGGATGATCGTTGTCGTCATCAAAGGGTTTCCTGCCGTGCGCCTCTCTGGCTGCGTTGACCTCCTCCATCAGCTCTTTCGCATAGTGTCTGGCAGCTGCCGGGATCTGTTCCTTCACCTGCTTCTTCGTGTTGGCGTTGGCCTTGATGTGGGTGCCGTCAATAAAGACGGCCCTCGGCGACAGATATTCTCTTACACGTCGGTGCGATCGGAGGATCTCAATGCTGCGGCCATTATACTGCATGAGGCAGCCTCGTATTTTGCAGCAACGGAAAATTTCCTTGCAGAAACCGCCAACAAATTCCTTTTGCATACACATCCGCCCGCACTGTTTTCAGCGCGGGCGGATGCGGCTATTCAACCTGCTTTTCTGCGCTCAATAGCGCGGAAGCTCTTTCTTCAGTATGTGTTTTCCAAATGGGAAGCTCAGCGCATAGAGCGCAGCTACCGCCACAGTAAGCACAGCAAAAATCGTATAGAACGGGCGTGTACCGACTTTTGCGATCAGGCCGCCGGCACAGGCGTTGCCTACCATAATACCGATCGCACCGGCAATGGTGTAGAGCGTATGCGCCGTGGCACGCAGTTCCGGCGGAGCGATATAGTAAATGTAGTTAAAGCCACAGGAAAACGTCAGGCTATTGGCAAAACCAAAGAAAATACCGCACAGCAGCAGCGCCGCCAATGAGTGCGACATTCCCTGCCCCATTGTGGTAATGGCAAACAGCACTGCTCCGGCGATCAAAAGCGTCTGAAGAGAGAGCTTTTTACGCAGCGGAATGAGCGCCGCCAGCATTGGCAGCTCCAAAAGGGCCTCCCAGCCGACGATCAGGCCGACCTTTGCCGAGTCAATACCCGAATCTGACAGGATATAGGGCAGAAACACATAGGGCGGATTGATAAAGATATTCAGCGCAAAGTAAAACACCATCAGCACTACAAAATAATAATTGGAAAACAGCCGACCTATGCGGATATCAGCTTTAGCCGGGCGCTGCTTTTCCTCCGTTTTTACATCGCGCATCGTCAGCGCGTAGATCGCCGCTACCAGAAGCAGCGCGCCGCTGACATAGTATGTGAGCTCCACAGCACGCCGCTGGCTCATCACCGCATAAAGCGTAGTGACAAGCAGGCTTGCAAGGACGCTGCTGAGGAACGATCCTATGGAGCCGCCCGCGCGGGCGGTGCCATAATTAAACTGCTCACAGTAGGCGCCGCGCACGATCCAGTTTTCCACCAGCGAGCACACCGGGCCGCGGAACACACAGGCAAGCGGCCACCACACAAGCGCCAGAGATATTCCACAGACGGTCAGATTGGATGACAGCGGGAACAGTAAAAAGCACACTGCCGTAAGCACCAGCGTCGCAACCGTCACCCATTTGACTGTGCGCAGGCGGTCGCTGATGCGCCCAGCTATAAAATTGCCGAGCATACCGGTCGCTGCTGCGGCGCTGCTGACATAGCCAATGGTCTGCGAGCTGACGCCAAGCGACTGAAGATAGACCGTCAGATAATTTCCAAAGTAAAGGCCGAGCCAGAACAGGACTGCCAGCGTTCCATAGCGGAACGTGCTGGACGAGAGCAGGCTCTTCTTCGGTTTTTGATTCAATTCCGTCATAAATACACCGTTTTACTGTTCCGGCAGTCGGTGATTCCCGACTGCCGGAGTTTTTGATCTGTTTTGCTTTTGCCCAAACGCGCTGCTCAATCCTCCGGCCATGCCAGGCGCATAGTGCTGCGGATAAAGTCATGCATCGGCTCCTGCATTGCCATCATCAGATCGCTCATGCGCGGGCGGATCTCGCCTTTGTCCATGATCTGCTTTGCAACCTCATACAGCTTCAGCTTGTAGCCGGTCGCGTAATTCAGCTTGTTGATGCCGCGTGCAAACGCCGCCTTCAGCTGATCCTCGGGAACACCCGTACCGCCGTGCAGAACAAGCGGAATGTCGGTCGCTGCATTGATCTGCTCCAGTCGGTCGAGGTCAAGCTTCGGTGCAGAAACATAATTGCCGTGCGCCGTGCCGATAGAGATCGCAAGGAAGTCAACACCGGTGCGGTCAATGAATTCCAGCGCGTTGTCAACGGTGGTAAAGTTGTCCGCGTTCTTATAATCACTCTCACGCGAAGCAATGCCCACATGACCAAGCTCACCCTCTACGTCGATCCCCAGCGCATGGCAGGTTTTGACGACCTCCGCCGTCTGACGGACGTTTTCTTCAAAGTCCAGATGCGACGTGTCGATCATCATACTGGTAAAGCCGCCCTTGACCGCTTCCATGCAGGTAGCAAAATCGGGGCCATGGTCGAGCATCAAGCCGACCGGAACGCTGACCTTGGACGCAAGGTCATGCGTAACAGCAGCAAATGTGCTCAGCGGCATCATGACACGGTCGCCCGGATAGATCATCATGATAACCGGGATCTGCTCCTCCTCGGCTGTCTCAATGATCCACTTGATGCTCTCAAGGTTGAACGCGTCAAAGCCGATGACGCATTTTTTCTGCTGGTCTGCGTATTTCAGAATCTCTACTGCTCTTTCAAGTGCCATGTTTGTTTTCTCCTTTGCTGTGCACGGTTACATTGGATGTTCCGCTTCAATGCCCAGATACTCGCACGCTTCCTCCAGAACAGAGGCGTAGCTGCCGTAGAGGGCAGAGATGTGGTGAATATAGGGGCCTTTTACAAGGTGCCGCTCCCACTCCGGCCAGTTCTTTGTCTCAAGCCAGAGATAGTTGCCGTTGGTGGCCGGGCCGTCAACGCCCTCGCCCTCGCCCATGAACAGGCGGTATTTGCCGTGGCTCCCGCCAAAACGGCAGACCGTAACATGCTCGTGCGCCAGTTCAAATTGACCAAGGCACATCTCCATGCGCGGCTTTACGCCGGGCATTGCCATACTGCTGGGGCATGGACCGCAATGCCACAAAAGCTCTGCATTGTCGTTCGTCGGATGGCGAATGGTCATGTCGGCAAGGAATGTCGGCTTCTGCCACAGCGCTGCCGCGGCCAGGAGCGTAGACGAGATCGCACCGTGAATATCGCATTCGCATGCGACCGGCAGGCCGCGCTGGATCAGATCCGCAAAGCCCGCGCAGGGCATGATGCCGAACGGAACGCTGAATGTGCGCCAGCACTCGCTTGCAAAACATGTGATGCCGTACTTTTCCGAGAAATTGAGGAACGCCGCTTCCATGGCCGCGATCTTCTTCACCTGCTCGGGTTCCATTTTTGACACGTCGTAATCGCGCTTGAGCCCCTCGTGGATCTCCTCCGCGCGCGCATCACCTTCGTCAAGGATGCGCTGGATCTCCATCATCATCTCGGTATAGTCGATCGTCACGATCTGCGCGCCAAAACGTTCGGTCAGCTCACACTCGTTGACCTCCACCGTCAGGAACGTGCGGGGGCGAACACTGATCTGGCCAATGCGCAGGCTGCTGAACGCCTTGACAACGCTTGCCACGCGCAGGAAATGCTCCACGCCCTCGTCCAGCTTCTCCGAATCCAGCCAGCAGTTTTCGAGGTATGTAAACGGCACGTTATAGCGGTCGAGTACCATTCCAGACGCAAACAGCCCGCACTGGGTATCCGTCTGTCTCGCTCCGACGGGAGGGGGCGTTTCATCGCGGGGACCCCACAGAAGGAGCGGCTTGCCCACAAGCTTGCCGAGCAGCGCGACCGCTTCCTCCGCGCCAAAGTTCACGTGCGGTACGATCACCGCATCCACATCCTGCTGAATAAAGTATTTTGCGGCCTTTTCTGCGTCGGAGGGGAAGATCATCAGCCCCTCGTCGTTCAGAAAGTCAACCGTCACGACCGATACGCCGAGCCTCTCGGCGATCGACCGAATACGCTTCTCTACCGCAGCCTTGCGTTCATGTGCAAAGTGCAGTTCAAAGTCCTTTGTGTCTCTTCTGGTCGGCGCAAGGCCGATCACCAATTTCTTCTCCATGTCTCTCTCCTGTCGATCAGTTCGGGCCTTCCATCTTCGCAAAGTAGCACATTGCGTCCGTGTCGGTCTGAAGCTCTACATGCGGTGCGCGGACGCACGGCACTGCCTTGACGGAGAGCGCGGCACTTGCCAGGCCGTCCGCTTCCGCAGTGACCGTAATGATCCCGGGCTGTGTGGTCGTGCGCAGCACCAGCTGGCACAGGCCGTGGAACAGTCTCCGCTCGGGCACTGTCGCACCCACGGTGTCATACGGGTCGTCATTCGACACCGCAAGCAGCGTCGCGGGGCCGCTGATCTGGAAGCGGACATTGTTTTCCGCCCACAGTGCATCGTTTCCGTTTTCATCCGCTGCCCCCACCGTGACGATCAGCGCATCCGTGCGGTTCGCGCGGAGCGTCTGCTTCTGTGCGCGAAGCGTCAGCTGCGTTGGCGCGCCAGTGGTAGCGATCACCTCCTCTGCAACGGCCTTGCCGCTGCGGTATGCGACCGCTTTCAGCTCGCCCGGAGCATATGTGACCACGAACGTAGTGCGGCGATAGGGGTTGACCGTCTGCTTTTCCAGCAGCACGCCGTTCAGATACAGTGCCGCCTCGTCGCAGTTGGTATAGACCTTCACATCGATGGTTTCGCCCTCGCAGCCGTCCCAGTTCCAGTGGACCGGCCATACCTTCACGAACGGAGCGCGCGCATCCCACATCTGCTTATAGTACCAGGTGTTTTCTTTTGGCTCGCCGGTAGGCTCAATAATGCCGCTGCGCGAGAAGATGCGCGGCCAGCCGCGCGATTCGCCGCGATAGCCAAACGCGACCCATTTGAACATTCCCATGAAATAGGGCCGTGTATTGACCGCTTCCCAGTCCTCTCCGCTGCCGTCGCCCATGATGCCGTAGGGCCGCATCTTGCCGCCGATCTCCGACGAAACAAGCGGGACCTTCGGGAATTTGGCATGGATCTCGTCAAACTGCTCGGTCTGATAATTGATACCGATCACATCGGATATGCCCGCAACGCCGCCCTCTTCGGTGCAGCCGCCATGCATGGCCATCATAATGGGACGGTAATCGTCGTACTTTCTGGCTGTGAACATCATGCTGCGCATAATGCCCTGCCCGCGCTGTGTGCCCTGAATGGGCTCCTCGTTTGCCATCGACCACATGACGATGCACGGATGGTTGCGGTCGCGCACCAGCATGTGCTCCAGCTGGCGCAGGCCCTCCTCGGAGCTGTCAAACCAGCGATTCTCGTCCATGACCATGATGCCAAGGCGGTCGCACAGGTCAAGCACCTCGGGCGTGGGCGGATTGTGGGAGCAGCGATAGGCGTTACAGCCCATGTCCTTCAAGATCTGCATCCGGTACTCTCGCACATCGTCGGGAACGGCCACGCCGAGGTTGGCGTGGTCCTCATGCGCGCAAACGCCCTTGAGCTTGATGGGCCGGCCATTGAGGAACATCCCATTGATGGTATATTCGATCGTGCGGAAGCCGAATGTGACCGGATAGGCGTCAATGACCTCGCCATCCTGCACGATCTCAGTGATCATCGTATACAGGTTCGGCTCGTCCACCGACCAGAGCTTCGGATCAGTGACCGTCAGCACCATCTTGCTCTTCGTAGCCGCGCGCGGCTGTGCTGAGATGATCTGTTCGCCGGAGGCAACTGTCTTACCATCCGCGTCCTCGATATGGCAGCGAACGCTTACATCCTGCGGCGCATAAAGGATGCTCTTCACGTCGTTTTCAACACTGACGCGCCATGTGCCGTCGTCCTGCCGGCGCGCATCGACAAAGCTTCCCCAGTTATCCACACTGATGGGTGCGGTCTTGATCATCCACACATGGCGGTAGATGCCCGCGCCCTCATACCACCATGCCTCGAAGTCCTTTGTATCCACATATACGGAAACCTCGTTGAGAAGCTCGCCGTATTCGGCAAACTCGGTGATATCCACACAGAACGACGTATAGCCGCAGAAATTCCGATAGACAAGATGTCCATTGACCCATACGGTCGCGTGCGTGGCGACGCCGTCAAACTGGATCTGGATCCGCTTGCCCCGGTCGGCCTCGGTCAGCCGGAACAGCCGCCGGTACCAGCCGTTCCTGCGGCGGATATAACCCTCTGCATTGCTGGCGGTAAAGTCAACGCCGCCCGCGATGGCATAGTCGTGCGGCAGATCGACAAGCTCCCAGTCCATGTCGTAGAAGCTGGGTGCTGCAGGACCGACTGCCCGCTCTGCCTTGGTATGCAGATAGTAGTAGTTCATATCGTTCGGTATCGGCCGTTCTAAATTATCAAGATGGAATCGCCACGCAAAATCCATCGAGCGCTTCTCTCGCATATGATGATCCTTTCTATTCCGTTTTGGATGCGGGCAGCGCCCGCATCCAAAACACAGTGTCTTGCTTATCTTCCGTCAGTCTTCGGTTTTCAGCTCATCCGACGAATGCATGATACTGCTCCGTCCAAACAGCGCTGTAGATACTGCCCTCAGAGTCCCATGCCTGCTTGACAGCTGCGTTCCATTCGTTCTCTCCCCACTCGCCGGTGACGACCTTTGCGCAGGCCTCATTGATGGTGGTGGTGGAGTCTCCGGAGAGGAACTCGGCCTCGGTACCCGTCATGTCATACGGCACAAACCAGTCGCAGGATTCGACAATATCGAGGGAATTGATCTTGGTCTGAAGCGCCTTGACCTGCACGGACTTCCAGTTATCGGGGTCGATATACTGATCGCAATAGGTATCGTCGTCATACCACTCGTTGAGCAGGTAAACGCCCAGATACAGGTCGGAGTAGTTGTCGACCAGTTTGAACTCCGCCTTGGTGTCGTCTACATAGTTCCAGGTCACGCCCTCCTCGCCGCGGGCGCAGAGCATATAATTGTCTTCGTTTTCAAACATCCAGTTGAGAAGCTTTGCTGCCCATTTGGCATTCTTGCTGCTTGCGTTCAGGACCAGCTCCGGCTGATAGACGGGGTTTGTGCCCCACGCACCGCTGCCGCCAGCGGGGAAATCGGTAAAGTTATCGAGCGAGACCCATTCGACCTTGGAGTCGGGATCGTTCTCAAAGATGGTCATTGAGGAAGAAACACCCGCATTATACGGGCCCGTCCAGCCGCCCACACGGTTGGCTGCGATCAGGTCAAAGCCGTCCTGAATGCTCATGGTCTGATAGTCGGCATACAGCCAGCCGTTCGTGTACCATTTGTTCAGCTCAGTGAGCAGTTGATAGCAGTTTTCGTGCATATACCACGGCATGATCGTGCCGTCGCTGGTCAGATAACGGTCGCCATAGAAGCCGAGATAGAACGGTCTGAGGTTTGCGTTCTCCATGGACATGAACGTCATCATGGGGATCTCATTGTCACTGCCGTTGAGGTTTTCATCAAGAACGCCCTGGAAGTAGGCCTCCAGCTCTTCCATGGTGGTGGGGCACTCCATGCCCAGTGCATCCAGCCAGTCCTTGCGGATCGCAGGGACATACTGCTTGGAGAAGTATTCCTTTCTGGGAAGTGCGTAGATCGAGCCGTCGGCCAGCGTGCAGCCCTTGAGAGATTCGTCGTTCAGACGGTTTGCAATGTTCGGCATATAGTCGAGATAGGCGTTCCAGGACTGAAGCGCGTTTTTCTGATAGTACTGGTTCCAGTTGCCGCTGTCCTCGGTGACGTTGAGGACATCCCATTCATCACCGGTGGCGATCATCAGGTTGACCTTTTCCGACCATGAGTCGGTGGGGATGACAATGACTTCAAAGTCAACGCCGGAGGCCTCCCGAATCTTCTGATAGACTGCCTCGTTGGTAGACTTGTTCTCAATGTCATTCAGGCCGCGGATGACGAACTTGACGGGCTCGGTCTGAACCTCGTCGTCCGAATTATCGGCGGGGGTGTCAACTGCGGTATTGCCGGAGTTGTCAGCGGGGGCATTGCTGTCTGCGGGGGTCGGCTCCTTCTTGGCACAGCCGCTCATGACCGCCACGGTGGAAAGGGTCATGATCAGGCAGAGCACCAGTGCAAGCGTGCGACGCCATTTGCCGTTGAGTTTGCTGCTGTTTTGATACATTTTTTCATTCCTCTTTCTTGATTATTTTTTGCCGCATTCCGCGCGGCGGGTTTCCATTTGTTATCCCTTCACCGAGCCGACAAGGACGCCCTTGACGAAGTATTTCTGGATAAAGGGATAAACGCAGAGGATTGGGAGCGTTGCCACCACAATACAGGCCATACGGATGGCCTCCGCAGGCGGCTTGTCGACCGAGCTTGCCGCCGACAGGTCATAAACGTTTGCGCTGGCGATCAGGCGCTGGAGCAGATACTGGATCGTCCACATATCCTTATTGGAGACATAGAGCATCGAATCCCACCATGTGTTCCAGTGGAACACCGCATAGAACAGTGCAATGGTCGCGATCGACGCCATGGAAAGCGGAATAATGATCCTGACCAGAATGACAAAGTCATTTGCACCGTCAAGCCGCGCGGATTCCTCCAGCGATTCCGGGATCTGCATGAAGAAGTTGCGAAGGATGATCAGATTGAACGGGTCGACCAGATGCGGCAGAATATATACCCAGAAGTTATTCGTCAGCCCCAGAGACTTGATCAGTAAAAAGTTTGCGACCATGCCGCCGGAAAACCACATCGTAAAAGTAATGAGCACCGTCAGGACTTTTCTTGCCGGATAGTTTTTCTTGGAAAGCGGATACGCCAGCAGCGCTGTGACCAGCACGTTCAGGAGCGTACCAATGACCGTCCGGAGGATCGTAACCAGATAGGAGTTCCAGATGCTCGACGAGGTCAGAATGTATTTGTAGCCCGACCAGTCAAACTTATGCGGGATCAGCCGCAGCGGATTCAGCGCACGCTCGGCATCGCTCATAAGCGAGTGTCCGAACACATAGATCAGCGGATACAGCATGGTCGCGCACACCAGCAGCATAAACAGATGGTTTATGAAGTAAAACGCACGCTCACCTTTTGTAATTCGTTTCATGTTGCTCTCCTTTCCGCTCAGAACAAGCCGCTGGAGCCAAGCTTTTTCGTGGCCTTGTTGGTCAGCAGGATCAGCAGCAGCGAAACAAGCGACTTAAAGAAGCTGACCGCCGTTGTATAGGAGAAATTGCTGTCCACAATACCCACGCGATAGATATAGGTGTCAAACACGTCCGCCACCTCATACACCGCTGGGCTGTACATGGTGTAGATCTGCTCAAAGTTATCGGACAAGATCCGTCCCATCTGCAAGATCAGCATGATCGCGATGATCTCGCTGATAGCGGGAAGGGTGATGCGGCATATCTGCTGAAGCTTGTTCGCGCCGTCCAACTCCGCCGCTTCATACTGCTGCACATCTACGTTGCTGATGGCGGCAAGATAAACGATCGTTCCGTAGCCGACCGTTTTCCACAGCTCGCTTAAAATCAGCAGTGCGCGGAAATACTTGGTCGAGGTCATAAAAACGATGGGCTTGATGCCAAACTGACTGAGCAGCGCGTTGAGCGGTCCCTCCGTGCCGACCAGGATCTGAAGAAGTCCCGATACGACGACCCACGACAGAAAATACGGCATATAGGTGATGGTCTGCGTGGCCTTTTTGAACGCACGGATGCGTACCTCGTTGAGCAGCACCGCCAGAATGATCGGTGCCGGGAAGCAGAACAGCAGCCGCAGAAGGCTGAGCGTGATGGTGTTCTTCATCAGGCGCGGGAACTGATTTGACGAGAAGAACGTCTTGAAATGGCGCAGGCCGACCCAGTCCGCATCGAAAATAGCCTTGATGCCTCCGACTGCGCCTTTGTAGTTTTTGAATGAAATGATCAGGCCGTACATCGGCAGATACTTGAAAACAAGGAAATATAGAAGTCCGGGCAGCACCATCAGATGGAACATCCAATAGCGGGAAAAGAACGTTCGGAGCTTATATCCGAAGCTCTCGCGCTCTGCCAGCGTCCTTGGCGTAGAGCCAGTTGTCGATTTTGCCATATTGGTTTCCTCTCTTACTGTTCAGCCGCAGCCTTTCGATAGACGGACACGCCGCTCTGATAGACCTCGGTCACGTTGCGCACATCGGCGATGTTCCTGGACGGATCACCCGCCACGATCAGAATATCCGCAGCCAGTCCCGGCTTCACTGCGCCGGTCACATCGCCCAGGTCCAAGACCCTGGCAGGATTTTCCGTAGCGGTCTGGATGGCCTGAAGCGGCGTGATGCCGTAGGCTACCATGTATTCCAGTTCCCGGTATGTGATCACACCCTCGCTGTCGGCCGGAACATCCGTGCCGGCCAGGACCGTCACGCCGGTGTCATAGAGCTTCTTGAAGTTCTTGCGGTAAGCCTCGGCCGCACGCTGATAGCTTTTCGCCGCAGCATCACTGCGGCCGGCAAATTTCTTTGCCATTTCGGAGTAGACCATCATCGTCGGCGTCCACGCAATACCCTTGTCGCGCATTGTCTCAGCCTGATCGACCGTCATATGCGTTCCGTGCTCGATGGTATCCACGCCCGCGTCGATGCACATCTGTATCGTGCAGTGCATTCCGGAATGGACCGCAACCTTGTGCTTTCTGCGGTGGCACTCATCTACAGCCGCGTCCAGCTCCTCCTGCGTAAATTCCGGTATATCCTCACGGTGGCTGGTCAGGAGCTTTATCCACTGCGCACCGTCCATGATGTTCTGGCGCACGCGCTTGCGAAGCGCCCACGGGCCGTCGGCGATGTCGCCGCCGTCCGGAAACTCGCTTCCGTGACCGCCGGTCATGCAGATACCGTTGCCGCAGGGGATAATGCGCGGAATGGCTGTGGAGATATAGCCGTTTTCCTTCGCCCAGACAAGAGAAGCGACCAGCTTGTTCTTATCCGCCACCGAGCGCAGCGTTGTCACGCCAAGCGTCAGCGCCTGCTCCGCATTGTGAAGCGTTGCGTAGGCGTGCGCAAAGTCGCTTCCGGCAAAGCCGAATGGCTTATTAAAGGCGCTGATATGTACATGCATATCGATCAGTCCCGGCATCAGCGTGCAGCCGGGATAGCTGACGTCAGGCTTTCCGCCCTCCGCTTTCAGCGTATCCAGCGAGATCACTCGGGTGATTTTGCCGGTCTCCTCGCAAACCTCTACCACATGGTTTTCCAGCACGGTTTTACCGTCGCCCGGAATTACTCTGTCCGCCGCAAGAATCATGTTTCGCTCCCCCATTCATTATTTCCCAAAGTTGCGCCGCGCGATCCACTCTGCCTCCGCGCAGGCGATCCCAAATCACGACCGCGCAAAGCGCAGCGTTGTTTCGCCGTGCCGTTTTTCGCCTGCCTTGAGATACGGCATTTCGCCAAGTCCCGAATGCAGACAGTCGCTGAGATACATCGGCTCAAAGCAAACGCCGCAGCGTCCGGTGTACACGGCACCATCCTTGCCCAGATAACGCATATCGCCGAAGTCCGCCAAATACACATGCATACACGGCATATCTGTATAGACCGACATCGATCTTCCTGATCTCGGCTCGGTCAAAACCGCAGCAGCCTCGTCATTTCGCGCCTCAAGCACAAAATCATGATCAAGGCCGCCGTCCAGCTGCGCCGCACGCGCACCCAGACTTGCGCCAGCCGTAAAGTCCATCGGCGTATTCACAACATCAGCAAGCTTGCCGGACGGTTTTCCGCCGCAGCACGGCTGATACTGATTCGCCAGAAGCTTTAAATACTGCTCACCCGCATCGCCCCTGCCATTTCCAGATAAATTAAAATACATATGGTTGCTGATACCGGCAATGGTGTCGGCATCACTTACCATATCGTACTCTATACGGACAGCGCTTCCCTCAAGCAGCCGGTACGTCACATCCAGTGTCAGCGTCCCGGGATATCCCTCTTCGCCGCTGGGACTGACATAGCGATAGCAGACACAGTCCGCCTCCAGATGCTTCGTCTGGAACACGCGCTTATCAAAGCCACGGCAGCCGCCGTGAGCGTGATCGCCGCCGTGACTCCGGCTCAGTTGGATCTCCCGTCCATTCTGCCAGTAGTGTGCGCCGCAGATCCTTCCTGCGTAACGCCCAAGCGTCGCACCGAACATCGGCCCCTTTTCCAGCTGCGCCGACAGCGTTTCAAAACCAAGCAGCACATCGCATCCATCCACCGTCATAGCGACCGCCGCCGCACCCAGATTCGTCACAGTGAGTGAAAAGCCATCCTCGCCGCAAAGCGTATGCAGCAGGATCTCCTGCCCATCCGCATAAAGTCCCGTGCCTCGTACATCCAGTTCCTTCATATCCGCGCTCCTCAAATCAGGCTGTGTGCCGCATAATACGCCTGCCACTTTTCCGACAGCGCCGTATCGATCTCACCAGTCTCCAAAAAGCGCGTCACGGTATCGAGATCCGGAATGCCCGCGCGTCCGCCCGGAACAGTGCATTTGATCGCCGATACCGCCGAAGAGAAGCGCGCCGTTTTCTCCGCGCTCCACCCCTGCAGCAGGCCGTAGATAAACGCACCATGGAATGTATCGCCGGCGCCGGTCGAGTCAGCCACATGAATGCCGGTAAACGCAGGGAGCCGGAAAAAGCCATCCTTGCTCACGCCTGCGCAGCCTTTCGCGCCAAGCGTCACGACCGCGATCTCGCAGCCGCGCCCGCAAAGCTCTCGAAGTTCTCTTTCCAGAGCCTCGTCACTGCGCTCCGCGCCGAACATTCCCTCAAAGAAGAACTCCGAACAGATAAATACGTCGATCATTGGAAGCATCTGTTCCGTCGCGGCGTTGTAGCGGTCCGCGTCATAGACCGTCTTGCCGCCTGCCGCATGGATCCACTGCGCCGCACTTTTGGCCGCATCGCTCGCGCTCCACAGGTGCAAGTACTGTGCATTTTCGATAAGCCTTCGGTTGAGCTGTTCCGGCTTTACCGTCGGCATATCATATTTTCCAATAAAGCTGCGTCCGCCGGTAGACTGCTCGGCGAGGCAGATCGTCAAGTTTGTTTTCTCATCCAATACCGTCATATAGTCGGTGCATACGCCGCAGTCTTGCAGCTCCTGCTTGCAAAAGTGCCCTGCGGCATCGTCGCCCACCGTGCACATCAGCGCGCACGGTACGCCAAGCCGGCTCAGCGCAACCAACGCCGTTGGCACCTTGCCGCCGCCCTGACTTGTCGTGTGCAGAAGCGCCGCCGCCATATCTGTAGCCGGGATCTTATCCGTCGCAGCGGTAAAGTCCAGACACAGGTCGCCGATACCGACGACTTTGATCTCCTGGTTCATTCGTTCTCCCCGCATTCCTCGATCTTGATCCGGTCGTCGCCGGACAGCATCGCAAACTCTGTATCATTTCCAAATGTAAACGCCGGGAGGATCAGCAGCACATCCACCGTCTGCGCATCCGCTGCAAACTGTGCACCGTGGACAACCCCCGGATTCAGACGGATCAGCGTCCCTTTCGGCGCGCGGAACGCATGAAGCTCTGCCGCAAAGGGCGATCCCGGCACCGGCTTTCCTACAAAGAACAGGCAGTCACCGTTCATCGGCAGAAAGCCCTCGCTCGTAAAGCAATGGTATTCCAGCATTGTGGCCACGCGCGCATTTCCCACGCGCGCAAGCCCCGCTGTGGTGACTGTCCGGCCAAGCGGAAGCTGCATGAGATCCGGGTAAAAGCCCTCACCGTCTCCGGTTTTATGGAGCTCTATATACTCGCCATAAGGACGGAACGCTTCCGCCGTTAATGGCTCAACGACAATTTTTCTCATTTGTTTTCTCCGAATCAGCCGAAAATCTGGTGGTATGTCTCGTCAAACCTTGCAAAGCATTCGCTCGGCAGCAGCGTATCAAACGCCTGCGCGTTTCTTCTGGCGCGCGCCTCGTTTTTCGTGCCGACCAGTGCAGAGGTCATGCCGCTCTGCGCGATCACCCACTGGATGGCGGCGTCGGCGGTAGAAATACCATGCTGTTTCGCAGCTTCCTCGACCACGTCCACCAGTTTGCGGCAGCGGCTGAATTCCGGCTCCTTGAGGAACGGATAGAAGAATGTGCGGCGGTCGCCCTCGGCAAAGGTCGGCTCTGTCTTATATGCGCCGCTCAGCATACCGCCAGCAAGGGATGCATACGACAAAACACCGATCTTATTTTCATCACAGAATCTGACGAGGCCTTCATTCTCGCGCGTCAGCATCGAATAGCGGAACTGAGCACAGTCGATCGTGCCATAGCGCATGGCCTCAGCCAGCTCGTCCTGCGAATAGTTGGACAGGCCGATCATGCGGATCTTGCCCTCCTTGCGAAGCTCCTCCATCGTACCGATGCTCTCGGCGATTGGCGTCTTGGGATCTGGATAGTGGAAGAAAAACAGATCAATGTAATCGGTCTTCAGTCGGCTGAGTGATTCGTCCACATCATGACGGATCGCCGCCGCCGAAAGATCGTGATCCATATTGTTGATAGCGGGATTAAAATGCGCACCGCCCTTGGTGGAAAGTACAACACGGTCGCGCCGGCCCTTGAGTGCCTCGCCCACAATGCTCTCCGAGCGGCCGGCACCATAGCTCGCCGCCGTGTCGACCAGCGTGATGCCGCTGTCAAGCGCCGCGTGGATGATCTTTACCGCGTCCTGCTCGTCGACAGCACCCCAGACATTGCCGGCCAGTTCCCATGTGCCGAGCGCCACACAGGAGCATTCGATATCCGTTTTACCAATTTTACGATACAGCATAAAACCCCTCCAAAAAATTCGCATTTGCATTGTATTTGTTGATTATTCACGAAAAGCAGGTTCCAAAATTGTGCATATGGTTTGTAATTTTTGTTGACAAACATTCATTCGCTCGTTATAATGTGAACAAATCTCTTAAAAATCGCCGTCGCATTCGTGATTTTGCCGGTTATATTCGCCTTGTGCAGCCGGTTTCGTTGTCTTCAGTATACGGCAGCACGTTTCATTTGTCAATAACGTTTTCTAACTAAATTTATTTACCGTCCGCATCAAGGAGGCAATATCATGCATTTCTCCCTGCGTTCCCTCTTCGGCCTGCCTGAATTTGACGCTGCTTCCTCGGAAGCGCTCCCAGAAACGCGAAAAAAACTATTTTTCTCGGTCCTGCACAACCAACGGTTTTCCATCTTCCTTTTCAGTCTTGCTTGCGCCGTGCTGCTTCTTCCGGCCGAAATATGGTCATTTATCCATCTCCTGCTGCTCAAGCGCTATCTCTCCGCGCCAGAGTCCGTACTCCCCAGCGGCTGGCTCAGCCGTTACCTCCTCCTTCTGATTCCGCTCGCCTCTCTCTCCGGCCCATTTCTGGCCGGTCCCGCGCGGATCATCCGGGACCTCGCGCGCGGCGAGAGTATATCCCCCATCTCTGTTTTTTCCGACGCTGTCAAAACCAGCTGGAAGCAGACGCTTCTTTTGACATTCCTAACATCCTGTCTGCCGCTGCTGCTCTATTCCGCTGCGCTCTATCGCCAGTCCTCCGGCTCCGGCGTACTGTCTGCATTCATTTTCTGGGCGATCGTGATCATCGCGCTGCTATGGTTTTTGATGCTCCCCCTGCTGTTTGTCATTGCTGTGACATATGATCTTCCGTTTTCGCACATTCTGTGGGACGGCGTGTACCTGACATTCCGGCATTTCGGCCGTGCGATCAAGCGTTTTGCGTTCTCGCTGATCCCTCTGGCTGTTGTTTTGTTCGCGTGCGCGGCATATCCCTATGCATTTGCTCTGCTAGGTGCGCTGTACTTCGCCCTGTATATTCTGTTTTTCTATGGCATGCACGCGCTGCTCAGCGCATCCTACGCAAACGAGATCTGCGAAAACGAACTGAATATCCATATCCCCGGCGCACATGTAGACATCGGCTTGTCGTCAGAATATACCGTGCCCGCCGGATCTGAAAATACATCCGTGTAAACATAAAAGGCGGCGTTCCGGAATCACCGGAACGCCGCCTTTTTACATTTTGAAGTTCAATTTTCCGCTCGGCCGATCTGCGCGTCCAAGTACAAATTGGACATCGCATACCCCGCGCCGCAGATACATGCGTATTCGTCCTCTTCCTCGCCTTTGACTGAGTACTGTGAAAATTCAACCGTCGGCTCACTGTGCAGCGCCAATCGGTTGTACTTGCGCAGCTCCTCGCGGATCATTTCCAGAAAGTCCTCGCCTGCCCGAGCATACATTCCCTGAATTATGACCTTCGGCACGTCGTTCAGACACGAGATACTGCGGATCATAATTGCCAGATATTGAATCACCGGCGCGAGTACCTCCTGCGCAAAGAAGTCGTGGCCGAACGCTGCCTGCAGCAGCGTCTCTACGCAAAGCTCCTGCTCCTGCGCCTTACGCGCAACGGAGGAAAAGGGAAATGAATGGCTCATTGCTCCGGCCGAGGCAACGATTGCCCGCTCAGAGATCAGCGATTCGATACACCCGCGGCAGCCGCAATAGCATCGCGTATCCGCGCGGGGATCGACGATCAGATGTCCAAACTCGCCCACCACACCGCCGCAGCCGGGCAGCATCTGCTGATTTGTCAGCAGGCAGCCGCTGACCGACTCACCGCAGGAGATGATGCCCAGCTTTTCCACATTTGCATTGTTCTCAAACAGCAGCTCCGCGTAACCCGCATAATGGCACGCATTGTTGATGCTGATCGGAATTTCTGCCGAAAACAGCCCGCTCAAGTCCCTGCGAATGGGATAGAACGACGCATGCGCCGACTGCGGCGGATACAGGATCTCCCCCCGGTCGCGGTTGACCACACCGTTGTACGCAACAGCCACGCCGCATACGCGCTTGCCTGACAGTGCGCCGCACTCGTGCACGGACGTCAGTGCCTCGCGCATTTTCTGCGTCAGCGCCGGATATGCCAGCCCATCGGCCAAAGTATACTTTTCACGGTACAGTATCTCGCGTCCAAGGTCGATCACCGCACAGTCCAGCACGTTTCTTCGTTGCATCGACAGCACTACAGTAACCGCCAGCCCCGCATTGATGCGGAACAGCTCCGGCTTTTTGCCGCCCTCCGTCGTCGATTCGCCTTTTCCTGCGGAACAGACAATATCCTGTTTGCAAAGTTCAGCAAGGATCTTGGAAACCGTCGTCTTGCTCAGCGCCGTCAAAGACGACAGCTCACCCGCCGACAGTATTTTCTTTCTTTCCAGCAAAGAAATTACGAGTCTCTGGTTATGCAGCTTGATATCCACCGGTTTTCCGCTTAAATTCTTGGAGTCTGTCAGATTCTCTTGAAATATCACCGGCACATTCACCCTCATCTTTCCTCTTCTTGTTAAGAAACGAAGTTTCAAAACCAATTTTAGTTTAATGTACCGCACCGGTTTTTGCAAGTATTTTACGAAATTTTTTGTCTATTTTCTTAAAAACAAAAAACGGGGCGCCCGGGCCCCCTGCTGGTAAAACAGTAAAATTCAAATTTCTTGGAACAGGCATGATTTCGGTCATGCCTGTTCCGCTTTTAGCAGCTCATCCACGGGAATGTAGCCCACAAGGTCGTACTCGATATGTACCTTCTGTCTGCGCTTGCCGCTGGACTTGTCCGGTGCATCTACATAGACCGCCTTGACAAGCTCTCTGAGGGCATAGGGGGTCAGCTCCGTAAGGGCGCTGTTCCTCTTTACCCGCTGAACAAACTGCTCTATATTCTCTGCCTGCTGTTCCTGTTCATGAATTTGCTGTTGCAGACCTTTGACCTCGGCTTTGAGGTTTTTCTGTTCCTCGGTGTAGTTCTTGCTCATCATGGCGAAGCGTTCATCGTCCAGCCGACCGGCTACATTGTCCTCGTAAATGCGGATGAAAAGGCGGTCAAGCTCGCCGATTCGCTTCTCAGCCTGTGCCAGCCGCTTTTGATACAGCCGCAGCGATTCCTCGCTCTGTATACGGAGCTTTTGCTCCATTTCAGAACGGAAATACGCCTCATAGCGAGTGACTGCCGATACGACCTCCTGAATGTGTTTCCAGACGATTTGTTCCAGCACAGCGGCACGAATATAATGTCCGCTGCACTTGTCCTTGTTGGCACGATGGGTGGAGCAGATGAAGAAGTCCTGTCGCTTTTCAAAATAGCTGGTGGTGGAGTAGTAGAGCTTCTGCTTGCAGCCGTTGCAGAACACCAGACCGGAGAACATATTGCTCTTGCCCGTTGCCGTTCTGCGGTGCCGCTGCTGCCTGATCTCCTGCACCTTATCAAAGACTTCCGGAGAGATAATTGCCGGGTGGGTGTTATAGAAAATCTTGCGATTCTCCATTGGATTTTCCCGCTGCTTCTTGTCCCAGATGGAGTTGGTATAGGTCTTGAAATTGACCGTGCAGCCCGTGTACTCCATGTATTCGAGGATATAAGCAACGGTGCTTTCGTGCCAGCGATACTCGTTCTCCGGGGTCTGATGCGGCGTTTTTCGCCCCTCCCGCTGTTTGTAGGCGGTGGGGTTCAGCACCTTCTCCTTTTCCAGCAGAGCCGCGATCTGGCTCGGTCCTTTTCCCTCCATGCAGAGTGTAAAGATCCGCTTGACGACCTGTGCCGCTTCCTCGTCAATCACCCATTTCTTAGGATCGTCAGAGTCACGTTTGTAGCCGTAGGGAACGTTGGTGGTCAAGCGCTCTCCACGCTCCCCCTTTGCCTTGTTGACGGCACGGATTTTGCGGCTGGTATCCTTGGAATACCACTCATTGAACCAGTTCTTGATACCTGCCATGTCGCTGTCGGTGCTGTTGGGGTCAATGGTGTCGAAGTGGTCGTTGATGGCAATATACCGCACGCCGTACTGAGGAAACGTGTAGTTGATATATAGCCCTGTCAGCGAGGAATTACGACCGAGTCTTGAAAGGTCTTTCGTAATCACCACTTCCACATGACCGGCTTCAATTTCCGCAAGCATCTTCTGAAAGCCGGGGCGGTTGGAAAAATCCACGCCGCTGTACCCGTCATCAATAAAGAATGTCGGGTTCGGAAAGTGCTGAGATTTTGCATACTCCATTAACATGATCTGCTGATGCTGGATGGAGTTCGATGGGTCATCCTTGCCGCCTTTTTCTTTGGTGTCCTCCACGGACAGTCTGCAATAAAGCGCTGTGATTTTGTCGGTTGCCCTTAACATATTGTTGTCCTCCTTCGGTGGGGCAACTGTCTGAACAGGATTGGATTTTTGGTTTATATCAAGAGAAACGTCGTTACTCATCGGCGTCCTCCGTGATACCGTTTTTATCATCGGCGGCGTTCTGTTCCATGATGCGTCTGAGCTTTTTGTCGAGGGTTTCCGTACCCTCGTAGCTGCCGGTTACGGTGTATTCCGTGACGCCGTGTTCCTCCACGATTTTGACGTCGGGCAGCCAAAAGGCGGACGGATTTTTCACCACGATGCTGCCCTTTTCATCGAAAGAAAACTCTCTCTTGGGGGCATCGTCGGGGCGTGGCTTGACCTTGGCATACGGGTCAGGATTGGAGAAATAAAAAGAGCGGATTTCAGCGTCCTCCTCGCCGTTATCAAAATCATCATCGGCAAAAATCTCGTCCAGTTCCTCGTCGGTCAGCTCAATAATCTCGTTGTCTTTTTCTTTCGGATTCACTTCGTCAAGCCTCCTTCACTTCAGTTCATTTTATGTAAAAATTCAGTCGGAGTAGCAAAACGGACGAACGCAGTCAATGGTCAAGATGAACGGCTGCGCCGCCATTGACAGCGCCCGCCCGTTTCGCTTTTGGGCAGACAAGGCGGCGGTTGCCGCCGATTTCCATTTAAGGAAATGGCGCTTGCTAACATGGGAAACGGAGAATAGCAAGCACAGCAAGTGTAGCTACACTTGCGAAAACCGGCGTGGTACGACCGGGATTTCCTTGCAGAATAGCAAGCAAATCCGGTGAGCACCCACACCGGAGCTTGCCATTCCGGCAAGCAATGCACGGCGGTACCCACTTCTCATTACTTGCCAACTGCGAAACGCACTTGGCAAGCAATGCTCGTGTTTATACACCCGTGCAATCTTGTTGGGGAAATGCCCCAAACCCCTGAACGATTTCAGAGAAATCGGCTGCGCTCCTGCGGAGCTGATCTATCAATTGAAGATGCAAATTAACCACGGAGAAAATCGGTAATCATATCTTGCGAGGCATCATAGTCAATACCAGAATCAAAATCTTCTACTATGGCTTCTAACACTCTTCCTTCATATTGAGTTACACCACGAGAATTCCGCCCCGCCCAATGTTTAATAATTCTTGTGCCGGACAAGAGTTGTCGATTGAACATTGAACACAGCCGGGTTTGAATTGTCCTGTCTTCATCAATAGCAACGACAAAAACTAAGTACACGCTTTTCTCTTCGGAGAGAAACGAGAGCAATTTATCAATATTATAGCCTTTCGGGTTACTGGATAAGAACAAAACTTTTGTCTTAATATCCGTTTCCGTAAGATAATGCTCAAACTCTCGTTCATAGTCGCCCAATTCATCGGCTGTAAAAATTTCTGGGAGAGGCTGTCTTGTATGCAGACAGTTCATTAGGGTTGCTTTCAGATCATCTTCAGCAGTAATCAAGTATTCGATGATTCTTCCCCGCAAATTAACGTTGTCAATAAAAGCTGCGATTGCGATTTCTGATTCTACTGCACGAACACGGTCATTTAAGTCATCGTTCAAAACCCCGTATTCTACGGAATTCAAAAACGAAATTGCTCGGCCAACGGATTCTCTGATGCATTCAACCTGTAATTCAGTAGGCACAAATCTTTTTCCGGTGGGAGCAATATTATTTGTTGCTTCTACCAAACGGTCAAGATTTTCTTCAAAGGTATAGTTTTCGTGAGAATTATACAGAAACTCAAAGTTTTCAGGAATATTTTCAATGCCTTCAAACTCCCGCATGATGTCACTTCCGTTGAAACTGCCCTTGATGTTATCTCGTCGCAACTCCTGTGAAGAATGACTAATCTTCCTAAGGAACGTGGTGTTTGCCAACATCAAATAGTTGCGTGTCGGTGTTACTAAGCAAACTATAAATGGAATACCGTCGTATCTATGGAGCGCAGATAATGCCAAAACGGTATTGCCAAAACTTCTTGATGCTGCTTTGCAGAATCTAATTGCAAACCAATCGCAATAATATACACTTCTTTCTTTCACAAGGTCAAATGCATCTTGCACTTCATTCTGCAAACGGCTCTTGTCTGTCTTTCCGTCCTTGCTCGAAATAAAGTCGACTAACTGCTCTATAATATCTTTATTGTACATTGTTGCACCTCTCAAAAATCAAACAGTGTTTTCTGCATATTATCTGGCTCGGTTATAGCTGGCTGCTTTTTTGTTTTACGCTTGCATTCCTTTAGAGATTTTGTATTCTTTGCCTCGCTTGAAGATGCATTTTGTTCAGATAAAGAGTTGCGCTCCCAAAAAACGCCATCGACATATCCTTGAATATCTGGATTACTCTCTGCCATCTCAAGTCGTTGCTCTGCCCATACACAGTATTGAGCTTCTATCTCAATTCCAATATAATGGCGGTTGAGTTTTTTTGCTACAACACTCGTTGTACCGGAACCTAAGAATGGATCAAATACAACATCACCCTTTGAGGAGCTTGCAAGCATAATTTTGGCGATCAGCTTTTCTGACTTTTGTGTGGGGTGTGCTGTGTTCTCCGCCATAGACCAAAAAGGAATCGTAATATCATCCCAGAAATTCGAAGGGCAAGTATCGCGGTAGTTGCCGTTTTTAGTTTCAGCCCAATCCTTCGGTTTTCCATCTATGCGGTAAGGAGCAATAACCTTTTTTCTGATTTTGACAGCATCAAGATTGAATCTATAATTATTGCTATTTGTAGCAAACCAAATATCTTCCATCCCATTTTTCCAATTTGCTTTTGCGCCACGTCCTTTCTCACGCTGCCATGTAATGCGGTTTCTGACATAGAAAAACTCACTTAATACTTTACCAACAATTAGGCTTGTTTCCCAATCACAGCAGACATAAATAGACGCATCATCTTTTAACAACGGTTTAATTGCACTTAGCCATTGGCGTGTATATTCTTCATAGTCGGCTTCTTTTTTCTTTGTAAATGTTGTTCCGTTAAAAGATTTTGTGAGATTATACGGTGGGTCTGCAATTATCAAATCTATACTCTTGGGAGGTAGCAATGAACATACATCCAGCATATCGCCAATAACAGTTTTGTCCAAGACTCCACCAAGGTCTACCTGCTTTTGTGTAACTGCGATACAACGATCAAGATAAATCTGTCCTTCGCTTAATGGGGTATCAATAGTTTTATTTCTGCCAGCTTTTACGGTTGCCATCTTCTTCTCCTTCACTTATCTGTTACTTTGTTAGAGTGGATTACTTCACAAATATCCCCAATATCACAATTTAGATATTCGCAAATGCGCAGGAGAACGGAAAGGGAAACTTCTTCACCCTTATTGAGCTTACTCATCGTACCAGGTGCGATGCCCAGATCTCTACGCAACATTACTTTCGTAATATCCTTTTGAATAAGAAGCATCCAGAGTTTTTTATAGCAAATTTTCATGCAAACACCTCTTAGATATTGCTTATACATGTTGGTATATAGAATATCACAAATCATCAACGAATTCAATATAATACTACGATTATTCACGAAAAAGCTTCAAGTTCTTGGAGCGATTGAACTTCTGAGATGAAACGTCCCTTTTTTAGCTTTAAATTAATCTATTGCTATGACTTCCGTGAAGACTAGATTGCCAAGCAAAAAGGTTTTGCCATATAGTGACCAGCTAATTTATGAAGCCAATGTGGTGAATTGCAACTGCTTTTATTCTTCTATCAAACCCACACAAATAGATAATATCTGATATGCTCACTTTTGAACAACGCCTCACAGAGCGAAAAACAAGCGTTTTTCGACCCTCAGATGTACAAAAACAGGCAGCACCCAACCGAAGTTGAGTGCCGCCTGTTTTGTTGTCCAATCCTGCTTGGCAGATGCCGATTTTGTAGTTTTCTCAAATTACTGTCTTATCGGCACACGGCGAAGCGTCCCATTTTTACGTAATTTTCCGCCTCTGCTTGGCGGCCGCGCACACTTCTGCTTTGCGCTCGCCGTGCAAAGCTCCGTGCAATGGTCCATAGCGCCGCGCTCAGATACAAAAGTTGAAGCGCTTCGGTGGGATGTCCTTGAATTGGGCCTGTAAGCTCAGGGCAATGCGGCTGGGAACGATGCTGAGAAGCCGCTCATAGTTTTTCTTGTTGTAGCGTATTTTGATCATCTCCGGGCCGACGCGGACGTTGTTGATCTGGCAAAGCTCCGCGTCCCGCAGACGACGGTTGCTCAGGACCATGTAATACATGGGCAGACCATAGTATGGATAGAAGGCTTTGTTCACATAGGGATACTCCTTGTATGTGTGCACCTCCGTTTTCCGAAAGATCTGCCGGTATTCAATTCCATCTTTTGTAAAGACCATATGGGCATTGCAGCCGGAATATAGAAATGCTATCGGTACAGAAAGCGCTAATAGTAAGGCAGCAAGCGCTACGAAGAAGCCCTCTTTCGTCACCAACTCCCTAAAGCCATTGGTGACCCAAGCCATTATGGAGAATGTAGGCACAATGAGTATCACGCTGAGAATAATTGCACTGATAAAAAGCGTTTTGTTATAGTATATGGTAACTTTTTCCCGCTTCATTTCCGATTCCTCCCGCGCTGCTGCGCCATCGTCGAGCTTTCCGCTTGTCAGATGATCCTCTTGAAGAAGCTGCTTATTAGACGTATCTTAGAGGAAAATTGTTCCGGATCTGTACAGGGGGCAATGCAGGCAGGGGCGCTTCTTGCCGTGCCTTGGCTCAGCGCGTTTTCTGTGCGGCCGCCTGTGAGTCCGTCTCGCCTTTTTCGTTCAAAACGCATGCCACACGCCGAAGGGCCTTGGCAAGATCTCCACCTCCCAGGGGCTTCTATTCTCTTGGACCAGCCCGCTCCACATCCGGCAAAAATCCGACGCATCCGCATGGATGTCGAGCAGGCCGTTTTCATTCAGCCTGTATGCATACTGCGCGTCGATGCGCGGCCAGGTTTTACGCTTGCCATTTAGATTTGACGATTACGGACAAGCGAGGGAGAAAACGCCTGACAGCGCTTTCTCCCTCGTTTTGCAAAAAATGTCGTATTTTTAGTATAGGTGCTTTCACATAATAGGACGTTTAAGAAGCATTTTATTGATAGCTTTTCTTGTAATACTTCTTATAATACCCGCCTTCTTTTTTCTTGATGTTGTTTCTTACAACGCCAAGGAGCTTGCTTCCGCTTTTCTTCAGCTGCTCTGCCACCTCTACGGCCTGCCGGTAACGGACCTGATTGTCCGAAATCACTAGGATCGTCCCGTCACATTTGGCCGCCACGACTGCCGCGTCGATGACGCTCCCAAGAGGCGGTACATCGATCAGCACATAGTCATAAGCCTTTCTTGCTTCCTGAAGCAGGCTCTCGAAGTACGGCCCGCCGAGCAGCTCTACAGGATTCGGCGGATATTTCCCTGCAAACATGATTGACAGGTTTTCACATTGTGTTGTATAGAGGCAGTCTTTGACCGCCACCAGTCCCGTCAACACCTCGCTCAATCCTACCGGCGCTTCAACCGAGGTATTGCGCCCAGCCATAACGGATTTGCGCATATCCGCGTCAATGACAAGCACACGCTTGTCCAGCTCAGAAAGGCTTTTTGCAAGCTGCAACGTAATTGTCGTCTTTCCTTCGTTCTCATTGCAGCTCGTGATGACGACCGTATGGATATCCTGACCGCAGAATTGCAGATTCGTGCGCAGCGCCTTAAATGCCTCCTGTGTGAAGAAGTCGTTTGCACCCGGCAGTTTCAAAATGGTACTTTGCATTACTTATCCTCCTCTGCTTCCTGCTTCGGTGCTTTCTTTTTGGGCGCAGTGTACGCCTTGTAGTAGCCATACTTTCCGCTTTTCTTGCTGTCCGCATTCGGAATATTCCCCAGAATGCTGAGGCCGAGGTAGCGCTCCACATCCTCATCTGTTTTGATACGGTCGTCCAGAAGAAAAACGATCAGGAAGATCACATATGTCACCACCGCGGCAGCGACACCGGCAAAGGCAAACGTGAGCATGCGCCCCCGATTGCACGGCTCCGGATCTGTCGTCCCTAACTCGTATACATTGACCTGCTGAAAGCCCATCGCATCCTCGATCCTTTCCGCGCCGATGGTGCCAGATCCGATCGACGATGGCCTTTGCCATCTGGGGAGAATCCGCCTTTACCGTCACCTCAAGAATACGGGTATCCTCCGGGTTTGACGTGGAGATACAGTCGTACAGATCCTCATACTCCATGTCAAGAGAGAGCTCGCTGATCACTTCATCCAGGACCGTGTGGCTTTTCAGCAGATAGGTGCAATCATTGACTACCTTCAGTGCCAGAGAAAAATCCGAGCTTGCATCGCTGGCCGTCGCGCTGTCTGTCTGGCGCAGAATATAGAGCGTCGCTGTAGACGCATACTGCGGCACAAAGGTAAGCCGGTCGATTGCAAACAGCCCGCCGCAGCAGATACCGGCTGCAAGGATCATGATCCACAGTCTTTGAGCAAAGATATCCCACAGATCCTTCAGCGTAACGATCTTGTAGTTTGATTTCTGATTCATTCTTAGGAAAAGTCCTTTCTTACTTGTGTTCTCAATTTTCACATACATATTGAACGATCTCGCTGTTCTTGTATGTATTCACAGCAAAGAAGATACGATCATGCCGAATGGTGCGTTTTTGTGCTTATCCTGTTTCAAACTTGGCCAATATCAGCAAAAGCCGAAAGCAGATTTTCCCTGCTTTCGGCTTTTATAATCTTCTCTTATTTACGTTGACTGCTCAGTCAGTACTGCGTGCTTAAATAGTGCTGGATTTCTATTAGAAATTCTTCCGCCGCTTGCACCTGCTGGATGGTTTCAGACTTGGAAACAATGAAAAAATCATTGTAATCGCTGCCCTCGCGGACAGATGACAGCTCCGAGATAATCCCGGAAAGGCTTGCATCAAAAACGCCCATCTTAATATACCGCTTGCGGAATTCAGAAATGATACCGCTGTGGTGCTTCATATCCACACCGTCCAGCGCCAGAACTGCGCGCATCGCGTGAAATACAGCATAGTAAGCGCGGTTGGCCGCACTCCGATAGCGTTCCCCGGTGAGTAACATCTTCGCGTCCAGCAAGCACTCCTTAGCATGATCGAATCTCGCCTTCGATATCTCGATTTTCTGTTCAGGAAGCATAGCGGATGCCCTCCTTCAGAACGTTTTGATAAAACGGAAGGAAGTCTGCATAGCGCCGGAACTGCGCCAGCGGAACGATCTGAATGGAAACTGTGACATCGTGGGCAAGACTGAGATCGCTGGCCAGCGCGGCAATGGCGCGGCGCTTTTCCGCGATCTGCTCCTGCGACAGATCGGCGGTCAGGAGAATGACAATATCGGATTCGGCGTTCTGTTCACCGCGCGCGTAAGAACCATAGAGAATTGCGTCATGGATTTTACCATCTGAGATTCGATTGCAGGAAGCATACACAGACGCAAGAATTTCAAACGCTTCGTTTTTTGTGCACATATTGACACCTCGCCTTCGTTGGAACTATTCACAGTATACCCTAAAACAAAACTCTTTGCAACAGCGTTGCGCACAACAGGCTGTGCTCTTTTGTACGCCGTGTCTACATCAATTTTGCCTGTTCTTTGACAAACTGATGCATGGCCTCCTTAGGAATCAGCCAATTGCGTCCATTCTTGTAAGCCTTCAGCTTCCCGCTGTTCAGAAGCCGATAGAGCGAGTTTTCTCCGACGCGCAAAGCTTCCAGCGCTTCGCCCGCGGAGAGAATGTCAGGATATTCTTCAAACATGCTTTCTTCTCCTTTTCTTGGGTTGATTTTTTAAGTGCAGGCGGTATGGACAGGTTCTCGGATCACTGCTGCACTGTCCGCAAAGGCATTTGCACGTCTGCGTTTTTTGCTGTTTTCTGGGACGGGGTTTCCGGGAATACAGATTCATGAGAAGCGCCTGCTGCATGACCGCAGTTTCACCGCGCTGTAGTACAAATGCAATATTTGTAAAGTCCTCCCCATCGTCGAACATGGTTCTCAGGCGTTCGAGCTCTTCCTCAGACCAATATTCATTTTCTCGCGTGCGGCTGCTCGGATTTTTTCGCATATTCCGCACAGCTTCTCTTTTTAGTATTTCGTCCATGAAGGAACCTCCTTTTAAATTTTTTTACTGAGATATTCATTTTGGTGTAGCTTTTTACACGTAAAAATCCGCATTTTCAGCTGCATATTATCTCCTTGAGACTGCGCAGAAAGTTCTGTGCAGTCATCTTTTATCATAAAAGGAGATATCTTATACGAAACCATCACAAATGCAGCATCTGCGGACGCGAATATGCGAAAGACGAAGTCATTTTATTTGACGACGAGTATCTTTGCGAAACTTGTCTGGACGAGGAAACCCTTGTCTGCGCTGACTGCGGCACACGGATTTGGAGTGAGCAGAACGTGGGATCGTCTGAGCATCCGCTTTGCCAGCGATGCTTTGACTGCGGCTATACGACCTGCGAACGCTGCGGGGCAGTGCTGTCCTTTGACAGCGTTTTTTATCTGGACGATGAAGAAGACACCCCCTATTGCGAAAGCTGCTGTGACCTGCTCAGAAACCGCGCCATTCACGATTACAGTTACCGCCCCGAACCCATTTTCTATGGGGATGCACCCCGGTATTTCGGCGTAGAGCTTGAAATTGACGGTGCGGGCGAGGTCGGCAGCAATGCTGAGAAAATCCTCGCCATCGGCAATCGGGATGCGGAGCGCGTCTACTGCAAGCATGACGGCAGTCTGGACGACGGCTTCGAGATCGTCAGCCATCCGGCGACATTGGCCTGCCACATGCAGGACTTCCCGTGGGAGCAGATGATGAAAAAGCCGTTCAGCTCGGCTACTGCTCCCATCAGGCGGGAACTTGCGGCCTGCACGTCCATATCAGCCGCAAAGCCTTTGGTGCAAGCACGTTGGAGCAGGAGGCCAGCATTGCAAGGCTTCTGTTCTTCGTTGAAAAGAACTGGAACGAGCTTCTGAAATTCAGCCGCCGGACAAACCGCCAGTTGGAGCGTTGGGCGGCCAGATATGGTTATAAGGATACGCCAAAGGAAATGATGGATCAGGCCAAAAATCACCGCCTTGGCCGCTATGCCTGCGTCAACCTTACGAATACAAACACGATTGAAATTCGGATTTTCAGAGGAACGCTCAAATACAATACATTCCTTGCCACATTGCAGCTGGTCAACCGCCTCTGCGATGTGGCAATTTATCTGTCCGATGCGGAGATTCACGCCATGTCATGGTCGGATTTTACATCCGGCATCACGGAATCGGAGCTGATCCAGTATTTGAAAGAGCGCAGGCTTTATCTCAATGAACCCGTGGAAAGCGAGGCGGAGGTCTGATGTGCTGCCTGTTTGGATTTTATGATTACGGGCACACCCTTTTCTGCCAAGCAGAAAAACAGGCTGGCATCCGCGTTGGCTGTTGCCGCTGAGGTCAGAGGAACAGATGCGACCGGGATCGCCTATCTGACAAACTCGCATCTGAGCATCTATAAGCGCCCTCTGCCTGCGCATCGTCTGTGCTTTTGCATTCCGAAAGCTGCGGATGCTGTCATGGGGCACACCAGAATGACCACACAGGGGTCAGAAAGCCGGAACTATAACAATCACCCGTTCTATGGACAAGTCGCCTCTGGCGGCTTTGCACTGGCGCACAACGGCGTTTTGCGGAATGACCACAAGCTGCAAATGCAAAATAAGCTGCCTGTTTCCAGAATCGAAACAGACAGCTATGTGATTGTGCAGCTATTGGAGCAGGCGGGAAATGTGGATATGCAGACACTCGGCAAGGTTTCGGAGCTGCTGATTGGCTCGTTTACCTATACGGTGCTGGACAGTCAGGCGCGGCTTTTCATTGTGCGCGGCAATAACCCGTTCTGCCTGTATCACTTCCCGGCACAGGGCATCTATGTTTATGCCTCGACAAAAGAGATTTTGACCGCCGCCTTACGGAAATTCCGCAAGCATATTTCATTCGGAAGTTTTGAGGAAATCACGGTAAAAGAGGGTGAAATTCTTCGGCTTTCAACGGATGGCAACCGTAAAATGAAAACTTTTTCGTTGAATTACAGTTACCCGCTCTCAGCCTATTTCCCGCTGTATTTTGACAACTACCATCCAAGCGTATTCGGTGCGGGCAGCTATATCCGGGAACTCAAAAATATTGCAGGTGCATTCGGGTATTTGCCGGAAGATGTTGATAACCTGCTGGCTGACGGCTTTACGCCGGAGGAAATTGAAGAGTGCTTTTATGCGGGGGAGATATAGCCTGAGCAATCCATAATTACAATTTTGAATGAAACGAGGTGATATGAATGATCTGGTATGTTCTGGGCTTCCTGCTGACAGCCGCAGTACTTCTGCTCGGCGGGATTCAACCGGTCGTAAAATGATTTCCTGGGCAGCCATTGTCAACGCAATTGCCGCTTTTGCAAAAGGCGCACTGTTGGCGCTGGAGCTTTTCCGGCAGGATGACTCCGGCACCGACCTATAAAAATGCCGCAGGAGCGTTTCGGTTTTGCTTCTGCGGCGCTTTTTATGAAATGGTATCTTCCAGAATCGCGCGGTAATTCCGTTTGGCGTACAGGATACGCCGGATCTGGACGGTATCTCCGACGACTACATAGAACACAAGATAATTCTCTACGATCAGATACCGATAGCCCTTGGCTGCCAGCGCAATATCGCGCGGCCTTGGGCAGCGAAATGGCATCTGTGATAGGCTGCCAATTTTCTCGATGAGCAGATCATAGTACCGCAGCGCGGCTTGCTCGGACAGCGTGTTCAGATAGTCAATGATCTCCCGCAAGTCCTGCTTGGCTGTGGGATAGATTTTGACTTTATAAACGTCCATGCACAAGCCCTCGCAGCTCCGTTGCAACGCTCAAAAAATCCTCGCCCTCTGCGCCCGCGGCAATTTCCGCTTCCGAAACCGCAAGTTTGGCATAGAGGTCAATCAGCGCCTGCTGGCGCTCATACTCCGCCATGCTCTGCACGACCATATCGCCGGTGCCGTTTCTTGTAATGAAAACCGGCTCGCGCGTCTGCTTGCAGAAGTCGGAAATCTCGTTGGCGCTGTTGCGCAGGTCAGAAATCGGACGAATACTTGGCATACTGCATCTCTCCTTTGCTTGCAGTATAGCAAAATATTGAGCATTTTGCAACATAAATTTTGATTTTCTCATGGACGCTGGCTGTCCATATGGGCTGCTACAATTTTACCATACGAGGTGATGTTATGAATTTACCGATCACAGTCGATCAAGCACAGCTGAAAGAGGTTCTTCTGAACGTTGGCCTTGTCCGGCCGGTCTTTATCTGGGACGCGCCCGGAATTGGAAAGTCCTCTATTGTTGAGGAGTTTGCCGCGGAGGTGGGCCTCTCCTGTGTCTGCCTGACCGGAAGCCAGCTTGCGCCGGAGGATCTGATCGGCGTACCGCAGATCATAGACGGAACCAGCGTGTTCTGTCCACCGCGAAGTCTTGTCCGAAAAGAGCCGTTCTGTCTGTTTTTAGACGAGCTGAACGCCTGCTCACTGGAGGTGCAGAAGGCGTTTTATTCTCTGATTCTCGAGCGCAGAATCGGAGAATATCACCTGCCGGAGGGTTCTATCGTTCTTGCCGCCGGGAACCGGATGCAGGACGGCGCGATTACGCATCCGCTGCCGTCCGCGCTTTTGAACCGGATGTTCCATGTGGAGCTCCAGCCAAGTGCGCGCATCTGGCTTTCATGGGCATCTGCACACGGGATTCACCCGGATGTTTATGGCTATCTCTGTGCGCGCCCGGACCATCTGTGGAGTCAGCCGCCGAAAACGGAAGAACCATTCTCCACGCCGCGCAGCTGGCACATGCTGAGCGACGCTTTGAACAGCTACGGGGCAGACATCACGGAGCAGCAGCGCAGTGTCCTTGCCTATGGCGCGCTCTCCAACGCGCACGCCACACAGTTTCTGGCGTATTGCAAGCAGATGCAGTCGAAATATACCCTCAGCAAGATTCTGTCCGGCACACAGCGTTGGCCGGATGCACCAGAGAACAGAGACGTTTTGTATTTTCTTGCACAGAGTCTGCGCGCACAGCTGTGTAAGGAGCTTCCGGCACAGAAAGGGCAGCTGTCCCCGGAGACGCAGCAGCTGAGCTATCGCGCCAAGCAGCTGCTGACGGAGCTGTCTTCTATCTCAGTGGAAATTGCACAGATGGTCATCTCCGGCGAGGATACCAAGCCGCTTCCGGATTGGTTTCTTGTCGAGCTGGTGCGGGAGCTGCCTGCACTTGTGAAGCGGAGGAACGGCACATGAGCAGCAAAGCGCCAAAGGCGCTGATAGCCGCGATCGATCAGATGGAACAGCTTCCGGGAATTGCGGGCGTTTTCTCGGAGGTTCGCTTGCAGATCTTTCACCGCGAACTGATGCGCCGGGACGACTGGGCATATATCACATCCTCCGGCTGGCTGTATGTCAACCCGCAGCGGCAGGCCACGGCGGCAGAATGGGTCTACATGCTGTCGCACTGCTGCCTGCATCTGGCGCTTGGGCATATCCGAAAAGAAAAACAGGGAGACATTCTGTGGGAACGGGCCTGCGACTGCGTCGTTTCCAGATTTCTGCTCGCTTCCAAAATCGGAAAGCCGCCCGCGAAATTTGCAGAGCTTCCGCCCATAAATGCCAAAGAGGAAGCTGCATTTTATCAGTGGCTATGGGAACACCCAGACGAAAAAATCCCGAACTATTTCACGATGTCCTCGGGACAGAGCGGTATGCGGTTTGACTATGTGCCAACGGGGCAGGACTGGCGGCAGCTGTTTTCTGAAGATCTGCAATGGTCGATCCGAAAGGCACTGCGCGGCGCAGCGGATGCGCAGGCAGAACCGGCCTGCACCTGCCGTCCGGCAGAGCTTGCAAAGGCGTGGTTTATTTCGAGCTATCCTTTGCTCGGCGCAATTGCCGCGCGATTTCGGCTGGTGACAGATGGCACAGCGCTTGCACATATGGGTATCCGTATTGCGGCAGTTTCCTGTCATATGGCAGAGATCTATATCAACCCGCATGCGGCTCTGTCTACGGAGGAGTGGCGCTTTGTGCTGGCGCACGAATTTCTGCATGCGGCGCTGCGCCATGATCTCCGCCTGGAAGGGCGTGATCCGTTACTTTGGAACATTGCCTGTGATTTTGTAATCAATGACTGGCTGCTTGAAATGCACGTCGGCTGTATGCCGGACGGCGCGCTGTATGATGCGCAGTTTCACGGGCTTTCTGCCGAGGCGGTCTATGACCAGATTCTTTTCGAGGCAAGACGGTATGAAAAGCTGCGCTCGGGCGATCTTTTATATGGCGAAAGCGGGCAAAAAGCAACCGGTGAGCTAGACAACTTTTATCGCCGCGCTTTGCAGCGAAGCCTCCAATACCATGAAAACAGCAATCGCGGATTTCTGCCTACTGGGCTGATTGAAGAAATTCATGCGCTTTCCACGCCGCCGATTCCGTGGGATGTTCAGCTTGGCACGTGGTTTGTGCGGCAGTTTCCCACAACGCAGCCGCATCGCTCCTACGCCAGAATGAGCCGCAGGCAAAGCTCTTCACCGGATATTCCAAGACCCGCGTGGATCTACCCGTCGGAGGTGCAAACAGAAAAGACATTCGGCATTGTCTTGGATACTTCTGGGTCTATGTCCCGCGCGCTTCTTGCCGCAGCGCTTGGCTCGATCTCCAGCTACAGCGCAGCGCGTGGGGTGCGCGCCGTTCGTCTGGTATTCTGCGACGCGGCGATCTACGATCAGGGTGTTGTGCCGCCGGAGCGTCTGTCAGAAGCAGTCTATGTACAAGGGCGCGGCGGTACGCAGCTGCAGCCGGGAGTCGATCTTTTCGTGCACGCGGAGGACTTCCCAAAGGACGCGCCGATTCTGGTCATTACCGATGGGCAGTGTGAGCATCTTCACTTTCACGGCAGGGCACATGCTTATCTGCTGCCAAGAGGGCGCAAGCTTCCATTTACACCCAAGGGTGAGATTTTCCGGCTGGACTAGTCGTCTTTGACACAGATGATCTCGGTGTCAAATGCTTTCGCAATCCCGTGAAGATTGCGCAGATAATCGTAGAAATCCTTCTTTTTTCCACCATACCGTGTTCCGTCCAAATACGAAATCATGTTCATTATAAAGTGAATGTGCAGATGCGCAGCATCCTCATGTACGGAATAGACGATCTGATAGGTTCCTGCGTAAAATCTGCATGCCTGCCGTGCAAATTGATCTGCGTGCCAGGTATCCGGGAGTTCGTTCTTGTGGAAGCTGATGATCCAGTGGCGGAGGCGAACTCCCCGATCCTGACCATAGGCCGCAGAGACGGTCTGCATCTCCTCCGCCGCGTATTGCGGATGTACCGCAAAGCCGCCAATATAGCAATTCGGTGTTTTATCTGCGCGCATAATATAGGCTGGAAGCTGCTGGTAGGCAAGCGGGTCTGCATATTTCTGCGGAACGGATTTTATTTTAAGTACTGCCATGTTGCAATCTCCCATGCTTCAAAGGCTGCTTTTTGCTCCGTTGAAAGTCTGAGATCTTTCAGCATGACGTTATGCTTACAAAGCTGGCGGTAAAAATTCTGTGCCTGCTTTCTGGGAAGCATCGTACTGTGCATCGTTTTGATGCTGCGTTGCCAAGGCAAAGAGATCGTCCTGCGCTGGAATCGGACAGTCGGCGCCAAGAATTGCGTCGTACAGATCATCGTAGGCAGAAAGAAAATGCAAGTCTGTGACCAGTGAAAGCGCTGCACAGGCGCGGAACGCGTGGCTTTCACGCAGCCCGATTTTTAAGGCACCATATCCTCCCATAGAGAGACCGGCAATGAAACTGTCTTCTCTACGGCCAGAAACGTGCAGAAATTCCTGTGCGATACGCGGAATTTCCTGCGCGATGTGCGTATAGTATTTACACCCGTGCTTCATATCCGTATAAAAGCTCACATCTCCATTGGGCATGACAACGGTCAGACCATACGCTTCTGCGTACGCCGTGGTTTCGTCCTGAAGTGGGATGGGCTGGCCTGCGGTTTTAACGTCTGAAACGTCGCACAGCCGGCTAACGCGCTGGCATCTGTGCTTGGAGTGCGCATTCGGCATAACCAACAAAAACGCCGGTCAGAATTCTACACTTTGCCGAGGACAAAAAAGAGCCGCTTTCCCGAAAAACTCTTGGAAAAGCGGCTCAAAATGCCTTGGGTAAAGGTACAGGTCCATCGAATTTGCCAAAGTCCATTTTGGCATCTTTTTGTCACGCCTCTAAAAATGGGCGCAAAAAAGCCCGGAAGTCGTTCTGTCTCCCTTTACAGGGACACAAACTGTCACCCCCTGCGAGGGAGCGGAATTGTCCGCTCCCTCATTTCTTTTTGCTGCCTTATGCTGGGAATGGAATGATCTCACTGAGCGGCGGGAGCAGCTTCGGCTGCTTCTCATCCGGCTGCATGGCGCTGTCCACTGTGCCGATGTCCCGGTAAATGATGCGGATGGACTGGCTGGAATTGCGGGAGTATTTCACATCTCGTTCTCCAATCTCAATACGCTGGATGAACAGCCGCAGCAGTTCCGGCGTCAACGTGTCAATCGTCGTATACTGCTTTGCCTTTTCAATGAACGCATCCACGTTTGCTTCGCGAGCCTGAAGCTGCGCCAAACGTTGTTCTTTCTGCGGAATCTGTTCCTCCAGCATGCGTTGCTCGTCCGTGTAATCACCGGATAGCATCCGGTATTGCTCGTCTGTCACGCGCCCGAGAACATTGTCCTCATAGAGCCGTTTGAACAGCTTGGACAGCTCTGCGCTTCGCTTTTTCATTGCGTCCAATTCACGGAGGACACGGTTCATCTCCTGCCGCAGTTCTGCGCTGTTTTTCTGGTTGATGTGCGCCGCGAATTGCCGCTCCTTCATGCGGGCGAAGTGTGTGACCCGCCGCAGGTCATCCAGCACGATCTGCGTGAGATCACATTCCCGGATGTGGTGCGCGCTGCAGGCAGTTTTTCCTTTCTTGCCGTAGGTGTAGCACTTGAAATTGTACTCCAGCTTTTTCATGGTCGTGGCACGATGCAGCACCATTGGCTTTCCGCAATCTGCACAGAATACCAGACCGGAGAAGAGATTTGGTTCGTCCATTTGTTTTGCGATCCGCTTTTTATGCTGGCGCACCTCCTGCACGATCTGCCATTGCTCCTGTGAGATGAGCGGCGGATGAGTGTTCTCCACCAGAAATTGTTCACTCTCTGGCCGCTGCACGATCGTCTTGTTCTTGTAGGAGATCGTGGTCCGCCGCAGGCCGACCGTGTGTCCCAGATATACAAGGTTGCCGAGAATGTCGCTGACTGTTGTGCCGGACCACGCACATGGCTGGAGCGGATCGCGCCCATGGTGCGTTTTCCCGGTTTTCTGGAAGTAGTAATTTGCCGGTGTCAGGATATTCTGTTCTGTCAGAATCCGCGCGATTTGGCTCGGACCTTTCCCAGCAGCACAGAGGGTAAAGATCTGCCGGACGACCTCTGCTGCTTCCGCGTCAGGCTCCAGATGCGTCGGGTCTGCTTCGGACGTCTTGTAGCCGTAGGGCGGCTTGCC
>ENA-ORNK01000666-ORNK01000666.1-human-gut-metagenome-genome-assembly--contig:-NODE-666-length-39672-cov-7.107984_pt1 | contig 39672 bp, 41 predicted proteins | sample MGYA00242115_ERZ509022 | MGnify/ENA primary metagenome ERZ509022 (study PRJEB26280, sample SAMEA2338690) | human gut metagenome | biome: human gut; feature: human-associated habitat; material: faeces...
TCCGCGAAAATCTCCTCAAAGCGGGCGCCGATCGACGGAAGCGGGTAGGCAATGATCGTAAAACTGCGCTCCTCCCCCTTGATGTACTGGTTCGTGATCTGTCCGCGCTGGCTCATCTCATACACACAGAGCTGCTGCTGTTTTTCACCGTAACGGAATGCCTCTTTTTTTGTCTCCGGAGAAAAAGGTTCTTCTCCGAACACCTCAATCACCGCCGGCCCCGCCATGCCGTTCGCATGTACTTTTTCTTCCTCAAATGCGTTTTTGAACCGCTCCATATCGACGAGCGTTAAAACTTCTTCGCTCCGCCGCTCTATTTCGCTTTCATCCTTAAAGCCCGCGATATGCATGGCATTGCGCATGATTTCTGCAATGGTATAGCCTCTTTCAAGGTAATAATTCTGAAAGATAAATCCTATTTTTGCATTGCGGATCTTATCAACTTTGCCCGCAACGTTTTCGCCGTCGATATAAATTTTGCCTTTGTCCTGCTTATCCAGACCGCCTATAATGTTGAGTAGCGTCGTTTTGCCCGAACCGCTCTTACCGTAAATGGCGACAAGTCCTTTTTCGGGAAGTTCAAAAGAAACGCCTTTCAGAACTTCATTGCGGTTGCGTGAACGGGGATTGAATACTTTGCCGATGTGTTCGATTTTTATCATAAGCACACCCCCGTAATACCGCTGAAATGACGGTGAAGATGCGAGCAAGTCGCGAAAGGCGAGGCTTTGCGACGGGGAGCATACTCCGGCGTATGTGACCCGAGAAAAACGCAGCCTGACAATGAATTGCGAAGTATATGCGCCGTCATTTCGACCCCCTGCGAAGCGTTTTTCGGATACTCTGCCCGTTCAGATTTTTATTGAACCCGAACGCAACTATCTCAACTATCAAAAGCAGCATAATTTCTATAAAGAAGTAATTGCCGACTGAAATGAACGTAAGACTGCTTCCGGGGATAACGGTTGCAATGAGCGAAACGAGAGGCAACAGCGCAAGCGCAGGTAAAAATATCAACGCCATTTGTACATATAAAGAACGGGAAGAAACCTTATTCGGAATACCTAACGTTCTGTACACGGCAAAATCCGCTTCAAAAATCTTTACGCTGCGCATAAAGATGATACCGATCAGCACCCCGATCAAAAGACTTACCGCAATCAGCGCAACGTACCAAAGCACGTCGGAGGTAAATACATCGCCTGCGCTCTGAACATAAATTTTGCTTGTGGACAAAAGTCCCATATATCCGTCGGGGAGCTTGATGATAGCATTTCTTGCAACTTCGTCCGAAGAAAAATACAGACAGACTTGGGTCGCGCCCGACATATTGTTTTCAAACGTGGCGGCATAGTCTTCTTCGCTCATTTCAACGATAAGCCCGTCAATATCTTTATTCTCCCCGCTCGCGTCGGCGACGATATATGCCTTATCTGCTTTTGCGGTAAACACCGCAGTCTTTCCCTCTACGTTGAAATAATCGGAATTTACAAGGTTGATGCTGCCGTTTGAAAGTGCAGGATTTATCGTAAAAGTATAAACCGATGTTTGCTCTTCTCCGAACCGGACCACACTGTTGATAGCCTGAATTTTAAGTCCGTTTTCTGCAAGCGCGCCGTAGCCGAGATATAGCCGCACGTCATTCGACGTCAATGAGGTTTTCACTTCGATGCTATTCAGGCCTACACCCGCATTTATGAATGAAGAGACAATGGCTGCCGCATCACTGCTTGCCGATTGCGGCAAAATCAACACTCCTTTATCCGCTGAAAGATTGTACTCATAGGGCGAATACAGACAAGTGACCGAGTAATCACCCAGCATATCGCCGCTTTCGGGAACGGTTACGGTAAATTCCGAAAGCGTTCTGTCACCGAGAATATATCCCGCGCTCGTCTGAAAGGCGAGTTCGTCCAAAGTTTCTGCGGAAACACCGTCTTCCGTTCCTGAAATAATGACTTTCCCCTCTATTCCCACTCCGTCCAACGCTGTTGTGAGCGGTTTAATAAGGCTCTGACCGAAAAGTGCAATGACGAGAAACAATGTTACCGCGCATACCGCAAGAGCAAGGCTCATCATAACAGTAAATTTCGGACGACTCTTGTAGTTGAGCACGCCGATATGCAGAGTATTTTTGAAATTATGGAAACGGCTGGCAACCTGCTCCGCCTGCTCGCCACCGGAGAACGGCGCGGGCTTCTCTGTCTGCTTATCTTCGCTCACGCTGCCGTCATAAATTCGCACGCGGCGAGTTGCGTACTGCTTAAAAAATTCGGGATTATGCGTGACTACGATAACGAGCTTATCCTTGCTTACCTCTTTTAAGAGCGCCGCAACTTCTTTGCTCGCCTTGACGTCGAGATTGCCCGTGGGTTCGTCCGCAAGAATAATGGGCGCATCTTTTGCGAGAGCGCGTGCAATGACCGTCCTCTGTTTTTCTCCGCCCGAAAGTTTGCTGCCGCGCTGGTTGATCTGCTTTGTGAGCCCTACTCGGTCTATCAGTTCTTTTGCTCTCTTTCTGCGCTCTTTCTTATCATCGAGGCGAAGGAGCGCAAGTTCTACGTTTTCAAGTACGGTGAGGTTTTCGATGATATTGAAATCCTGAAAAATCGTGGCGATATTCTTTTCGCGGTACTTTTCCCATTCTGTTTCGGAATAGTGAGAAGTTTCTTCCCCGTTTATGTACAGCTCCCCTTCTTCATAGGTATCGTTCGCTCCGATAACGTTTAAAAGAGTAGACTTACCCGAACCGCTCTCGCCCTCGATCGTCACAAATTCGTTGTAATCAAATTCGAGGTTGATACCGCGGATACCTATTGTGAATATATCGTTGCTGTCGTATATCTTTCCGATGTTTTTAAGTTTTAATAACACCGCACCCTCCAAGTTCGCCAAAGCGAACACGCCGTTAAAAAATTAAGTTCGCATTAGCGAACGACTAACGATTTTTTTATCGGCATGGCTGACTTTTTGGGTTCGCCATACCGAACATATTGTATTTTAGCAAAACTATCCTGTTAAGTCAAGAATCGGAACACGATTATGTTAAATATTTTCAGACGAGAAATATTCCCTGACAAGTTCTTTCCCGCCCGTCTTTGCAACGATGCCGTTTTGAATATAGATTGCCCTGTCACATAGAGCTTCGGCACAGCGCACGTCGTGCGTGACCGTTATCATTGTATTGCCCGTCTGGATATGCAGGCGATTGAGTATATCCGTCATGGCGCACAGCCCATCATAGTCCTGCCCGACCGTCGGTTCGTCTAAAAGCAGAACTTCTGGTTTGCATGCTACAACCGCCGCAATGGATACCCTGCGCTTCTGCCCTTCGCTCAAAGACTGCGGGTGGCGGGCAAAAAGGTGCTTTACACCAAAGAGCTCGGCAATTTTTTCGGCATACTCCTCACTCTCCGCGCCGAATTTTATCTCATTTTCGACCGTCGGCATAAAAAGCTGATAGTCGGGATTCTGATACACCACGCCCACTTTTTTATACCACGCTTTGTTTGCCCTGCTATTCTGCCCGAATTTCTTGTCGATATACTGCGCAATCTTTCCGCCCGTCGGTTTATTGAGCCTTGCAAGAAGGCGCATGAGCGTTGTCTTTCCGCAGCCGTTTTCACCGAGAAGTACCGTTCTGCCGCCTTTGGGTATTTCGCAGGTTATCCCCGTTAAAATGTCTTTATCTTTTACCGAAAAGGCGACGTTTTTAAGCGCAAAAAGCGGCGTATTTCCTGTAAAAGGCGGGCATATATCCTCTATCTTCGCCGTCTGAGCGGAAAGATATGCCCTTTTGTCCTCCACCCTTTTTACTGTCTTTTGCCCTGCATGCCATACGGTATCCACATAAGGAAGTACCATATCCAGGCGATGTTCGATGACCACCACACAATAGCCCGCCTTTGCAAGCGAACGGAGCGTATTCATTAAAAGCCTTGCTCCGTCCTTGTCAAGATTTGCAAGCGGCTCGTCCAAAATAATGATCTTCTGACCCATGGCAAGCGTGGACGCCGTAATAAGCCGCTGTTTCTGTCCGCCGGATAATGTTCTGCATTTCCATGCGGGGTCGAGTTTCATAAGATTGCAGACGATATCGATCTGTTTTTGTATTTTTTCGGGCGGAAAGGCGAGATTTTCGCAGGCAAACGCCACTTCGTCCTCGACGATTTTCTGAACAATCTGCTCGTCGGCGTTCTGCAAAACGACGCCCACCTTGCGGCAGAGTTCGCCGAGTTTTTTACCCTTAATGCTCTCTCCGTTTATTAACACTTCGCCCGAAAGCTGACCGTAATTGACGTTGGGAATAATACCGCTTATGATGTACATAAGCGTACCCTCTCCCGAATGCCCCGAAAGAAGGCAGACTTCGCCGTAGTCCACGCTGTAATCGACGCTTTCCAATATCTTACTTTTTCCGTCATAGGAAAAACTTACCTTTTTTAATTCTATGGCTTTCATACAATCACCGCCGCTATCGCTCCGCCTAAAATGCCGAGCGCAAACAAAATATCCGAAAGCACGACGCTTTCTTTTTTATAAATGGAATACGGGACTTTTCCGAGCGCGAAACCGCGCGTTTCGACGGACAGCGCGAGCGTATCCGAAATGTTCACAAGCCGCATGACGAGCGGAACTAAAAAAGCGCGGTATAAAATTTTAGGGTTTAAGATACTGCCTGCTCCGCGCGTTTTCATTGCCTCTCTCACCCTTTTAATTTCCACTTTAAGCATGGGCACAAAGGACATGGCAATAAGCATACCGAGAGTGACCGAGCGCGGCGTATGTACCTGCGAGAGCGCCCTTGTCATTCTGACAGGCGCGGTTGCCATGCCCGGAACGGCGGCGAGAAAAAGCGCGCCGAAACGGTTTGCCATTGCAAGCGCCGACTGTGGATTATGCGATGCGGCATAGGCTATTCCTGCAAATATTCCGCCGAAAAAGACGGCAAACGGCAGAATACGCAGAACCTGCTTATAATATCCGAATATAAGATACCAACAAAGTACCCCCAAAAGAAAATACGAGGCTATGACCGTCTTTGCTCCTATCAGCCCGAACACGAGTACTACCGCACCTGCAAAGAGCGCGATAAGCGGATATATCTTTTGTCTGAACGAAAAGAAACTCATTTTTTAAGCACTCCTGCTTTTTTGAGCTCGCGCGAAATTATCATGCCGACGATCGCACCCACAAAACAGAGTGCGAGCACGGCAACAGAAATTCCGATTGCCACCCAAGGATCTGCGCCGACAAACGCCTGCACGGCTTTTCCGTCCTCGGCAGGGTTGATGGAATAGATGACGTTGTACCAAAGATACAAAAACGGCAAAGTCATGGGCATATACAGCGTTCCTGCGAGCACGCAGGCGGCGTCCCTTTTATAGCCGCGGAAAATCAAAAGCACCAGCACCTCCACAATGACCGCGCAGACCATGGCGCACACGAACATCGGAAGGAACATAAATGCAAAAAATATTCCGCAAAAAAGCGACATGAAAATCAAAGCAAACGGCTTTCTGACCTTCATCATTCCGATGACGGGGAAAATAGAAAACTGCAATCCGAGGCAAAGTTCTATTATCCCGAACAGCGGCACCTGCGTGACAAGCGGCATGATCGCGCCCGTTACAAGCATACACGCCGACATAATGGCGAGAAAGACAATATCCTTTATCTTATACCTGCAAAAAATTTTCTTTTCGTCAGTTTCGACATCCTCTGTCTTTACCTCTTTTTCGGAAGCCTCCTGACTTGCGGCAATCTCTTGCGTGTTTTCCAAAAGTGCCTTTGCAATATCTTCCTCTTGCACGTCATTTTTCTGTTTTTCAGACATTTTGCACCTCCTGCATTTTTCCGTTTTGTACCCTGTATATCCTGTCGGCAATCGCCATAGTACTCTCTCTGTGCGAAACGAGAATGATACTCTTTTTGCTCTTCTGCTCAGCGAGCGACTTCAATATCATACCCTCATTTATGGCGTCGACGTTGCTTGTCGGCTCGTCAAGAAGAATGAGCTGACTTCCCTTCAAAAACGCCCTTGCAAGCCCTATTCTCTGCTTTTCACCCGCGGAGAGGTTGTCGCCCATCGCGCCGACCTGTGTCTTGTAACCTTCGGGGAGCGACATGATAAAGTCGTGAACGGACGCGCGTTTGCAGGCGTTTTCAATCTCCTCCTGCGTGGCGTCGGGCTTAACAATTTTAAGATTATCTTCAATGCTCTCATCGAAAAGCCACGTTGTCTGACTGACCATTGTCACATTATCCAAAAGGCTTGCGTTATTAATATCGTCCACGTCAATGCCGTTATACTCTATCCTGCCGCCCTTCTTTTCCCAGAAACGCAGAAGCAGTTTCAAAAAAGTAGATTTACCGCACCCGCTTTCGCCGACGATACCGACGATCTCTCCCTTTTCTGCGTGCATACACACGTCGCTGAGCACGGGCGCATTGTCATAGGCAAAGGTAAGGTCGGAAACATTCAGCTTTTCATATTCGATATCCTTGCCGTTTGTAACTTCTTCGACTGCGGGCTTTTCGGAAAGAAGATCAAGCACCCTGTCGCCGCTGGCAAAGGTTTGGGTAAGATTGCCGGGAAGCGCGGAAACGGCAAGTACGGGGCCGAAGCTGGAAAACACCGCCACCACACCCACGATCATCTTGCCGAGGGACAGCAGATCGGAATGCACGAGCGCAATTCCTGCGGCAAGCGTTATGAGAATGAACAGCGACACGACAAGTTCGGTCGCCGCGCCTGCGCGCGTAATGCCGTACTTCATTCTCTTCGTCTCTTTAAGGAGAATATCCGAACGGCGATTGACCTCGGCTTCCCTCTCCTCTTCTGCGTTGTTTAATACGATGTCCTTTATGCCCTTGATGCTGTCCAGAAAGTACGCATTGAAAGAGGCAAATTCACGTCTGTACAGAACGCCCGACTTTTTAAGCTTTGCGGAGGATATCATCGGTACGACAATGCCGACGACGAGATAGCCCGCCAGCGCGACAATTGCAAGATACCAGCTTGCAAAGAACCCGACAAATAATAGTACCGACGCCGATACCAAAATTGCAATGCAAATGGGGCTTATAGTGTGCGCATAGAAAACTTCCAGCGTTTCGATATCCGAGGTTATCATGGCGATGATATTGCCCTTTTGCTTGCTTTCCAATTTCGCAGGACACAGCACCCTGAGCGCCGCAAAAATTTTATCACGGAGTACGGCGAGTAATCTGAACGCGATATAGTGGTTGGAATACTGCTCGATGTACCTCAGTCCTCCGCGCACTACGCCGCAGCCGACGGTAAGCGCAATGATCCAGCCCCAGGAAAGGGCGATACTTTCGCCCAGCGCTTTGGCAACGCCCATTGCGCCGAATACCGTTACGCCCATTGCGGCGAGAAATCCCACCGAACCGTTGATGACCGCAAGCACCATGATATAGGAAAGGCTGCCCAATAAAAGGATAAGGCTTGCCATGATTTTAGCGCCGCTTCTTCGAAGTTTTGCTTTCATAATTCACGCTCCTTTACACATGCGCCGTATGGAAAACAGTTGCGCGCCAGACGAGGAGCGCGCGTAAGCGACGACGGGAGTGTACAAAGATGTACATGACCGAGGAGAGCGCAAGCGCGACAAAGTATCGCGCGATAAATGTTTTTCATACGCTCACCTCCGCGGACGCTTTACCGCTCTTATATCCCTCTTCCAACTGCTTTTGCGCATTGAAAAGCTGGGCATACTCGCCTTTTTGTTCCATAAGCTCAACGTGTGAGCCAACTTCTCTGACCTGTCCGTCCTGCATGAAATAAATATTGTCCGCAGGCACGACGTTTGCAAGTCGGTGCGATATGACAATGACCGACTTATTCTCGCTCATTTCTTTGATGTTTTTCATAATGATAGCCTCGCTATCGACGTCGATATTGCTCGTTGCCTCGTCAAAGACGTAGATATCCTTATCCGCAACGAGATTTACAGCCAATGCGAGCCTCTGTTTCTGTCCGCCCGAAATGTTGTTGGCATCCTCGGTAATCACCTTATCCAAGCCGCCGTTTTCTTTGATAAACGCGGCGAGGTTGACTTTTTCAAGCGCAGCAAAAATTTCTTCGTCCGTCACGTCCTTTTTGGCAAGTTCAAAATTTGCACGGACGGTGTCGTTGAAAATGTACGTATTGTAGGAAACAGAGGCAAGGCGCGAATAGTATGCCGTGCGCGAAACGCTCTCTATCTCATCTCCGCCGATAAGCACTTCTCCCTTGTCGGGGCGGCGCGCGCCTATTAAGAGATTTACGACCGTGCTCTTTCCGCAGCCGCTCTCGCCGACGATCGCCGTCATACCCTTTTCGGGGAAAGTCATGGTTATATCTTTTAAGACGTCGCGCTTTTTATCGTAGGAAAATGTGACGTTTTCAAGTGCAAGTTCTCTTCCCGCCACTTCTTTTTCTCCCCACACGGGGTCGGGCTGGTTGAGAAGGGATATGATCTTTTTGCCCGCGCTTGCGCCGTTCATCGCAACGTGGAAAGCGCTTCCGAGCGCACGGAGCGGAAGAAAAAATTCCACCGCAACGAGAATGAGAAAAAGTGACGAAGCCGGTGCAAGCCATTCGTTCATAAGCCCAACGATAGAAAGCGCAATGCCTGCGCCCGCTCCGCCGAATGCAACCAAGTCCATAATGGTCGTGCTTGCAAGCTGCATGACCAAAACTTTCATTGTGATTTTGCGGAACTCTTCGGCATTTTCATTCATCTTGATCTGCCGTGCCGCGTCCGCCCTGAAGATCTTTAATTCTTTCAGCCCTTGCACACTGTCCAGAAAGCCGTCACCCATAGAGGTGTATTTGCCCCAATACTTTGCAAATATCTTTTTGGCGTATTTGGATACAGCCACAATGGATACGGGAATGAGAGGTACGCATGCAAGCAACACAAGCGACGTGCGCCAATCGATCCCCACGCAGATGGCGAACAGAATGAGCGGCGCGATCATCGAAAAGAAAAACTGCGGAAGATACGTCGAATAGTATAAATCCAGCTGCTCTATCCCCTCCATGGAAACCTGCGTAAGTCCCGCCATGCTCATGCCGTCCGTACTCTTTACGCCGAGTTTCAAAATCTTGTCGTAGGTGCGCTGACGCAGATCTTTTTTGACTTTCCTGCCCAGAACGTCCTTTAAATCGCCCGTAAGGCGCGAGGCAATATAGCGGACGATGATTGCAAAAACAGCAGTAATTGCAGGATAGATATACATCAATGCAGGCTGTTTTTCTATCAGAAGGAATACAGCCCAACAGATGCTCGCCGTTATCCCGATATTCGCAAGCATTCCGAGTATCATCAAAAGAACGACATAGGCAACGTACTTTTTATTTTCGCCGATGAGCTTAATGAGTTCTTTATCGAACATTGCTTTTTTGTTCCTCTTTTTTCAGCTTTTTCTTCTGCCTTTTGGTTTCAATTAAGTGGTTCAGCGCGATTACGGGGTGAAAAAAAATCATTCGCGGTCCCGAAAAACGCATGACTTCCTTTATTTTTTCACGCATCTCAGGCTTATAACAATGAATTTTACAGTTGGCGCAAAACGGTTTGTTATCTCCCCACGGGCACTTGCTTCTGCGCAGTTTCACATATTCCAAAAGCTCGTTGCAATCTGCGCAAAGTCCGTCTTTGAATTTATGTTTCTTTCGGCAATATAGCCGTATCATCAATTCTACGACTTCCAATTCTTTACTCTCTTTCATGATTTTCCTTCGCGCTTTTGCCACGCCCGCACAATCATTTTTCTACTTTCGTCCGACAGTACGCACACAAGTCTCATTGCCTCTTCTTGTGCCATACAATCTTCAAGCCCCGCATAGGCAAGCAACTTTTGTTTCAGAAAAAAAATCGCTTGTTCATACTCTTCTAAAAATACCCTTCCTTTCTCTGTAAGAAATATTTTTCTCTCATTATTTTTCTGAACATATCCGCCCTTCTCCAACCGCTCAAGCGCACGGAATACGCTGACCTTTGTCACGGTCATAATGTTTGTTATGTCTCTAAGTCTTGCAACATTGTCTTTTTCCACTTCCCTTACATTCCATAAATAACGAAACTCTGAATAGGTCATATCCCCTCCCTTTCCGCGTTCGCAAACGCGAACATATATTGATTTTTTTAGCGGAACCCGCGTTCCGCCTTGCTTCTCACAATGTTCGTTATAGCGAACACATATCCTTAAAAAATATCGAATTGCTCCTTTTTGTAAGTTCGCGAAAGCGAACATATAGCTCAAAAAAAGGAAGCCTCATTCGACTTCCCTTTTATTATATTCTTTTCATTTTATTCTGTCAACGATTTGTTAGCAAAAAATTAACCTTCGTTTACAAATTTCTTGATGACCTCAAACATTTCTTCGGATATAACATGTTCGATGCGGCAGGCGTTCTCTTCTGCCATCTCTGCACTTGCTCCGACCTTTTCAAGCGCTTTCGTCAACACACGGTGACGCTCGTAGATATTCTGCGCTTTTTCTCTGCCTTTTTCGGTAAACTCAATGACCCCGGTAACCCGATCCATCGTGATGTAACCGTTCTTGACAAGGAGATTCATGCCGCGCGAAACACTTGACTTGGCGTAATTCAGCTCCTCTACCACGTCTACAGAATGTACATTAGTACTTTTTTGTTTTAATAACAGTATCGTTTCCAGATACATTTCTTCGGATTCGCGTGTTCGCATACCTGAGCCCCCTTTTCTTTATTTTAATCGATTTCACGTGATTTGTAAAGTTATTTTGATAGCCTCAGACTAACTTTTTCAGCCGAGTGCAACATCCAGCACCATCATCACGGCAAAGCCGACCATAACGCCCCACGTTCCGAGATGCGGATGCGTAGACAGATGCGAATCCGGAATAAGATCTTCCGCCACGACAAAAATCATTGCGCCTGCCGCAAAAGCCAGAAACCACGGCTGCAGTATCGTGAGCGAAGAAGCGAGAAAGAAACCGACAATCGCAAACACAGGCTCTACCGCGCCGCTTGCCGTTCCGAACAAAAAGGCTTTTCCTCTGCTCTGCGTTGCAGATTTCATGGGAAGAGCGACTGCCGCGCCTTCGGGAAAGTTTTGAATGGCGATACCGATCGCAAGCGCCAGAGCGGAAACATATGCGGAATATTCACCCATTGCCGCAGCCGCACCAAACGCAAAACCGACGGCGAGACCTTCCGGAATGTTGTGTATGGTCACCGCAAGAAACATTTTTGTGGTTTTTTTCAGAGAACTGCGCGGACCTTCTTCCTCGTTCGTCCCTTTGTGGAAGTGCGGTACAACATGATCGAGCAACACCAGAAACAAACCGCCCAGCAAAAAACCGATGAGCGCGGGAACAAAATTCCACTTGCCCCAACTTTCCGCCCCTTCTATGGACGGAATGATGAGCGACCACACAGACGCCGCGACCATGATACCGGACGCAAAACCGAGAAATAGCGTATTTACCTTGTCGGATATATCTCTTTTGAAAAACCAGACGATCGCGCTCCCTGCCGTCGTGGCAAGAAAAATGACCAAAAATCCTAAAATTATCATTGCCGTCTGACTCATGTTATTCCTCCGTCTCTGCCTTTATAATGATCTTTTTACCCCCTCGACAGCGCACCACACTTTGCGTGTTTTATGAACTTTAACATCGGAAAAACCTGCTTCCAACAGAAAGGAAGCGAGTTGCTCCGCCGTATAGATTGTCATGCCTTCACAGCGTTTTGCCCAGAATTTTCCCTTTTCTGGATCGGTCATTTCAGAGGCAATCATGACTTTGCCGCCTTGTTTCAATACGCGGCAAATCTCTTTCAGTCCGCGTACCGGATCCGGCCAGAAATATATGGATTCAAAGGACACCGCCCTGTCGAATGTATCGTCTCGATACGGCAGACGCATGGCGTCGCCGCATAAAATGCTGCACCTGTCCGCAAATTTTCTTGTTACTTTGCGGCTGCATGCAACGCTTTCTTCCGAATAGTCAATTCCATCGGCGCGACTTTTGGGACAACGCTTTAAAATACGAACGAGATTTCCGCCTCCGCCGCACCCGACGTCCAGGACGCTTTCCCCGTCCGAAAGCGGACAAACTTCAATCGCCCAAAGGCAAAGAGGTGCATGACCTTTGTTCATTGCACTCACTACCCATTTACCGAATTTACCTTCCGGTTTTTTGCAATTTTTTAAGAACTTTTTTAACATATAGCCTTGCACCTCTTTTCTTAAACTTTCTTACCCGATGGCAAGTTTTCCTATTACTCTTATCTCTTTCGCGTGAACAAGCCGTGTTTTTCGTACGGCTGCGTTTCTATTTTTCCCACGCCGTATCCTTGTTTTGCGATTGCCTCTTTGATGAGCGCTGTATTCACGCTATCCTCCGCGATCACCTCAGTTCTGGCTTTTGCGTGAGAAGACGTGACTTTTTTTACGCCCTCCACGCGGCGCACCACGTCATTAACGTGCGTTTCGCACATCCCGCAGCGCATCCCCTCTACTTCCAACGTAATTTTGAGCATACTCCCTCACTTTGCCGCTTTTTCGCCCAGCGCGCGGCAAGCTGCAAGAGCATCGGAATCCGGCGCACCATATGCGGTAACACCGTCCGCTATCATGACGCCGCCGGCCGTTTCCACTCTCTGTTGCCATGTGCGCATCCATTCGCCGTCCGCCCATTCGTAAGAGCCGAACAATCCGATTTTTCTGCCGGAAAGTGAACTTTCGATTGCAGCAAAGAACGGTTCAAACTCTTCGGGTTCAAGCTCTTCGTTCCCCATAGCGGGACATCCGAGAAGGAGCACATCGCAATCGGATACGTCGCCCGCCTGCGAAACGTTGCAAAGTTCAACCTCTGCCCCTGCCTGCTTTGCGCCCTCTGCCACGGCATTCGCCATTGCCTCCGTATTGCCCGTTCCGGACCAATACACGATAATAATTTTCATATAAAACCTCCGTGAATTTTTATTCTGAACACGTTTTCGTGTTTCATCCGACCTGAAATATCTCTGTGAGCGAATGTCCCGCAAGCATCCTTTTGCAGATACAGTCGGTACATCTTCTGAATCTCTCAAAGATTTTTTGTTTTTCATCTAAGTCAGTATAGACTTTCCAATAACCGCAAAGTCCCGTCTTTGCGGTAGGCTCATCGATAAAGCCCTGCACGTCTTCCAAAGGATAACCGAGGAAAATCCCAATCTCATGCGGAAAAGCATCCCCTTGCATTCTTTCCTTCAGAAGTTTGACCGACTGAGCCGCCGACTCGCAAGGATACCCCCTCTCTTCTAAAAATTCTCTGTTTAATGGACAGCGCAGCAACTGTTCAAGCGCACCGATATGATACACATAAAATAATACCCTGCCGCTCATACGCCGCATACAGACAAACACAAAACCCTTTGCCCTGAACTTTGCCGCAAAATAGGCAAGGATTTTCGTATCCTCTTCCTTTACGGTAAATAAACTTGCAGGTTTGATGCGCGCAAACGTTATGCCGCAATGCCTTCCGAGATTGAATTCTGCCGCACTCATTGGCTGCTCTCCTTTTTGTTCGCATATGCGAACTTATATGTATTATATCATTCATATTAGGAAAAAGCAAGCGTTTGATAGCACAAGTTCGCAAATGCGAACTTGTGCTATCAAAAATATATTCATGCTGACTTTTTTATGTGCCGTTTTTTTGTTTTTATACCTTCCAATCCCCGCTCTGCTGTTGCAGCTTACACATCTTCGTATATAATCCGCCTTTTGCATAAAGCTCCTGCGGAGTGCCCTGCTCGGCAACCTTCCCCTCTTTCAGGAGAACAAGTTTATCTGCTCCCTCTACAGTGCGCATACGATGCGCGATGATGAGAACGGTTTTTCCTTTGACGAGACGTGATATAGCCTTTTGTATCTGCGTTTCGTTTTCCGCGTCAAGCGATGCCGTCGCTTCATCCAGAAGGATGACGGGTGAATCTTTAAGGAGTGCACGCGCAATCGAAATACGCTGTCTTTCACCGCCGGAAAGCATGGAACCGTTTTCACCGATCATCGTCTGATATCCTTCAGGTAATTTTTCCACAAACTCATCGCACTGCGCTTCTTTTGCGGCGGCAAGCACATCCTCATCCGTTGCGCCCTGCCTGCCGATTCGGATATTTTCCATAACGGTGTTGTTGAACAGCGTTACGTCCTGAAAGACAATGGAATACGCCGATAGCAATTTTTCGGGATCGACTTTTCTGACATCCTGACCGCCGATCGTAATTTTTCCTCTGTTGACATCCCAGAATCTTGCCGCAAGTTTCGCCGCCGTACTCTTCCCTCCTCCGGACGGACCGATCAAAGCAGTCACTTCCCCTTGTTTTGCCGTGAAAGACACGTTATCGAGCACCTGTTCTCCCGTGTTATACGAGAATGAGACGTTTTCAAACGCAATGTCATAGCCTTTGTTTTTCAATTCGCCCGTACCGGGTTGAATGGGATAGTTCTCTATAGAATTCATGCGTTCTATGGGAATTCTGGTAGAAATAATCGCCGCAAGATTTTGAAGTGAACTTGCGAGCGGATCGTAAAGCCGCGATGCCACCAGCAAAAACATAAAGAATGAAAGTACAGTGAGCGTATTCTCCGCAAGCAGAATTCCGCCGACAAGCGCAACCGTTCCCATGCCGAGTTTCAAAATCATGCTGGCGGGAACCACAAACATGGCGGCACCAAGTTCCGATTTGATCATTCTGCCTTCCAATTTATCGATTTTCTCGTCCAAGGCATCGAGATATTTTCCCTCGGCATTGTTCGACTTTAGGTCGCGCATGGTTTCCAAAGCTTCCTGAATGCCGTCCGCTACCGCAAGTTTGGCTTGCGTCTGTTTGCGCGTAAAGTAATTCTGAACCTTACCCGAAAAGGCAACGATTGCAAGCGACACAGGCAATACCCACAATACGGCAAGTGCCATTCTCCAATCAAAGACGAACAAACAGATCGCAATGAGCACTGTCGAGATCATAGCCCCGAAAAACTCAGGCACCCAATGCGAAAAAGACTGTTCCAGCGTTGTACAATCAGCCATAATTGTCGTAGTAAGATCGGAAAGATCTTTCTTCCCGAAATAGGAAAGCGGAAGTTTACGAAGTTTCTCCGCCAAAGAGATACGCCGCACCGAACTTTCTTTATATGTCGCATAATAAGTTGCCCCGTACACCCAGCGATACGAGAACAAAATGAGCAAAACGCCCGCAACCATGCCGACAATATAGATCCATAAATGACTTTGCGAAACTCCTCCTTCATACAAATCGGACACAAGAAAATACAAAAGACTTACGGGCAGCATAAGCATAAGATTATGTACCACGCAGGAAATTGTAGCGACGATCAGGTCTTTTGCGCCCTGCCGCGAGAGCGCATATTTTTGCATAATATAATTTATCATCTTACACCTCCCACTTTCCAAGTTACGGCGGTTCTGTACTCTTCGTACATGTCGTTATAAGTTCCTTTCTTTGCCATTAGTTGTTCATGCGTTCCCTGCTCGGCTATTTTCCCTTCTTTCAAGACATAAATCCTGTCGGCATTTTGCACGGTTGTCAGTCTGTGAGCAATCATTACCACCGTCCTGCCTTCGGCAAGTTTTTCAAAAGCTCGCTGCATTGCCGCCTCGTTCTCAGGATCGGCAAACGCCGTCGCTTCATCCAAAACAAGAATGGGCGCATTTTTCAGCATAACGCGGGCAACCGCTATTCTCTGCTGTTCTCCTCCCGAAAGATACACGCCTTTTGCCCCGATCACCGTATCTGCTCCCTGAGGAAACTTTGCAAGTATTTCATCGCACTGCGCATTGTGCAATGCCTCCATAACCTCTTCGCGCGATGCAGACGGTCTGCCCATTCGTACATTTTCATAGATAGAAGTTTTTAAAAGCATACTGTCCTGAAAAACATAGGCAACAATATCGTTTAATTTCTTTTTTGAAATGTCCTTCACGTTTACTCCGCCGACTTTTATCTCGCCTGACGTCACATCCCAAAACCTTGCAATCAGTCCTGCGGCAGTTGTCTTTCCTCCGCCGGAGGGCCCTACGAGCGCGACCGTTTCCCCCGCCTTTACATTCAACGAAATACCGTCTATGGCGTTGCTCTCGGAATTGTCGTAAGCAAATGTTACATTCTCAAAAGCGATTGAGTTATCCTTCGGTTCTACAGGCTTTGATGTCTCCGGAAGAGATTTAATTGCAAGAAGTCCGTCTATCCTTTGTATCGCATCGCCTACGATCATATTGTTTTCGCTCATAAACATGACTTTCGTCAACGTGACCGAGATAATTGGCGTGAAAACAATATAAAATATCAGATTAAGCAAAAATGTCGCGTTTACGCCTCCCGCCGTAAAAGATATCCCCGCTATAATAAGCGGCACAAACACGCAGTTGATTGCGGTTGTAAACGCGACCATAGGCCACATGAGACTTTTGGTATACGCAACTACCCACTTATGATAACTGTCGATCGAACCTTTAAATCTTTTGAAAGAGTACACCGTCTGCCCGAACGTCTTGACAACGGGAACGCCGCGAACATATTCCACCGCCTCATTGTTCATGGTTTCGAGCGAACTTTGATACTCTTTCATTTTCTGCGCCATGCCTTTACCCGTCATTCTGGACATAATGATAAAACCGAGAGCGGTCGGAATAAGACTCAACAGCCCCAACCGCCAATCGAAAATAAACAATAACACAAGCATCCCTACAGGCGTAAGAAACGCCCCGACCATATCGGGAAGCTGATGCGCAAGAAATGTTTCCGTCGCTCCGCTCGATTCATTGACGATTCGACGCACCCTGCCGCTGCCGATCAGACTCAAAGCCCCTACCGGTAAACTTGCCAGGTGGCGCATCGTCTTCTTTCGCATATTGCTCGCTACCCGGAACGCCGCGATATGCGAACACATCAGCCCTCCGAAATAAATAAGCATCGAAGCAAACGCGCACGCAACAGCCATCCAGCCGTAAAAAGCTATATTTGTTGCACCCGAAAAATCCCCGCCCGCATTGATAACATCCCGAATGATAAACCAGATAAACACGAACGGCATGAGTGCAATAAGCGCACTTATCCCCGACAATGCCCAGGAAAGATATGTGAGCACCTTGCGGCGTCCGGCATAGTCCATCAATACGGAAATATTACCTCTTTTCTTTGCATCACTTTGCATAGAAACCTCCTTTATATTTAGTTCGCATACACGAACTATGTTTTTCAAGAAAAGTTCGCTTATGCGAACTTATGGTCAAAAAGAAGGGGACATCTCTGCCCCGTTATTGCTGTGTTTTACTCAATTCCCAATAATCTCTGCCAACCGGCAAAGAAGAACTCGCAGACGGCGTCGACATATTCCAACGCATCCTCTTTGGGAAAATCATGCGCCACAACCTCAAAAATACCGTTGAACAATGCGCTCGCCAACATATGATTTATGTCTCTGCGTACCGTTTTCACCGATGTGCCGTTTTTTTGAAGAACACGCATAAACCTTTCTGTGCTGTCCGTTTCATATTCTATCATACGGTCGATATATCTCTCATAACTCGATCCCGCGCTATGACATACAATGAGTTTGAACGTATCGAAGTATTCATAAATTATATCCAGCACCGTGCGCATCTTGCCAGAAGTATATGTTTGCATTTCGGTCACCTGCTGCGCTGCGGGAAACTCGGCAAATTCTTCCTGAACATCGGAAAAATAAGAATACAGTTTATCCGCTCCCTCTTTCACGAGCGCGGAAAACAATTCGTTCTTATCTGCAAAACGGCTGTACAGCATTCCGGTCGTAAATCCGGCTTTTTCGGCAATCGTACGCATGGAAGCATCTGCAAATCCCTTTTGCATAAATTCCTCTTTTGCACACTCCAGAATCTGCCCTACCGCTTCCTCATCCTTAAACTTCATTCATTACCTCCGATAACAACGTTATTATAACACCGTTATCTTATTCTGTCAACAGAATTTAGATAAGTACCTATATAATTTTTTCTTGCACAAACAATCAAACAAGGTTCAAGTCCTGTTTTTACTCAAAAACAGGTAAAAGACAGCATAAAATCGAAACCTGTTTTTGCGAAGCACAAAAGTCACGTTTTTGCCCTAAAAATAGCAAAAAACCCCGAAAAACTCATCGTTTTTCAGGGTTTTTGCCGTAGACAGCATTTTTATCCACTAAACATGGCGGACTCGATGAGACCCCAACTGAACACCCTTTATTTATCTATGAAAACATATCGTATAAGATTACCCACGAATAGGATGCTTAATTCGCATCCTATTTTTTTATGCCTTTCGTGGCGTCGTTGTACCACAGCAGTAAGCGGCAAGTCAACAGAAAAATTTATCGCTTAAAACTCAAAGAGAAGGAACAGTCATACTCGACTTAGAGTATGACTATTTTATTTTTACGATTTTTATCTAACAGGACAATCCAATGCAATACATTTTTCTTTTCGTTGACTTCCGGGAGACTGTATTAAAGGCTTACAGATAAGAGCTTTCTTGATAGGTTTTAAATATTACAAATAATCAGGTAAGCCTAACGGATTACGTAAAGTTTCTATTTCTTCATTTGTTCTTGCAACAAAATATTCCTCATAATCCCACTGTGCTCTGTCATAATCCTCTTTGAAAACAAATTTACAGTAGTTTTTAAAAAACTCGGATACACCCTTAAGAATATTAATTATCAACTCGTTGTTAAAACTAATATACCAATACGCCATATCACCAGCTTCATATGCTGCACCACCTTTTAATTTTGCCAGCACTTCGGGATAATTTTCTTTTAGTTTTTTATATGTAGATAAACTATTATGTTTGATAAAATGCCATATTAAGTACATTTTATCGTATTCTTTAAATCCTTCAAGTCCCTTGATTTGTTTCGCTGTCTTGTTTTTAAAGTTATATAAATTATCACGCTTGAATTGTTTGCCAGAAAAACCGTTTTTATATAAAATTTTAACTGTCATAGCTTCTATTTTAGACGTCATCTGATGAAAAAACTGAGCATATAAACTCATATATAGTTTAACCCTTTTGTCTTGTGCCTTCGCTTTGGCACGAATATTCCGCATCAAAGTATTAGTACAAGCTTCTTCATGGTCAACAATACCGCTCGTAAAAAGATCATCATCGCCAGGCGTGTATTCTTTCGCTTTTATAGCTTTGATTTCTTTTTCAATCAAAGGCATATAATCCTTTTCCCATTCATTTAATATGTCTTCTATTAATGGAATTATTAAATTACAGTTATAATCTTCCCTTTGCTTTTTAGAAGGGAAATAGTAATGCGTACGACGCGCTTTCATTATATCAAGCTGTTTTTCTGACAACCCTATTTTTTTGCCATATCTTTCTATATCTATTTTTACTCTTCTTTTATCTCCGGCTTTAGAAATAAAAACCCCATAGTATCTTGTGTCATCATAACGGTGTTCTTCTTCAAGTTGTGCATACAACTTAAGATTAGCATCTTTACACTTCACTTTATCCTTTTCCTCCATGATAGTAATTAAGGCATCCCAAAGGATGCCTTTGCCAAATTGATTATTCAGCATTACATATAAGTGCTAACCATCACTCCGACAATGTTGCCCATAGATGGAAATTTGGCATCAACCATATCCAAATTCTCTTATATATTTAAGTATAACATATGCTAAACGAAAAATCAATCAAACATATTGCCATTTAGATTACTCTCCAAATTTTGCCGTTTCGTGGCGGCTATCGTAGCACAGATTTCGCAGAAGTCAATGCGAAAAAATATCGCTTAAAAATCAAATATCTCTTAACTCCGAAGCCGGGAAGCAATTTCTTCTCGGCTTTTTCTTTGAAAATCTAATGACTTAAAAGCAATATTTTTTCGTTTGTCATTGACTTCTGTTTCCCACCACTTCTAATGTACAGACCTATACTCAATCAATGCTACCTCTGCCTCTGCCGAAAGGCAAAATAAATTTGGAGATAAATCCTATGGAAAACAAAGTTTCCCAAATTCCTGAATTCAAGAGGTATTATCTCTCGGAATTCGAACTCTATGACGGTGAAGAATTCATCACTTTCAACATCGTAGGAATCGATGCTGCCAAGAATGAAATCCGGATAGCCGTTACCAACAGGGGCAAAATAAGCGTTATCACTTATTACCTTCTGACAGATAAAAACGGCAGACTGTATTTCGAGTACGGCGCCATGTTTGAACATGTCCATCTGGACGACTTCGAGGAGGTTGCATAATGAAACTTACTCTTGCTAATGTCAAAGAAATAAAACGTAATTCCAACAGCCCGCTCTTGAAGCGGGTTTGCAATTATGTCATAGACCGTTGGAGTGAATATGACGACAAAAAACACATATTCACAGACGTCCTCAATTACGGATGTCAGTCCGGCGTTGTAGGAGAACTGATCTACTACACCGATACTGTGAAATTTTACAAACAGTACAGACAGGAAATTAACGACCTTTTGTATGACACGATGAACGGAACAGGGCTTTACTCCCCTTCCGAACTTTTCGGAGATAAGTGGGACAAGGAAGATCCACTTGCACAGGATACATACAATCAAAACTTGCTGGCATGGTTCGGCTTTGAAGAAACACTTAGAAACATCGCTTACAACTTTGAACAATTAGAAAATTATATTTAAGGAGAAAAAGACTATGAAAACGACTATCACCAAGAAAGAAAAAGCAATCGAAATCATGAAGAAAATGGACATCTATAAACCGTACATCAAAGGATTCAAAGAAAACGACCAAGTTTGCTTCTTTGAACAATTCGGCGGTTTCTGGATCGACCAAGAGCCTGAACTTCACGCGAAGATGAAAGCCCTCGAAGAAAAGCACAAATGCAAAGTTTACGCCGTTACGCACGAATACACGGAATTCGGAGAACTTTACGACTTCCTAATCGTAACCGACTATCCCGAAGAATGGGATACGCTCGTGCACAGTCAGGGTAACCGTCATACAGCTTTTGCTTACGTCTGGAACAAAGACGACGACTGGTGCTCGGAATTCGGCAGCATTACCGTACAGAGCTTCGGTGGCGGCATCAAAAGAATTGCGTGAGGTGAGATATGAAAGTATATGCAGTAATATTCGACTGGTCCACAAACGATGACAGCTCGATAGAAATTGAATTGTTTGATACATACCCTAAAGCCTTTAATCGATTCACGGAAATCATTGACAACGAAAAAAAGCCTGATATGAGCTGGGTTGCCGATGCGTTTGACGAAAACGGCAATGTGTTAGATGACTATGAATTAGATGAACATATCGAATCTGACGGCTCACAAGAATTTGAATGTTGGTGGAACATTACAGACAAAAACGACTGGTATCAACACGATTTTCTTGAAATCAGAATTATGGAGGTAAAATAATGAAACCATACAAATCACAAGCTCATATCCATTCTCTTAACGGCGAAATGGACGAAATAACGATAATCGATAAAGTCGGAGATAACAACTACATTGTGGACTACAAGGGCGTGAAATGTCACGCCCTTTTTAATTGGTTCAACTGCACCTATTACGCAGACGACGTTTACTCAATCGTCAAGGAGGTATAACACTATGGCTAATTTAGCGGAACTCAAGAAATATCTGAATTACGAATTTTCATCCGGCTGTTATACGGGCGAAGATTACAAATCCTTTCAAACCAAATACATCAACTACCTGAAAGCAATGTGCAAAGAAAATCACTGGCAACTCGTCAATGTAAGCAGAAACCACTACTGCTTTTCTGCCTTTATCCAAAGCAGTCAAAACAAGTTTGTGTATATATCTATCAGCGACGTCAGGTATTTCAGCAACGAATGGTACAGCAATATACTCATTCGCACAGCGAAAAACGAAGTCGATTACAGAGGCGGTTTTAACCACTACACAAGCCTTGAACATCTTGTCGAAAAAACTGCCGAACTATTGGACGATATGCCCTTTTAAGGAGGTACTATATGAAATCTATCATTGAAGAACTTTACTACGGAAATATCGATGCAAAAGACATTGCACTTCCCGAAAAGAAACGCAAAAAAGAACTTGCACTTTACGACAAACTGAAAGCCACGCTGTCAAAAGAAAGCGATGAACTCTTTGAAAAATTTATCGAATTTACCGATAATAATTACGATGAGCTGATGCGCATGATTTACAAACGCGGTGTTTCTACGGGAATTATGCTTGCTGCCGAAGCGTTTGTCGAAGGAGAAAAACTATGCGATTAAATCTTGAAACCAAAACAAAAGAACAGGAGCTCATAAAGGCATACCTTGAAGAGAACGCAAGCGAAACTCTTGTAGAGAAAATAAACAACGGTACGCCTTTTGAAAAGGACGGAAAGAGTTTCATCAACAAAAAGACGCTGGACGGCTTTATGAAATACGCTTCAAGCGAGGCTAGGAAACTTGCCTCAAAAGGTGCAAATTCCGCTTGCGTGGAAGATAAAGTCGTATATGGCTGGGCTATCCACTATTTCGAAGAAGATAGCATCGAAGGCACGCTATTTAACGAAGACGGAACGGAATACAAACCTACCCCAAAGTCACCGCCTGCTCAGGTCAGGAAAGTCGAGCCGAAGAAACCCGAACAGCGGCAAGCGTCATTATTTGACTTTATGGAAGAGCCGAAATCCGAACCCGAAGTCGACGACGAAAGCTATGACGACGAGGACGAACAGCCTTCACAGGAAGAAATCGACGAAATCCTTTCAGAAATTGCCGAAGAAGAAAAGGCAAAGGTTGAAACGCAAAAGCCGGTCTCCCCTTTGTGGCAACAGTATCAAGACTTACAGAAGAAATATCCTGACCGTATTCTCCTGTACCGCTTGGGCGACTTCTATGAAGTTTTCGGGGATAATGCCGTAATTCTTTCCAACGAACTTGGTTTAACCCTTACAGGCAGAGATTTCGGACTTACAAGCCGTATCCCGATGATAGGTTTTCCCTACCATGCGGCAGATAACTATTTTACGAAAATAGTCCAAAAACACAAAGTTGCTATTGCTGAAACGAAAGACGAAATAAGACTTTTGCCCGAAGAGGAAGACGATTACGACGATCTAACCGAAGAAGAAATGCGCAAGTTTGACGGTGATATAGAAGAACCGAAAGACATTGACGATGAACTTGACGACAGATTTGACACTTCCGCTTTTGATAAAACAGCACTTTGCAAATTAGACGCAATCTTCGGAGATAAACTTACTTTGAGGTGAAATTATGAAAGAAACAGACATCAGACCTATCCCCAAATACATATTGAACCAAATCTGCAAAGCAGATAACAAAAGCCATCCTAATCCCGATGGTCACGTTCGCTGTTATGCCTATCTTACCACTTGGAAGAACGAGCTTGTGAAGGTAACCGTTGCTGTAAAGCACCGTTACAAAAAATGGTACTGCAAGCAAGTTGCCGTTCACGGACTGAACTCGAAAAAATGCTTTGTAAAAGATATGGAATACTGTTATTGCGCAAGCATGGGTTTTCGTTTCGGCTGGTACGAAGAAGGCTTGCAAAAATACGAAAACTGGTACGAACGCGGCTGGTGTTGGGCGGACGATAAATACTATGATCCATACGCTGTGCTTATCAATCCCCACTTTATAAACCGCTTGCCGGAATTCAAATACAGCGCATACAAATTGTATCAGGGCTGCAATATTTTTAAGTATTTACGGCTTTATAGGCAATATCCACAGCTCGAAATGCTGATGAAACTCGGCTTTACAAGAATTGCTATGAGTACAACCATATTAAAGCGTTGCGGAACGGATAAAGCCTTCTGCAAGTGGCTCATTTCCAATAAAGCGTTGCTTCAAAGCAGACACTACTATATCGACGTCATTGTTCGGGCATATAAGACAAGAAAATCGCTTGAACAGTTGCAAGCATACAAGGAAGCAAAGCTCAGACTTGTCCACGACAGCAGTCTTGCTCCTATCAAAGAATTGTTCAAAGGCAAAGACCTTGAGCGGTTCTTCGATTTTATAGCAAAACAACAGACCAATCCGAACACTTATCTCGACTATCTAAAAGCCTGCCGGCATCTCGGCATTGATATGACGGAAGACAAGAACCGTTTTCCCCACGATTTCAAACGCTGGCACGATATTCGCATAGACGAATACTCTACAAAAAAGGCTATGGAAGACGAAGAAAAACGCAAAGAGCTTTATACGAAATTTGCAGAAATCGCAAACAAGTACAATGCTTTGCAACACTCAAAAAGAAGCTCCTTTATCTGCATTATTGCCCACAGCCCTGCTGACCTTATCCGTGAAGGCGAAATGCTCCATCACTGCGTAGGCAGAATGAATTACGACCAACGTATGGTACGGGAAGAATCGCTAATCTTCTTTATCCGAAACAAACAAAAACCTGATATACCATTCGTTACGGTTGAATACTCATTGAAGAACAGAAAAATTCTGCAATGTTATGGAGAACACGACCATAAACCGAGCGAAGACGTACTGCATTACGTCAACAAAATATTGCTGCCTTATGCCAACAGACAAATAAGACAAATTGCCGCATAGGAGGAAAAAGCAATGGCAAACTATTTTAGAATTACAGCATATCACCCCACCGAAAACTTTTCGGTCATTATGGACTCAAACGGAATGTTTGAAAAACTCTGGCAATTCTCGTCCTTTATGGTATCCAAAGGCTTCAAAATCATTGAAGTCGGAGGCGAAGACAAATTCAACGAAGGCGATATGCCAAAAGTCGAACCTGACAATACTCATGTTATCGTTCGTGCTTGTAAAAGCGGCCTGCCGGAAATTACAGGCAACCGCATTACAGTAGAAAGGAAATCATATACGATTATATAATTACAAAAGCCGAAAGAATACAAATCTTTCGGCTTTTTATGCAATTAAGCAGGCTTATTCTAAATTTTATAATATGCAACAAGATAATCAAGATATAGATTTAATATACGTTTTGTTTTTTCATCAACATTAAATTTATAGGCTATTAATTCTCTTACTTTCTTAACGTAATTATATAATGTTGGATTATCATCAAAAAGGAAAAAATTTGTATAGCTTTTTGAAATCTTTCCAAGCATAGGATTTAAGTATTTTTCAATATTACTAATGATTTTTTCTGCATTTTCTTTACTTCTATTATACTTAAAACAAATAAAATCCAAGAAACCATTTTTGAACCTTTTTTCTATGTAACCCTTAACTTTTACAGGTTCTGCACTGCAAGGTCTATGGATAAGAAAACGTACACTTGCTTTATCTACTTGAAAATAATCCAATATATCTTGCAATAACCAACAGGAATGTAATGCTGTATGATTACAATTCAAAAACAGATTGTAATCTATCGGCTTATAATTTGTTTTTTGCTCCGTAGAAAATATTATTGACTTTGTCCACTGACAACGAAATAACGTAATAGTCGCAATGAATTCGGGATATGACCTAAGAAGTAGATTAGAAACTTTACATAATAAAAGTCCCCATGAATTTTCCTCAATTACATTACCAAGTATCTCAATTTGATAAGGCGTTGTGTTCTCAAGAGAGTAATCTCTTTCGGTTAAGTCCTCAATATAATATCTTCGCTTACCCGAAAAAACGACATTCTCAAAAACTTCGGCTTTTTTTGCATTAAGTAACTCTATAAGTAGTACCTGAGATGCAAAATCCTCCAATTGATCAATCGAATTATTTATATTACAGGTTTTCCATTCTTTCTCCATATCATATGTACCCATATTAAACGTTAATTTCTAAAAAAATCCTCATCTATCTTAAAAAGATTATATGTTTTTATGCTTTGAACTCCAACTTCATGTTTTAACATAAGCTCACAAAGCCTTTCTCCATCAATCAAACTTATACGTTTGTGTTGTAGCTTTTCAACATAATCCCTACATTCTTTTGAAAACGCTGATGTGGTCATAAAGACACCTTTTCCCGCTCCCTCCATTGCTCCCACAAAAGCTTGAAGATCCTTCCTCCCTACAGTAACATTTGGATTGTATCTTTTGGCTTGAATATATATTAAATCTAGCCCTAATTTATCTTCACTTATTATTCCATCAATTCCGCCATCATGCGAGTGCCCAACAACTTTTCCAGCACTCATATCATATCCATATCCCATTTTCAACAAAAGAACAACTACTAATTGTTCGAAGAAAGCTGGATCATTCATCATTATCTTTGCCATTAATTGCTCTTTAACTTTACGATTATATTCCAAAACCGCTTTATCAACCCTTTCTTCAGGAAGCAATTCGGCAAAGTTGCTTGTTTGCGCTTCTTTGTAATTGTGGCGAATATCTTCTGTTAGTATATTGAATATCTGCTTCTTACCGTTTGTTGCTGAGATGTAAAAATGTTTTATCGGAGATGCAGTAGGAAAATCAAGCCCCAAACAATGCCTGCGTATTTCACCTAGAACAACGCCTTTTGGGTTTTTAGCATTAAATGTATATAACTTTCTTTGTAGAATTTGACTATATATTTCATCAACGCTTAGACCTCCTGGATTGACCTTTAACACTTCTTTTATGCTTTCTATAATTGTCATAATATTAAACACCTTTATCAATATTAAGTAAATGGTGATAGAGTTGACCGTTAGAATATTTAAATTCTGCTTGTAGTAACGCTGCGCCTCTATCAATATGAGATTTTAAATATTTAGGAAAATACTCTTCATCTGATATAAATTTTCCTTCAAAGCTCATAATTAATGCTTTAAAAAGCTCATCATATTCTCCCGTAATAGTCTGCCTATTAAGTTCCAAACCGTCTGTATTTGTCTTAAAATCCTCGTCCGACAAAGGCCGATCACTTCTTAACGATAAAGCTAAAGATAATTTACATAGAGCAAACGGTTGCAAATGAACGCTTGAATTAATTTCCGCAAAAATCATCATGGTTTCTTTTGATGTTTTTAACTTGAAAATCATCTTTAACCTCCAAAATATTCGCCTGCAACTATTTTAGTAGTTCCGTAATCACTAATTTGTAAAGTAAACATATCAGAAATTCTATCGTTCATTTTCTCTTTATATTCACCGACAATTTCTTCATCTGTAGACAATATAAACAGTTGATTTTTCAAGACATTGAAGAATTGAGTCACTATATTCGCTCGATGATTTGAATCGATACGAGCGAATGGCGTGTCAATAAAGAATGGAATATCTTTATGGCTCGTTTTCAACAATGCTAAATAAATTGACATAATATAAACTTGGCGTTCGCCTTGAGAGAACGGGGCACTTATGGGAGATGGAAGTTTTATCTCATCTACTTCACAAAACTCCAATTTATTAATATCTACAATCATTTGAACATTGTTAAACAATTCCAGAAAACTCTTATTTGCCTGTTTATAATTTTCTAGTTGAGAACGAGTTACTTTTACATATTTGTATGGAATGACGTTAATGTTTTTATCTATCACTATTCCATCAATGAAATTATCTTTGTTAATAATTGACGAAAAACATTCAATAAACGACTCTTGCAATATCTTGGCTTGCCGGCGCACTAATTTTTCTTCCAATATTGAATATGTGGCAACAGCTCGTTCTGATAAATCATTAATAGATCTATTTTTCAGAATGCTTTCGTAAACCTTTTTAGCCTTATCAAAATTATCCTGAGCATTTAGCATCACTAGTTTTTGTGTTTCTATCGTTTGCCTTTTCTTTTCCAACAGTATTTTAAGCTCTGCAATTGATTTATCCAATTCTTCTTTTTGCGCAACGAAATTTTCATATCCATCAATAGAACTTGATGCTACTATTTCTCGCAGACGTTTACTGTTTTTTAACGATTTGCCAAGTTGCGACAATGTCTGCTGTATTTGTTTTTTGTCGAAATCAAATTTTTCATAAATTTGAGAAATTAGCCTATTGATTTGACTGCTTGTATAATCGAAAGGAATCGTTTCCTCTGTAGTAAAATTGCCTTTAATTACACTCACTATCTCATCTACGGATACATTAATAACTTTTTTGCTGTCAAGCAATTTTTGGACAGACATAACAAAACTATTGCTTGACAGCAAATCAAGAATAACTTTTGTTTTTTGGCTCTCTTGAGATATACTCAACTCGGATAGTAATTTATTTAAATTTTTCTCTAAAAGAATAAATGGAAGATAGTGATTGGCAATTTCTTTTAGCCATCTATTCAAATTATCTCTTACATTTTCTTCTTTTAACAATTGGGAGTTTATTTCCTTCCATTCAGCAAGGCTTACACCGCCTTCTTTAGTATAGTCAGACATCAGAGACCTAAGTTTTATATCACATAAATCAATCTTATTTTCTATCTCTGTTATTTCTTGTTGCAATTCATTATAGGCTTGCTCTTCCTTTTCTGCGATCAATCGAGACTGATTAAATATGTCAAAAGAATTTTTCTTTGCATCCGTCCTTTTAATATTGCGAGCAAAATTTTCGATCAAAATTGTTAGAGTATCTAACCCATATAATTTCAAAAAAGCATTACGGAAATTTTTGTTCCCTTCTGTGCCTAAAAAGAATTCGGCAATAGACTCACCGTCAAAAAAGTAGAAATTAAACATATCAGGTGGGATAACCGAAAGCAAATAATTTGTAAAATCTTCTTCCTCCGTTCCTAATATCAATTCGCCATTTTTACTTATATGAAAAAATTCGGAAAGGGTCATCTTGACTTTTTTCCACTCTCTATGCAGGACATATGTATCAATATGTTTTCCATCATCAAATACTAATTCTAGTTCAATAAATGCCTTTGTGCTATTATCATATGCCGTCTTAAAATTTACTAAACCATTAATTATAGAATAATATTCTTTTCCCGGAGCATCAAAACCCCACACTTTACATCCATATAAACAAGTCTTTATTGCTTTGAAAAATGTAGTTTTACCAGCTCCATTTTTACCACCAATAAGAACTATGTTCCTTATCTTATCAATAGTAAAGTTGAATGTGTTTTCATTTGTATATGGGCCTATATTATACAATGTAATGCGTTTAATTTTCATTGTTTAAGCCTTCCTTAACCGATTCATAATGTATCCATTCTTGATTAAGTAATTTATCAAATTCTTTTCTCAATCTTGCAGATTTTGCCACGTACTTATTAGAATTTATCATCACAATAAGCTTCGTTATCAATTCAAATGGGATATTAGATTCATCTGCCGCTGCTTTTATCTCTTTAATAATATCGAGATCATAAAGTGGTTCCTTATATTCGTCCCACGACAACTTTTCATTAAAGACGTCATAATATATTTCCACCAAGGAACGTCGCGTTAAATCTCCTTCTAAATCCCACAAAGTATCAATCATTTTTAGCTCATCATTAGTTATGAGTTCAAAACCGGTATCTCTTTGTAAGATTAAAAGACGCCTCAATATTTCCTGTCTAGCAGACAGCTTAAATGGACCAAATCCATATTCGCCATTTGATTTTTGATAAACCTTACCATTTCTTCTTTTATTATCTCTAAATTCAGGATTTTGTCTTATACTTACTAACCAATCTCTAAATTCCCTAAGAGGCACAAGCTCCTTAGAGCCATTGTCAATAAAGCGTTGCAAAGATTTATCGACTTTCACTATAGTACAACACCAACATCCGAAGCGAGAATTTCCTGTTACAGGTATTTTATCTTTGTCAACTTGTCCAATGACACTTTGTTCCTCACCGAGGTTTTCTCCTTGATATAAACTGAACAAATATTTCATGTCAACACCCCAAGAAGATATACCGTCATCCTTCAAGAGATATTCCCAAACCAATTCATTTTTTATTTCCGTTAATGGATTATATATATATGCTTTCGAAATGTCGGAATGTGGTACAAGCAATTTTCCTTCAATTTCTCTTGCCGATATGCTTCTTTTTCTGGTGAGGCTTTCCGCCTTGCGAACACCTAAAAGGAGGACGACTTCGCCGTACTGGTCAATAATACGATTAGTATATCTATTCATAGGAAGGATCTTTAGCCTTTCAGTACACCATCTAAATCCCGGCGGCTCAGGAGTAGGATATCCTAATCCAATAACTAAGCTCCAGAACGATTGAGCTATGTCTGGATAAATTATGTCAGCCTTAATATTCGCATTGTACTTGCTTGAAAACTCATTTATTTTTGCAGAAGACAAGTGCATATACCTTTTAACGATGGGATTTTCAACACCGGTATCAGAAGTAACTATAAAAATCTTTTTTGTACGTTTGTTTTCAGGCAATCTCATAACCATATCTACAACCAGAGATACAAGCATTGAAGAGTCCTTGCCTCCACTATAACCAATAAGCCACGGTCTTTCATCATGCTTATATACATAAGTCATTTCTTCAATTATATCTTCAAAAACTTGAAATCTATTATCTGTGTTCATTTTCTTTCACCAACTCATCTTTTGACAAGTTTAAACCTAATTTTGTTTTGATCAAATTGCAAATTTTTATAATACTTTCTTCTTTACCTATGATTTTCCCTTGTTCGTTAAAAACTCGTCCCATCCATTCTTCATTACACCGAGACCAGTCTATTTTCCCTAATCCATTTAATATTGATAAATCAAGGTGTTCGGTATAAATATATCCGCCTAATCGACCAAAAGCATTTATTACTACTGACAAGGTGAGTACATAATCTTCTTTCAAACTACATTTATATAACTGTTTTTGCTCAAGCTGATTCCATTCGTCGATATTCGTAAATATCTTATCCCAAAAATTCCGCAAAAAATCCCTGTCACTTTCAGAGATTAGCGGATGTTTTATTATCCTTTGGTTTGCTCGAAGAAAATTAGATAACGTAAACAGCTTAGAAGAATATTTACCTAAGGAATCGTGTTCTTTGTCAATATATTTATTCAAGAAGCTATTCTTAGAAACAACTTCCTTGACAGCATTGGACAAATCATCTCTTCCATCATATAGTGTAGAAAGTGATTTCGAAGGTTTTACGGCATGTTTATTCAAGTCTGCAAACATTTGCTGACTTCTTTTTAATCCCTCGTCTTTAAAAAGCACTATAGCAATGGTTTCATTTGCCAACTTGGGATTTTCTTTCAGAGCAGCCTCAATAGCAGCTTTTCTATGCTGTCCATCGTTAATCAAAAGGGCAGCATTCATATCGATCTTTAGGACGCCAATATTTTCATCTTTTTCAGATTTTTCAAAACAAAATGTTCCATCAATTGATGCTGAAAGAGCAGAGAAACAATAGGTAGTAAGATTATTTAATATATAGTCCCGAATTTCCGGAATACGACTTTCGTTTATATTTCTCTGTGCCCTATATTCAGGCAACAAATACTCTTCTTCATTGCTAAACAATTTTGTCAATAAGGACAGAGGAATCATAGTGATATAATACTCTCGTCCTGCTTGCACACCACGAACAGCAGGGAAATTATAATGAAAGTTCAAAACACGCCTCCAAAAAAAGAATGATATACTTGCGTATATACGTAAGTATATCATTCTTTATATTCATTAGTCAACTCAACTTAATACATTTTTGATTTTTCTTTTCTTCTTAATGCACATTTTAGTTTTGAAATGCACAGCGAAAACAATTCGACAATTCTGAAAGCAATGCAGTCTCAGCATCTGTATCGAAAAATACATCCAGAAATTCATTGTAAGCTGAAGAAATTTTGAGTATCTCACAATCCGGATTGTCTTTCAATTTTTTTAAAGTTTGATACTGCGACATTTCTTCTATCGTTTTCATAATGATGTTCACATGAGAAGGAAGCAGCAAATTATGGTTTTTAAACCAGTCTTTTATCATTTGAATCTTACTCACAATGTCAAATTCATGTAGAGATTCATTCAGTTCTTTATCTATAATCAAAAAGTTAATTGGTCTTTTTTTAAACGATGTATACTTTTTGTCTAAATAAATATGTTTATCCTCACCTTCACTTTTCCATACTATATGCCTGTGCTTATTGTCTGGAATCAGAAAATGTTCTGGTGTATAATTACGATTTCCGATATACATCTGTGATAACCAAGTTTTACTGCTAACATAATAGTCGCTTATAGTATACACAAAACGAAGCTCTTCTTCTTTTGCTTTACTAGATAGCTGAAAAGTCTCAACTTTGGACGTCCTAAGTGCCTTTGTTGCAGCCACAACATCTTTAACAGATAGTGATTTCAACGCAAAGTATACGCTTTGATCCACATCCTTCTTTGACTTCCTTCCTCCATTATATACAAATAGAAAAGCATAAATGAAAAGATTTACTATTGATTTCCTGAAATCCAAATAAGAAAAGTCTTTCTGCAGTTCGGCTGAAGAAGACAAAAAACTTACGAACTGCATAAACGGTAACTTTTGATATTGAGCAGTCTTACAATCAATAATGATAGAAGACATAATCTTTAATAATTCATGGTCATCTGTATTTCTATATTCATAACTATTTTTACAAAGATTTACGAAACGATATGCCGAGTTATCAAGATTTTTTCTAAAGGCAATTACGTTTTCTCCATAGCTAATCATGGCATTCAAGCAAGAAAGCGTTTCGTCCATATTCTTACCCTCTAAATAATGCCTTTCATTGGGTGATAGGTTTTCAGGAATATCTTTTTTATCACATTCAAGCAAATATAAATACAAATATTGACTAACATCCTTAAAGCCAAAATTATGTTTAAAGTACATTCCACATGATTTTAATTTTGCCCATTTATCTTTTAACTCGTTATGATGTGCTACATCAAAATTTTCAAAACAATGTCCTTTAAAAATATCTTCGACTTCAAGCAACTGAGATTTTTCATTTATATCCAAAAAAATTTGCTCAACCGGACGAGTCGTACCATGAATATCGTTAATCATAACCAAAATCTCGCAATCAAGTAATTGACGCTTAAATTCACGAACTTCTTCGGCAGAAAGTGACATAATAAAATTAAATATTATGTTGTATGAAGTCTCAAACGCTTCTTTTTGAAAATATATGTCATTATTAGAATCGATTTCTACTTTTAGTCCATCACCGTCTGGCAATATATAGTCGCCGACAGAATCATTATTTAAAATATATGTTTCATAAGGTTTAATATATGATAATAGGCTTTTCTGTTCTAATGCACTTCCTCTATAATAATTATAAAGTGCAATTAATATCAAATAACATGTAGTAATGCGCTGTTGTCCATCTACAATTTCATAACATTCAGTTGCTTCATCTAATATAACAATACCTAAAAACTTATCCCTTTTATTAATATCGTTTATCAGCACTTGAACCTTATCTTTCGTCCACTTATATTCTCTTTGATACAACGGTATAAGCAAATTTCTTTTACTTGCGACAAAATTACTATCTTCACCTTTTTGACTATTCATTTTAAAAAAATCGTTTATCTTTATAATAAATGATTTCATTTTCTCTCCTATCGTTTTAAACATTGACAAATCACACTGTACTTTTTAAGCGTGTTGCCTTTTATTAGTAAACATATAATCCAGATTTAATATTGTTTTTTGCTTATAACACACTATGCAAAAGTACTACATTAGTTTTTTGATTGCGAAATTAATAGTAAAATTAAAATCAATCATGTATATCTTCTAATGTAATATTCTTAAGAATGTATTCGTATTGAACATTAGCCATTTCTTCAAAATACCCATATAACTCACTTTCGACAATCAATGAAGAATTTGATTTAATATTTTCGTAAATCTTTGTAATGCCATAATTAGCAAATCCTGTTAAAAAATTTGCAGCGTTGATTTTCTTATTTACATAATCTGGATTAAACGCAAGTTTTAGCCGTTCATCCTCATCGATATTTAGAGTAGCGGTATTCAACAAGGCGTTTTGTAGCATAAAATCCAAAAGATCACGTATATCCAAGTTTTCTCTGTGCGTATTTCTACCAATGGTTTTAGGTGAGGATAATGGATTTGCAATTTCATCATTGCTAATGACCTTATCTTCCTTAATACCAATAGCACAAGCCAATACATATACATCGACAAGTCTATTAAAGATGCCTAATTCACTTGTAGAACAAAGCTCATTATCTGCCCTTTCCCATAAAGGATGATACATTTCCAAATCAGAACTTAATTGCATTGATGTCACCTCTCTCTATTGTGGCTTTTTCTTGCGAATCATTTTTTATTACGTAAAATTCATACAGCTCAGTTTCGGTCAGGAGTTTCTTAATTTTGTTCAAGTCTAAAGTAAGTAAAACTGTCTGCTTTGAAACGGTAGGTAGTGTTTTGAATATATGTTCCGATTGAATGTTTCCTGTAAATGCAAACGGAGCATCCACAATGATGGGATTCTCATTGTTATCCATTTTACACTCTTGCAAAGCTTTGACTATGCCTATCACATATGAATAAACATCAACTGCGAGCTGTCCACCGGTTAAATACGTAGTTCTTAAAGAAAAATCATCATTTACGAACTGTATTTTATCGGCATCCAATTCCGTTTGCGTTGTAAGCTTCTTAAATATCTCTCGTACACAAGAATTTAGAGTGTTTCTAACTTGTACCTCGCGAGAATCTCGTTCTGATTTAAGTAACTGTGCAACATTTTCAAAAAAAGCAATTCTTTCTGCAAATTGACCAGAAACTTTTGAATTTTTTAATGCGGCGCTTAATTGCTTATTCGAAATTTCATAAATTTGCTTTTTCTGCGCTATTTTACCTTCATAACCAGCCTTCTCTCTGCTAAGGCTTTCTATTTCCGCCTTTATTTTTTCAAGTTCTTCAACAAGGTCTTTAGAATCATTCAAACGTTTCAATTCCTCAAGTTTTTCTTGAACTTGATCATCCAGCTGCCTGTTTTCTTCTTCGAGTTTTGCTATGTAGCTTGTATACGTTTCATATGTCATTGTCTCAGCTTGTGCTTTTTTTATATGAGTCTTCGCTCTTGACACAAACTGACCAAATTCATAAACGTAGGATCCGGGAGGCATAATATCAATAATGCCATTAATGCGATTTCTTGATGCTTCATCCAATTCTCTGCCACATACGCACATGTTTTTTTCAATTATTTCTTTTAACAAGTCTTTTTTCAAATGTTCAAAAACATTGCGATAATTAGATGCGTATTCTAAATTCTTTTTTCTCAGCACAACACTAGATTTACTTGCTATCTCAGCTAAAAACAAATAAGGGTAAGTTTTGTAAAACAAATTTCCTATGTTGTGCTGATATGTGATAATTTTTCCTCCGTTTTCCTTGATCGTACGTTGATTGGCTTTAATTAAAGACTCAATATTGCCTTTAGAAGATGCTGCTCCTAATATCTTAAATATTTCATCTCGGCGAGCATTTTTCTGCTCAATAACCGCGATGATATCTTTGCGTTTGGATTTCATTTCCTCTATGACTTCATAAAGTTCTTGTGTAGCCTCTTGCATGTCTGTTATAGACATATTCCCTATAGTTTGCGTTGTATTGGCTGCTAAAAGCCCAGCATAGTGCCCTAATACGGAAAATTTAGCATTTTTCGAGCCAATATGAGAAATGGCTTCATTATAAGAATCAATTCCGAATAAAGAATAGATTGCTTTCTTTAATTCATTAGAATTAAGTACAATATCCCTTGACCGCTCTCCGTCTAATAGAAAATATTTAGACAATTCTTTAGGTAAAATGGAATTGATTTTATTTGCCAAATCCCCAGTAAAAGGATGATAGCCGCCATCTTCACCAAGCATTTGCAACTTCCAATCAGATTTTTGCAAAGTAGAATTGCTCATCTTAAAAGATACGCTAAAGAATTGACTTTTATTTAGACGATAAGAGATGCCTAAATGGTCAAAATCGATTTGACCGCTAACTTCAACATTTTCACCTACTTTATGTTCAGTATAAGCTGAGATATTGAACAAAGGCTTGTCGTCAGTAGAACCAAAATCATAGTCGCCATAAAACATCCATCTAAAGAATTGAAGAAAAGACGATTTCCCGTAACCAGAATCACCATAGATGAGAGTAATTTTGCCATTTGAATTAAAAGTTAAAGAACTCGTACCATAGTAACAACGAAAATTAGTAATTTTAACATTATGAATTACCATTCTTCTTCGCCTCCTCATAGATTCTTATGATCTTTGCAACTATAGACTTTTTATCTTCTTTAACCAAGTTTTGCAAATTCTCTCTTTCGAGCTTAAGAATAAAATCTTTATAAGTTTCAGGTGTTAAATTACCCTCAATGATCTTTTTGTCAATCATCTAAGTCTCCTCCATAGACATAGTCGTTTCTAAACTTAATATCGTCATAACTTAAGTCATATTCTGATAAGTAATGCTCCAACATATCTATCAAATAATCTTTGTTTAACGCCAGTCGACTATATTCATAGTATCTTCTGAACTCAATTTCAGCAAAGGCTTTATTTGATATTGACGGTAAAACAATTACATCATAAATATGTGCTATTTTTTTTCCTTCATATAGCCTTAAAATTCTACCTCGTCTTTGAACAAACTCTCTATAATTATCATTACTTGATAGGATGAGCGCGCTTTTTATTGATGGAATATTTATTCCTTCGTCAAGACAACGAATAGCAACTAAATACTCAATGTACCCTTTGTTGAAAGAGTCAATAAGTTGCATTCGTTCTTGAATGTCTTCAGTTGCTGTAAATTTGGAAGCTTTCCCAGAACCAACCGAAGTCAAACAAGACATATTTATTAATTGTAGAATATACTCTAAATGCCGCATTTCATCCTGTTTCCCGTCAAATAAAGACCTGCCGTCGCTACAATAAATAATCGTATGATCTTTATCTTCGATATTAGAAAAAATTTCGGCTATACGTTCATGCTTTTCTTCTGCCATAGAAATAGCTCTTAAACGCCCTCTATATCCAAGAGTAAATTTTTCCTCATCAATAATCTTATTTCTTACGAGATCTATACCGGATAGCATGAGTGTTGTTGCCTTGGAAAACTTCTTTTCATCGCTTTCGGTGGCATTTACGAAAATAGGATGATACTCATAATTTACGAGATATTTGCCTAATGCTTTTTCAATAGGAAGATCAACAACTTGACCACCAAACCAAGAAAGCAATCGATTTGTTTTCTCCTCATCTGTTCCGAAAACAGGTGTAGCCGAAAGTCCTAATTTATAAGGATACTTAATTGACAAATCATCCGATATTTGATTAGTAAAATTATGGGCTTCATCAACAATCAACAATCTATCAAAATCAATTTTATCGTATAAATTAACATACCGCTCCAAAAGGAAGCTTTTGATTGTAGTAATAACAATTATCGGTCGATAGTTTTTCAATGCTTGCAAATAGCTTGCATATATTTGCGTTTCCGCATTTTTGATTTCTCCATGAACGACATGAATTGCTGCATCAGGAAAGAACTCTTTTACATCTTCAGCCCATTGCGAAACTAAATGTTTATAAGGAACAGCAATGACGGTAAAAATTTTATTGTTTAGGACAAACTCCTTAATAGAGTACAGAGATGTTATCGTCTTACCTGTGCCTGTTGCCATTACGAAAAAGCCTCTATGTTCATTCTCATTCCACTTATCTTTTGCTTCTATCTGATAAGGTCGCATTTTATATTTTGAGGTATCATTTTTATATATACCTTTTTTCTCATATCGGCATAAAACCTCATTCTCAAAAGCTGACATAAAATCATACACGACCAAATCTGAATTATCATTAGACCAAATACTCTCAAATTCTTTGGACTCATCAGCAATTCGACCTTCATAATCATTCCAGCTTTTGTAAACACGAATTTTTTCATAGTTATAATTATAACCAGAACCGGTTTCATTGTTAGAACCGACGCAGGCTATGATATTGCCATCAAAATCCTCCAGCAAGGCTAATTTATCATGGTAAATACCATTTTGTCGAGTAACGATTTTAATATCAACTATGCCCTCTTTAACAAGCATATAAAGCATTTTTGCGTTGGCGTCTGAAATGTCATTAAGTGCACTCTGAACTTCGCTCAAGAAGCATCTTTTGACTATTTCTCTTGCTTTGTATCCAGACTGAATAGCAAAAATATCATCTGCAGAAAGTTGAGGAGAGGTTGCCAACATAATTTTTCCACCTCTTCTAGCCAACTCTAAAATACCATCACCAATAAAATCTAAAGCCGACGAGGAAAAATAGCCGACACTACGTTTATAATTTTTAGTGCATGAAAGCAATGGGTTTAAAATTTGCGAAAAAGATTCTTCTCCAACACTTTTATATGATATATCTAACGGTATGTCTCTAAAATTCATTTTCCAATCCCTCATATAACAGTTTAACTGACTTAAAATACAAACCATCCTGCAATTAGTCTTCGCTGGAAATAACTCTCTACCCCGCGGCAAAACTGTAAATAGTTTCTAATCTTCCACCACATCCATAATGTCTTCAATTCCACAATGCAAAGCCTCGCATATCTTTACTAAAGTATCAGTTGTCACACTTTTCCCGGCATTAAGCTTATTAAGCGTATAATTACTTAAACCAGACATGCGGATCAAATCTTTCTTCTTCAAATTCTTATCAATAAGAAGTTTCCATAATTTCTTATAACTAACAGTCATAATTTCACCGTCCTGGGTTTTTAATATCTAACATTATAACATTAATAATTTGAAAAAACAATAAAAAATGAGCAGATACTTTATTTTTACTCAATTTTGATAACTTAATTTTATGATATATACAGAACTTTCCAATATATCAAAAAAATCAAAGAAAGTGCAGATTTAATACTTCATTAAAAACTATTTTCCTTATTTGCAACCGTGGCGTGTGCTTGTTTTAACACAATTTTATGGATACATTGAGAGACAAAGATTAGTGCATTAAAAAAGGTGCATGGAGTTGTTTTCCATACACCTTTTTAGTTATTTTTTGAGCTTGTAACGCAGGACTGATGCAATATCTACTTTGTAGATAATATCGATCACTCTGTCTTCACCTTCGGTTTTAGGAGCACTGCCCACGACGATTCGGTCAATCAGCTCGTAGCACATTTCTCGAGTAAGTTCAGGCGCGTCAAAGTATTTCTTGATGCTTCGTATGAAATCGTCGGCACTCTGCATCGTGTTTGCCGTTTCGGTCAGCTTCGCTTCTAACTCGGCTATTTCAGTTTCAAGTTTCTTCTGTTCGTCCGAGTATTTCTGTATAAAGGATAAGCAAATGTCTTCGGGCATTTTCCCTTTCACTCTGTCCTCGTAGGCAACTTGTATGAGGCGGGATATTTCTTCCGTGCGCTTACGCTTTGCCTGTAATTCCTTTTTGGCAGACTTTACAGCATTGTCCGCAAGTTCGGCATTATGACGGATAAATTCCTCACGGATAGCTTTTTCATCGAGCGTTACTCTCCTTGCCATTTCCCGTATATCTTCAAGTACAATTTCATCCAAGATACTTGCCGCAATATAATGCGAAAAGCAATATGCTTTACCATATCGCACATGATAACCGCAGTCAAAATGCAAGAATCGCTTTCCGTTACGATTACGTGACGTACATAGCTTCATTTTATTGCCACAGTCGGCGCAAAACAGAAACCCGGATAACGGATGCGTGTACCCTACTTTCGTTTTCC
>ENA-ORNK01000671-ORNK01000671.1-human-gut-metagenome-genome-assembly--contig:-NODE-671-length-39127-cov-4.322610_pt1 | contig 39127 bp, 52 predicted proteins | sample MGYA00242115_ERZ509022 | MGnify/ENA primary metagenome ERZ509022 (study PRJEB26280, sample SAMEA2338690) | human gut metagenome | biome: human gut; feature: human-associated habitat; material: faeces...
TAGCGATGTATACACTAGGTTTCACCTAGTATATAATCGCCGTGCCAAAGGGGGAGAATCCCCTTTGAATCCCCTGATGCAGCCACGTTCTACGAACATGGCTAAAGCGCCAGAAAAGGAGCCTCTACGAGTCATGAAAGAGAAAACACCAAAGACCAGCAAAACAACCGTTGTTTTTAGCCTCAGAGTATCAGAGGAAGATGCTGGTCTTTATGATGCAATGTGTAAAGATGCGAACCTTAATCGTTCGGAACTCCTTCGCGCCATAATTAAAACAAAAACAAATGGCGGTGGCGTTGTTATTAACGCCCCGCAAAAAAAACAAAAAGATCCTGATTACAGTAAACTTATCTTTTATTATAACAAAGCAAGTAACAATATTAACCAGGTGGCGAAAAAAATAAATTCTGCGTTTGCTGCTAATATTATAAGTGAAAATACGATGTTATCGGGTATTGCCGTATTGCAGAATATTGAAAGGTTATTAGAGGCGGGGTTGGATAATGGCTATCGTAAGGGTTAGAGGGGGTAATGCTGGTATCGCTGAATACCTGCGTGAGGGGCAGAAGCAAGGCCGCGCCTTTAATCGTGATGAACTTGATTTAAGGGTTTGTCTTGATGGAAATCTTGCACTAACAGAGAATATTATCAATGCTATCCCTGATAAAGATCAGGATAGATATCTTCATATAACAATTAGTTTTCGTGAAAATGAGCTGCCGATTGAAACTATCGAGAATGTAGTATCAGAATATAAGTCTCTTCTCCTTTCAGCATACAAGGAAGAAGAATTTAACTTTTATGCAGAGGCTCATTTACCAAAGATTAAAAGCATTACCGACAGAAATACTGGTGAAGAAAAAGAACGTAAACCTCATGTTCATATAGTTATCCCTAAACAAAACCTTTTGACGGGTGGCGCTTTAGATCCGATAGGCTTATACAGCCATCATGAAAAATATCATGATGCTATTCAGGAAAAACTGAATGTAAAGTTTGGTCTTGAGAATCCAAAAGACTTTGTGCGTATAACGGATGATAATCAATCATTGATCTTATCGCGCGTAAAAGCTGATACATTCAAAGGCTATAGAGCTGATGTAAAAAGGGATGTTTACAATCTCATTCATGATGAAAACATTAAAGATTATGATTCCTTTATTTCATCCTTACAAGGTAAATATAGCGAGGTCAGAATTAGAAATAAAGGAAAAACAAATGAGTATTTGGCTGTAAAAACAAGTGCAGACTCAAATTATATAAATTTAAAATCGCCAATTTTTCAACAGCAATACATTCAAGAGCGCCGACTTGAAAAGCCCAGGCTTTCATCTGCTCAGGTAGAAAGGCTTGTTGATGATTGGAAGGATCGCGTTAGTAAAGAAATAAAGTATGTAAATAAGGCATCTAAAAAATTCCGTCAGGAATACAGAGCGGCGAGTTTTGACCAAAAGAAAGAAATTATATTAAATAGAGAAAGGGGGTTTTATGAAACAACTGGACAGAGAACCAATCGCAGAAAAAGCGATCAAAAGTCACGTAATAAAAACCGTTTCGGAAGAAATACTTCCGACTTTACCGTTGGCTTGCCTGAAATGCGATCTGGCGACATGGTTCCTGACTTCGACGGATATGAATACAGTATCGGAGAACGGCGTTTTAACGCCAGCCAATCCCAACAAAGCAACGTGCTTTTGCGAGAAATTCCACAAACCAGTATGGACAACGGGCGGTCAGAAGAATCTAAATATAACGGATTGCGACGGAGCGCACGAGATACCCCTGGATTAGATAGTGTTACTGCATCTATTGCCACGACCTATAATGATAAAAAAGTTGCATCATCAGAGGGTGAGCTTGCTGAATTTAAAAATATCCGGCTTACCTTATCTGGTGAGCACCTTCTTAACAGGTTATCCAATACACATGGGCTTGATATAAGTACCTATACCGTTAAACAGGCTAAGGATGGTTCGGCAAGGATAGGTAATGGCAAGCTTAATCTTAATGTTTCTGACTTCCTTACTAAAGAAATGAAATTTACATGGAGTGAGGCTAAATCTTATCTTCGTGTTGCTTACGATGAGCAAGTAAGTCACGAAATGGCAAAGGCTAAGGTAAAAATCCCGAAAGAAATTTGGCAGGATTTCAACGTTAACTATCGGCCTGAATATTTTGGAAGGATTAAGGAATTAAGAAAGCAGATTAACTATAACTGTAAAGTTATGCGTTATGAATCTAAGCAAGCTTACTGGAAAGAGCGAGCTGATATTTTTTCTAGAAAAATGTCATATGCAGATAGAAAAGCCGCGCTTTCTATCGCGGTTTTTAATAAACTAAGACATGATAAGGAGGTGCGGCAATATCAATATGAACATCGGAATCTACTTTCCCGATTTGAGAAAGTAGATACGGAATTTTTGATTACTAACTATATTCAAAATAAAGAAGGGGGCTATATGGCTCGTTTATCAGATATGATTGAAGGTGTTGCTGAAAAAAATGCATTTAGTTCATTTGAGCCAGAAGATGCTATTACGCTTAAACGTCATATGAACGATGTTCAACAAAATGAAGAATTTAATGAGAAACGCAAGCGCCAACTGGCCTTTGCTGATCTTACGCCACATAAACAAGATAATGGGGATGTTAAATATAAGTCCTCACTGCTGGCTACCGCTTTTATAGACAAAGGTAATAAGATCGAGTTTCCCACTCTTATAAGTGATAAAGATAAGATTGCTCTCGGCCTTGAACTTGCCGCTGAAAAATACAAAGGGAAAATTCAGCTAACTGGCTTACCAGGCTTCAAAGAAAAAGCCATTGAAATCGCAGCGGAACGTGGTTTAGAAGTTGAGTTTCGACCTAAAAAATACCAAGACCGCTTTGAAGAACTTAAGAAACAGTTTGTTCAGGAAAGGGCAGAGCGGGGCGGTGTTAATCAGGAGCAGAGTCAGAAAGGCGACGAACGCAAACGCGAAGAACAGCCAGAGCTTACTATGACGGGCTTTAAGGCAAAAGATTTGCCATACAATGAACTCTCTCGTGATAGCGTTCGTGAAATGGCTAAAACCCTTTCTGAAAATCAAGTCTCATTCAGGGAGCTTGCGGAAACGGCAAAATCTTCTCCTGATAAGAGCGTTGGTGAACTCATCCAGGATATTGCTAATAAGCCTGCAAGTGTGCGTGCAGCTACTGGCCTTGAGCTGCATGTAACCACGCATTACGATCCTGAAAGCAACCGAACTAAAATCCTCGTTAATGATTTACCGATGGATATTTATGTTCAGACCGCTTCTGAAATAGCAAACACTGATCCTGATGTTATTCGTATGCCGCTGCTGGCAAGTGAAGAACTCAGCCAGTTAACACCGCAACAGATTGAACAAGGTTATGCAGAAGGTGAAGTAAGCATTCCTTCCGTTACCATCAATGAGAATGGACGCGCGATAAATAAAGATATTCGTGTCGAGTTTGAAGCGATGGAAAACGACTCTACAGCTTATCGCGTGATAGTGAATGGACAGCCGATGAAAGAAGTACACAAGCCGGAGCAGGGCGGTAACATGGAGCATTACGAAAAGGAAATGGCGATTATATCCAATATAAAAACCATTCTGGAGGAAAAAGGCATCTCTACAATGAGTTACTTTAGTGATGCACACAATTCACCTACTGCGCAGGTTGACAGGGATATCAAAAAGGCAGAAACCGAACTTGCCAAAGAAATGATCCGTAATGACCACTACGTTAAATCTGGCAATCTCGAAACGGCAAAAGAACACCAAAAAGAAGTCCTAGACTATCTTAAAGACAAAATAGCCACCGCCAAAGAAGCACGGGAAAACCTTCTTGAAACCAGCGCCAAGAACGGCAGCGCCAGTGAGCAGAAGCAGGATAAAGAGATGGTTATTGTTGCCGCTAAACCACCGAAAGATTTCCTTATGGGGGGCGACGGAAAAGCTTACACTGACTCTTTCGTTCCAAAAACTTTTCAGGCCGCCGCGCCAGCAAAAGAAAAAGAGAAAGAGAAGCCCGCACCAGAACCAACTCAGAAGCCAAAAATTTCCATCGAGCGCTAATAAAAAAACCCGCCTCTGGCGGGTTTTTTTATCTTCATTTGCACCTATCAGTGATCAATCAAATTTTTTGTATATTTCAAACATCAATCACATTTGATTAAGCTATTGATATTTATGTAATTGCATTAAACGCCAGCGAGCTGGCCAGCTGCGACCGGCGTTGCATTATCATCAGATGTTTTTCAGTATATTCGATGTTAGTTATCCGCTCCTCAGCCGCGCTGTTCGTTCCTCGCTTCACTGCGTTCGCTGCGGTACGCCTCAGCCCGTCTTGCGGTGCGGTTCGATTAAAGAGCTTAAAAAGGGCGCTAAGCGACCTGTACTGATCATGCAGAAAGAAAGGAAGGTAAATCTCTTTCCCCGTCTTTACGTATGAAAATACGTCCATCGAGGGGCGCACCATCAATAGAACGCCAGCCCCAAGCTGGATTAACAGCTTCACCTTTTGCTATACGGGTTAACCTGTCGATATTCTCCATCACAGCAGAAACCCGCGCTGGATCTCTTTCTGATTGAGTCTCAAAAGCGACTTTCAGACACTCCTGACAATCATTGATTAATGACATGATGATTGCCTGGTAAACATTAGGCTTTGCACTCCCGATTATTTCAGATTCAATTGAGTGCAACATGCCCCCGCAATATAAGTCCCAGTTTTCATATAAATCCAGTTCGGCAGAGTAGGGAGTTTCCTCAAAAATAGGCTCCATGCAGTATATCGCTGAAAGCAATGTACGACAGCTATCCTCGCCTATCGTATCTTCGGCTCCGTGCAGATAAGGAAGGTCATATCGCATTAATTGCAAGTAAGCACATACCAGATTTAACTGGTGTAAATTGAGGTCGGTTCTGACACCATAAAAACCGTGCAGACGTGAATAAAAATGGGTGAGTTTGTATGTATTCATTAGTAAGGCTCCTTGTTTTTCTTTATCACAATAAAACAAAAAGAGGCTTGTAACCAAGCCTCTTTTTGTTTTATTCCGTTTTCAATATTCAGAGAGCCAGCCCCCACGCTTATTTACGGTCTTTTGCATCCTCGTTTTTTTGACGAACTGGCGGCAGCGTTTTTTATCTTCTGACTTGATCGCTATTTTATCATTATCAAAAAATGATTTTGCTTTCATATTCACACCTTCTGATTAGGTTGTTGATTAACATTTTTCAAATCAATTCGCAGAGACGCAAGGTAAAAATTGTACGCAATATCACTTTTTACCCCCCATTGAACCAAAGATTTAAAGCGTTGGTTTGTTTCCTGGATAATTTCGCGTTGAGATTTAGCTTGCATGTAATCACCTGTAAAGTGCCATATGGAACTAATGTTTAGTATAGTGCCATATGGCACATTTGCAAGCCTTTTTTTGTTTGCAATGTGTTTTGAATGTGTTTTGAATCTGTTTTGAATCTGTTTTGAATGTGTTTTTCTAGGCGGGGCTGGATTCCAGCTTTGGGGGCGATTGGAAAAATTAATGAGGTTCTTACATACGATTTAAACTATCAATTGGATTGTTTTTGATAGGTGTAAGATAATTTCATTGTCGGAAACGGCAATCCCTTCCTTAATTTGAAAGGTCATTAAGATGATCATCGAACTTATCAAAACCCTACCTCAAATAATCCTCGCAATTGCCACTCTTATTACTGCAATAGCGCAGCTAGTGAAGGTGCTAAAAAGTAAAAAGAAGAAATAAAAAAATAGCCCCTTCGGGGGCTATTTTTATTTACGGCTTTTTTGCTGTTTATAGTTTGCCAAGTTTCCTATAAACTCAGAGCCGTAAAAAGTTGCAGTACATATAAAACATAAGCAGGATGTGACAAGTAAGTAATATCGCATACCTGGATAGCTTCCAGATGTTGAGACTAACGCCAGTGTGAAAAAAAACATCAATATGCTAAAAATGAATTTTGCGAATGACCATTTTAATTCGCGGCTTGTCACAAGCTCAGTCATGGTTGCTCTCTCCTTTATATTTTATATTTAGTATATTTTTAACTGGTCTATTGTCGTTATCAGACATTCCCCCCCTTATTTGACAAATTTCCAAGCTGATTTAGGAACTTTATCAAAGTTTTTTTTGCAAGCCAGCTCAGCGCGGCGGTGATCTGCGGCAGCAAGAAAGAAATCATAATCATCTTTGCTTACTTTCGGCTCCATATGTTCAATAACCTTTTCCAGCGTTTCCTCGTTACTTGACCGACGGAATTTAAGCAAGTAATCCAGCTTATTCATTTAAATACCTGTTTCGCCGTATGCGGCGTTATTTATTTCGCCAGTAAGTGACGCCATCATCACATTTATAGTTATCATCCTCAAAAACATCAAAAACCCCCATAACGGGATAAATTTCCTGCTTAACACGGCCTGTAAGCACCAGAAATTTTCGCCATATGCCATAAGGAATGGGTTTTTCACCGTTTCGATATTCCCTGATCCGGCGACTGGCACCATTAGAATGAATACCCAACAGGGCGGCGAGGGTTTTATCAACGCCATATTGCGGGAACGAGGCTTTAAACTGCTCGAACCAAGCATTAACCAGCTCGCAGGGGGGCGCAATCCAGCCCTGTTCGATAGTCATGAAGTAACGCGCATCAAGAGCGTTATAATTGACACTTGCCGATTTAGGGTAGGGCGGGGCACCTAAATTTTTTCTCAGTTCTTCAATTGACTCTTTAATACCATTTTCAAAAACCTCCATGCGCTGAATTTCAATGGGGGGGATTTTGATTTCAATTTCTTTGCTCATTCTGGCCTCTCAAAACACGCTTTGCAGGGAAGGGCGTTTATACTAAATATAACTACTTATAACTACTCAGAATAACAGTGTTTAATAAATAACTCTTGTTTGAGTTTTAACCCTAATAAAGAGGGGAGGTTTAACCTCCCCAACTTATTAACGGGGTTTCAGAGTTATATTGGCAACGTCTGAAACTCGGATGTTAACCAGGCTCAGCGATCCTGTTGCTACCGGTTCCCACACTTTGGATTGATGCAGGTGAAGGAAGCAGTAGTAAAGGTAACTGGATAAGACAACATCCGGCCTTGTTACCTTTATTCCTATACTTTCAGGGTTGAAAGTATAGGAAGGTTCGCCAACAGTTTTTAAAGAGCCTCGACGAACAATCCAGAAATCAGCATCAGAAAAGTTCGTCTTGATGGTTGCTACATCAGAAAGTTTCATTCGTATCCTCAGAGGGCTTAGCCTGCTCGGAACGAGTGGCTTTCTGTCGCCCCCGTAGATATATAATAGGCGTTTTGCGCCTAACTTGCAATATTAAAAGGTAATTTTCTGCTTTTTTCTTTCATATCGTATTTATATCTTTCAATCAGTTGAGCCAAGGCTGAATAGGTCAGGTCTTTTTTAGTTTCTTTCGCATAATTATTAACCATGATTTTAAATTCTGTATCGCATACAGACATTTTTTCAAAATCTTCATGCGACACAAAATCATTTACCCACTCGTTTAACCTGTTTTCATAAATAAATATATTTCCGCAAATAAGGCCATAAAGAAAAATAGCAAAAGTAATTACAAATATTCCAGTAGCGACCCCAGGAGCAAAAAATAAAAATCCAAATGCAAGTGCAATAAGCATAATCAGTACATAAATAAAAGCCATGTTAGTTTGTTTAAACTCGCCCGCCTTTATTAACGGAGGGTTATTATCACGATAGTTTTTGATCAGACTTTCAACCAGTTCAACATCTTTCAGATATGTTTCTTTATTTGCTGCTTCGGTCATAATTCCCCCCTCGCGTAGTGACACGGCTTATCTTTTAAAAATATTTATCCAATTAATGCATAGTAGGCGCTTTGCGCCTACTATGCAACCTTTTTTAAACGTTGAATTATGGGAAGAAAGGTTCTTTAAAAAAATCCGCGATGAGTAGCAAGCTTTCGCTGTCGAGCGCCTTAGCCGCATGTACGAAATCAAAAGAAGCGCCTATTATGTTGTAACTATATTCTTCTCTTTTACCTAACCATATCCGCGCGAAGAATACAGCCATAATATACTCGCCACTACTCAACACTCCCAGGGCTTCCCTGAACGCCTCTATCTTTAGCTCTTTACGCTCCCAATCCCATAGCGCATAAAGGGTAGGGTAGCGGCTTACAAGCTCTCTAAAGCGCTCCTGATTCGCCTGGATGTCAAAATTAAGCATTTGTTTATGGTTCATCCTTTGTGCTCCTGTCGCCATTTCCACGGCTCGACGGCCTGATCGTCATGCCACAGCCCAAGCCGGTTATTCCGCGCGGTTTTCTCCAGCTCCTGCATGTTCTGGTTGGTTGCTTTCCCTTTATAACGATAAGCCCAGGCCAGACCGCTTTTAACCATCTCCGCGCCAGCATCTTTAGTAACGCATCGATCGCTACAGACTTTGAGCCATAAGCGCCCTAAAACACGCCCATAGCGGTCTTTCCCTTTCTCCTGCACCATTACAGAATTAACCCCACTGACCAACTCTAAAAGGTGCTGCTTTGATTTCTGGCCGTAAGGCTGCGCTTTTTCAGGTGCATCGATATCAACCAGGCGAACACGGACGGTTTGACCACCCTCCGTTACTTCAACCGTATCGCCATCAAGAACGCGCGTAACACTTGCCGCAGAAGCCAGTGAAGAAAAGGCGAGCACCATGAACACGATAAACGCCGTTATCTTATTCATGGTTTTCATCCTTCCAGGAAGGGTGGCGTTTTTTCCAATATTGGGAACAAACAGACATGTTATAGCAAACGATTTTCATCATCAGCTTTACCGTTAAACCAAACATAAAGCTCGCAATTGCCGCACCAAAACCAAAAGTTAACCAGTCCCCATTAAAATCATGAAAGGAAAGCACTAATAGCATAAAAAGCGTGATACCAGAGTAAAGCGCAAATTTTCGCAATGCCTTGTAAGTCCATATATCAATTACCGTCCAATCTTCTTCCTTTATCATTTTATCGCCCCCCTAAATTTTTCATGAAATTAATAACTTCGTGGTAATGGAATTTGCGTTTTTTATTCCACCCTACAAAAACGGGTTTGGGTAACTCATACCCCTTAAATAAAATGCCATTGTTGATATGATAAGCTAATTCACCTTCACTCAGGCCAAGCATATCAGCAAAACTTTTAAATTCGATAGTGACCATAATTTAAATCAATCCTTCTTTGTACCAAGCTCCTTGTACATATGAGCAGCCACAATAACTATTGCAGCTACAGAAGCGAAGAATGGCGCAGCAGATAAAAGACCGTGAGCTATTTCTGCAATGGGCAATTGCAGCGCGATGTTACCTATATTTCCAGCATCCACGTTTTGCGATTGTTCACCAATAGGATCTGACATTGTTTTAGAAAAACCTTGCGCAAGAGGAATCAAAACAAGCGTAACTAAAAAAAGACCGAACGGATATTTAAGAAACGCCGTAGGTTTCTTTTTTGCTTTTAAATAAGCGTAGCAGGTTACGCTTATTGATAATGCTGAAAGGGCAAAAAGCACAATCAACGGTTGGATTTCTGAAAAACCAAGCTGAAAAGCAGAAAAAGTTAAGCCCAAAGCAACACCAATAGCAGGCAGCCATAACAGAGCAAAGATTATGAGAATAATGCTCATTAGAACATCACCCAGACCTGAACCTTCATATTTAGCATTTTTCATTTACACCCCCCCCATTATCATGATGATTATTTTCTAGTGTTATTACAAACTAATAGTAGGCGCTTTGTGCCTATTATGCAATAGCAACGATAAAAAAGTGCCGAAAGGCACTCTTTTTGCTTGTTGGCTTTATCCTTCATCAGTACCCGTAATGCTTGAAGCGACCCGTTACCACATACCAGAGAGCAAAAGCGATATATATAACAACGGGAACGAGCATTGAAAGGTTAAATATGAGCCTTGCACTTATCCCGCATATCTGCGCGGCAGCGGGGATTGACTCAGTAAACCTTGACATCAATAGAGACATTAAGAACAGCGCAATACCTGTAGCATAGACTTTTCCTGTTGGTGAGGAAGCAAACCAAGCGCCAGTAGCCACGATAATAGTAAAAAAGATTGCCAGCGCCTCAAAAATAAAGAAACTAAATCCGGTAAAAATAATTGACGCTTTCATAGCTTCTCTGAAAGAGAATATATCAAACACCCACAGACCAACCGCACTAAAAAAGATTAGTGCCGCAACTCCCAGTATCGCCAGTAATATTTTCATTATCCGTTACCCCCGTTCTAATTGTTACCTGGCATGGATAGGGGAGAACCTTTCAGCAGAAAAAAAAGCCCAAACCCACCATATTTAACATAAGATAGATTATACGCACTAAGTTATTGATTTATAGGTTTTTTTTTGCTTTCGGGTTTCGTCTTTTATGCGCAGCACATCGGCCTTTAATTCGCCCCTCGCCATCATAATCAAGGATGTAAAACGGGCTTTCTCCGAACGTAACTATCGCCAGTATCGGGCGCGCAGCTCGGTAAGGTACGGCTGTCTGGTGCAGACTAACCACGGCGTGATCTAACCTATAGTTGCCGCAAAAGAACCCGTTTAGATTTTCATAATCCAGCGCAACATTTAGATATTTTTCAAACAGAAAATCATCAAGATTCATGTCTAGTATTTCTAGCATTTTTAAGGCGTGTTTATAATCCGCTGAACTAATCATTTTACATATCCCCTCATTGATCTCTGATTTATATCAGATATAAATCCACGTCTGTTGACCTGTCAACAACCCTTAAGCCCTTATCATGTGATATGTAGCAATACAAAGCATTACTAACATTTCTAGATTCAACCTCCCTTACAAAATTTACCAGTGTGAAAAAATATTCAACAGCGTTTTCGGCAGTAAACGGACAGTTGTTTTTTTGTAGTTCCAGGCTACACCAGTGATCTATATACGGCATCCCTAGCTCCGCATATCTGTATGGGTGAGCGTCGGGATTGATGTATTCAATCCCCTTTGCTTGCAGGCTTTTTAAAGCCTCGATTGTCACATCCCCCCATCCATAATGTTCATATTCAACTTCCAGCCATTCAATGAGACTTGATATTGAACATATCGCAAAAAGTTTTTTATCAATTGCATCAAAAACTGAAAGTACATTTTTCTTGTATGTCGTATACCATGAGTCGGTGTAATACCAGACACTATTTTCGTGAGCCTTACAAAGCGATCTTATCTTTCTAACATCATCTTTAATGATTGAATCAGATAACTCGTCGATAAAGCTTTTCCCGATAAACCATTTATTACTTACCGATAAACGCATAAGACAGGCTAACTCTTTAGTTAGGTCAATTTCCATTTCTGACAGAGAATTTCTAGCCATACATCCCCCTTTGTATTAATTATCAGAACCACCGCTCATATTCCGATCTAACAATAGCATAGCCATACTTAAAGACATGAATAACGAAGTCCACCAAAGCCCAGGTTGATTAAGATACCTTTTCATTGCATTTAGCATTTTATTTCCCCTTAACCTGCATTTCTGCATTGAGTATTTTTTGTTTCCACTCGCTAAAGGTAAGTGAACTTTTATGATATTTCTTCCATTCTTCGAAATGCTCCAGCTCTGCCTTTTTAAGAGGTTCCAACTCCTTTTCTTTTTCAGTCTTTTCATTTTGATAATGTTCAAACCATTTCCTTCTTTGGGTGAACATCCAGACTGAATAATACTCTGAACCAAAGCGGAGTTTAACATAAGACTTTAGCATAAATTGTTGCATTTTATTTGATATATCAAAGCAAGTGAGTAGCGTTGCACCACCTAAAACAAGCATTAACATACCTATAAAAAAAGTTTGCATTGGCATTATTGAATCCTGCAAAGGCTGATCCCACATTGCTTGCAACCCCTGTATATCCTTTGGAAAAAAACCAGGCTTATTCAAAACGCCATCAAAGGTAATTGCCGTAAAATAAAAATATGGATTAAACAACCCATAAAATGATTTATATGTATACCAAAAACTAGTCACTAACCCTGACAGTGCCAAAACGAAATGTAAGCAGAATATTTCAGTAGATTTTTTATCTATTTTATCCCACATACTATGTCTTTTTGCTTTTTCATTATCGCTCATTTTCAAACCTTATATTTAAACGTCAAACATATTATTCAGATACGAGTGCGATATTACAATCACCACACATCAGGTTAGCGCTAGGCTTCGCCCAGGCTTTAAGGCCGCAATCAGGACAACAAAACGCAGCTCGACCTGTAGCACCTTTTACTGGCGGTTTAATCATGATCGAGGCATTTTCACCATCATCATTATCGATAAGCGTCGATTTGCCCTTGCTGACCGTCTCAGTCAGCTTGCTTATTAACTCAACGTTATCTTTATCAGTAACCTTGAGCCAGTCATCAAGAATATCCAAGTTAGCTTTTGAAGGGATTACCGCGCCGTCAGACCATTTATCATACCAGGAGATCGAGAAGCCATTTTTCAGCAGGTCAAAAACGGCTGTCTGAAAACGCCCCCCCCTGATTATGTAGTGTGTCATTTGCTGGCCTGTTTTCTTGCCACCTGGCAGACCGGTATTAGACGGCATCAAACCAATTTCTTCCATCTTCTGACCCCACACGCGATCATGATAACCGCCCCTGCATTTTTTTACGCCTGGCGTGTAATGCTGCCACACATGCACCATTTCATGTACTAGCGTTGACAACGTATCAGCCAGGCTACGCCCACCAAAATAATCAGGATTCATCGCCAGCTCCGATACGCTGGATTCACCTGTAAAACGCTCTGGCGCAAAATAGCCGAACGTATTACGCCCCCGCTGGAACGTCAGCAGCATATCAGGCAAATCTCCATTAAAGAGAACGGAGTTAAAAAAGTCGTATGCCTGTTGCAACTCACTGTAAGCCTTGATTGCTGGTTTCATTTTCCAATCTCATTTTGTATTGTACAATACAATTATAAGTGCCATATGGCACAAAATCAAGCGGCGATTTAAAACAGATTTATTGAATAAATCACAGGCAAAAAGTCGCGCCGGTCGCTGCTGGCCAGCTCGCTGGCATTTTGATAGTTTTTATTAAAAACAGTTACTTATAAGAAACTTCATATCGTAAAAGAGTATCAATATTTTTGAACATAAAAAAAGCCAGGATTAACCTGGCTTTAATTTTCGCTCTGTTTTTCTTCAAACTTCCCGCAGCTTGCCAACCACAACAGCGCCGCGCGTAAGGCTGTAACCCACATCACCCACGTAATTTTCATTGGACTGGAAGCACTGATCGCTACTTCCAATCGCCACAGGCACAATATTAACTACATCGTAGCCAGCCTGGTCCAGCTCGTTGTAGCAGTTAGTTAACTGTTCTGCATATTGCCTGATATCAGGGATATTTCTGTCATAAACAACTTTTACTTTTGGATCAACTAACCCGATGGCGGTTAACAGTCCAGCTCTCTCCAGCTCTTTTCTTGACGCACAAGGCACATAAAAATATTGGCTGGTAAATTTGGGTTTATCCTGGCTCATCATACCCCCTTTATTATTTGGCATCAGTGATCAAGAAATCTTCCAGGCTCTTACCTTCCGCCAGTGCCGTCTCAATAGGTTTCGGTTTGCGGCCTCGCCCCGTCCAGTAATGTGTTTTGCCGTCAACGTCATACTGATACTTAGCCGGAACCTGCTGAACAACGCGCTTTTTACGCCCCGTTTCTGTCACGACACCGCCACTCGTCAGTTCTTCGACAGAGAACCCTTCACTGGTGATTAAAGCAAGCAGTTCGCGCTTACGCGCTTCCCGCTGCTCACGTTCAGCCTTTTCACGTTCTGCGTCGTCTCGACGTTCTTCAACAACAGCATTCAGCTTTTCAGCCATATCAGAAAGAAGTTCAAACGGAACCTCACGCGCAAAAGCTCTTAAAGAACGGATGTTAGATAAAACCTTACGTACATTCTCAAGCTCACTCATGTTTCATATCCTTTTTGCAGGTCAATTTATTAGATACCTATAAATTATATTTACTATAAATACAAGGCATTAGTTCTAAAAACCATACCTCTTTAGCATTTATCAGGACGGTGTTACCCGCCCTGATATCATCATTTATTTACGCGGAGGAAATTCGAATGTAACCCGTTTACTTTCTTTATCGATTACAAGCATTGCATCAAAACTGTTCCCTTTTGACGATTTAAAGCCCTTAATGAGTTTGGTACGCCCCGCATTCATTAATAACTGCATTTGATTATCAGAAAGCTCCTTCTCTGATATTTTGCGCCAGATTTTAAAACCACAATCCGCGTTCTGACACACATAAACTTTAGGCGTTAACTTCATTTCAGAGGAACAGCAAAAACATTTACCGACAGGCTTATTATCCGCTTCTGTTTTGGCAGAAGCGATAATTCCTTTTGATAATTCGGGATTCATTAATTCTTTAACCGTTGAATTAATGTTAAGGATGAAATCACTTAATTCTAAATCACCCTCCATAATCATCATTTGCTGCTCATGCCATAAAGCTGTCATATCAGGCGCTGTAACAACAGCAGGCAGGTTTTTAATAAACTCAATGCCTTTTTGAGTTGGTATCAATTTACCTTTCTCAGTAACAACATATCCCGTAGTTTCAAGATTTGCGATAATTGTTGAGCGCGTAGCTGGCGTACCAATGCCGCCACGTTCGCCTTTTTTGCCCTTATCTTTATTTAACAGCAGCTCTTTGATACGAGGATCGGTAACGTACCGACTGACACGCTTCAAATCTTCCAGGAAAGTTTTCATTGTGTAAAGCGGTGCGGGTTTCGTCTCTTTCTTTTCGATACGAACATCTTCACAAACCGACGAATCACCTTCTTTCAGGGATGAAATAGCATCAAAAGCGGTTTCGGTGGCTGATTCATCACCTTCACCTTCTTTATCCTCAGATTCGAGTGCTGTCCAGCCAGGGCTGACAAGTTTAGTTGCAGATGCACCAAAACGGAAACCTTCGCATTCAAACACCGTTTTTGCAGACTGATATTTTTTATTATCCATAAACTGCAAGAGGTATCGTAAAACAATAGCCTCATAAACCTTTCTTTCTTTATCTGTCAGTCTGTCAAGATTTTGCGGCTCTGCACTAGGGATAATACCTGTATGCGCCGTAATGTTGGCATCATTAAACGCTATACCTTTGCGGGTTATATCAAACCCTTTATTACTGATAACAGAAGCGAGCACACCACCATTAATATATTTCTTTAACGCTTCCAGAGTGGCGGGCGCTTCATCAAACTGATCGCTTGTAAGGTACTGGCAATCAGAGCGGTTATATGAAATCGCGCTATGCTCTAGAGAGCGTAATTTTTGAGTAATATCCATCGTCTCTTGCGGTTGAATATTGTCTTTAAGCATGTAGGCTTGCAGACCTAACAAATCAAAAGGAAGCGGCGGCGGTGTTTCCTTATCTTCAACTTTAGCTACCGCAACAACTGACGGCTTAGACATGCAGGTATTTTTGATGTTTTCCGCAACATCAAAGGAAATAATTTTCCCCTCTGGCGCTACCTGATCGTCAAGGATCAGTTTCAGTTCAATCGCATTCAGGAGGCTATGAGAAGAATAAATATCATAATAATGTGACTTGACGTGATTTTTAAAATCTTCATAGCGCTTAACGATAAGACCGAGCATCGGTGTTTGAACACGCCCACACGTTAATTTCCCGTTTCCTCCGTGCTGACGATTCAGCAGCGTATAATAACGAGTCATATTAAGGCCGAAAATCTGATCGCCTTTTGCTCTTGCCAGTGCTTTGAGCGCAAGGCGCGTGAATTTCTCTGAATTTCCGTCCTGCAATTTTTCCAGCGCTTTTTTAGCAGCGTTGACGTTCAGGTCATTCAACAAAAGTCGCTTAACAGGTTTTTTATAATTCTCTTTCCAGAGAATTTCACGAACCAGAAGTTCGCCTTCATCGTCTGGATCGCCAGCATGAATAACCGCATCAGATTTTTTTAAAAGATTAGCGATGATGTTATATTGCCGCTCAACAAAACCGCCATCAGAAGGTTTAACTTCGTGGGATACTTCTGTTAAGTCCATCGGTAGATCTGACATAACCCATGTTTTGTAAGAAGGGTTAACTTTGTCAGGCGGTGTAAGTACCAGCATGTGACCAAAACACCAGGTAACAATATTATTGTTTGCACACTCCCAATAACCAGACTTCTTGACTTCGCCACCAAAGGCTTTAGCAATAATTCCTGCAAGCTCCGGCTTCTCTGCAATAGTTAAAATCATACAACCCCCTTCTCATTTTATATCGAATATAAAAATGCTTATTATTTCAGCTCAAAAACATGTACCGCCTCATTTTCTATAAAGGCAGTGCCAATATATAAATGATTTTCCGGCACTTGTTCCCCTGTTGAAACAGCAATGAAAATCCTTCTTACTGGCTCCATTATTTCAGGAACAACAGCCCACATATGGATGATATTACCATCACCTTTTACAGATAGAATTTCTGATTCACCAGGGAAATAAATTTTGTTTTCTTTATTGGGTATAATCGGGAAAAACTCTACTGAACCAGCCACATTCAAATCACTGGTACTGGTTGATCGCGGTTGAGTCTCCTTTTTAATTTTTGATTTCTTGCTTTTTGCTGAATTTCGCACCAATAAAGCAAAGCAAGCCAGTACAAAGAGGCCGAAGAACCACGGAAAAGCAGGTGCAATATTATGCATAGAATCCTCCATTTAATGAGGCTTTAATTTTAGTGCCAAACGGCACATTATGCAATAAAAAAAAGCCCCGAAGGGCTTTTTATATTAGAAACTTTTTAGCCTACCAAACTTCTTAAGAAGTTTCTTAACAATGTCAGGATCGGCAGTCGGGCAGCTATTGAGAAATAGCGTGCGCTTTCTTAGCGTCTTAGTCGGATCAAAGATGCCGTGCTTTTTAGTGCCTTTAATCGCCTTAAAAGCCTTTACAGCAGGATTGCATTCGCTTTGCGAATTACCTGTAAGCTGACCATATAGGCAGGTGACAGCAACGCACGGATCGCCAGCGTCGGGCTTATCTTCACTCTGATCAGTAGACACCCCTTCAAAGGCGTTCAGCTCGACAGCAGAAGCGCCAGCAGAGGAAAGTAATGCACCTGTAAGCATTAAGCTGGTCAGTATTCTTTTCATAATCCCCCCTTATCAAGATTTTGCAACATTTGGTATATCACGGCGTTTCTCGCGCGGCAGCTCGTAAACCTCAAACTCGCCAAGAATCGGCACTTCTGGAATATTGTCGGTTGCTACTTTACGCCTTTGCATAAAAACAGGCTCGTCAAAGTAAACAATCTTGTGAGCAACAAACGGTTTAACCTGCTCCATAATGATAACTTCATTAATTGCCACTTTCGTTTTCTTGCCCTTGTTGATTTTTTGCATTACATGTTTTTTAGCGCCCAAGTTCACAATTTCTTGTGGCATATATAGATCACGACCAATGTATTGCTCGTTGGTGCTGTTACTAATTTTACCTCCGTTATTAGATCGTGAGCTAGTTTTAACTTTCACAGTTTTCTTACCAAAAGTCTTACTAACACGCTCAGCCGTGGTATCAACGGTTTTAGGTGGATAGACAATTTCCACAGCAAGGTTTTTCTTAAGCGTAAATGCTCCCGCTTTGCCATATGCACTATCTGATTCTAACTGCTCGTCATTCTGATAAATAAGCATATAGCGAATATTATAACCCGCTGTAAAGGCAATTGAGTTTTCGATAATACCTACACGCCCCATAGCCGGAAATTCATCAAGTATCAATAGGCATTGATACTTAAGCGAACTATCATGCTCAGGAAGTGTTTTAGTATTAACGCTGACCAACTGGCTAAAGAAAAGGTTGATCAGAGTTTTGTACTTATCCATGCCTGTAGCAGAAAGCACCAGATATACAGACATTCTTTTTCGCCTTAAATCCTCAAAACGAAAATCAGAGGCTGCCGTTGCAAGTCGGCAAGACTCAGCCTCAAATATATTGAGAGGCTTTTGGAAGTTCTGCATCATGTTACCGCGCGTTTTCGGATCAACGGAAATAAACTTGTTGAAACCTTCCTCACATTCCCTGCTAAGTGGATATCCTTTATCTTTCCAGTAAAGAAGTTCGTCATTCATCCATTCTGCAATGTCAGGAACGCCAGTAAGAGCCATCATTTGGGCAATGGAAACCGGATAAGGCTTCATTAACTCCCTGTCATCATCAACGCCATTCTTGCGATTTTCTTCAATTTCGGCATTTATCTTTTTGATATTATCTTCCATGTCCAGCATATAGATGATATATGACTGAAAAATACCTTCTGCCATTGAGTTCCAGATCGCATTGTCGCCGCCCTCATCGGGAAAAAGAATCTTTGATAAATCCTTAATTTCACCGATACGCTTTGCTTTAGAACGGCTTATATAATCCAGCGGGTTCCAGCGATGAGTTAAGACGTGCTCAGTATTTAAAAACTTCTCATTGAACGCTTTTTGTTCATCAGCGCTAAGACCGATGTAATAATCACTAAGTTTGAACTGCTCAAATTCTTCTTTAGAAAAGCGATACCCATCAGGAGCAAATACATAAACCTCCTGCCCCATTTCTTTACGATAGCCAGCAGTAAAAATATAGTTTTCGGCTTTGATATCCAGAACACAAACCGAATCCCTGTAGTTCAGCAAGTTCGGAATTACAAAGCCCACACCTTTACCACTTCGCGTCGGCGCACCTAAACCTAAAAATTGCTGCCCTGCAAATTTCAGATATTGACCTTTATAACGCCCCTTAGCAACCTTACCAATGAGAATATCTGGATATTCATCATCAACATCAAGCAGACCACTTTCTTTAATTTCTTCATCAGTGATTAGTTTTGCATTACCATGATAATCCGGCTCAGGAAATTCAAAGAATGCACTTATAATCACCGCCGCGAAAGGAACCAGTAACGCAACAGCAAAAACAATAGTACCTAAAGAAATAGCAGCATGGAGTTTTTTGTATTCCCACAAAGGCCAGGCGTTAATCAGTGTGTCATACGACAAGAGATTAACATCAACTTTAGAAATCAGCAGAAATACATATCCACCACCATAGAGGCCAATAGCACAGCCTATAGCCAGCATTAAAATAGAAAATATTATAGTAGATATAATATCTGATTTTGATAAATTCTCTCTTAATTGCATACCCCCCCCTTTGTATTTTTAAGCGGCTATACCCATGCCTAACATGCGCATTACAGCCTCGTTTTTTTCTTCTGGATTGTAGTAAATCTTAGTCATATAAGACCCCTTCCAGAAAGAGATAATATCGATTGTACTTGCTACAGTATTAGTAATTAGGCTGTAATCCAGCGTGGAACCAACCCTTGATTCTTTAATCAAAGATGATAAACGAGCATTAACGGCAGCGGGATTATCATCGGCATGTGTCGAAGTTAACGAGCCATTATGACCAGTATTCAGCATACCGAGATAGTTCCATGCCTCATCCCCACGAAGCTCTGTCAGGAAGATATGATCAGGCTTCATACGCATACCCGCTTCAATCAAATCCTTTGCAGTCGCTCCAATTCCTTCCCTTTTGAAAAACAAATGAACATGATTAGGATGATTGGGTAAATCTAATTCATGTGTATCTTCAATAGTTATATAACGTCTGGATGCCGGAAAGAGATCAGCAATTGCTTTCATGAAGGTAGTTTTACCGCTACCAGTAGCACCCACCATGATATGATTAAGCTTCATTTCAACACTTTTCTTAAAAAAGCGATCCATATCGCGCTGTTTAAGATACGCAAGCATTTGATACTGGTCACTGGTAAGTTCTTTTGCCTGCTCATGTATGCGACCACAAACCTGAAAATCTGAGAGTCTGCCGCTGTTTATGTAGCTCCCCAAATCAAAACGGCTTTTAGATGGTTTACGTATTGTAAAAGAAATCGTTCCTTCTTCTGCCGCAGGAGGCAAAATTATTTGTCCCCTTTCGCCATCAGGTAGCGTAACAGAATGAATAGGCTTCGCCGCTGCATAGTCCTGATCAATGCCGCCTGTATTACTTTTTACAGATAATGATTGTGCAAGCATTTCAAGATTGGAATAATTACAAACATCACTGGCAATATTTTCCCACCCACGCCCCCTTTCAAACCAGATTCTTCCTGGCTGATTTACTGCAACCTCGGTTAAGCCATCAAAACGCAGCACCTCAGCAATGCCAGTTTTCTCTAACTGGTTACGAGCGATACCGAAACTATAATAATTGTCTGTCATACCCCCCCCTTTTACACCATTATATTAAATATAAGTGAAGGGTTCCCCCTCCACTTATTAATTATAAATTAATGAACATCATAAACATTATCAAAATAGGTATCGCGAGGAACAATGATTGAAATCAACTCACCCTGATTAATATATCCGGTTGGGGGAATATTAATCGAGTTTTCAAGAGCTATACTTGCCATATTTCCGGCGGCATCTTCTGTATTATCGACTTTAATACTGTTGTCATTATTATTTCCGCTTGCTTTATTGGCGGCGGTTGCCAGCGCATCATCAATAAAACTCAGCATAATGGCATTACCAAAACGTTGCCAGAAGTGCAGATCAACCCATGCCGGAATACCCGCAGCACCCAAACCATCAACACCGAGCGCATCGATACGAACATTGATCCCCTTCGGCGTTCTGGCTGTCGTCCAGTTAACAAACGTTCTGGCCTGCCCTTGAAGAAGCGCTTTTTGTTGCTCTCCGTAAAACATGGTTCCCGCTTCCAGTAACAGCGTCGTATTATCGTCAGACCAGATATCTTTGGTTAGCTGACAGATCGGCAGCCCCTGGAATGTGGTAACAATTTTTGTTTTAAGCACACATGGCAGCACCTTACCCATTCCAAGCAGGTAATGGCGGTTCTTAAGTACCGATGCCTGACCGTTAGCATAAGTACCACCTGCCAACGCCTCATTTAAGCCGCCCCCTGGCTCTTGTGAGGCCGTTTTTCCGTTCTGACCGCCTTTGCTATCACTTCCCGCAAAGACCAGCCCCTTACCCTGTAATTTGCGCTGCTGCGGCGACATGGGAACATCTTTATCATTTCCGCTTCCACCGCCCCGTTGTGCAGCGTTCGCGTTATTTCCGTTTCCTAACTTGCCCTGCTGTTCGAGCTGCGCCATAAGCGCCGCCTGTTTATCCTGTTCTTCCTTAATGCGTCTCGCTTCCTCAGCTTTGCGTTTTTCCTCAGCGGCTTTTTCCTCAGCGGCCTTACGTTGAGCAATCGTATTCATCAGCTTATCAACGCCGCGATTGCCCTCATCGCTGCCAACCGTTTTTTCAAGCGTAGGATCAACCGGCTTTGCTGCTTCTTCGGTATCTGTCTTGTGAAAGGCTCGCCAGAGGAATGTACCCGCAACAGCCAGAATAATCACAATTGCACCGCCGAACATCAGAATATCTTTTAGATACCCCTTTGAAGCAAGTTTACCACGCTCACCACTCAGATCAACATTAGCGCGTTCGTCGTCAATTGAAGGAATCGCTCCAATATCTTCTTTTTCTTTATCACTCATCAGTTTTAATCTCCCGAATCATGCCGTTGCTAGTACCTGAACGGGTGGATGGTTTCGCTTTGATAGAATCAGTTCGTACAGCAACCACTTTTTTACCAAGACGAATACGGAACTCAGGGTTAGTTTCCTGGACAACAATAATATTGTTGTTATCTGGATCGGCGTTTCCGTTAACCAACATTTCTTCACCATCAGCAGCCACACGATAAATCATTGGCAAATCGCTTGAAGGATTAAATTTAAAGCAAGTAAAACGCCCATCATCCCAAACTTCAAACGGTGCAAAAGATTCATTTCCCTGTAACTGATAATTCCAGTTTGCATTGAAAGCGCCGCTTGATTGACAAGGCGGTTTTTTGAAAACTGTAGCACTTGAAGGATTGTATTTTTTAGGATACTTGAAGCGTACCATCCATGAAGGATTACCCTTCACCGATTGAAGAAAGAAAATATAGGTACGCTTATTTGATACCAGAGTTACGTTAGTATCAGGTTGCTCAGCAATCGGTCTGATAAAAATATTATTGCCGCGCACTGAAACATCCCAAGCATCAGGATCACCAAAACCCATCCCTGCTTGATCTTCCGTAATAAACTCTCCTTCCTGTAACTGAATTAATGTTGATGTACCCGCTTTGACTTTAACTAAAACGGCATCATCAGGGTTATATGTTGCCTCCTGAATACGGGCATCATACATTGTTGGTTGCGGAACATTAAGCGCATTGGCAACGCCTGGTAGCAATGCCGCTATATATCCTGCTAAAAGAATCTTTTTCATTAACCCCCCTCGCCTTTCTTTATTTTAATGATTCTTGATCTACACGATAACTTGTGACATTGAAGCCAAGCGGATTATTAATATAATCATCATCGCTTTTTAGCTTATGGTCATAGTCAAATGTAATAGTGGCTTGCCAGTAGGTAACAGGATAACCATCAAGCGGCTTGCCCGTTCCATCAGTAACGGCTTTATAAAAACGAACCGTACCGACACCTTTATTGCTGTCTACTATTGGCCTGGAGGTGATACCCACCTTCATGATTTTATCTTTTGCCAGCAGTTGAAGCGGTGAGTTAGGGCTATCTACAATAAAACGCCGCATTGCTTCATAAACAGAAGGTGTAGAGCGAAGTTTTACCTGGTCGAGATTATTTTGAATGGAGTTCCAATCGTAAGATTCACGCTCCACAACAAAATTAGCGAGGTTTGATCCATCAATCAGATTCTGATAGCTCAACTTGATTTTATCGTCGCCCACTGCTGAAACAATCGATACCTGACCAGTGACTTCATCAATATGAGATATATATGGTTTAACCTCTTTCAGAGGCGCAAGCGCCGCCAGCGCAACAGCCATAGCACCCGCAGCAATAACACCCACACCACCGAACCCAAAACCAACCCACATCAGGCGGCGCTGATCTGCAACTTTATCACGCTGAAAGGCTGCAATGGCGTTCTTACGAACATTGTTCTCAGTTTCGAGTTTTTTCCTTTCTTCTGCACTCATTTCTGAAATCTTAATATTTTCGCTGTAGATCTCAGCACGTTCACTTTCACCAAGTTTTGGAGAACGTTTTTTGAAAATATTCTTCATCAGTTACCCCCTTGAGCAGCTTTTGCTGCTTTTAATTTTTGTAACTGCGCTTGCGCAGCGGGAACATGCGTATTCATTTGCACCCATTTCCCTTTAGGTAAAGTTGGTTGAGGCGGGTTAGTAGAACAAGCAGACAATGCCAGCACACACAAAATAACAGCCGTAATTTTAAGAACCATAATACCCCCTTTATAACAAGCCCCTTTTGGGGCTTATTATACTTACTATAATTATTTATCCACACTAAACTGTTCTTTAAATTCGGCGCGGCGTGACGCTTGAGCGACTTTAAAGTTCGCATCAAAGTTTGCTTTAGCCAAATCAAGTTTAGTTTTTTCATTAATCAGATTGTTATTTTCTGTATTGATAGCATTCTGATAATCAGCTTTTTCCTGCGGCGTTGTCGCATTCTCAAGCTGTTGTGAAAGCTTAGTGATTCTGTCACTTCTTTTTACAGCGGTATTATATGCCGTCTGCATATTACTAAGTTCCGTCAGCATACCATCGTATGCTTTTTGAACTGTTGAATCGTTAGAAGTAAGTTTATATTTTTCTCTCAATGCCCCAATATCACCTGCTGTTTCCATCAGGGAATCAGCAGTGCGCTTGTTAGGTAAATAACTGCTTAACGTAGGATCATCAAGCAAGTCGTTTACATTAAAATTAGTTACACCTTCATAAAGCCGTTTGCCTTCGGCAATAGTCTGGTCATGCAAGCTTTTAGCCTGCTTATATTCAGCTACAAGCTGATCGTACTGTTGTTTTGCCGCCTGTAGCTGTTGAAGCATGTTTGTTGCACTTGCAGCATCGAAAACAGGAATCCCCGTTGCCGTCACTGATGGTACAAACAACACAGAATTAACAGCTAAAGCACCTAACAGCATAAAGGATTTTTTATTCAGCATCCTCATACTCTGCTTCTTCATCTTCATCATGCTCAACCTCACGTAATTTATGATTACGGGCGTTTTCTTTAATAAAAATTGGAATCCAGTCATTCGGATTACTGGAACCAATTCGCTTAATGATTTCTTCCGCAGCCTGAACGCCGTACTTATCGCCAGATAACACAGGTAAAAATTCATCAAACCCGTGCAAATCCATACAACCAAAAACGCTGGTATTAGATTTTTTTATCAGGAATGTACGGCTGGTTTTCGCAAGAGCTTTTAACTTTATAAACTCTTTGCGAGTCAGGTTGATTTTTTCGTAATGTTCCCATTTGGCAGCAGGGTTTGGTAACAGGATACGAATCGTTACCTGTTCATTAATTTCATGGAATATAGCGCAATTGATCGCATCGACAGGTTGTTGTGAAATTAACCACAACATTTCATAATCCATACGACCGGATTTAAGCGATGTTTTCAATTGCTCTTGCGTCAGCGGGAAGTTTGCAGGCATCCAAAATTCTTCACAGCTAAATATTGTCCAGCGCCCTTTCTTACGAGGATTTAATTTCATTAAATCTTTGTAAAAGAACAATACCGCCAGAAGAATCTCAGCCGCCGGATGAGGCTTACCATTGGGCTGTTTTTTCAGAATGACTGTACTGTCAAACGCGACTTTATCCATCGAGAGCGGATCAAATACGTTTTCAGGACTATCAACCGCCCAAGCATAACGCCCCTTTCTGCCGCCGTTGGAATGGGCGGAGAACTCCATTAAGCGGTTGCGTAACGGTGAAGTAGCAATCGATTCAAGAACATTACTAAAGCGCCGTCTCTCGCGCTGTAATTCCATAACAGCATCAACTGCCCTGACGATTTTGGCGCTGTCGCCATCGTCAAGATTCCCCTCCGCATTAGCGCCAATACGTTCTACCCAGGAATAACAGAACTGGCGAATGCGCTCTCTGATTGACGAGGCCAGCGCATGATCAACAACGCCGTTATCGTCTGTCGCCATTTTTATTTCGTCGAGCTGGAATGGGTTAATACCCGTAAACTCCCCTTCTTTCAGAACGAAATATTCAGCGCCCAGCATCATCATCGGGAGCCGCATCGACTGCTTAAAATCGATGCCGAATAGCATTGGGTTAAAACGCTCTACAAACGAATTTAGCGTTGCCTGTAATGTTGTTTTACCCGTCCCCGTCTGCCCCAGGATAAGCGCGTGTCCGGCTTCTGGTTCACCTGTAACATCTTTTGCGGGATCACTGTCTGTTGTAGACAGATAATGAATGCCACCCTGTTGAGTTTCGACGGGCATCATTGCCGTACCGTCACCCATCGGATTACCCGTTCGCTTACCTACCGAGAAATTGTGAAGTGAAAACTGGTCTGCAAGAGTTGAGGTTGAGCGTACAGAATTAAGCGGTCTTTTTTTGGCGTCAGCATCCGGCAATGTACTTAGGAAAACCGTTTCCTGTTCATCCGTTGCCCTCAAAAGAACATAACCCGCCGCACTGAATGCCGATTCAACACTAATCGCATTATCATAGGCTTCTTTCGCTGATTTGCCGTAAACAGCAATGACACCATGATAATCGCCCAGGAAGATCTCACCGTTCTGAACGAGGTTTTTTACTGCATTCAATGCCGTAAATTCCTCATCAATTGCGGTGTTAGTTGAGCTAATTTTGTTAGCCTGACCATCAATAATAGCCATTGAAGTTAGCTGGCGCGTATAAATGTACGATTGCGTCAATGTTAGCTCACAGGGAATTGTGAGGATAAAATCAAGCGCACCAGGCTTAATTTTTGCGGGAAATGATCTAATTGTATATGAAACACAATATTTATCTTGTGATTCATTAGTGTTGCGGATAAGGCTTATATCATAGCCAAAAATGCGATGGCTATTACCTACAACCTTATAAATAGGATCTTCAACCAGTGGGATTTTAAAATCCTGATGGTTGATAAGCCACGAAACAAAGTTTGCCGACTCGTTAATATAGCTGTCAGTTTTTAAAACCGACAAGCCAAACGGGGCGCACATTTTTTCTGACATTTGCAAAATGGAGTTTAGTTTTTTAATACCCTCATCAATAGATGTTTGCGAGTAGTTAAAAACAAGCGCTATATAATATGAAGCCTCATAATAACGCCCTCCAGTTTTGAAACGCTCCATGTATTTATCAGTGAATCTTTGGACAAAAACATTATCTGATTTGTATACATCATTAACATGGATTTCACGCTTATCAATGTAAGTCCATAAACCAATCTGACCTGCTAAATCTTTACCAATGCTCACCAAGTAGTTACGGAAAAGATTATATTTATTATAAAGATCAGAATCATCAGCCAGTTCGTAAGGATAACCAGCGATTTTTACCACCGCCATGAGTTTGTTATCCCCGACCATATTGATAGAGTCTGTTACGGGATAACTATAGCGGGGAATTTTTTCTTCCAAGCTTTTCTTGCTAATGCTTTGCGCGTTTGATTTGTTCGTAGACATCATCCCCCCTCATATCTTGATTTAATGATGGAGACAACTGGTAAAGCCCTCCACCATTTTTAAACTTCCGCCATTTACCTGAAAACTTAAGCTGAAAAACTCTTAAAGAGTCCATGCTATTGATACAGATAAATTTGACTATGAAGAAAGTTAATAATGTTGGCAGGGCAAACAAAACACCAAGAATACTATTGGTTGATATAAAACCAATAACAGCTAAAAGCATTGACGCCCCAAGTAATGATACGCCCCACACAAGAGGAACGCCGCCCATGTTGGGAATCATATTCACAACATTAAGCGTTAGGTGCTGAGTATGAATACTTTCTTCTTCTTCATAATCAATATCGTCACCTGCTGCCATAATACCCCCTATTTGATTTCAGGCCGCTTAAGCGGCCTGCGTCAGCATGTATTTTTATTAATTGCCGCCGAGATCCCAGAACCAAACTGCCAGCGCAGGCAGACCCGCAACTACGGCACATGTAACCATCGCCATAAAGAGATCGTTCCAGCCGATTTTGTTAATTTTGAGCATAAAGCCCTTAATTAGAAGATACACAGCAGCACCCGCGCCCAGCAGAGAATAAATCGCCGTCTGCGCGGTTGAAATACCACCTTCCGCACCACTAACACCACCTGCTGCAAAAGCGCTCATCGGTGCAGATGTGAGTACACTAATGAAAAACGCATAAGCGAGCATTTTTACTTTAGATACGAAAGTTTTAGTTTTTTGCATGAATTACACCCCTTCTCTATTTATCGAAATCATTGAAAACATCCCATGCAGGCCGCGCGGGTTTTTTTTCATTAACATCATTTCCGTTATCTGCTGACTGCAATTGTACACCTTCTTGTTGTTGATAAACCACCCCGCGCCGTAATGTATTATTAACAGGCACAGAATTGTCACCACCCGCGACAGGCTTCATTGCAGGAACTGAATAAATCTTGTTAACTGCGTTGTTAGCAAGATCTATATAGCTTTTTCCATTTTTTTCTTTTTTAAACCCCCTTGTGAAATTATTTGAGTAGTAGCAAGATGCCGCTGCCCTCAATGCGTCTTGTTCGTTGGGATATCCCCCACTTTCAATAGCACGATAGTAACAGTCCTCAAAGATTTTTGAGGCTACTGTAATGTTTTTACAGTAGTCGAAAACTGAATCATTTGTAAGACCGTACTTATTAAAGTTTTCAACATAAATTTGCCCTAATCCGGCAGAAAACTTATCACCAACTTTAGCAAGCTCATTAACAAAATTGACTGCATCGGTTTTGTTATTGAAATAATGCGAAGTACCTTTGGTGACGTTCGCCACCACGTAGGGATTGCCGCCAGATTCCACAGAAACAATAGTTTGTAATGTGGTTGGCTCTACATTCCCTCCGCAATGCATTAGCAAACCAGCTAATACAGGCGCAGCAAGAACCATAAAACCCCCTTATCCTCTTTTATATTAAATATAAATAGAGTGTATTTCGCAAAAAACTACGCTATCCATATTGTTAAAGAGCCTGGCAAGTGAAATCACTTAACCTTGAGAGCCAATCGCTGCTTGACCAGTTCGATTACTGGCGCGCTCTCAATGAACTGATCAAGAATCAGTATCAAAAGTTTCTTTTTATTTATCCCTGCCTTTCGGCTTAAGGTTGTGATCTTATAGTTAAGGTAAGCGTCTAACTGGATTGAAACACCAACCGGAGAAAACCCCTCATAAAGAGCGTGAGGATTCCAGTCCTTAAAAGGATCGAATGAAGAAAAAAATTCCTCATTACTAATCGATATATTAAATATCGCCTCTATGATGTTCTTCTTTCCTACGTTAAAACCTTCACTAAACGCGCTTAAAAGGCGGTTCAGTTTGCCGTCCAGATCAAGGCGTACAGCTACCGATTTATAAGATTCCCCTCCCCTAGTATCATCATAATGATGCAACATTAACACCCCTTAGAAGTTGGGTATTCCCAACCACGAAAAGAGTATACACGGCAAAAACAAAACAAGAAATAGTTAAATTAACTATTCCTATAACTAATGATTCTATTAACCGTTTCTTAACAAAACAGAATGATATAAAAGCAAAATCCATATGCTAATCAATCCCTTATATAGTATTATCTTGCCCCGAAATCAATGAAGCAATGCTTTATCTATACTTCACTGCTGCTTAACCTGGTTAAGCTTAAGACGAATCATGAAGAATACCCGCAAGTCTGATAAAAAATCAACTGCATAGATTTTTTTCAGTTCATCTATTTGCTTTCTTATTGATTCTCCAGTTTCTTCCTCCCCCCTATTAGCAATTTCTTCAATTGTATAACCCATGCAAACGAGCACCATGCTACGAAAAAGCGAAGCATCGATCTCAGGGAACAAATCTTTGTAGCGATCAGGGTTGACGTTAAGAGTTATACGCAATTCAAAAACTTGTTTGACTTCCTCATAGTTATCCAGTTGAAACTTAACACGGATATTTTCTATATGTGAATTTATTGTTTTCTTTGAAACATTCATCAGCTCACCCATTCTAGGAGACTTCAACCCTGATGAATACAGCATCAAAGTAACCAGCTCAGTGCTGGTTAACTCAGGAAAGACATTGCTGATTTTTGGTGTATGCAGCAATAAGTTAGCTTTTGATAATGGGTTGATCGTATACAATCATTCTTCCTCAGAATTAGATCTTTTTTTGCTTTTTCTTTCTGTAATCGTTTTCTCTATATAACTCACCGCATCACGATTTCCAATGATTTGATAATACAAAATTTGCTTTTGTAAAAATTTGAGCGGCAACTCTTCTTTTTTATCGTAATCCTTTAACCTGCTTTCATAGTCGCGGATTTTGTCAAGACAAGCTTTAGCCCACTCACCCTCTGCATGACTGTCTTTTTTAACTCGCGGTCTGCGCGGCAATTTTGGCGGCTCAGGTTTAACCCTGATGTACGCCTTATCACCCTCCACAATATAACTAAATATTATGTGAGTAACCTTTCTCACTGCCGTTACAGTTTCATATCTTACAGTTAAATCAGTAGTCCGGTTAATGGCATTTACAGCAGGATCTAGCACTCTTACTCTAAAATTCTTAAAGTCAGCATATTTTCCAGCTAATCCAGCCCGCTCTTTCATCCACTCAATGCTAATGTTTTCTGTACGGATAACACCGCTTTTTGAATTTCTATACTTATCAAAATATCTGTAGCGGTTTAGCCAGGAATAAAGTCTAAAAGCAAAAGGAGAATCCAGTTTAGCCATTGCAAACACATTCATTTGCGTAAACTCATTTTTAAGATCATACAAAAAAGGAGTTACTTTGTCTGAAAATGAAAGCGTAACGTCAGCACCATTATTTGAACCATAGGCAATCTGACTAAACCAGAAACGCAAAACTGTATCCATGCGTTTTTTTTGAACATTGTATTCGTATGTATAGATAGGCTTTGAACCCAGTGATTCAGATACAGCCTGCAACTGATGTGCGGCGTTCGAGAGTTCCACGCCATAAGTAGCGCTGTATTCCGGTGCGGTCAGAACGATTTCAGTCGTGCTCGGTTGCGGCTTCTTGCTGTCGATTTTAGTCAATGCCAGCCATAGCAACCTTATCTCTGCCAGGGTGATATCATAACTTCCTTCAATCAACTGGTTTCCTTGAGCAACAATGGTGTTATCAGCAACCACAGAACCACCATTCATTAACTCTGAATGGCTCTCTACACTTTCTTTCATGCTCCCCCCTCTTACTCCGCGTGGACTTGCCCGAAGTAAATCACAATCAGGTACAGATTACAAATTTTGTACCTTTAAAATGTGATAAAAAAGTTATCCACAGAAGGCGAATCAAAAAAGTTATCCCCTGAAAATCTGTACCTGATTATTGGTTAAGATGTACCTCATTCATTGGTTAAAGTGTACCGCTTTGTTGGTTAATGTGTACCTGTTCGTTGGTTAAGGTGTACCGCTTTGTTGGTTAAAGTGTACCGGATTAAACGAGTAAGCAGTTGTTATATAAGCTATTTATTTTCATGAAAGGAAAGAGAAAAGAAAGATCTTAAATAGATCTCAGTTTTTAAAGAAAAAAGAAATATTAGAAATATAGAAATATAACAACGAATGCTAAAGCATCCGTTGATGGCCTTATAATTTCTCTAAATTTTTATTGAGAACAAACACCGCCCAAGCAAAGATGCAGGATTGCAAATCGTGCCATATGGCACTATGATTGCGGAGTATGAGGGTTTGCCAGATGTGGCTATCTTCTTCAACTGCGGAGCGCGTAGAAACGTCTCTAAGGCGTTTAATGTGCTTTCTTCATGTCTGAGTGTGGCTATCGTTAAAAAAGCGTTACAGAGCTTTTGAGGGGCTTTTGGGGTGTTTGGTATGATCAGGATAAAAAAAAGCCACCTGGTAATTTTCCCAGGTGGCTAGATAAATGCCAAATACGAAGGGGGTATTATGGCGATCAAAGTATAGATCGATTCCCGGTCAAAATGGAATTTGATTTATGCGTTTTTTCATCAACTTACAATTGATTAAGGAGTCACCTAACACACATGATTGAAAAGTCGAAGCTTTTACTTATCCATCCATCGGCAGCAGAGGTTAAGGCTGCTCGTGAGAGTACCGGCCTTTCAACTGACGAGATCGCAAAATTTTTTGGCCTCGTTGACGGCAGCGCATGGCGCAAAAAAGAAATACAAAAACATGGAAGTAAAAATACAAGGCTTCTTAAGCCTATGGAATATGAAATGCTGCTGCTCATTGCTGGTACGCATCCATACTTAAAAATTACAGATAAATAAGCTTTATGAAGGGGGTAGTATGTTAATAAAAAATTATATTAAATATATTTCACCAATTTTTTTATTCATACCTTCATTAGCCAGAGCTGATGATAACTTTGAATTACCCGTTAACATGCTAACGGATATGTATAAACAGTTGACTGAATTTATCTCTGGCAATTTGAGCGGGTATATCGGTCAGATAAATGAAATATTCCTTCCGATTATGGGAGCTTGCTTTGGGCTTTACTTCGTCTGGAAGTGGGGATTAATTCATTATAAGGGTGATCCAAATGCTATACAGGATATGCTGATTAACGGCCTGAAACTGGTTATTATCATGTCTGGTATTATTGGTAGCGGCTGGTATGTGGCTAAGGTTGTACCTTTCGTCATGGATGCTGGCGACGAAATAGCACAAAAGCTTGTAGGTTCAAATGGAACTTTCAATGCGCTTGAGACGGTTATCCAGCAAATCAATGAGAACGGAAAACGTATTCTTAAGGCAACGGATGAACTAAGTTTATGGGATTCTGATATTTCCACTATCTTAGCGGCAACACTTGCTTTGATACTTTTTTATGCAGGGGGAACGGCTTTTGTTATATATGCTGCCGCTACAATGTTGATCGCCAAATTCATGGTTGGTCTTTTACTTATTGTCGGGCCGCTATATTTAATGATGGCTATGTATGAACAAACGGCTACATTTACAAAGCAATGGATAGGACAGGCATTTAACTATATATTGCTTAATGTTTTCGTAACACTAACTATTCATATCCTTATACAGTTTATGAATAATCAATTCCCTGCTGGACAGGAAATTGGTTTAGGAGGCGCTTTATATGCACTGATCGCGTTTCTTATGGGGGTTTTCATTATTGGCCAAATCCCTTCATTCGTGAGCACAATTACAGGCGGTAACGGCATTAGTGGCATCACAGGCGCAACGAACGCCGCAGGAGGGTTAGCGTTTAACACCGCATCAGGTGTTGGCGGTCTTGCCGCTAAAGGAGCTGCTAAAGGCTTCGGCAAGCTTGCTCAAGCTGGATTAGGTAAATTACGCGGTGGTGTTAAAGCAGGTTAAAAAAGCAGAACCAGCCAGCAAAAAACTGGCTGGATTTTATTCATCTATTTTTCTATTTGATATAAAATAATGACAGTTTTTGTTTTTTTCAGGCAAAAAAAGCGCAGGCAGGATTAATCACACTGGAGGGGGGGTATGGCTGATTCAAGTTACGATGCAGACAAAGAAGCCTACACTTACAATCATATTGATGTGAAAATACAGCTAACGAAAGTTGTTAAAGCTGTTCAGGATGTCAGGGATGCTGGCGCAGCTTTATTTGACCGAGCGCTAGACTGGTATTCAGAAGAAGATCAGGTAAAAACACTAGATACTGTTACATCTAACACTAAGTCATTATCAAGAATTGATGGTTTATGTAATTATCTTTGTCAGCATCTTGATAAAGAATCTCTTTATGCTGTTGAAGCTAAAATGGATAAATTTAACAGCATGAGCACCGATGAAATCATCGACCATTATAAAAAAGTAACCGACTTTTTGAGAAAAGAAGTTTCCCGACTTGAATCAATGACAATTATAACCCATCCTTCACTTGAGGCTGAAAAGCCACTTATGGCCTTTGTCATGGATGATGTAAAACTTCATACTAAATCAGTCTATGAGTCTCTCGATGTAATAGAACGCGCGAATGACCTCAACCAGATCAGGCTGGCTATATCAAGGGGTGAGGATGTTCAACCTAAGCATATAGGGGCTGTTATCCCGCGAAAGTCGGTAGGTCAGGGCGTTAGTGGCGGCGCTCTGATTGACAGAACGCCACATAACAGATAGCGTCATTAGCTGTACTATAAAAAGATTTTAAGGGGGGGTATTTTATGAACAAGATCACTTTAGTTACGTTGCTGTTTTCGGCGGTTTTGCTTTCCGGTTGTGATGATAAACAAGAAAAAATTGATTTCTACAAGAAGTCTGAAAATGCAGCCGAGTTTCATAAAGGTCTTGCACTTTGTAAGACTGGCTCAAGCGAAGCAAAAGATTGCGATGCTATTTATGAAGTTCAGGGTTTGAAAGAAAAAGATAAAGCTGCCGATAAAAAAGAAAACTTTAAAAAAGAATTCAGCTTTGATCATTAATAATATGTAAAAATAATTGCCCGTCTGTAATGGCGGGTTTTTTTTGCCTAAATTCAAAACCGGCTTTGCAGTGAAGGAGTTGTTTTTTACTCCTGATATCCCTCCCCTCCCCCGCCGCCTGATAATTTTTAGCAGTAAAAAACATTTAAAAGTTCCACATATAAAAAGTGCTTTTATATCTGCAAATGAATTATATTTAATATAAAAATAACCTTGTCTTTAGTGCCATATGGCACTATAATTAATCCAGTTGTTAAGCGAACCGGAGATAATTATGAACGAGTTAGAGCAATACCTGAATCGAGTCTTTTCTTACAGTGACAGACCATTAACGCCAACGCAGTTAAGGGAAACAGTAGAGTTAGCAGCTAAGAAACAAAATCTGACTAACTCACAAATTCAGCAGTCTATAAAGCTGAATATAAAATAAAATACAGCCCCTTGAGAAAGGGGCTTTTTATTATATTTAATATAAATATTCTTGCTTAAAGTGCCATATGGCACTATAATTAATTTATATTCAGATGGTTAATTAAACGAGGTACATAATGATTAATGTAAGCAAGATTACACAAAATTTCGCTAATGCCCGTCAGCTTTTCATTGATGCTGATTATTGCAACGATCATCAAAAATCATTTATTTGGATTTGTGTTAATGATGATTCCAGTGAACCTATGTTTAGCTTGTTCGCTAATGACGATGGATCGTTTAGTTACCGTGGTAACATCTGGCTTGATCGTGCGACACGCGAAGAAATTCCCGCTCACATCAAAGATGAAAAACAGTTGCGTCAGGTGCTGGCGTTCGTCGCCCAAGATATGCGTTCACAGATTAACGCCTGTCTTAACTAACCCCCTTCCCGACTGAATTGATAACCTGCTCCGGCAGGTTTTTTTATATTTAATATAAATTACACTTGCAAAAGTGCCATATGGCACTATAATAAGAGATATAGCAGTTAAACATAACAGTCACTTGATGAAGGGGTTAGAAATGACTACTAAGATCGACAGCTTGAGTAAATTGCGTAATGTTGCTGATAAAGGCGCTATCAAACGTGCTGACAGTTACAAAGTTCGGTACTCAGAACTGCACATCAAGCCAGGTCATAACGTGCGTGGTATCTATCTTTCTCAGGACGAATACTGGAACAGCGAAGACGTTAAGGAGTACATCAAATCACTGGCTTACAGTTACGCACACGGTATTAAAGTACCTGCGCTTTCTGTAACCGTTGAGGATGGTGTTATTTGGGTTAACAACGGCGAACACCGTTATCGTGCTATCCCGCTAGCTAAAGAGCTTTACGGGGTTGATGTTGAATACGTGGATGTAGTTGAAGATGATGATCAGCTTACATCTAACTCCGCTCGCAACCACACGCCGATCGAAATGGCCGTTCTCTATGATCGCTACAACAGTGAGAAAGGTTTAAGCGTACAGGACATTGCGGAGCGAGCTGGTAAATCTGTACCTCATGTTTATAAGTACCTGACTGCTGTAAGGAAATGGCCTGATGAACTGCTTTCTAAAGTTCAGAGTGGTGAATTGTCTTTTACTGCTGCGCAAACCATGTACGAGGAAACGCGCCGTAAAAAAGGTGGTGAGAGTGAATCAGGTACAGATTTACCAAATGGCGGTGAAGGTGAATCAGGTACAGGTTTACCAAATGAAACGGGTAATATTTCACCAGATAACACCGGATCTGATTCTGATATAGCGCCAGCCGCCGCATCTACCCCTAAAAATGGTGGTGAATCAGGTACAGATTTACCAAATGACGGCAAAGATAAGTCAGCGGGTAAGGCGCGTAAAAATCTGACAAAATCGATTTCTGAAAGCCTCGTTAGTCTGATTTTTGGTGCCGAGGCTACAGAAACAGAGGACGGTTATCAACTCAGCCTCACTAAAGAGCAGTATGAAGCCGTTAAAGCGCTCCAGAAGCAGATTGAAGATGAAATGACAGGTAAGTAAGGATATGGGGGCGCAAGCCCCCTCTCCTTTCAGAGACGTTCTAAGGAGGGGTGTATGCAGGACTACAGTTTTTTACCGAAGTGCAGAGAAATAATAGCCGTGCAGATCAGGAAAAATACCATCACCGGCGCTCTTTGCTTGTTACTACTCATGATCATACTTCTTCCCGTCGTCGTTTACCTTGCAATGAAAAGTGACTATGTAACTTACGTGTTTTGGGGTTACGCAATTTTTTTTGTTATCGGGATTGCTTTAATAGCCTGGTATCGAACCGCTAAACTTAACTGGACGCATATCGACAGCAGAGACATGAGCCGGATCATCACTACTGATGCAACTCTTAGCCAGGAAGTTATTATTCACACCAAAAATAATGGCAACTATACCTACGGTGACTTGAGGCATGTGATGAATGGTTATGAGCGGCTTTCTGCGGCCTCTCAATACACTATAACGGGTGAAAACAGAAAATTCAGGGTGACAGAGCGCGGAACAGGTAAAGCCCTCAGAATGGCGCTTATACCTCTTAAATTCATATCTTATAAGTCTGTAATTTTACTGATTGTGATAGCGCAGTTTGGCGTGATGGCTGGCGTTCTGCCAACCATCAAAGAGCTGTTTACAGGCCAGCCGATTCCCACGCTTTCACTTCATATGAGCTTGCGCGAGATTGCCACGCAAATTGTCATGCCAAGAGTCGTAACTATTAGCTTTTTGTATGCGCTGAAGCTGTTGATCACAAAGCAAAACTAAATTGTATTGTACAATACAATCTCCTGAAAATAGGATTATATGATGAACGAAAATACAGCATGGGGGGGGATAAAATGAATTGGTTTAATTTTATTCTATTTATTATTTTTCTCACATTTGTAATGTATCTAATTAATATTTGGTTGGTGAGATTTCAATGCAAAAAGATTTGGAAGGAAGTCGAGCGGCATGGAGTGCAGAAAGATTTTCTACAATATGTAGACCGATATTCTAACGGGATATCTTCTTTAAAAATGGATGTGGTCTATCGTATAGCACTGCATGAAGCCTTAGCTGTTAAAGAAGATTAATAAAAAGCCCCATAGGGGCTTTTTATATTTGATATAATTATTCTTTACCAAACCATTCCCTTTGAATCAGTCCAGCAACGCCTTTAGCATAAACCTTTAAAAAGTCTGCCTTTGCCGTTTCATCTTCCATGATGCTTTTCCACCTGGCTGAATGTTCAGCAACAAAACCCATCACAGAAAAAATCTCATTAACACGCGACTGAATAATTTCACTGGCTGGTTTAAACTCACCATTCTTTTTGTAGTGATCCGCTTCAATGATAATACTGATTTCATCAGAAGAAAGGTCTTTTTTACCGCCAATAACTAAAGCGGCCTCAAGAGTTTTTTCACCGCGTTTTTGTGTATTGCCAAAATCATTAAGGTCTAAACCGTCTGTTAACTTACTCATAAATCACCTTTAAAAGCCCGTAGCGGGCTTATCATACTAATTCAGGAAGCTAAAGTAAAAGCAGGCGAGCGCAAGTGATACAGCTAAAGCTGATGATATGAAGCTGATAGCGAAAACTTTCGTATAACTAATATTCTCTGCTTTTGTATTATCGCCACCAACCTTAATCGATTTGAGGTGATTTTCAGTCGATTTAGCATAATCACGGACATTTCCCTGAAATGTTTTTAGTTCATTTTCAAGGTGGTTCTCAACCGAGCTATCTATTTTTTCAACAAGATTTAGAAAGTTCTCAGCACGTTCATTTAATTGTTCGCTGACACGAACGGGGAAGGTGCTTAAGGCTTGTTCAAGGCTATCGAAACGTTTATTGATGTGCTCAGAAATTTGCATATCGTAAATTTCTAAAAGTACATCCTGACCAAGAAGAATGGCAATCAGGGGATCGTCATCTGTAATTTTTATGTTTTTCTCAATATACTTGTGTTTGAGTTTATTGATTAATTCCATATCCTTATCAGTTCTGCCTGATTCAAGAACGCCTTGAGGAATCTCAACGTTAGTGATTTTCTTTCCTTCTTCGCTCATTATAAACCCTCAATAAAGAAAGCCTGATTATCTCAGGCTTTGTTGAAATTATACTGAATATACATCGTCCAGTTGTTCGTATACTTCTTTGAAAACTTTGTTGAGACGGGTTTTTTGCATAATATTAAATTCGCTATTCTGTTTCGCTTCTTCAAGCGTCAGATTTTTGGATGTAAGCGATTTGATATCAGAAGTAAAAGCATCACTTTTACGATCTTTGATAACCACAACACCGCCCAGGTTATCAGCGAATTGTGAAAAGTAAGGTGTATCATAAAGCGCAACGCTTACGCCTTTATCATCAACGACTGGTGTACCCTTAAGCTCATTAATCCAGGCCACAACCTTAACGTTGGTTCCTTTCACCATATCGCAAAGTGATTTAAACCCGTTCAGCGTATCCGGCAGCTCCTGCCCCGCCATGATGATGGTATGCAAAAATACAGGGCGACCGAGCGATGAAAAGAATTCAACCAAATCGTTGTCGTAAAAATATTGCATTAACGGAACATAGGTTGATGCGCCTGTATCGAGCACGAAAGTAAGATTTTCGTTTTCAACAAAACTTTCAATAACCTGATCAAAATTTGCCTGGAGGATAGTGTTATTCTCCATGATTTTGATGAAGTCCGGGTTTAGCGCTTTAACTCGATAAGTTGAAGCATTCACCGGATCAGAATCGCTTGTGCTGGTAGCAATCTTTTTAAAGTGCAGGAAATACTGACCTAACATCTGCGCCACGAACGATTTTCCAACCCCGCCTTTACCTGTCATAACAATATTAATACTGTTGCTGATAAATTCAGCAGCAGGAGTTAATTTTACTTCATTTTCTTTAGTGGTGTCTTTAGCCATTTATTTGTTCCCCTTCAACAAATCATCTAAACTCGGATTTGGATTTTGCTCGAATTTCGGAGCGTCGTTTAACTTCTTAAAAATCTTAGTGCCTTTAGGTAAAGCAGACTCAACTGAACTATTTGATGGATGCTGTTCCTTCACTAACCCCCCATCTTTGCTAGACGGGTTTTTCTTTTTCTTTACCCGCACTCTTGATATTATTGTGCTAAATGATTTATACGTCAGTTCCAGATTATAAGGCTCTGATATAAGACTCTTATAAATCAACTCTCGCGGGCATCCTCCTTTGATTAGCTGGTTGATTTCATCAATCAACTGACTAATGATAGCGCTGTTACTGCGCGTATAGGGTGCATCGCTATAAGTCTCAAATTTAATAAGTTTTTCTTCTTCCGCCATTTCTCGCCACCCGTATCTAAAACTTCACTCACTATACATGCCTCAAACAATAATTCAAGCGTTTTTTGTTTGCAATGTGTTTTGAATGTGTTTGCAATGTGTTTGCAATGTGTTTGCTCTAACTCGTTATCTGTTTGCAATGTGTTTTGAATGTGTTTGCTTGATGTTTGCAATCAGTTTAGCTATTGTTTATAGCAGAAGCCAAAGCAAAACACCGAGGCACGTTAGCGATGTATACACTAGGTTTCACCT
>ENA-ORNK01000673-ORNK01000673.1-human-gut-metagenome-genome-assembly--contig:-NODE-673-length-39098-cov-5.812873_pt1 | contig 39098 bp, 24 predicted proteins | sample MGYA00242115_ERZ509022 | MGnify/ENA primary metagenome ERZ509022 (study PRJEB26280, sample SAMEA2338690) | human gut metagenome | biome: human gut; feature: human-associated habitat; material: faeces...
CAGCTTATTTAGTTTATCATAAGCAGTTCTGTTTGTCAAGAACTTTTTTCATTTTGTTTTCAAGTTTCTTTCGAAACCCGGTTGCTCATCACTCGCAGCAACAGTTCAGTAGTTTATCAGAACTTGCTGTTCGTGTCAAGCAGTTTTTTCATCTTTTTTTCGAAGATGATCACTGCCGCTTTCACGGTAGGTTTACAATATAGCATATTGCCTTTTCCCTGTCAATAACTTTTTACCATATCTTTACAAGCATTTCATGTTGTCTCAACAGTGTCTGGTTATTTGGGATAAAAAAAGAAGCCCAGAGATCAGGATTCTCTTTTTTGGCAGAGCTAACGGAGAAAGAGGGATTTGAACCCTCGCGCCGCTTTAACACGACCTACACCCTTAGCAGGGGCGCCTCTTCAGCCTCTTGAGTATTTCTCCACATCGTCTGAATGATCCTCTGCCAATATGCTATTGGTATGCGTCATTTCTGAACGCATAAATCATTATATCTATTTATATTGCGTCTGTCAACCACTTTTTCAGGAAAATTCTGCAATGGCATTTTCGATGCGTTTTTTCACCTCTGCTGCCAGCTCCAGCGTCTTCATTCCTTTATATTCTTCATAAGGAATCGGGTCAAGGTAAATCACCTTAACCGTTACCGGTTTGATTGTATGGCTGTCAAATGGAACGAACGAGTTGATCAGTGCTGTCGGGACAACCGGGCACTTTGCCTTATAAGCACTTTTAAAGCTGCCGCCCTTCATTTCCAGCATCTGATTTCCCTGGCGGCTTCTTGTCCCTTCTGCAAAGATCAGAAAGTTATCCCCGCCCTTTACCCGCTCTGCCACCTGATTGATTACCTGCAGGGACTGCCGGATATCCTCCCGATCGATTGACAAAGAGCCGGTAATCTGAAATACCTGTTTTAATAATAGGACATTTCTCACTTCTTTCTTATTTACAACGCCGAAGAAATGATCACAGGTTCCGGTAATTGCCAGGACATCAAACATTCCCTGATGGTTCGGGTACAGAATAAACGGTTCCTCCGGCAGCTTTTCCTGACCGTGGGCTTCTAATACAATTCTTCCGCCCTTGCATGCCCGCTCTACCCAGAACTGCAGATGCTTCCAGCGCTCTTCTTTTGTATAGCGCTCGGGATGCGCCGCCATACGGCACAGCTTCGGCCAGCAGACAATTACGAAGAACAGGTTGGTCACCACCATCAGGATAATTCGTTTCATACAAATTCCTCCCTGTATTTTTCTGCAGCGGTTTCATACAAATCGGTTCCTTCCGAGTCCATGCAGACAATGACCGGAAATTCTTCTACGGTTAACTTGCGGATTGCTTCTGTGCCAAGGTCTTCATATGCAACAACCTCTGCTTCCCGGATGGATTTGGATAATAATGCGCCCGCTCCGCCGACCGCAGCAAAGTAAACAGCTCCATTGCGCACGACTGCTTCTTTGACCGCGCTGCTCCTGCGTCCTTTTCCAATCATGCCGAGAAGTCCCAGATCCAGAAGCTGGGGCGCATACTTATCCATTCGGCTCGCGGTTGTCGGTCCTGCAGAACCAATCGGTCTTCCCTCCCGCGCCGGGGACGGTCCCATATAGTAAATAATTGTTCCGTCGATTGAAATCGGCAGCTCTTTTCCTGCTGTAAGCGTTTCCTGCATCCGTTTGTGGGCCGCATCACGCGCGGTATAAATTGTTCCGGTCAGATATACATAATCCCCGGCTTTGAGCTGTTTTGCCTCCTCGCGGGTCATTGGTACTTTAATATGCTTTTCCATTTGTATTCTCCCCTTTATGCGCTTAGAGTTCTCTTTTGGCATGGCGGTTTACATGACAGCAGATGTTGACTGCAACCGGAAGCCCTGCAATATGCGTCGGATAGGTATTAACATGAACCGCCAGAACGGTCGTGGTACCGCCCAGCCCGCCGGGGCCGATTCCTGTCTGGTTCAGCTCCTGCAAAACCTCTTTTTCCAGGTTGCTCACCCATTCAATTTCTGAATGTTCCCCTGTCGTGCGCAGCAGTGCTTTTTTCGCCATCAGGGCGCATTTCTCAAAGGTACCGCCGACACCGACACCGACAACCATGGGAGGACAGGCATTCGGTCCCGCATCCTTTACCGCCGTCAGGATAGCATTTTTGACACCCTCCAGGCCATCTGCCGGTTTCAGCATAAAAACGCGGCTCATATTTTCACTTCCAAAGCCCTTAGGCGCAACCTGAATCGTCACGCGGTCTCCGGGCACAATTTCATAATAGAGCACGCCGGGTGTATTGTCCCCGGTATTGACTCGCAGAACGGGATCTCCAACAACGGATTTCCGAAGGTATCCTTCTGTATAACCAAGACGGATTCCTTCCTGCACTGCCTCTTCCAGGCTTCCGCCTTCAAAATGAACCTCCTGTCCCACTTCCAGAAAAACGACAGCCATTCCGGTATCCTGACAGATCGGGATCTCATCCTTTTTGGCAATTTCCAGATTTTCAGAAAGCTGATTTAGAATCTGACGCCCCAGAGGAGATTTTTCCTCCTGACAGGCTTTTTCAAATACGCAGCGCATATCCGGGGACAGACTGTAATTGGCTTCAATGCACATATCCCTTACCGCGTCCCGCACCTTTTCTATCTGAATGCTTCTCATTTGTTTTACTCCTTACATATATTCACAGTTCACTCGTGCCTATAGTATACCGCGTTTCCTTCCGGCTAGCCACTCCTTTTTGACCTTGCCTTACTTTTTGACATTTTCAAAGAACAGTCCTATACTGTGCATGCACGGAACGATGTGCTTGCACGGAATGATATGCTTGCACGGAATGATCCTCAGATTTGATTAAAAAAGAAAAGAGACTTGCCATGATATTTTTACAGATCTTCATCTGCCTCGCCGCACTGTATGTGTTTCTGATGCACCCCAGAATCCGCCGCGCAGACAGCTCCCCCTTTCTCGGCACATTTTTTGCCCACAGGGGGCTGCATGATAATAACCATCAGATTCCTGAAAACTCCCTTGCCGCCTTTCAGAGAGCAGTAGATGCCGGATACGGGATCGAATTGGATGTCCAGCTTTCTGCTGACCGGATCCCTGTTGTCTTCCATGATGCAACCCTCAGCAGAATGTGCGGTATCGACCGACGGGTAGACGAACTGACCTTTGCAGAGCTTCGTCAGCTTTGCCTTGCAAATACGCAAGAGCAGATTCCTTCTTTTCAGGAAGCATTAGCCCTTGTAAACGGGAAGGTTCCGCTTCTGGTTGAGCTTAAAATGGAACGTCTGGATTTCGACATTCCCCGAGAAGCAGACGCCCTGCTTTCAGAATATTCCGGGGATTACTGTATCGAATCCTTTCATCCTGCCGCACTTTACTGGTATCGAAAAAACCGCCCGCAGATTTTCCGCGGGCAGCTTTCCACCAATTTCAATATTGAAAATCACTCTCTGAGTCCGTTCCAGTATCTGTTCGGAAAAATGATCCTGAATTTTATCAGCAGACCGGATTTTATTTCTTATAATCTGCTGTTCCAAGGGGATATCTCCCTGAAGCTGGCGCACGGTCTGTTCCATGCCCCCTGCGCTGCCTGGGTTCTTCGCTCGGAAAAGGAATTGGAGCAGTGTCAGAAGCAGTTTTGTATGTATATTTTTGAAAATTTTTTACCAAAGCAAAAATAACCGGACAAATACCCTCATGAAACCTTCCGATAAATTGCTGCAATTCCTGCAACTACTGCAAGTCCGATAAACGCAATCAGAAGATAGTTGGTTTTTGTCGAAAGCCTGACCGGAACCGCTTCTTCCAAAGTCTCTTCTGTCAGTTCGATCCGATGTCCCCGCACCAGCAGACGCTGGGTATTTACCCCATAGGGTGTACAGGTGACAAGCGTAACCAGATCTTCCTCCGGCTGAATTTTCAGAGATTCTGTTTCCTTTGGCTCTACGATACGGATCTGATCCACCTCATAGCCCAGGGTCTGATCCAGTACATGAAGGTAGAGCAGATCCCCCTCCTTAACCAGATCCAGATCCGTAAAAAGCTTCGATGACGGTAATCCCCTGTGTCCTGCCAGAACACAGTGAGTCCCGCTTCCGCCAACCGGAAGGGAAGAACCGATCAGATGTCCGGCTCCCTGTGTCAATGCGTCCTCTCCTGTTCCATGCAGAATCGGAACCCTGACTGCAATTGCAGGGATTTCGAGATAGCCCATGACACCATTCCCGCTGATATTCAATAATCCCTGATAAAGAGGATCCGGCTGGATCGCTTCCCCTGCCGCAAACGCATCCGGCACACCCTGTCCGCTGATTGTCTGATTATAATCCTGCGCCGCTTTTAAAAGTGCACTGTAATCCTCTTCCTTGAGTTCTCCGAGATTTTCTTCATAAGTATTCACCAGCTTTTCCTGACGCTTCTCATTCCAGAAATTCCCGATGGCAGGATAAAACAGTGCCAGCAGACCGCCCGCAAACAGCAGAAAGATCAGCAGGCTGTAGATCCAGCCTGCTCTCTTTTTATCCTCTTTCATCCTGCGTCTTCCTTCTGGAGATTCCATACACCAGCGCCGCTGCTGTCAGCAAAAGGATACCATTACGGGCAAATCCGTCTGTTCCCTTTCCGCCGGTCGCAGGAAGCTCAAAGAGCTTCGTATCCGTCAGGGATACTGCAGCCTTCGCTGCTTCAGTTGATAACCCATACGTCCAGCTGCCTGCGCCTGTTATTGCCTGACCATTTTTATCTTTTTCTGTTCCTGTAACATCCCGAAGGATACCGGTATAGCATGTCGGGTCATCCGGGTTTGTCTTTGCAGTCAGACGAATTGTCAGGGTATCTGTATTGACACTGTAGCCGGAGGGGGCTTTTACCTCCTTTAAGCTGTAGTCTACTCCGGCATCCAGACCCTTCAGCCAAAAGCTGCCGTCTGTCCCCTGCGTCGTCAGATCTTTCGTATATCCTGTAGTCGATGCAGCAGTTGTCTGATCCTGTGCCAGGGTATAGCTTCCGTCTTCGTTATCCTTAAAATACAGAGGAGTCGTGGTTCCGTCCCTGCTGATCTGGAATACTGCATTTGTCAGCTTCTTTCCTTCTGTTCCTGCTTCCAGCTTAACCACATTCAGGCCGTAGGTGAAAACGGTTGTCTTCGGAGAAGGAAGCTCTTTCTCCTGTGTATCGATCCGATAAATCAGCTTCGCCGTATTGGGATTTCCTTCGGCTCCCATTTTTGCATCTTCTGTTACAACCGCCGTATAGGTGATTTTTACAGAAACATATGGCCAGGATTTCGTTGCTGCATTATAAAAGGTTCCATTGTAGATACTTGAAAAATCAATAGTTACAGGGCCGTTTGCTGAATCCTTGGAAACGGCATAGGAAGCTTTCGCGATCTCTGTTTCTGCGTTTTCGGCATCCACACCATATACCGAAATACTATCTGTCGAGATGGAAAGGTTTGTCGGGGTATCTACCACTTTAAAGGTCTTATTTGTACTGTTGTCAGGGTAATGCGGAACCTGTGCTACGATCGTGTAATGAATTGTATCTCCGATCTGCGCAGTTTCTGTTGTCTTTCCGGCGCTGATGGCAACCGGCGTGGTGCCATTTTTACCGGTAATCTTTTTATCGATGGAAAGGGTTTTTCCCTTCAAAACTGCACCCTTTGCTTTAAGCTCCCACCGATCTGCACCTGTCTCTGTTGTTTCTGAGGTGTCCACACTGACCAGCATATTCAAAAAGGTCATTTCCTCGCAGGACGGGATCACAAGATAGGCACCGACGGGAAGGTCTGCTTTAGCAGTAGTACCTGTTACGCTCCAGGAAGCAGAATAAGGAGTTTTTGTGGTTGCTGCCGCCAGCTGATTGACAAGATCACTCTGTTCTTTTGCTCCAGTTCCTGTTTTCGTCAGCTCGGTGATCTTTTTTATCTCCGCTTCCTCTGTAGTACCAGTGCCCACCAGTACGTCCTTTGCCCAATCAGTCAGGTGATATTCCAATGCGTTTGACCCGGCATCATAGTTGGCATACAGCACCTGATAGGTTGCCCAGGTGATACTTTTCCCCTCCGGGACACTGTTAATCGTAACATTCGCTGTGCTGGTGACGATCTTGCTTGTTGTATCCGCAGCGAGGGTCTGTGCCGATACGTCAGCCGTCACTCCCGGCAAAAACAAGATGCTGCAAAGCAGTAATACAACACTGAGCATCGTGCGCAAGACGGATCGTGCCGTCCTCCCAAAAACAAATCTGTCATTATGCCTCATTCTTTTTTCCTCCCTTTTTCTTTTTTGTATGGAGCATCCAGAGTGCTGCCAGAAGCATTCCAACGCCCGCTGTCAGGTTCCACAGCACGCCGGTTCCGCCGGTCTTTGGCAGCTCCCAGATACATTCGTTATACACTTCAAAACCAATCCGGTAACGAAGCGGCTGTTCTGCACGCTGTTCTGTCTCTGCTTCCAGTGTCACATTCGTCAGCTGTTTTGGTTCCTCCAGCTTCTTTCCGGTCTGTTCCTCTGTCAGACAGGTGATGGTCACCTGCGGCGCCGTCCCTGCTTCCTTTGATGCCGGAATGATTTGGATTTTGAAAATACCCTTATTCAGCGTATATCCGCTGGGCGTTTTCGTTTCCTTCAGATACCATATGCCGGCAGGATCGGCATCGTAAATTGCCAGACCGGTAAAGTGCACTTTGCCGTCAGCACCGGATCGGATTCCGCTCTGTCCGCGTACCGGTTTTTTACATGCCTCATCCAGATACAGCGTAAATTCTGCTCCGGGCACTGCCGGATGACTGCCGTCATCATTTGTTCCAAGACTGTATTTTGTCAGTTCAAGATCATAGAGCTGCTGCGTATTGGTCGCTGTCAGGATTTGCTTTGTTCCATCCTTCCGGCTGTCTATCGTCTCGATAAAACCGGTCAGAGGTTTTTGATCCTTATCCTTTGCAGTCTCCCTCAGCTGATAGGTAATGACTCCTCCGGCTCCCTCTGCCTGTACGCAGATCCCGGGGATCGTCCAGCTGATCCTTCTCGATCCGCTGTCTGCCGATACTTCCGCTTTCTGACTTGTATTGACGGTCTTTGGCAGGCTGTCCGCCGCCGGAAAAATCGTAGTGACATCTGACACTGTCCTGCTGTTCTGCGTCATTTTGTAAACTGCAGTTCCGTAGCTTACACTGTCCACCGATGCCGACAGCCCCAGCTCGATTTGTGTCCCTGCCGGTACTGCCACGGTCTGTTCCCAGTTTTTCTGCAGGGTCAGCTCTGTATAATACAGTCCGCAGTTCCAGCGGTTTGTAATGTATTCCGCCGTCTGCATGGCATCCAGTTCCGGCAATTGAATGCCGTTTCCGCCATTTTGAATCACTGCACAATCCAAAGGTGCAGCTCCGGACTGCTCTGTATCTGCCTTCGTATATACCGGCTCCGCCTTATCCGTTTCGCGCAGGGAATGCCAGCCATAGCACTTTCTATCACGCTTCGGCGTAACACTTAACTGCGACCAGTCAAGCAGCGGCTTTGCATCATTTGAACCAATTTTGTAATCACCTCCGTCATCCTTCAGCACCACATAATAGTTGCCTGCCTTCAGATTTGTAAACGTATACTTTCCGTCTTTTCCTGTAATCTTTTTTCCAACGGCTTTTCCTGTTATGTCCTGAACCGGATACAGGGTTTTTCCTGCAACTGTAACCGCAGCTGTCCCGTCCTCTCCGGTGTCTGTATACAGATATACGTCCACATTCCGTAAAATCTTATCCCCGGCAGGATGCCCCAGAGTACCTGCCTGATATTCACCGTCCTGATCCTGATCCAGCCATACCGTTCCCGTAATTGTTCTTGAGACCGCTTTGATAAATACCGTCTGACTGCTAACAGGGCTCGATGTACTTCTGTAAAAATAATTATTCCAGTAACTGCTTCCTCCGCTCTGGGTCTTACCTCCGCTGACAAGCAGCTTATTTTCTGTATCGCAGGGTGATAATGTAATCTTCACATCCAGAGTGCTTTCACTTGCGATCTTCATCTTGCCAAACAGTGCTGCTGCACTTGCCGCTGCAGCCTCCTGTCTGCCGATTCCGGATACCCCAAGGGTTACGATCCACTTTTCATTGCGCTGTCCTTTCGGTTCTGCCGTAAGCTCTGTCCAGCTTCCTGCAGCTGTCAGCATGTCTGCCCGTTCGCTTTTTCCAGGTACCGTCTGGCCCGATGCATAACAGATACTGCCGCCTTTCAGGAAGTTGTTGTAGCTCTCCTCGGTTGCAAATAACAGCTCTGCAGCTTTGATCCGGTAAGCTCCCGTAAAGGAGGTTCCTCTTCCATCCCCGTTATAGGGAAGCACGTCGCAGAATTCGATGCTCTGCGCTTCAGAGGTGGTATTTTTGTAATGAAGGGTATAAACCAGATCCTCTCCCAGCTCTGTCAGGTTTTTCTCTGTTGTTTTGGTGATCTGATCATCCATCGTGCGGATCGGCGTGATATCGACACTGGCCGTTTTCGCCGCGCAGGTCAGATTATTATGTTCTTCGTAGGTTGTATTGATCTTAACCCTCGTGGTCAGCGGCTTGCCGCTCTCTACATCCTCCTTTGCACTTCCTCCCGCCGTACCGATGCTGCATGCATAATAAATCTCCGGCAGACCCTTTGAAATATCGCTGACGCTCGTGCGCAGATTTATCTTCGAGGTTCCGTTTTCTGCTTTTTCTGTAGTAACCGCCCATGCGAGTTCATTGCTGCCATACTTGCATCCTGCTGCCGAATAATCAAACCGCAGGCTGCCCTTTTCATAATGTAGGCCTTTGGGAAGCTCCAGCGTAATTTCCACAACCGTCTGCTGTGTACCGTTTACAACCAGCTCATGATCCTTGGTTGCACTGGATATCTGCAGCATCGGCTGTACCCGGAAGTTTGCCGTTCTTTCCCCTTCGGAAAGATTGTATTCCCGTTTTGTCTTATTGGACGCCGCCTGCTTATCCGTATTGCGGATCGCGATGCTGCTTTCCAGTGTATACAAAAGAAGGGAATTTCCGGAATAATAGCCGTTATGCGTTCCGCCCACCTTACTGCCGTCTGCATATTCTGTCTTAATGTAGCGGTCCCAGTAGGAAAGAGACTGCTGCTTTTCGATGTAGTCTGTCGGCAGCGTTCCGTTTCCGGTTCCGTATGCGGTAATCCCGTTTTGCGGTCTGTAATCAGTATCATGCCAGTTATACTGATACAGAAGCTCCGAAAGCTTTTTATCCCCGTAAGCCTCTTTATACTCCGGACGGTAAGTGGACCAGCAGCGTGCATCATTTGTCGTACAGTAGGTGCTTCCGGTTTTTTCAAACTCATCCGTCACCTTCATTTTGCTCTGTACAGAAAAGCTTCGTCCGGTTCTTATGCAGCAATCCCTGAACTGATACAAAATTGCCACACAGTGTCCGCGCTGCGATCCATCCTCATTCTGTCCAAAGTACTTGTAGAGATCCTGCAGCGTTTCAAAATAAATCAGATCTTCTTCCTTGTGCTGATCCATATCCTTCGTGCCGCCATCATCTCCATGTGCATCCGGTGCTTTCGTCCAGTTCGTGCCATCCGGCTTTGCTGCATATAAAATCGTCAGTTCATAGCTTTGGGTCTTGTATGGCCGCGACATACTCCATGTCGTCGCATCCTCCGTTGTACTGATATAAAAAGCTCCATTTCCAATAGAAACCGAATTGCTGTTTGGCCAGTAAGGCTTTTGAATGACCCTATCAGTTCCATAGGGCGTATAGGCATCCGCATCAAATTTCTGCAGCAGATTCATCGCCGTCATATAGTTATATTCCACCTTGTTATCCTTCTGCGGATTAAACTCCTCCGGCGGGATATAATGTCCGCTGTTTGGATCTCCGGTATCGATGATGCGGCTGCCAAAGTTTATGCCGCCATGGATATAGACCGTTGATCCGATGGGCGTAGAGCCGGTTCCTTCCGGCCCGGAGATCGCCGCTCTGTTTGACTGTAAAAACTGGTTGTTCTTCCCCAGGTAATCGCTGTTTCCATCTCCATTGAAAATATACAGGCCGGTGCTGTGGCTCAGCCAGTTATCCCTATACTGCATTTCTCTCACTGCATGCCTCTGCCAGTCGGTACCGAAATAATTTTCCATCACTTCGATACCATCCTCCGAACTCTGCGGCTCCTGACCCGATACACTTGTGATCTTCAGATCCGAAACCATACCATTCATGTTGATCTCCAGATATCCGTTTTCCTTTTCCTCTTTCGGATCAAAGGGGAAGATCACCTGAATATAGCCTGCGGAGAAGGGTTTTCTCTCACTGGAATTGAACAGGCTGCTCGTTGCACCATTTGCCGTCTGGTACGGGTTTGTATCATCGTTCAGCAGATAGTCCTCTACATTGAAACGAACCTTCGTCTTCGCTGTCGTTTCGTCCCTGCTGCTGCTCGTCGCATACCAGGAGCCTCCTCCATAGCAGCTGTTTGCTCCGCCGCCGCTGTTGAAGGGTGCTGCATCCCAGGCATATTGCGTTGTCTTTGCCACATCATCCTCGTCATTCCAGTTCATCCGGAAGCTATAGCTGGTATTGTCAAAATTCGTTCCATACGGGGTATTGCTGTTTTCTTTGTAGGCCCACAGATATGGCGCCTGTGCCGTTTTTCCTGCTATCGGGCTGCCGTTTATATACAGGTTTCCTGACAGCTCAAGATCAAAATCGATTTCTCCGCCGGGAGCTTCTGTTCCAAGCAGGTCTCTTCCTGCCTTATTGTACAGGCTCAGGGTTATGCCATAGCCCAGCATGGTTCCGTAAACGATTTTATCGGTTTGTCTGGTATCTTTTGCCGCCTTTGCCTCTTCTTCCGAAGACTTTTCGCCGGTTTCCAGATTAAACCATCCGGTATAGGCAAGGGCAGAGTTGCGCAGAAGCGATACGTTGTAATAGGGTGCTGCCGATACGGTTAAAAGCTTTGATTCTGCCGTCACCGGATTCTGCTCATTCTCTTCATTTCCGCCGATCCACTCCTGGAATTTCGGTTTGAAGGTATCTGCATTTTTCATACCCTTGACACGGATGCTGACGGCCTTGCTGATCGTACCTGCCGCATTGTCAATTTCCCAATATCCTCTCAGGATCTGGGTCTCCTTTCCTGCCGCATCCTCCCGATATTCAATGTTGCAGTAATCAAAGCGGCTGGTATCGGTAAATTCCGCTTCTGCACTGCTGCAGGGAAGCTCCGCCTGCAGCCAGAGCCGCAGGGTTTTGGCTTCCTCTCCTGCACCCGTCTGTGTGCCGGCTTTTTCAGAGATCTCTGCATCTGCTGCAGTCTGCGTCCTGTTTCCAACTGTCGTTGTCAGTGTATAGCTGACGGTATCGAAGGTTCTGACCAGCGTATTTTGTGCATTGCTGTCATCCCCGGGATTCCATGTAACGATCTGGGACCGTTCATAAAGCTGTCCATTATAGAAAATTTTCTTTAATTCTTCTCCATTGTAACGATAGGTTTCTTCGCTTTCCCGGGCAAAGCCTTCCTCCAAAAGCTTCTGCGCCGTTTTCTCTGCGTCCTGGGATTTGTCGAATTTTCCAACAACGCCGTCACGCATCCCGTCCTCACCATCTGTATTCCGGATAAACAGGCTTTCTGTCTGCATGGTCGTCTTTAATTCCTTGGCGGTATAGCCGTAGGAGGCAGCTGTCAGCTGCAGATTGGCGCTGTCTGCGATCTGTCCTGTGATATATTCGCCTTCTGTAATGGCTTCTCCCTTTCGGTTCGTACCGGTATAAGTATCATCCCTCCAGACATTATATTTGGCATTTTTCATCCAGGAGGCCGGAAGCAGTGTCATAGACGGAATATCCCGTATCGTGCCCGGATATTCTCCCGTTCCTTCATAAGCAGAATAAATATCATTTCCCATATCTGTCCTGCGGGACCAGTTTCCGTAAATGCCGCCGCCGGAAATGGTACATTTGCCTTTTGCGGTCGGATGCATCGCAATGCCGCCGCCATAATCGGCACGGTTATCGGTGATGGTACCGCCGGTCATGCGGACCTCGCCCCAAAACTGACCGATACCGCCTCCTCTGGGCGCACGGTTTCCGGAGATCTGCGTACCTTCATATACAGACAAAACGGCATTATTGGTATAAATACCGCCGCCCAAAGCATCATTCGGATTCTTTGCATTCAGCTGTGCTGTGACCCGGTTCTCCCGAATCGATATATTCCGAAGCTGCATACGGCCGCCATTGAGGAAAAGACCACCGCCTCTGATGGTTGCCGTATTTTTCTGAATCCCTCCGCCGTTTAAGACAGCACGGCCGCCATTCATATAAATACCGCCGCCTTCATAGCTGCTGTTGCTTTCCAGTGTACCGTCCGTCATGCGGAACGTTCCGCCCGCCATATAAACAGCACCTCTTGTACTGCTATTGTTCTGAATTGTGCCGCCGCTCATCCGAAAAACACTCGAGCCGGTTCCGACATATACTGCAGCTCCATATCTCGCGCTGCAGCGTTCGATCAAGCCTCTTCCGGTCAGTTCAAAGCTCCCCTGATCGATCCGGACACCCGCTCCGCCATAGTTTGGTTCATAATCGGCTCCGTTTGATTTGCACCGGTAAAGCCGCCCGCTTTCCAGTACTACCGAGCCGCTTGCTTTTACCCAGATACCGCCGCCGCTGTATAGCGCCGTACCGGTGATCGTACCGATTCCGGAGGTTGTGTCTCCATCCGCTTTCACATCCTGAATCCGCAGATCCCCCAGGCAGGTAATTGCTGTACCATTTCCGGTCAGCGTATGTCCATTCAGATTCAGCACTGCCTCTAGCTTTGCCGGTACGATCACGTTTTCCCTGGAATCCGCAACCATCCGGATCACCGGCGTTTCGCCTGCCGGCACAGTTACGGTCTGATCCCGGATCGCATCTACCGCCGCCTGCACGCTGTTGTATTCTTTGTCCCCGATCATCGCAACTATATGATCCCAGCCGTATCGAAGCGTCAGCCCATAGGCACGGATCACCGGATCATAGTTGATCGCATCTGTCAGCAGCTGACTGCGATGTTCATCATACCAGCCGTTTCCGATTAAAGTCTTTCCATCCTCTGTGGTGCAGGTCATATCGGATCCGCGAAGCAGCTCCAGCTTCGATGTTTTTTCTTTGTTATAAGCCGCATAAACGTCCTGACCGATTTTGGCAAGGTTATCAAACAGCTGTCCATTTTCTCTCAGCTGAAGTCCGGCACAGTTGGATGCCACATAAATTCCACCGCCGCCATTTGCCGCGGTATTCCCTGTGATCCGCCCGCCGCTTACTGTCAGCTCGCAGGCATAATCTGCCAGATATACCCCGCCGCCGCAGTTTCCGGCTGTATTGTTTCGGATCACTCCGCCTGTTATATACCCGGCTGAACGTTTCCCCTGATCATATTGCCAGCCGCTTCCGGTCCTGCAGATTCCGCCTCCGTTTCCGGCTGCTGTGTTATTCTCGATCACACCGCCCCGAATATACCAGTCCGCAATATAACCGTAACCGCTGCACACAATACCGCCGCCCTCTGAACCTGCATGGTTTCCGGAGATCAATCCGTCATACATATCCACACTGTAGCCCCAAATACCGCCGCCGCTTCCGGAGCTTATGTTGTTCAGAATTTTTACTCCGTTTCGGAGCGTTACTTTTCCGGCACGGATCCCGCCGCCGGTAGAGGTCGCCTTGTTGTCTCTCAGCTCCAGCTGCTCCAGGGTAATGGTCTCACTGCCCCAGATCGTGCCGATCCCGCCGCCGTCTTTTGCCGTATTTTTCTCTATGGTGCTGTCCCCGTCTCCAAGGATCTCTATTCCACTCGCCATAACGCAAATACCGCCGCCAAACGCCTCTGCGATATTTTCCGTTATCCTGGTCCGAACAAGCTGTACCTGGCTGCGGATGGCAAGTCCTCCGCCCCGGTAAGCCTCGTTTTTCTGAATCAGACAGTCTGTCAGCGTTGTTTCCGAAGATCCGCTCAGGGAAAGTCCCCCGCCGCTTCCACTCAACGCTTTATTTCCGATCACCTTTACATTTGTCAGAAGCGTCTCCCCGGAAAAATAACAGGCGGCACTGCCCCATTTTGTTTCATTCTCCCGGATCTCAGTATTCTTTACTTTTATCTGCTGTCCGGATGTTACGGTCATTGAAATGCCGCAGCAGCCGCTATTACTGGAGTTTCCGATGACGGAGATCCCGGACAGAACTGCCTTTTTGGCGCCATCGATCAAATAGATCGCCGCGCCGCCGGTTTCTCCAAAGTTTCCTTCAAACGAAACGCCATTCCGGATCTCAAGCTCTGTCTTTGTCGATCCCAGGACCGCCAGTCCGCCACAGACTTTTGCCGCACGGTTTCCGGTGATTTTGACAGCTCCGCTGACCAGAATCTCACTCGAGTAATTTCTCGAATTGACTAAAATACCGCCGCCGTTTCCTTTGATTGCTTCATTGTCAGTAATGCTTCCGCCTGTGATATGTAAAACGGTAGAAGTGTTTCCCTGTACAGCAGCCATATAAACCGCACCGCCCTCAGACGCGCTGTTCTTCGTCAGTTCACCACCGGTCATTTCAAAGGTCGCACCTTTACGTCCATAAACAGCGCCGCCGGTCTCCATACCGGAAAAGCCCTGAATCCTTCCACTTTTCAGGATCAGCTTTCCCTGTACGATCTCTACACCACGTCCGGAGGTCAGATCCTGTCCCAGCGTCAGCATACCGACGCTTCCTGCTTTATGGTCTTTCTGATTCTCTGTACTGCGAAGCGTCAATACTGCGTCTGCCCCGGTTACGGTCAAAACGCTGCTGTTATTTTTCTTCGAAGCCAGTGTATATCCGTTCAGATCCAGCGTAACGGGTTTGGATACTGCTGCATTTTCCTCCCAGTCCCGGCAAAGATAGATCTCGTCATTCTCCTGTGCCGCGGCGATTGCTTTTGTCAGGCTCGTATATACGGTATCCCCGATCCTCGCTACGCCGTCGTCTGCTTCTGCCAGCTTTGCCGCTGTGAGCGCCAGATCCTTTACGGTATTTTTATCTGTCACTACCTTCTCTGTCAGATAGCTTCCGCTGTTTCCATCATACCAGCAGTCGTATTCCGCCATTTTCATGTCAGATGCCGCCAGGAGAGAGACCTCTTTTTTACTGCTGATCCAAATGTCATTTGCGGTTCCAGTCGTTACCTTATTTCCGTAAAGCTTTACATCCTGCCCAAAATCATAGGAACCGAAAGATGATGTCCAAATGCAAACGCCGCCTCCGCCATTGTCCGCTTTTGCAGTATTATCCCGGATAATACCTCCAGTCAGTTTCAGGCTGCTTGCATTTGCAAAAATTCCTCCGCCATGCTGCGGTGCTGTGTTCTTTTCCACGATACCGCCGGTCATGATCAGTGTCGCGCTGTTTAGCTGGATACCGCCGCCATGATTGACAGAAGCATTCTCTGCAATGGAACCGCCCGAAAGCTCCATTTTACCGCCTGCCAGATTTACGCCGGAATATTTATTCTGTACAATTTCTCCGCCCGTCATCCGGACCACTGCCCTATCCCCTGCAAGCACTCCAAATCCTGCATTGGCTGAAATGGTGCCGCCTTCCATTTCAAATGTTCCCGCTCTTATCTCCGCGTGGTATGCAACACATACACCGTCTCCATTGTTTTTGGTAATCGTACCGCCTTTCATTGTGAATCTGGCAGTCTTTCCTGTAATATATACCCCGGTTCCGTAGTTTGTTGTGGCGCTGTTCTGGCAGATCGTACCGCTTTCCAGAACTGCTTTCCCGTATACGAGCAGACCGCCGCCGCAACGAATGTCCGGGTTCTGCGGGATAACGCCCGGGGTTCCGCTTCCCTTTATGATTTTGCCGGTTTTTGCCTCACTGCTGTCCTGAAGAACCAGATGGGCATTTTCTTTCACTGTGATCACACTGCCGGAGCTTCCCTCCAGACTATAGCCGGACAGATCAAGGGTGACCCTGGTTCCACTCGGAATGACAACCGTTTCCCGACTGTTCCGGATCATCCGGATCGTGCCCTCTTTGCCCTTTAACGCATCTACAGCCCCCTGCACCGTTGCATATTTCTCTTCTCCGATCACTGCAACCATGCCTTCGGAGCCATCCTCAAGGGTATAGCCGTAGGCACTTTGGGCACACAGCGTATCCGTCAGACGAATTTCGTCTGTCAGCAGGCTGTCATCTGCCTCCAGGCGCCATGCGGTTCCGTTTCCTTCCGGTGTCTTCATATTTTTTGCCGCGGTCAGGGTCAGGATCTCTTTTCCGGTGGCGATTTTGTCCTTTCCATTTTCTCGCATGGTATAGAGATAAAGATCGTTGCCGCCCTTTGTGGTCGTGGAATGATTGTCACAAAGCTGTCCGCCCTTTACAAAAATTCCTTCTCCTTTACTGGTAAACTGATCGCTCCTTGCGATTCCGCCGCCTTTGACCGCGGTATTCCGGCAAACCGTTCCGCCTTCCATCAGCAGCGATCCTCTCCACTGGCCAATTCCGCCACCGTAGCTGGATGCCGTATTCTCCATGATCTGAACCGTATCCTTGATCGTCACTGTAGTTCCTGCATTGTTCTGCCAGATTCCGCCGCCGTAACCCGCACTGTTTTCCGTGATAATACCTGCCGAAAATTCTGAACTCGCATCGGTAAAAATACCGCCGCCATAGCTTGCTGCCCTATTATTGCAGATCCGTCCTCCCTGGATTTTTATTCTTCCGCCGTAAATACCTCCGCCTGCATAGGTTGCCTGATTCTCTGTAATCTGCGCATTTTCCGAAAGGGTTACACAGTCTCCGCCGGTCTGGTAGCTTATTCCAATTCCACCGCCCCGGAATGCCTGGTTATTTCTGATCGCTGCCTCTCCCTTCACTTCTACACGCCCACCATGCAGATCCAGGCCGCCGCCATAGTCCAATGCCTTATTTTCTTCGATCACAGCCTGCCCGTCTATTGTCACAGAGACACCGGAATAAATTCCGCCTCCGCGGAAATTGACTTCATTTTCCCTGATTTTCGCAGTTCCCCCTATGTGCAGGGTCTTGCCGGAGCTGATCCCGCCTCCGTTTCCATTGTTTACAGTGTTTACAGACGATAAGGCACAGCCGTTTTTTTCGATCACACCACCCGTGATCTCTGCCGTACCACCGCCGTCCAGCATCAGACCGCCGCCAAAGACACCAAACGCACCGGGTCTCTCGGCATGGTTTCCGGAAACCCTACCGCCGGTCATCACAAAGCTTCCGCTGCCAGCCTGATACAGACCGCCGCCACAGGCCACACCGCCGTTATCCAGGATCTCTGCGCTGTCACTACTGATCGTCACCGCTGCACTGCTGCCGACATAGATGCCGCCGCCGTAAAGAGTCGTATTCTCGTTGCTCCATTCTGTATGGTTCTCCCGTACACAGCCGCCGCTCATCTCAAAGGAGGATTTGTTGGTTCCGTTACTTTGCACGAAAATACCACCGCCATGCTGTGCGGTATTCTCACGAATGGAGCCCCCGGTCATTTTTACGGTTACACCGGCGGCGGTACGGATCCCCCCGCCGCCGTTGAACGATTTATTTTCATAAACATCTGCGCCGTCTTCAATCAGGAGCGTAGTACCAATACCGCCCACAAAGAGTCCGCCGCCTCCGTTTCCGGTGGATTCATTTTGATGAATTCCGCTGCCCCGCAACGTGAGCCCCCCAATCTTTCCTTCAAAGGCAAGGGCGCCGCCTTCCTTTTCAGAGCTGTTTTTCGTTGCTGTAAAAGGATCTGCGATCACAACCTTGTCTGCAGCTCCTTTTACATACAGGCCGCCGCCTCTGCCCACAGATGCCCTGTTGTCGGAAAGCGTCAGCGGTTGATCCAGATCCATGGATCCTGCCGTAACTTTACCGACAGCAATACCTCCGCCATTTTCCGCTGTATTGCCGGAAATTGTGCCGGAGTTTAATTGCGTCCCGTCATTCCATTCTGCAATATAAATACCGCCGCCGTCTTCGTCTGCGGTATTGTTTCGGATCTCGACATTTCCCTGCAGACACAGGGCTGCTTCTCTTGCAGCATAGACAGCGCCGCCGTTTCCATTTCCATGGAAGTTCTCCAGGAAAATGCCATCCAGCGTCAGGGATGCGCTGCGATCTACCCAAATACCCCGCAGCTTTACAGAACCCGTAAGCTGACTGCCGGACAGACCGCCGTTGCCGACACTATCCTTGATGGTCAGCGTGCCGTATACCTTTATCGCATTTTCCGTTCCATTCTCTGATGCATCTGTTTCGTCCGGATAGAGCATATGTCCGTTCAGATCCAAAATAATCGTTTTATTGTCCGGGATCTGAATATTTTCCGTATAATCACGCTCAAGCTTAATTTCATTGACCGCTTCTGAATCGGCCTGATCGATCTGTGCCTGAAGAGTACCTGCAGCCGGCGCACGCATAGGCCTGCCCTTTACATCATTGCCGCTGATGTCATTGCCGCTGACATCCGTTGTCTCTGTTTCGGTTTCCGTTTCCGTTTCTGTTTCTGTCTCAGATGGAGCTTCCGTTTCTGTTTTGGTTTCACGCTCTGATCCGGTTTCTGTTTCTTTCTGGGTTTCGCTTTCTGAAACGCTTCCCGTTTCCTTCTGGGTTTCGCTTTCCGGCACGGTTCCCGTTTCTTTCTCTGATCCGGCTCCCGTTTCCTTCTGGGTTTCGCTCTCTGATCCGGCTCCCGTTTCCTTCTGGGTTTCGCTCTCTGCGGAAGCTCCGCCTTCCGATACAGACTCGCCCACCGTCGAGGCTTCCCGCTCCGGTACCGCTTCGCTTTCTGACTGCACAGCGGTCTGATTTCCTGTCCCAGATTGCTGTGTCACGATCTGATTGGTGGGAGCAGCACTTGCACTGATTCCGCCTGCAAGATTTCCAAAGGCCATCGCAGCTGTCAACAGCCACGCGGCAGCTGTTTTCGGTAAGCTTCTTTTTCCCTTCATCTGACTTCCTCCCTGATTCTGGTTCTATTCGATTTCCATACGTTCACAATTTTTTCACTCTTCTATCATAATAATCTTAGATAATACCCCTGTAAATTTATATATTTTCAGATTTATATTGTTTTTTTAAGAACTTTTGTACGAAAAAACCCCTGCATCTCGTACAGATCCTCTTTTGTACGAAATACAGGGGTTTTTTTTGTTATTTTTGTCCGTATCACACGGATCGGTATGCTGTCCTTTCCTCTGACAACACGTCAGCCTCGAAGCAAATCTGCCAGCTGTGCAAACTGTTCCAGTGTCAGAGTTTCTCCGCGGACGGTTTCTGACAGCTCCATCCGAGCCAGCACTTCCTTGATTTTTTCTTTGGACACGTTCAGCCCCGGCGCATTGGAAAGGCCGTTGACCAGGGTTTTGCGGCGCTGGTTGAAGGATGCGCGGATAACGGAAAACATAAACTGCTCATCCAGGGTTTGTACCGGCGGTTCTGCATAGCGATCCAGACGGATGACCGCGCTGCCCACATTGGGTCGCGGGATAAAGCAGTTCGGCGGAACGTTCGCAACAATCTCCGGCTTTGCATAATACTGCACCGCCAGGGAAAGAGCACCATAATCCTTTGTACCGGGTCCAACCTGCATCCGGTCTGCTACTTCTTTCTGCACCATGATCGTGATGCTCTGCAGCGGCACATGGCTTTCAAACAGTCCCATAATGATGGGTGTTGTGATGTAATAAGGAAGATTGGCAACGACCTTGATGGGACGTCCGCCGTTTTTCTCCTGCACCAGACGGTTTAAATCTACTTTTAAAATGTCTTCGTTAATTACTTCTACATTATCATAAGCGGACAGCGTATCCGACAAAATCGGGATCAGGGCTTTGTCGATTTCGACCGCTACCACATGTCCCGCCCGCTCCGCGAGATACTGGGTCATGGTTCCGATACCCGGTCCCACCTCCACAACACAGTCATCTTTGGAAATCTGTGCCGCGTTCATGATTTTTTCCAGCACATGGGTATCGATCAGGAAGTTCTGGCCGAACTTTTTCTGAAAATTAAAGTGATATTTCTGCAATACCTCAATGGTATTGGAAGGAATTCCAAGTGTTGCCATTCTTCTCTCCGTTCGTTTATTCTAATCCGTAAAACCGACATGCATTGCGCCAAGTAATGTCTTCGATTTCCTGACAGGTCAGTCCCTTGATCTCTGCCAGTGCAGCTACAACCTGGGGCAGATAAAGCGAGCTGTTGCGTTTGCCGCGATAAGGTTCCGGTGCAAGGTACGGGCAGTCTGTTTCCAGTAAAATTCTCTCGATAGGAAGCTCTGCCGCCGCTTCTTTTAATTTTTTTGCATTTTTAAAGGTCAGCACGCCGCCGATACCAAAATAGTAGTCCCATTTTTGAAACTCCCGTGCTGTTTCCTTCGTATAAGAAAAGCAGTGAATCACTGCGCGGAGTTGGCTTCCGCCCTCCGCTGCCATCACATCCAGCGTGTCCTTTGCCGCATCTCTGGAGTGGATGATGACAGGCTTATCCAGCTTTTTGGCTAGCTGAAGCTGTCTGGAAAAGCTTTCCCGCTGACGCACCTGCACCTCGGGCTCTTTGTCCCAGTAGTAATCCAGTCCGATTTCCCCGACAGCAACCGCTTTGGGAGCCGCCAGTTTTTCTTCCAGCCATTCGTAGTCCCGCTCCGTCAGCTCCTGCACGTTGGACGGATGAACGCCGACCGCCGCGTAAATAAACGGATACTGTTGTGCGAGGGTCAGGCTCGTGGATACAGAAGCAAGGTCCGCAGCCACATTGACGACTCTTCCAATCCCCTGTTCTGCAAGGGAAGCAATCAGCGCTCCCCGATCCTCTTCAAACGCCTCATCATCATAATGGGCATGTGTATCAAATATCATCGTTTTGTTCCTGTCTCTTTTCTTTTCTGTGCCAGTGCCGCCCACGCAGAGGTTCTGCTGCATAAAGCCCTGCCGGCATAGGGTATTGCTTCTGCACAAGTATAGCATACCTTCCGGCTGTTTTACCAATGATTTTACCGGAAATCTTCGACAGAAAACACGATGATACGGCAGGTGCGCCTTTCATCCCTGCGAGAGTCTCCTTTTTGCCTGCCAGAGGGACAGATTGAAGTTTCGAATGCCAAGATTCTTCGTTTCCGAACGTTGATCTTCTTCATAGGCATGCATCCATGGCACAGCGTCTCCGGTCAGGTCTTTTCGTCCGATCAGAACCGGCGCTGCATCCGCAGACAGACCGCGCAGATAGGAGTAGTCCGCGGCTGTCGGGAGGGCGTCGTCATCATCCTGCGAATACATGACGGACTCCTGGGTATTGGCTTCGCGGGATACATTATAAGATGCAATCCAGTAATCCGGACGCCCGAACGCGGGAATCAGGTACAAAAATGCGACTGCTATCAGCCAGAACCTCAGCAGTTCAAAATCACGCTTCCAGACCGCTATCATCGTCCCTACAAAAATTACCGCCATCACGAGCAGCGCCCACAACACCATCAGCCTAAGAAACGTCAGGGAATATTGGCGAATATACAGATACATTCTCCATGCGCTCGAGGCGATCAGCACATAAGTCATTGCGCACACAGCCGTCAGAAGAATCTGCAGTGCCCGGTTTTTGCGAAACCCAAACAGACACACCGCCACAACTGCAAGGTTAATCACGCAAACTGCCAGCAGCTGGAAAAATCCCTGACGCGCATACTGTGCCCATGTCATCTGTTCCGGAAGCATCCCTGCCCGCAAAAACAGATAAACAATCTGAATTGTACAAAATATCGCATATATTGCCGTTAAAAGAGAAAGCACCGTAATTGCAGCCAGTGGCTCCCCAAGGCACTCCCGTCTTTTCCCGGTCAGGCTTTTGGTAAGGAGTCCACGGATAAATCCGTATGCAAACAGATAGACAAGCACCAGCATCAGGAAAACAGTAATAAAATCCGACCATGCCAGTTCTCCGAAAAACCGCGATACCAGACTTGCAAACACCGCATCCGCACTCAGCAGAAGTGCTGCGACAACCATCAGCAGCGGAATGCCGATTACAAGACCGATCAGGATATAGTGACCTTTCCCATTTTCTTTTTGTTTTTCTTCTGCTTTCAGTGCTGCGGCAACATCAGAAAACGGCGTATCCAGATAGGAAAAGGTTCCAAACAGACCTTTCCAGCCGTTTCGGATAAAATCTCCCAATCCCCAATTTTCTGTATTACAAAACAGCATCAACGTCCATAAAAGCGTCAGTCCGAACAGCATTCCTTTTGTCATCAGGTGAATTTTCAGGTCAGCTGTTAAAAACACGGAGATACCGAGCAAAAATTCTGCCGCCCCATACGGAAGCGCCCTGATAAGCTTCTTTTGCAGACTGTCTCTGTCGGATGGAACCCTGCACTTTGCGGTACAATAGTAAGAATAGTACAAGGTTCCTGCAACGAAAAAAGGATAGGTGATCCCCGATGTATTCCGATATAGGCAGATCGTGTAAAGCAAGGCGTACAGGGCGGTCGCTGCACCAAGGCGGCGGCTGGCCGCAGCAGGGATGGTTCTGGAAGCACGATCAGCGTCTGCAGATGTTTGTGCGCAAGTCGCGGCAGTGCTACCCTCTGTTTTGGCTATGCCTGCGCTGCTCTGCAATTTTCCGGTTCCATCTTTTTCTGTTTTCTCATTCATTTTCTACATCCTCCTCATCATCTACATATTGCAGGATATCACCGGGCTGGCAGTCCAGCGCCTTGCAGATCGCATTCAGCGTAGACAGCCGCACCGCCTTTGCCTTATTATTTTTCAGGATAGAAAGGTTTGCCAGCGTGATGTCTACCTCTCCGGCAAGCTCTGTCAGTCCCTTTTTGCGTTTCGCCATCATTACGTCCAGGTTGATCATGATCATGTCTTTCTCCTCCATCCGGTGCTCAGATCGTCAGGTCATTTTCCAGCTTATAGGTCACAGCTGCATCAAAGACCCGGGACAGCACCAGAGAAAAAAGTCCCGCAATCACAAATACCAGGATCGTGATCAGTACCGCAGGGGTCAGATAAAGAAACAGGCGCAGCGCAGTAACTGCCGCAATGCAGAAACTGCAGATTCCCATCCGCTTTAAGCTTTGCACATTTTCCCGGATAAAGCAGTCTCCGTTCAGCACCGTTTTAAACATCTTTCGCAGCTCCTGCAAAAGTATCAATGCAAAGATTCCGGAAATTCCGAACAGGATCGTCAGTCTGAGCCAGTGCTGCCCGAAATAACTGTCATACTTTCCATAAAAGCGTATGCCAATGGGCAGCGTCACAGTCACAACAATTCCGGCATAAAACAGCACGTCCAGAAGATATTTGGTAAACAGTGTCAGTCTGTCTTTCATTGGTTCCTCCATCCTGCCGCATACCTGTGCGGCTTTCAAAATAGGTCTCTCTTACTGTGAAGATAGCACCGTTCACATTGAAAGTCAATATTTATTTATCGAATTTCAATAAATATTTTCTGTAATGCGATATTGTCAGGAGAATAAAAAAGAATGTGCCTTGGCACATTCTCGCGCCGAGGCGCGGTTGCCTCGGCAACCATCTACCCCTGCGCCGAGTGCGCATCCTCGCGGAGCGTTTTTATCGTATGGAAACGAAGTTTCCTATACGATAAAAAAGCCCCGCCAATCCTGCAAAATATCGTGATGAATATTTTACAGAACCAACGAGGCTCATTTATCTTTTATAAAAGCTCTGCACGCTGCGGTGCTTTGGAAAATTCCGACTTATCCTGCTTTATTTGGAACAGGCTGTGCAAGAACCACAGTCAGGATGCTCCTCTGCCCAGATTCTCTCTGCGGCAGGCGTCCACTGCTGTGCATAGGGTCTGCAGCGATTGAATACGTCCTGTGTAGATTCCGGCTGCTGCATATCGGTGCTATGAGCGCCGCTGCGTTTTACCATTTCTCCCAGAAGCTCCGGATTTTCCAGCATCGGACAGGGTCTTAAATGGTTGTGGTTGAAGGGCTGTCCCTTATGGTATTCCTTAAACAGAGGCTGCTGCAGGCATTCCAGCAGACTCTTATCGTGGATATTTGCGTTGGAGTAATGAATGAATACGCAGGGCTCCACATCTCCGGCAGGATTGATATGTGCGTACTGCCGTCCTCCTGCAATACATCCGTCAATATATTCGCCGTCATTCTGGAAGTCAATGCAGAAAATCTGCTTGCCGCCGGTCAGACCACGGATCTCGCGGACTCTGTGGATCATATACTCTCTCTGCTCTGCGTTCAGCATCAGATCCACGTTTGCGCCATCACCGATCGGCATGTAATGGAAGTACCAGTTGAAACGGACGCCGTGGCTGATCAGCATGTCGATGAACTCGTCGCTTGTAACCGCCTTGTAGTTCTGACTCGTATAACAAATGGAAGTACCATAAAGCAGTCCATACTTCTGCATCAGATCCATTGCATGCATCACCTTGTCGAATACGCCCTTCCCACGACGGTCATCTGTTGCATCACCGATACCTTCGATGGAAATAAAGAATGCCATATTTCCGACCTTCTGTACCTCCTTACAGAACTCCTCATCGATCAGGGTTCCGTTGGTAAACAGATGGAATACTGAACTCTGATGTGCTGCTGCCAGCTTCAGCAGGTCGTTTTTACGGCACATCGGTTCCCCGCCGGTACACATATACCAGTGAATCCCCAGCTCTTCGCCCTCCGTTACCAGCTTATCCATTTCTTCATAGGTCAGGTTCAGGGTCTTGCCATATTCTGCAGCCCAGCAGCCTTTACAATGCAGGTTACAGGATGCGGTAGGATCAAACAACAGGATCCAGGGCATGTTGCAGTCGTATTTTTTTCTCAGCTCCATCACATAATTGTAACCGGAAAACATACCTTCATAACCAAGGTTCAGCACATTCATTTTTAAAATATGAGGATCGATCTCGTTGATGGCACGGTACGCGTACTCCATCCATTTTCCATTGGGATCCTGCACAAATTTGCGGGCAGCATCAAATGCACTCGCCTTATATCTCTTGCTCAGCAGCGGCTCTGCCAGATTGATCAGCTTGACCGCCTCTTCTGTCATATGTTCTGTTCCTTTTCCTCTTACTGCTTTAATCGCTGCGTCGATCGCAACACTGAAAGCGGCACGCTGCGCTGCATGTACTACTTTGTTTTCAGCCATGTCGTTCTGACTCCTTTCTCACTCTGCCTAACTTTATTTCTCTTTCATTTGTCCCCATCTTACGACGGCTTTTGATTCTTTTCATTGCCCAAATTCCCGTTTTTGTGGCATATTTTCCCACAAAGCAACATTTTGTCCCATGTGGGCGCGGACGGGATGCCCTGACAGGCGGCAGGGCGTGGACGGGGTGCCCTGACAGGCGGCGGAGCATGGACGGGGTGCCCTGACAGGCGGCAGAGCGTAAGCGCAGCGCACGCTCTGACTGGCAAGGCAACACGGACACGGCACGCTGCACTGCTTTAGTGCAGCGGGTCGGCGCGGCACGCGCTCTGACGACTGGCAGGCAGTACGCACGCGCACGCTTTTCAATTGACAGACGCGGTGTGCTTTTGTATCCTGTTAGTATCGGATTGAAGAGGGCACCCCCCCCACAACAACCCGACCGCAAAACAATTTCGAAAAGGGGTACGAAGATTGAAAAATAAAATTTTTCAATCCCGAGATTTGTGTCTGCGCGCACTTGACACAAACTCGACATGCGCAAAAAACGTGCGCAGAAATGAGAGGAAGAGATGAACGATATAACATCTTATATGTTAGAACAGGCCAAAAAAATTCTTTCCATTGACAGTCCGACCGGCTTTACCGCACACGCGGCGGAGTATGTCCTCGGAGCATATAAAAAGCTGGGCTATGATGCAAAGCTGACCAACAAGGGCGGCATTTTTGTATGTGTCAATGACGGTCCTGACCAGGCGGACGATCCTGCGGACGCACCGATTTTGCTGGAAGCGCACATGGATACCCTGGGCGGTATGGTTTGCAGCATCAACGAAAAAGGACGTCTGATGCTGAGTGCTCTCGGCGGCATGAATCCAAACAATGCAGAGGCGGAAAACTGCCGCATTTACACCAGAAGCGGCAAGGTTTATTCCGGCACGTTCCAATTAAAAAACGCCTCGATCCATGTAAACGGCAGCTACAATGACACTGCCCGTTCCTATGATGCAATGGAGGTCGTATTGGACGAGCCTGTGGAAAGCAAGGCGGATACCGAAGCCCTCGGCATTATGACCGGCGACATCGTCTGCTTCGATCCCCGCACGACCGTAACGGAATCCGGCTACATTAAGAGTCGTTTTCTCGACGATAAGCTGAGTGTCGGCATCCTGCTTGGCTTTGCAAAATATTTAAAGGAAACCGACAAAAAGCCCGCCCGCAAAATCTATCAGCATATCACTGTTTTTGAAGAAGTCGGTCACGGCGGCTCCGCTTCGATTCCTGCTGATGTCGCAGAAATTCTCGCAGTCGATATGGGCTGCGTCGGAGATGGCCTTTCCTGCAAAGAAACCCAGGTTTCCATCTGCGCAAAGGATTCCGGCGGTCCTTATCATTACGATGTTGTTTCTGCTCTGATCGAGGCAGCGCGCACCGCCAAGGTTGACTTTGCAGTTGACGTATATCCCCACTACGGCTCCGACGCAGAAGCAGGGCTTCGTTCCGGTATCGATTGCCGCCACGGGCTGATCGGCTCTGGTGTATACGCTTCTCACGGCTATGAGCGCAGCCATGTAAAGGGAATGGAGAATACATTCCGGCTGTTAAAGGCTTATCTGAATCAGGATTATCACGCCTGAACGTTTCCTGTCCAGCACAAAACACAGAAGGTTTTGTAAATATTCTTTAACACCGAAGCAAAAACCTCCGGGCCTGTCGTCTTTTCGACGGCAGCCCGGAGGTTCTTTTTATTCTGCGCTGCAGGGCTCTTTGCCTGCGGCGGATTATATAAGGGACATTTTTCGGTGCGAAGCGCCTGCGTAGCAGAGCCCTTTATAGCATTTCAATTCGTAGCTGCGCGATCAGCCAATCACCAGCTCCCAATGCATCTTTTCCTCATTCAGGCGATACTGCTTTAACAGCTCCGGTCCGCAAGAGTTAGAACCAACACCGCTCATGCCATAGTCCAGATGCCAGATCACATGTCCGGATTTTTCCAGCTCGTAGTTGTGCATCTTTTCCGTCAGCTCCTGTGCAGTGTAGTAAGAAGCGTTGAAGGAAAGCGGCTTTTTGCCTTCCGCCTTCAGTTCTCCCACCTTTACATACGCACAGTGATAATGGCTGCCATTTTCCTGAGGTTTTACATAGTCCTCAAGAAGCTCGTCTACTGTTGTCGTAAAGCGGTCTACCCAGCAGGCTCTGTGCTTGTCCTGATAGCTTTCTGTCGGACCGTATCCGATGTATTCCACCTGATCCTGATTTTCCGGCAGTACCAGCTGCAAGCCAAACCGGGGCATGTAAGGGAAGGTCATATCCTTGTCGGCATCCAGTGTCAGTTTGATCTGACCGTCTGCATTGACTTCCCAAAGTGCTTTCGCGCGTAAAAATGGCTGTCTGTATACACTGGCGATGGAGAAATCGCAGTGAATGCGTACTTTTTCACCGGCGTTCTCTGCGGTGCAGTCATAAACCCGGATCCACGGTCTGTCGTATCCGGCTTCTTCCCAGACCTGACGGACATTTCTGTCATTGTCAGCCGGCGCACGCCAGGTTTCAAAGGTCATCGGTGCTTCGATCAGCGCTTTGCCATCTCTGACAAGCTCTGTAAACGCACCTTTCTTCTTGCCGAATACATAGCGGATTCTGTCGGAGGTAATGATCCAGGAAACATCGTTTTCCTCCAGTACAACTGTTCCGGCTTCTGCAATTTCCAGAACCTTTTCCTTTTCCTCAAACAGCGCAATCTGGTCAAAGCCCATGACTCTGCCCTGTCTGGTCAACGCCTGATCTGCTTTCTGCACATAGGTCAGCTTCAAATAGGTCTGATCTCCGGAAAGCTCTCCCAGCTGAGGGATCGTGATACACACTTTTTCATGTGCAGGGCAGGTAATCTCCCGGATCTCGCCCTCTGCTAACAGGGTGCCCTCTTTTTTGATTTCGTAACGGATCTGTACGGTATCTGCAAGGTCAGCAAAATCCTGCACGTTCCACAGCTCTACAGTGCCTGCTGCCAGATCTTTTCCTGCTGCATGTACCGGACGGATTTCGTTTTTCCATTCCAGAAGCCCGGTATGGGGTCTGCGATCCGGATACACCAGGCCATCCATACAGAAGTTGCCGTCATGAGGGAACTCACCTGCATCGCCGCCGTAATGGAAAATATCTCTTCCGTCTGCAGCCTTGCCTTCCCAGGTCGCATGATCACACCATTCCCATACGAAGCCGCCGCAGAACTTGTCATATTTGTACATCAGCTCCATGTAATCATGGATATCCCCGGGGCCGTTGCCCATTGCATGAATAAATTCACACTGAATAAAGGGCTTTCTCATTCTGCGGTCTTCGCAGTATTCCTTTACCCACTCGGTATCCGCATACATCCGGCTCATCACATCCAGCATGGAAACATCGTTGTGATAACCTGCGGAATTCCAGAAGCTTGCCTCATAGTGCAGCAGACGGGTCGGATCATAAGCCTTTACCCATCTTCCGGCATCCTCAAAGTTGCCGCCGTAGCCGCTCTCATTGCCCAGGGACCAGAAAATAACCGCGCTCTGGTTTTTGTCCCGGATCACATTTCTCTTCTGACGGTCGAGGATCGACTCCGCCCAGGCATCATCCTGTGCGATGTAGCCCATGCAGTCGTGACCATCATTTGTATACAAAGTTACTACGCCATGGCTTTCCAAATCTGCTTCCGCGATCATGTAAAATCCGTATTCACTGCATAGCTCCGGAAAATAAGGTGCATTGGGATAGTGGCTGGTACGAATCGCATTGACATTGCTTTCCTTCATCAGCTGCAGATCGCGGATCACATCCTCCCTGGTCACGGTTGCACCGGTATAAGGGTTGGAATCGTGGCGGTTGACACCCCGGAATTTCACCTGTTTTCCATTGATTAAAATCTTACCCTCTTCAACGGAGATCCAGCGGATGCCGACCTTCTGCTCGATGGTTTCAGTGCCTGCCTGGAGCTTCAGGGTGTACAGATAGGGCTGCTCTGCGTTCCAGAGCACCGGAGCAGCTACAGGAATCGCTATGTTCTCTCCGTTGGAAACTGCCCTGCCGATTTCTTTGCCCTCTGCATCCGTCAGCGTACAGTTGATTTCCAGATCTCCCTCCATCCGGTCAAAACGAACCGTAACCTCTGCTCTGCCATCCTCTGCAACAGGAGTCTGAACCGTAAAGTCATGTACGAATTTCTGCGGGCGAAGCACCAGCTCAACATCCCGGAAAATTCCGGAAAAACGCAGCTTATCCTGATCCTCCAGATAGGTTCCGTCACACCATTTCAAAACCAGAACCGCCATACGGTTGCTGCCTGCTTTGGTTTTGCCGGTGATTTCAAATTCGCTGGGACTGTGGGAAACCTGGCTGTAACCGACAAATTCGCCGTTGATCCAGACATAGAAGCAGGAATCTACGCCCTCAAAATATAAGAACTGACGTTCGCCGACTTCTTTTTCTGTCAGAGTAAAATCCTTTACATAAGCGCCGCTGGGATTTTCATTGGGCACATACGGCGGGTCATAGGGGATGGGATAGCGGACATTGGTGTACTGCTTCTGTCCAAAGCCCTTCATCTGCCAGCAGGAGGGCACTTCCATGTTGATAAAACCCTCTTTTTCGAGATCCTTTTCCCAGAAATGCTCCGGTACTTCTTCCACACTGGGATACCAGGCAAATTTCCAGTCGTCCCCGCTCAACAGGATCTGGCTCTCCCTTCCATCCTGTTTCGGCACATACCAGCAGCGGTTGTCCATTGTGCCGACATGCAAAGTGGAGAGATTTTCATAAAAATTCTGCACTTTCATTTGGTTGTCTCCTTTTTGTATACTTTGGTTGATACCGGGATTTTGTTCCGGCTTTCTTTTTTACAGCTCCTCACACACCTGGAAAATATAGAATTTCAGGTAGTAGGATTCCTCCGCCGCCCAGAGGATCGGATGATCCGGCGCCTGTGTTTTAAATTCCACCTGACGCAGTCTCTTATGCGCTCCGTGGGCTGCTTCGCGGATGGTCTTTGCGAACAGCTCCGGATCCATAAAGTGGGAACAGGAGCAGGTCACTAAAAATCCGTTGTCTTTTACCAGCTTCATGCCCCGCAGATTGATTTCACGATACCCTTTTACCGCATTTTTGATGGAGCTTCTGGATTTGGTAAATGCGGGAGGATCCAGGATTACGACATCATACTGCTCGCCCTTTTTCTCCAGCTCGGGAAGCAGTTCAAAGACATCTGCACAGGTAAATTTTACGCGGTCGGAAAGTCCGTTTAATGCCGCATTTTCTTCCGCCTGCTTTACGCCGGTCATGGATGCATCCACGCCAAGCACCTCTCGCGCGCCCGCAATCCCCGCGTTCAGTGCAAAAGAACCGGTATGGGTAAAGCAGTCCAGTACCTTTTTGTCGGGGCAGAGTCTGTGAATTGCCTGTCTGTTGTATTTCTGGTCCAGGAAAAATCCGGTCTTTTGTCCGTCTTCCACATCCACGATGTAACGGACACCATTTTCTGTGATTTCAACCTTTGTGGGGAACGGGTCGCCGATGAAGCCTTTGAAGCGTTCCATGCCTTCCTGCAGGCGTACCTTTGCATCGCTGCGCTCATAGATACCACGGATCATGATACCGTCCTCTGCCAGCACCTTTTTCACAAGAGAAAGGATCGTCGGCTTCAAACGGTCGATCCCAAGCGCCAGGGATTCCACCACCAGCACGTCGGAGAACTTGTCCACTACCAGCCCCGGCAGCCAGTCCGCTTCACCGAAGATCAGACGGCAGCATCCGGTGTCTACGGTCGCTTTACGATATTCCCATGCGTTGCGCACCCGCTTTTCCAGAAATTCTTCTGTGATCTCATGTTCTTTTCTGCGGCTCATCACCCGGATTGTAATTTTTGAACGGGTATTGATAAAGCCCCATCCCAAAAAGAAACCATCAAAATCCTTTACCGCAAGAATATCTCCGTTTTCATAGTCTCCCTCAACGCGATCAATCTCGTTGTCGTAAACCCAGGCGCCGCCGCTTTTGAGCGTGCGTCCTTCGCCCTTCTTCAGAATGGCTTCTGCGTACATATTTCCTCACAATCTGCCGCATGGCGGCTCCGAAAACGCTGACGCGCTGCACAGACTTTTTTGCAGCGCTCCACCGGCTCGGCAATTTTATTATAGTATGAAATTCTATTCGGATGTATAATAAGTCTGTCCGAAAAATATAACATTTTGAAACTAAAAGAAAGGACTCCTATGCCGATTTATTTTCGCAACGCCCCGGTGCGTGAACCCTTTATCTACGATTCCATCGGAAACCGCTGGCTGCAGGATGCGACCTCGCGTCCAAACGGCTACCCTTTCTATCACTATTTACAGACCGAATCCGGCTGCGGGCGGATTACCATTCAGGGAAAATCTTATCTGCTTCATGAACAGGAAGGCGTCCTGATCGCTCCCTCCATCCGACACTCTTATCTGGCCCAGACTCCGGAGTGGTACACCTGCTTTTGTACCTTTTCCGGAACAGTCGAAGGCAGTATTTCCAAAATCCTGAACAACCGGCCGATTCTTTTTACCACAAAAGAACAATGTCGGAATATACGGGCGCTGCTGCAGGATGCCATACATGTTTTTGAACATCCGCCGGTCAACATTCCGGCGCTCTCCGTCAACTGTTATCAGGTGCTTTTACAGTTTGCGGATGTCCCGGACGGACAGAAGCTCCTTTCTGATCCGCTGTATCTGCGCTATGTTGCTCCGGTCATCGAAGAAATAGAAACCTGCTACAGTCTGCCCCTCACAGTGGCCCAGCTGAGTCGTCAGGTATTTGTCACGCCCCAATATCTATCACGGCTGTTTCAGCGTTTTCTGGGCTGCTCGGTCTACGAATATCTGATGACCTGCCGCATCAACCGTGCCAAAGAGCTTCTGCTGACAGCACCGCGGATGGAGGTGCAGGAAATCGCTGCGCAGACCGGTTTTTCCGATCCGAGTCACTTTATCGCCATGTTCCGCAAAAATACCGGACGGACACCGTTAGAGTTTCGGAAAATCAAATAATGCTGTGTGCAGCGGCGTGTTTTATCTCAGTCCATTGAGCTTTTCCCGATCCATCTGAAACGGATAGTTTTTGAGCTTCGCGGGGTTGGAAAGCAGATCATTCATGGTGCGCTCCCAGAGCTCACGGGAAATTTTTTCTTCTCCGATCAGACTGTAAATGTAGGCCTCGAAGCTCTGATGGCTGCCAAAACCAAGCAAAGTCAGAACGCGCATCGCCTCTTCCTGGTCACCGTAGCAGCGCAGGAAGCCCGGCAGAAACATACCAACCGCTTTGCCGTGGGGCGTTCCCAGTTCGCAGGTTACGCGATAACTCAATCCGTGGGGCAGACTCGTACCGGTATGAGAAATCGCCATACCTCCGAGGGTGCACGCCTGCATAAGAAGCTCCCTCTGCGCTTCGCCGATTTCATAGGAAGCGAGCGCATCCTTTACCTTTGCAAAGGTCCGCAGGCCCATCTCGCTGTAGACACGGCTGTAGGGCGTAGCGTTCGTGTTTAAATGGCTCTCCACCAGATGTGCTAACGTATCCACCGCCGTGTTGATGCAGCCGGTTTTGGAAGCAGTCTGCAGATACGTAGAATCCACCAATGCAAGCTCTGGGAAAATATGGTGGCTGATGCTCTGTTTTACCAGCTCGCCCGCCTTGGCTTCTGTGGAAGTCTCCGAAGCTGCCGCCGTAGTCAGTTCTATTTTCGGCATCACGATTCTCGTCAAAATCGCATACGGTGTAACCTCTGAGCCGGTTCCTGCTGTCGTCGGTACTGCCGCGACCGTCAGGGCTTTATTTGCCGCCTGTTTGACCGCTGCATCTGTTTCATATAAAAAGTCTGCTTTTTTCTCCGGGTTGGCGATCATCAGCGCAATTGCCTTAGAAGCGTCCATGGGAGAACCGCCGCCGATTCCGATCACAAAATCGACCTTTTCCGAAAGCCCCAGGGCAGTCGCCCGCATCACAGTTTCCACCGAAGGATTTTCCTCGATTCCGTCAAAAACCACATAGGGCACTTGCTCGCGGTTCAGCGCATCCTTCACGTCCTGCAGGGAACCGTTTACACGGGAAGAATGCTTTCCCGTTACAAGCAGTGCTTTTGTTCCCAGCTCCGCCAGCTCCTGGCTGTGCTGCCGGACACAGCCTTTCTCGTTATAAACCTTTGTTGGCATGTATAATTTCATTGCAATTCCTCCATTCTAAGACGTGCATAAGCATACTGCTCTGTTTCTGCAATACAGCGCCGCACCCTTTCTTCTGTCGCAGGATCTTCAAAATTCAGCTCTAAAAAACGCTTTTTATAATAGCCCTGTTTCAGCGCAATTCGCAGGCTTTCTGCAAAATTCAGATCAAAGAAAAAGCTGAGAAAGCTGACCCAGACATCCAGCCCGGTTTTTCGTTCCTGTTTTTTGATGCAGTAATGACCCAAAATGCTCTCATATACCACATCTGAAACTGCTTCCTGTCCCACCTGCTCTGCAGAAAAACCGGTGGTATCTACAGGATCCTCCTGGGCAAACACCCGGAAAATATCACATTTGTCCGCATCCCGGATTAACTTCGCAAAAAGCAGCGTCTTTTCATCCAGGCCATCCTCAATCGCAAGGCGGTTATGGTTTCCAATGGCCGTCAAAACCTGCTCTCTTTCCCTGGCAGAAAGCTCATCCAGAAAATCGCCCTGCCGCAGGATTTCGCACCCTAACTGCGCGTGGTCGATGCTTTTATAATCCAGAAACGTGTGATAGCGCTTCAGCTGCTCAAATCTTCCGATATCGTGATATACCGCACACAGATACGCCAGTTTTTTGTCTTGTTCCGAAAGTAGGCGCGCCGCTGTAAGCTGTTCCATCACCTCCGTCACCCTTTGCGTGTGAATAATTTTTAGTTTGATCCTGGTATCGCTTCCGTCGTCATAGGCAGACGCATATTCCAGAAATTTCTGCATGGCATCCATTTTTTGTCTCCATTCTGTAAGCGCATGGTAGTGGCTCTACAGCATTTTCCACATATGGTCCAGCTGCCCGCAGCATGCCGTGATGCCTGCGCTTTTGTCTCTTTTATTCAATTCAGGCGGCACTGCTGCCTCAGCTTTCTCTCCGCAGCGATTCAAACACTGTGTCGTAATGCTCCGACATTTCTTCAAAGTTATTCAGCAGCTGTTCCAGCACCCGGTAAAACGTCTGCAAATCCTCCGGCGCGATATTTTTGTCCGCATTTTCCTGTACCAGACCGATGACCTGACGGATTTTGGCGGTCTGCAGGCTGCCCTGCTCTGTCAGAACATAGCGGGCGCGGTAACGTCCCGGTTCTCCTTGTTTTTCCACCATTCCGGCTGCGATCAGCTCCGAAAATGTCCGGGAAATCAGCGCCGGGTCAAGGTCACAGGCCGCTGCCACCTCTGCAAACTGAAGTCCCTCCGAATGTCCGCTCAGCGCGTACAGCACCGCCGTGTGTGCAGCCTTTAATCCTACCATCCCCATTCCGGCTGTTTTGACTGCCTGTACTTTTTTATTCATTCTGGAAAGAGAAAGGGTAAATTTCAAAAAACGGTCATCCTTCATGGCTCTCATTTCCTTTCCCCAGATGTTTTGCATATTCCTGTCCTTCCCGGACATAATGGGCTGCATTTTCCAGATTGGAGGTGATTTCCGCTTCCGTTACACTGCGGATGATTTTGGCAGGGCTTCCATAAACCAGTGAGCCCTCCGGAATCTGCATATTCTGCGTCACCAGCGCTCCTGCTCCAACGATACAATTTTTGCCGACGGACGCGCCGTTTAAGATAATTGCACCCATTCCAATCAGTGTATTGTCCCCAACGCTGCAGCCGTGCACAATCGCGCTGTGCCCGATCGTGACATTTTTTCCCACAGTCACGCTGTAGCCCTTGTCCACATGAATGACGCAGTTATCCTGCACGTTCGTACCCGTGCCGATCGATACGCTGCCTGCTCCGGCACGCACGGTTGCGTGGAACCAGATACTGCAGTTTTCTGCGATCGAGACGTCCCCATATATGTCTGCACTGGGCGCAATAAACGCCGACGGGTCAATGTCCGGATTTTTCCACATCTGATTTGCCCCCTTTCTGAGCAGGCTTCGCCTGTTTGTGCTCACTTTCGCTCATCCCGGCGTGAGCGTAGCTCACTCTATGATTTCGCCGTTTGTCAATCATGCAAGCATGTTGACTCACTTTCGCTCATCATATCATAGAATCCACGTCAAAAAAAGAGCGGCAGGAATTTCCCTTTATCCCTGCCGCCCTTTTAGCCTTATTTTTTTCATAGTCCTTTTCTTCCAGAAGTCCGTTGGAAACCATGGTCGCCGTGAAATCCAGTTCAAAATCCTGCGCCGCTGGTCGCCGCTGCCGCGTCACCGCAGCCGCCGACACACATTGCAGCAGCGGTAAAAAGCGCTGCTGCGGTCATTTTATACCGATTCTTTTTATCCTGAAAGTCAAACATAATTTTCCCTCCTCACTCCACATTTTTCAATGCCATATCCATCGGGACTTTTCCGATTCGTTTCAGCTCCAGTGCAGCCACAATCCCATAGCAGATGACTCCTGCCACAAACATTTCCACATAAATCTTCGGGTCAATCCAGTAAGGCAGATACCCCGTCATCATTTGTGACAGCATTGCTTTCCAGATGATACCGATAATCCTGACGCTCAGCGGAATATTGATCAGCACGCAGAGCACGACAACAATTGAGGTTGGCATAACATAGAGCCTTGCAATCTCTCCTTTGGAGTAACCGAGAATTTTTGCCATGGAAATCGACTGCGCATTTTTTTCAATGATAATTTTACTCAGCAGATAAACAAGAACTGCAAATATCAGAACTGCAAAAAGCTGACCAGCCACATCATCCCGCCCATGGAAATCTTCATCTGACGCGTCATTTTGGTCAGCGCATCCAGATCGATCACAGAACCGATGTATTTGTCATCGATATCTGTAATTTCAGAACTGGAAAAATATCCGCCGTACATGTCCTTTCCAAGATCAAAGACATCGTTTAGATGATCCCTTGAAAGGAATACGACCAACGATGCTTCATATGGATAAATCTGTGTGACAGTAAAGGTATAGGTCTTATCCTCATATTTTTCTTTCAGTGTAATGCTGTCCCCGGCGGAAAGTCCAAACTTCGAGGCATAGGCAGAGGAAATCACCACATCGTCATCGGAAAGCTTCAGGGAAACATAACGGCTATCCGTTTCCACTTCTTTTGCAAATTTCAGCAGGGAAAGCATGCCCTTTAGCTTATACTTGCTGTCCATCTCCGAAACCAGTATATTCAGCATATACTGGTACTCTGCGATCATATTGCCTGTGATTTCTTCCTGGTAATGATCCATAATCGGAACCGGAGGGCTATGCTTTAATAGGACGATAAAGTTAACTGTCGTGAACTACTCGGCAACTGAGTTACCAGAGCATCTGAAATCTGGCGGGATACCGCCTTTTTTCAGGGTGCGTCCATAACACCAATACTGCTTACCTTTCGGCTATACAGCTACTTTTATTATTTCTGGATTTTTCAGTCCGGTTACGGACAGTGTTTTCTCTTTTCCGGCTACGGAAAGATATTTCCGCAGGATGTTAAACGCGCCTACTCCATCTGCATTATATCTTACTCCGTTAGTTATATACTTGCCCCGCTCTTTTCGGTTTGATGCTTCCGCATATCTTTTTGATACTTCTGATGATAACGGGCTGCACTGGCTGGTATAGCTTTCTTCCTGTTTTATCAATTGTATTCCATACAGTTTCAGTTTATATTCCAGCATGATATACAGCTTGTTATAAGGCAGACCGTGAAACTTCTGATTGTTCTTATGCCCCATATCTTTTTCTTTGCGGATATTTCGAATGTCTCCTACAACCACGCAGTGGATATCTTCTTTTCTACAGTATTCTGCAATCCATCGGGTCACTTTGTGAAGATAATCCTTCACTGCATTCTGCTTTTTCCTGTAAAGTCTCTGGATATGTTTCGATGATTTTGGGTATTTTATTCCTCTTTTCGATTGCTGTTCATACCATACAGACTGCACTCTGGCGATTTCTTTATGAAAATATCTTTCCAGAGAAAGATATTTTCTTCCCAGGATAAAAGTCCTGCCATTTCCGGAATTATAGCAGGTCATCAGATTATGAAGTCCAAGATCAATCGATAAATAATGTCCATTCTGAGAAAGCTGCTCTGGTTCTTCAATCTCATAGATTACAATCATGCCACATTTCCCATTTTTCGGCGGGGAGATACGCAGCTGTTTTATGTGATCCATGTCCCTGAAAATCTTATTTTCAAGATATAGAAATTTTTCATGGATCCCGTATGTTTCTTCCATATAGCTTTTCAGTTCCTTTGGCAGAGACAGACGCAGTTGGTCTGAACCTTTCTCATGCCGGATCCCCATCTGCATATATGTGACCGGTATATTCTCCTGCTTAAAACGAGGCGGATTTGGCTCTTTGATTCCGCCAGTCTTCTTCAGGACATAAAACGATTTCCAGGCTTTATCCAGCTGCTTGCAGGTCTCCTGTGCCGTCTGGGCAGGAAGCTGTCTGTACCACAGATCCCCTTTATGTGCTTTTTTCTGATAATACCAGTCAGGATACTTTTCCATTCCAAGTTCTTTATAATGGCGACGTTCATAGTTGCAGACATTCCAGAGTTTGGATGCTGCATAGCACATATGCCCTATGATATTGGAATATTCCGGACAGATTTTTACTGATGTTTTGTGTGACAGCAGCATTCCTCTTCCCCCTTCAGATAGTCATTCGGATGGATATCCACGCTCCATTTTGAATTAATACGACTTACTCTGATGTTCAATATAACGGCGGATATTTTCCTCAGATACAGATCCGATCGTTTCCACATAATAGGAATGGTTCCACAGCTCTCCCTTCCACAGCTGATTTCTTATTTCCGGAAAACGTTCGAATAATTTCCTGCCGGTGATTCCCTTCAGATACTTGACGATTGCTGTTATGGACAGCTTAGGTGGTGCTGATACAAAGCAATGGACATGATCACCTTCCCCACATTCAAATAAATGAACGGTAAAACCCTTATCCTCAGCAATCTGCTGCACCAGCTTCTGCAGGTATTCTTCAATTTCTGGGGTTAATATCTTCCGCCGATATTTCACCGACCATACCATATGGTAGTTGATATTACATACGCAAGTTCTATAATGTATTAGATTTTCTTTCATACACATAGTATAACACAGTGGAAGAAAATACGCAACAATTAATCGAACATACTTTCGCTTTGCTTATATGTCGGATACGGCATTAATATCCTTGGGGGAAAAGAGATTATTATACTATTTACGCTGTGCAGATATGCACAATTCTACGCTTTCATCTCGGTAATTGAATTACCGAGGATTCCCGCTTATTCTCCTAAATTGAAAATACATAAGGAAGGAGGTTAAGAGAATGTCAAGGGCTTCAAAGATTACAGCACTTTATGAGAGATTATCAAGAGATGATGACCTGAATGGCGAGAGTAATTCCATTACCAATCAGAAAAAATACCTCGAAGATTATGCCCGTAGGAATGGTTTTGAGAATATCCGCCATTTTACTGACGATGGTTTTTCGGGTGTAAATTTCAATCGCCCCGGCTTTCAAGCGTTGATTAAGGAAATTGAAGCAGGCAATGTCGGAACATTGATTGTTAAGGATATGAGCCGATTAAGACGAAACTATCTGCAAGTCGGCTTTTATACGGAAATTTTGTTTCCACAGAAAGATGTCCGTTTCCTTGCAATCAACAACAGCATTGACAGCAACAACGCTTCGGATAATGATTTTGCTCCGTTTTTGAATATTATGAACGAATTTTATGCCA
>ENA-ORNK01000677-ORNK01000677.1-human-gut-metagenome-genome-assembly--contig:-NODE-677-length-39036-cov-65.565352_pt1 | contig 39036 bp, 37 predicted proteins | sample MGYA00242115_ERZ509022 | MGnify/ENA primary metagenome ERZ509022 (study PRJEB26280, sample SAMEA2338690) | human gut metagenome | biome: human gut; feature: human-associated habitat; material: faeces...
CGTAGACACAAGCAGACTCTTTCCGAAGCGGCGCGGACGGCTCAGAAAGTAGATTCCGCCCTCATGCGTGAGGTCGTAAATCATGTCCGTCTTGTCTACATAAACGTAGCCGTCTTCTATAATCCGGTCGAAGCTCTGTATTCCTATTGGATATTTCATTTTTGCGTCTTTCCTTTCTATGTATGGTTGACTTATACGGCGGAAGTCCGCCCGTTCATTATGCAAATATAGTGAAAGGCGAGTGCAATGCAAAACAAAAAAACACTTTTTTTGAATTTGTCTTGCCGAGCCGCCTCCTATATTATGTAAATATAATGAAAGGCGAGTGCAATGTAAAACAAAAACCACTTTTTTTGAGTTTGTCTTTCCGAGCCGTCTCCTATATTATTAAATATAGTGAAAGGCGAGTGCATTGCAAAACAAAAACCACTTTTTTTGAATTTGTCTTGCCGAGCCGCCTCCTAATATTATCTATTGTTATGCGGATATACACAATTTTCGCTGAAGACAGAAAACGCATCGGCATCAGCTGCTGTTTATACGTGCACATAAAAAACATGAATTTCTGTCTTATTTTATGGTAAAATGTCCATAAAACATCCGTTTTTGACGCTCATACATATTAAATATTCACTTTTTTAAGTTTGTGAACCATTGTGAACTTGTTTTGCGTTTGCTTTTGGCGTATCTTTGCACTCACAAACGATAAACCTTATAAAGACTGTTGGGTATGATTAAGAAAAATATACTTATATGGATGACTGCCGCACTTGCATTCTGCGCATGTTCATCAAGTGAAAACAACGGAGATGAAGGCGAAATCGACCCGCCGTCGCCCCACGCCGTGCCTATAAAGATAAGCACTACGATGGAGAGCGTAGACGGCACGAGAGCCACAGATTACGGATTTGAGGCCGGCGACAGGATAGGCCTGTTCGTAGTGAACCATAATGCTGACGGAACACCGGGGACGCTGCTGCCGGTCGGCAACCATGTTGACAACATGAGGTTTACATACAGCGGAACATGGACTCCTGACGAACAGATATACTGGAAAGACGAGACCACACACGCCGACTTCTATCTCTACTACCCCTACACACCGTCGCTGACATCTGTAAACGCAATGCCGTTCAGCACGATGGCCAACCAGAGCAACACAAGCGACTATAAGGCATCCGACCTGCTTGTGGGAATTACAAAAGACGTGGCACCCACAGAGGCTGCCGTTGGCATAACTGCATCGCACGTGATGAGCCAGATGCTGATAAATCTGGCGGCAGGCAACGGATTTACCGACGAGAGCCTGGCAGCAGCATCAGTAAGCGTGAAGATAAACGGCATAAAGACACAGGCCACGGTAGACCTTGCAACAAAAGCCGTTACGCCCATGGGAACAGCCACAAGCATAACACCGCTGAAAGAAAACGGAAGCTACAAGGCCATAATAGTGCCGCAGACAGTGGCACAGGGCAACCTGGTGACTGTAACCGTTGACGGCCGCGACTACAACCTGCAGAAGGCATTCACATTTGAGAGTGGCAAGCGCCACAAATTCACCGTGACGCTGAGCAAGACAAGCAACGGAATAAACGTCGACATAGATGATTGGGAAGACGACGGCACAGATAATGGCGGAACGGCAGAATAATGTTTCAGGTCGGTTGTACTAATGTAGCATGTAAAAATTTAACGCCATTAAATAAAGTCTGCAGATGATTACCATAAAAAGCAACCAATACAAACTTTTAATATATATAATCACAGTCTGTCATTTATTGGCAGGCTGTTCTGACGATCTTTTCGGCGGAGACGAAAGCCGCGGCAGCGGCAACCGCATAACACTGTCGGGCGAAATTGACCAGCTGGCGGTTACGAGAGTAAACGACAGCGGGTTTGCCGACGGCGACGTGATGGGCGTGTATATTGTCGACTATAACGGCAACACGCCCGGCACTCTGCAGCCGAGCGGCAACAGGGCAGACAACGTGCGCCATACATACGACGCCGCCAACGCCAAATGGAACTCTGCCTACGACATCTACTGGAAAGACGACCACACACACATTGACGTCTACGGATACTATCCCTTCGGCAGTCCGGAGAGCATAGACGCCTACCCGTTCACCGTGGAGCGCGACCAGAGCAAGCCTTCGGAGGACGGCGTGATGGGCGGATATGAGGCCAGCGACTTTCTGTGGGGAAAGGTGGCCGACGTGGCCCCGACTGACAGAGTAATACGTCTGCCCATGGCCCACCGCATGGCCAACGCCCGCGTAACACTTACTGAGGGTACAGGCTTTGCCGACGGCGAATGGGAGCAGACAGAACGCACTGTGCTCGTGGCCAATCTGATACGAGGGGCAAAGATAAACCTTAACGACGGAACGGTGAAAGCCAAAGGCAGCGTAGAGACTACGGCCACAGTGCCTGCAAGAGTAGGTGACGAGTGGCGCGCCATAGTTGTGCCTCAGACAGTAGCGGCAGGCACAACGCTGTTCACCATAACCGTGGGCGGCATACCTTATAAGTTCAGCAAGAACGAGGCATTCACCTATACGGCAGGAAAGATGAGCAACTTCACCATCCGTGTTGACAAGAAAGCCGAAACAGGACAATACACTCTTACGCTCGTCAACGAGAGCATCACGCCATGGGAGAGCGACCTCGTAAGCCACGACGCCGAAGGCAAGGCGTATATTGTGATAAACACGACACGCGGACATCTTAAAGACGCAATCGTTGCAGCTAACAAGGACTACACGAAGTTGAAGAACCTGAAGATAACGGGAGAGATAGACGCAACAGACTTTGAGTTTATGAGAAATGAGATGACTCAGCTCGAGGCGTTGAATCTTAAGGATGTAAAGGTGTATGGAAATTATAATGAGCAACCAGAAGATGATGATGATAAATTTGGCGTGATTCCGGCAAATGCCATGGAAAATAAAACTTCTTTGTTATTTCTTGTACTTCCGGATAAACTTACTTGTATTGGAGATTATGCGTTTAATCATTGTGTAAACATTACAGGCTCTTTAAAAATTCCTGAAGGGGTAACAAGAATCGGGCGAGAAGCTTTTGCATATTGCAGTGGGATAACGGGTACATTATCATTACCAAATACATTGGAAGAAATTTCTTATCGGGCTTTTTTTTATTGTGATTTCACGTGTAATTTATTACTTCCAAATAAGTTGAAATATATAGGAGGAGAAGCTTTTAAAACTAATACTTCATTATATGGCTCGATAGCTTTACCTGAAACGTTGGAAAATATAGATGCTGGAGCTTTTGAAGATTGCATAAATATAAATGGAGACATCTCTATTCCTCAAGGAATAAAAACAATAAATAAACTTATATTTAGTGGATGTCAAGGTTTAAACGGCAACCTTAAATTACACGATGGAATTACTTTTATTGATGATTATGCTTTTAGTGGATGTAGTTTCAAAGGTGAACTTGTTTTGCCAAAAAATATAAATGCTATTGGAGGGGGTGCTTTTAGTGGTTGTGATTTTTCTGGTGAGTTAATACTTCCTGATAATCTAGCGATTATTGGTTCTTGTGCATTCCAAAGCAACCCTAGATTAACAGGAACATTAAAATTACCACAAAGAATACAATCGATAAATACAGCAGCTTTTGCTTATTGTAAAGGATTAGAACATATAATTATTCCAAGAAATATTGAAAGTATAAAATCTGGTGCCTTTCTAAATTGCTTTGGTATAGGTTCTATTGTCTGTGAAGGGGAAATTCCACCTTATTTAGAGAGTGGTGCTTTCGACGGCGTGCCAAAGGATAACTTTACGGTTGAAGTGCCTGAGTCGGCTGTTCCACAATATCAGACAGCCACCGGCTGGAATGAGTTTAAGCGCATTGCCGCCCATCATGAGTTGGTATGCCGTCCGTCTACGGTATGCGCACTGAACAACGGACACACGCAGACATTGGTGTTGGATGCCGAAGGCGAGTGGGAAGTGGAGAGCAAGCCCGACTGGTGTGAGCTGTCGCCAATGAGCGGTAACGGCAAGACGGAAGTAACCATAAGTATAAACACTTTGTCTAAAGGTGCCGGCAACAGAACTGGCGAAGTGGTGTTCAAACTGAAAAATGAAGACTATACCCATACGTGCAGCGTAAGTCAGTATGATTACATCTATGGTGAAGACGAGTGGCTGACGTTGCAGAAGGCGACACGAGGCAACACAGGCGGAATAAACGTTGTGATTATAGGCGACGGATACAACGCCAAAGACATTGCCGAAGGCGACTGTCTTCCTGCCCTGAAAGAGGCTGCGCAATATCTTATAACCATAGAGCCATATAAGACATACTCAAAATACTTTAACATCTACATTGGTTTTGCCATGTCTAACGAGAGCGGTATAGGTACGGTGAACACCATACGCTACAACCGCTTCGGCACAACGTTTACTAGCGGTACCGGACTAAGTGCCGACTATGACGAGATATTCAGCTATGCGCTTAACGCACCGACCGTAAACCAGAATAACCTGAACCAGACGCTGATAATAATTGTGCCCAACACTACCGAATACGGCGGCATAACTCAGATGTGGGAAGACGGATCTGCCATAGCCATATGTCCGCGCAGTACGGACGCATATCCTTACGACTCGCGTGGAGTTTTGCAGCATGAGGCAGGCGGTCATGCCTTCGGTAAGCTTGGCGATGAGTATATATATCACAATGCCTTCATCGACGCATGTCATTGTATATGTTGTTCCCATGTGGGTGCTATTAATCAGGCAAAGTCGCTCGGCTGGTACGACAACCTGTCACTTACGGGCAAGATGCACGAAGTGCCATGGAGTCATCTGATATTCGACAACCGATACAGCAATCTTGTAGATATTTATGAAGGCGGATTTATGCACAGTCGCGGCGTGTTCCGTTCAGAGCAGAACTCGTGCATGAACAACAATGTGCCATACTTCAACGCCATAAGCCGCGAGAGTATAGTAAGGCGAATAAAGAAATATGCCGGCGAGACATTCTCGTTTGAGGAATTTGTGGCCAACGACAAGACTGACGCAAGCAGTGCAGTCAGTGCCACACGCGGCGTAGGCTCAACATCAACATATCATGGACGACAGATGCCGCCCAAGATACATAAGGGCAGTCCGCTAAAGAGCATAAGGAAAGCGCGCAGGCACAGACGCTGACCACGTTCGGGTCTATATAGATGGCGGCTAAAGTCTTAAACAAATGATAAAGCCATAAGATTATGAGAAGACAGAACCAATACAAAATTTTAATATATATATTAGCATTCTGCCACCTGTTGGCAGGATGCTCTGATGATCTGTTTACCGATGACACAGGTCGCGGCAACGGAAAGAAGATAACTTTGTCGGGCGAGATTGACCAGCTGGCGGTTACGAGAGTAAACGACAACGGCTTTGCCGACGGCGACGTGATGGGCGTGTATATTGTCGACTATAACGGCAACACGCCGGGAACACTGCAGTTGAACGGCAACAGGGCAGACAACGTGCGCCATACGTTCGACGAAGCTGCCTATAAATGGAACTCGGCCTATGATATCTATTGGAAAGACGACCACACTCACGTGGACATATACGGATATTATCCCTTCGGCAGTCCCGAAAGCATAGACGCCTATCCGTTCACCGTAGAGCGCGACCAGAGCAAACCATCGGAAGACGGCACGATGGGCGGCTATGAGGCCAGCGACTTTCTGTGGGGTAAGGTGGCCGACGTGGCTCCGACAGATAAGGTTATCCGTCTGCCCATGGCTCACCGCATGGCCAACGCCCGTGTAACCCTCACAAAGGGTACAGGCTTTGCCGACGGAGAATGGGAGCAGACAGAGCGTGTGGTACTAGCCACCAACCTGATACGCGAGGCTACGATAAACCTTGCCGACGGAACTGTAAAGGCAAGCGGCGGCATAGAGCAGACATCAACAATGCCGGCACGCGTAGGCGACGAGTGGCGTGCAATAGTTGTGCCTCAGACCGTACCGGCAGGAGCCACGCTGTTCAGCATAACCATCGGCGGAATACCTTATAAGTTCAGTAAGAACGAAGCGTTTACGTATACGGCAGGAAAGATGAGCAACTTCACAATCCGCGTCGATAAAAAGTCTGTAAGCGGACAATATGCCCTCACACTTGTAAGTGAGAGCATCACGCCATGGGAGAATGACCTCGTAAGCCATAACGCCACGGCAAAAGAGTATGTCATAATCAACTCTACCCCCGGTCATCTTAAAGACGCTATCACTGCTGCCAACAAGGACTATACAAAGCTGAAGAACCTGAAGATAACGGGACAGATAAACGGAGTTGACTTCTACTTTATGAGAGACGAAATGACATCGCTACAGGCTCTCAACTTGAAAAATGTGAAGATAGCCCGCACTGATGTCAAATTGCATTATGGCTCAGGAAGTTTACAACCAAGGACATATGACGAGGATGAGATACCAGAGGGTGCCATGGCCGGAAAGAACAGTTTGAACAGACTTGTATTGCCAGATACTTTGAAGATTATAAATAGTTGCGCATTTGAAAGTTGTAAAAATCTGACAGGTTCTCTTATCATTCCAGAAGGTGTAACAGAAGTCAAGACTGCAGCATTTGGTGACTGTGCATTCAACGGTTCACTATCCCTTCCATCAACACTAAAAAAAATTGGTAATGGATTCGAGTCTACTTGGTATAATGGTACTTTCAGTAACTGTAAATTTGTTGGTGAACTTATTCTGCCTGAGTCATTGGAATTTATTGGTGAGCAAGCTTTTGCAAAATGTTCTGGACTATATGGTAGTCTGCATTTGCCTGATAATCTAAAAGAAATCAGAATGGAAGCTTTTATGTATTGCGAGAATCTGACAGGAAATCTCATAATTCCTCAAGGTGTTAAAATTATTCCTAGGGAATGTTTTGCAATAAGTGGATTTAATGGTAATTTACAGCTGCATGATGGAATAACGGCTATAGAAGAGGCTGCATTTGAGAGAACTCATTTACGCGGCGACTTGAAGTTACCAAAAGAACTGAATGTTATCAGTGACTATTCTTTTTCTGGATGTGATTTTTCTGGCGTATTGTCACTTCCGAGTTCACTGACTTATATAGGCGAAGATGCCTTTTACGGAAACTGGCGCCTGATGGGAACACTCGAAATTCCGCAGGATGTGGCGAGCATTGGCAAAGAGGCTTTTGCTAATTGTCGTTCTTTGGAAGGAATTGTCTTTCCAGAAGGTATAGAAAGTGTGCGAGATGGCGCCTTTAAAGAGTGCTACGGCATAGGTTCTATTGTATGTAAGGGAGAAATGCCTGCCTATGTTGAAGGCACGGCTTTTGAAGGTGTTGCCAAGGATAACTTCACGCTTGAAGTGCCCGAAAGTGCCATAGCCCAGTATCAGGCGGCACCGGGATGGTGCGACTTCAAGCGCATTGCCGCCCATCATGAATTGGTATGCCGTCCGTCTACGGTATGCGCACTGAACAACGGACATACTCAGACATTGGTGCTGGATGCTGAAGGCGAATGGGAAGTTGAGAGCAAGCCCGACTGGTGTGAACTGTCGCCAATGAGCGGTAAAGGCAAGACAGAGGTGACCATAAGTATAAACACTTTGTCGAAAGGTGCCGGCAACAGAACCGGCGAAGTGGTGTTCAAGCTGAAAAATGAAGACTATACCCATACGTGCAGCGTAAGTCAGTATGATTACATCTATGGTGAAGACGAGTGGCTGACGTTGCAGAAGGCGACACGAGGCAACACAGGCGGAATAAACGTTGTGATTATAGGCGACGGATACAACGCCAAAGACATTGCCGAAGGCGACTGTCTTCCTGCCCTGAAAGAGGCTGCCCAATATCTTATAACCATAGAGCCTTATAAGACATACTCAAAATACTTTAACATCTACATTGGCTTTGCCATGTCTAACGAGAGCGGTATAGGCACGGTGAACACCATACGCTACAACCGTTTCGGCACAACATTCACCAGTGGTGTCGGCTTGCGTGCCGACTATGACGAGATATTCAGCTATGCGCTCAATGCACCGACCGTAAATCAGAACAACCTGAACCAGACGCTGATAATCATTGTGCCCAACACTACCGAATACGGCGGCATCTGCCAGATGTGGGAGGATGGTTCGGCTATAGCCTTCTGTCCGCGGAGCACTTATGGCTATCCGCTCGACACCCGCGGAGTGATACAGCATGAGGCAGGCGGTCACGGCTTCGGCAAGCTTGGCGACGAGTATATCTACCATAACGCCTTCATCGACTTCTGCAACTGCACGTGCTGCGGCCATGTAGACGCCATTAATTGGGCAAAGTCGCTCGGCTGGTACGACAACCTGTCGCTTACGGGCAAGATGCACGAAGTGCCATGGAGCCACCTTATTTCCGACAGTCGATACAGCGATGTTGTTGACATCTATGAAGGCGGATTCATGCACAGTCGCGGCGTGTTCCGTTCAGAGCAGAATTCATGTATGAACAACGAAATTCCTTATTACAGCACAATAAGCCGCGAGAGCATCGTAAGGCGTATCAAACGCTATGCCGGCGAGACATTCTCGTTCGAGGAATTTGTTGCCAACGACAAACGTGATGCAGGCATCGTAACCCGCGGCATGGGTGTCGGTTCTGTAAGCGTCGGGCACGGACAGCACATGCCGCCCAAGATACATAAGGGCAGTCCGCTCAGCAACATGCGCAAGGCACGCCGCCACAGATAAAAACATGAAACGGAAATTGTGGATAACGTGAATAATACTATTTTAGTATAAATTTTTAAGTAAATTAAATAATAAAGACGATGAAAAAGCGTATTATACATATAGGTCTTGCACTTGTTGCGCTGATAGCAGCCGGATGCAGCCAGGAAGACGACACACCGGTAGACGCAAGGCATACGCCCATGAGGTTTGAGGTGACTCATCCTTCACAGCGCACAAGGGTGACCGACTCGGGATTTGAGAACGGCGACAGGATAGGTCTGTTCGCAAGCAGCACTGACAAGCCCCTCGAGATAGGCGGCAACCTTGTGAACAACGAGCCGCTGACGTGCAGCAGCTCATGGACCGCAAGCCGCACGCTCTATTGGGACGAAGGCACGTACAACTTCTATGCCTATTATCCCTACATGACGTCCGTAAGCTCTATCGAGGACCTGCCCTTCAGCGTGCAGACCGACCAGAGCACGGCCGACGGCTATGAGGCCAGCGACTTCCTGTATGCACAGACCAACAACGTCAGCGCGTCAAACTCTCCCGTAACCCTGGCCTTCAAGCACATAATGAGCAAGCTCACCATACGCCTGATAAAGGGTGAGGACTTTGAGGGCGAGATGCCTACATACGCCGAGGTTTATGTGCACAACACTGTGCCTGAGTCGACCATAGACCTAAGTGCCGGCGTTGCCACAAAATATGTAAGGGGCAATGGCACCACGATAAGGGCCCGACAGATGAGCAGTTATATCTATTCGGCCATAATAGTGCCTCAGCGCGTGGCCAACCGCATGCCGCTGATAGAGGTTGTGATGGACGGCGTGTCGTATCTCTACGAGAGCACGTTCCAGTTTAAGCCCGGTACGGAACATCTTGTAAACTTCATCATATCAGGCAACCCTGAACAGATTAAAATTGAAATAGGAGGCGAGATTGTCGGTTGGCAATAGTCTTGCCGGTTATCAACTTGAATGAAAGCGACAATATATATACTATCCATACTAACTCTCATTTTAGGGGGTGTGGCTGTGGCTTTGGGGCTGCAGCCCACCCTCGGACAGACTGACAGCAAAAAAAAACATCAACAGATACGGGCTGCATGAGGGGCTCGAGCTTGTTGGCCGCGTTGACGGCAAGGGATATGAGACCTTTGCTGTGGTAGACGAAAACGACAGACTGCTCTTCGCAATACCGCTGCGCAACTGCATGTTCGACGTGCGCTACCGCAACGGACAGCTGCGCTTCCGCGAGAACGGCACAGGCCGCGAGGGATTTGTCGACCGCAACGGCAACGTGACGTTCTTCAGCACAGGCACCGGCATACCCTCTACGGTTGAGCAAGAGGAGAGCAGCACCATGGCGCAGGCACCAGGACAGAGCACATACGAAGGCGGACAGAATAGCGGCAAGGCAGACAGGTCGGGCAGCATGACCGACGGTGACCTGAAACAAATGGCACGCAGCAATCCTTTCTATAAGGAGGCTGCCAAGATCCTTGCAGGCAAACTGTCGGTTGACGACGCTCAGCGCCGCCGCGTGATACTCAACTACTGCGAACACTTCCGCATGGCCTACACCACCAAGGACATCGACTTTCTGCGCCAGGTGTTCAGCGAGCAAGCCCTCATCATCGTGGGCAACGTGGTCAAGACCAAGGCCGGCAGCGAAGGCAAGTTTATGCCGGCGTCGCGTGTTGAGTATAACATCCGCACCAAGAAAGAATACATATCGCGGCTAAGCAAGGCCTTTGCCGCCAGCAAGAACATAAGCGTAAAGTTCTCCGACTTCCGCATAATGCGCCATCCAACAATGGACGGCATCTACGGCGTCAGCCTCCGCCAGCAGTACAAGAGCGACCGCTATGCTGACGACGGCTACCTCTTCCTGCTCTGGGATTTCCGCAACGAGTCGATGCCGCTGATACATGTGCGCACATGGCAGCCGACAGAGACCATCAGCGATGATAACGAAGTGATGAACATCAGAGACTTCAACCTGGAGTAACTAAAGACAAGTTAAGCTAAGACAAACGACATTATCACTTTAAACAAACCTATATGACAGGCAAGATGTTACATATACGCACGTTAAAGGCACTGCTGCTGACGCTCATGCTCTGCATGGCAGGCTGCGGCACGGCCCTGGCACAGCAGTTCAGCGTGACTAAGTTTCGCGTCTTGCCCAACGACGTGAGCGCCTTTATCACTCCGGTGCGCGACCTCAACGACGAGGCTTGCGCCCTGCTGAAGGTTACGGCCACGCCCGAATATGCCTTCTCGTCGCCTTTGGGCATTGTCATGCGTAAGGACAATGTAGGCGAGATATGGCTTTATCTGCCCAAAGGCACAAAAAAGATTACCATAAAACATCCTGAATGGGGCGTCATGCGCGACTATAAGTTTGAGAAACCGCTTGAGAGCCACATGACCTATGAGATGGTAATCAACTCGCCCAAGCCTGACATAGCCCTTAAGCACGACACTATTGTGCTGACAAAGACCATCGTCGACACAATAGCCGTGAAGAAGCGGCGGCCGAAGCTGCCGCTCAGGACTCATGCCCTGTTTACAGTTTCGATGCACGAAAACGGACCTTCGTGGGGTGTCATGGTGGCATTAATGCGCCGCCATGGCTTCTTCGTTCATGCAAGTGCCGACCTTCGCAGCATAGGCAAGACCGTAACCACCTGCGACAAGGAAGGATTTACCGACGGAAGCAGCATAAAACCATATTACACAGGACAGACACGCCACTCGACATACACCGTGACGGCCGGAGCGATACACCGCCTCGGGCGCATGGTCAGCCTGTTTGAGGGCATTGGCTATGGCCGCACGGCCACGGCATGGGAGCTGGCTGAGAGCGAAGGAGGCGGGCTTGCGCTCAACGACGGCCTGACACACAAGGGCCTCGCAGCCGAGCTTGGCGTGGTGCTGTCGTTCGGACGGATAAGCGTGTCGGCATCTGCCGTAACCATAGCCGGACGCCAGTGGCAGGGCTGCATAGGTGTAGGCATTAACATTGGCAAAAGATGAAGACAAGGATATTATCACTCACCACACTGATAGCGCTGCTGCTTACGCTGGCCGCATGCAGCAGCGATGAGGCTCCGGATAACTTTGAGCCGCGCCTCGTAACGGGTGAGGCTTCGGGCGTAACGCGCACAGAGGCCGTCATCGCAGGCGAGGTGGTGCTGCAGGGAAGTACCGACATGCCGGAGCTGCGCTTCAGATACGGCACGACAGACCAGATGGACCACACCACGGGTGTGCTTGCCCCCGACGGCAACAAGGTGAAAATGCAGCTGACGGGGCTTCAGCCGGGCACGATGTACTACTACAGAATCCATGCTACCAATGGCCGCGTGGAGCTGCATGGCAACACGATGACCTTTGTAACCGTGCCAAACGACAGGCCTACGGTGGGCGTGCCGGCAGTGCTGAGCCAAGGTCCAATGAGCGTCATTGTTGAATATGAAATAACGGACGACGGCAACGAGACCATAACCTCCACGGGATGCTACGTAACCGACATTGAGACGGGTGACACGCAGAGCGTAGAGGCCGAGACGCCGGGCGCCGAAAGCGTTGGCATGAGGGTGCGCATAGGCGGACTGCGCCAGAACGCCACCTATGAGATAAAGGCCTACGCCGCCAACGGCGAGGGCGAGAGCGTGGGCGAGGCGCTGACCATAACCACGTCTGATGCCGTTCTGCTGGCCGATGCGGGCGAGTTTGAAGAACTTATGGGCGACAGCAAATACGAGTATACTACGCTGTCTATTGCCGGCCCTATGAACGGCGACGACCTGCGGTGCCTGCGCCAGATGATGGGACGCGACATCGACGGCTCTGCCACGGCTGGCCGCCTTGCACAGGTAAACATGGCCGACGCCCATATCGTGGAGGGCGGAGGAGTGTACGGCTCGTCGCGATACACCGAGAATAATGTAGTGGGTTACGGCCTCTTTGCCGACTGCACCCTGCTTACAAGCGTTACTCTGCCTTCCGATGCCGTCAAGATAGAGAAAGACGCCTTCATGAACTGCACGGCGCTCAGAGAGATAACCATACCGGCATCAGCCACCGACATCAGTCCGTCGTCGGGCTGCACGGCGCTCGCCGCCATCAACGTGTCGGCCGCCAACACTGCATACAGCAGCATAGACGGAGTGCTGTTCGACGCCGGTGCCACAGAGATACTGTGGTTCCCCATAGGCAAGCAGGGCGACTATACGCTGCCGTCTACCGTCAAGGCCATAGGCGACTATGCCTTCCAGGGTTGCCACATAACACGCTTCACCCTGCCCGACAACCTCACGGAGATAGGGCAGGCCGTGTTCTACGACAGCAGCGTAGAGGAAGTGGTCATGCCGTCAGGGCTTAGACTCATACCCACAGCCACCTTCCAGAAGTGCGACAAGCTCACCACGGTGCGCCTCGGTGCAGCCACAGAGCTGATATCCGACTATGTGTTCGACGGCTGTCCGCTCGAGCATCTGTATGTCGACGCACAGTATCCGCCCGTGTGCAACAGCAACGCCCTGACCAGCACGCCCGACTTTCTGCCAACATGCACGCTGCACGTGCCCAAGGGACGGCGCAACTTCTATCGTGCCGACTCGAGCTGGAAGCGCTTCGGCACCATCGTAGAGGAATGACGCGTGCTGCTCATTTACAAACAAAACAGCATTTAAGTTTATGACAATGAATACACCTGAAATAGAGGAGCTGAAGCTGCTCATTGAACAGAAATATGGAAAGACGCTCGGCACGACAACCGACTTTGAGGAGTTTTCGGTTCATCTGAGCCACGACACCGGACAGAACGTGTCCGCGTCGACGCTCAAGAGGCTCTGGGGATATGTCAACGACAGCCACAAGCCGCGCATGTTTACGCTCGACATCCTGGCCCAGTATCTTGGCCATGCCAACTATTACGCCTTTGTTTCGTGGCTCAAGACAAGCACACGCTACAACTCGTCGTTCTTCAACGCCAAGCAGCTCATCAGCAACGAGCTCGATGCCGGAACGGAGGTGGAGATAGGCTGGAGCCCCAACCGCCTGGTGCGCCTGCGCTAAGTGGGCGAGAGCCGCTATGAGGTGGTGTTGTCGCAGAACAGCAAGCTCGTGCCCGGCGACAGCTTCGTCACAGGATGCTTCATCAAGGAGCAGCCGCTCTATCTGCCCTACATCGAGCGACCTGACGGCCGCACGGCGCCCTTTGTGGCAGGCCGCAACGGCGGACTAACCATAATTAACGTCATCAACATCGAGAAATGAACAATTCAGACACCGAAATATTGGACGACAGCCCCTCAGGATACATGAGCGACATAGACGGCGAGATGGACAGTGCCGTGCGCATACCCGTGCAGAACGCCTTCAGAGACATAAGCGAGTTCTATGTGTCGAGGTCGGGACATACGCGCCTGCTGACAGCTACACGCTTTGGCAAGCGCTATACGCTTAAATGCCTGAAGCCCGACTTTGCCTACACGCCTGTCTACCGTCAGGCCCTTGCCAAGGAGTTTGAAATTGGGCTGCAAATGGACCATCCGCACATCTGCCGCACCATAAGCATGGAGGAGGTGGCAGAGCTGGGCACGGTCATCGTTATGGAATATATCGACGGCGACACACTGAAGAGCCTCATTGACAGCAAGATGCTGACGCCCGACATGGCGCGCAGAGTAACCGAGCAGCTGGCCGACGCGCTCGGATACATACACAGCAAGCAGATAATACACCGCGACCTGAAGCCTTCGAACATAATGATAACGCACAACGGCCACAACACCAAGCTGATAGACTTCAGCCTGTCGGACAGCGACTATTTCAACGTGCTGAAATGTCCTGCCGGCTCATCGGGCTACATCGCCCCGGAGCAGCTTCAGCCCGACGCCAAGCCCGACATAAAGGCCGACATCTATTCGTTCGGAATGGTGGTAAGAGACATGGCCCGGCTTACTGGCGACGCCTATCTGCGCCGCATAGCCGCAGCCTGCACCCGGCGCAACGCCTCTGAGCGTCCGGCAGACATGTCGGCCGTTATGTCGCTGCCGCGCACAGACAACCGGCAGCGCATCGTGGTTGCATTGCTGGCATTAGTTGTTGCTGCGCTCACTGCTTATGTGGCTGTTACGCTCTACAACCGTTCCACGGCATCAGACGACGCACGGCAGGACAACGCTCCGATAGAGATTGCTCCCGACAGCAACCGCGCCTTAGACTACACCCTGTGGCCCGAACGCGGTGAAAAGTAGAGCCAGTCCCCCGACAATTTACATCTTCTTCCGCAGTTTCCCCCGGCAAATAGGCGTAAATAGTATTTTTTTTCTATGTGATAAGGCGAGCGAAGTTTCGTTCCCAAGGCTCTATTTATACCTGCCGGTTTGAAGGCGAAATAGAACGACATAATATCCCCGAACAATATATCTTGTGAGTTAGAATACGAAGAATCGGATAATGATGATTTTAACCCAAATCAGTCATTATCCTGCGTATAGCTTTATCTATTTTGTGCATTCATGTTTTTCAGCCGTCTTTTTGATTCCTATTATACGTGAGTTTGAGATAAGAAAAATTAAAAAAGTTTAAGTTGTAATATATTCTCCCTATGTATAGGTAATGGCTCCTGCTTATCCTTAAAAAAACAATATGCTGCAAGAGCCGGGCATAGATTCATTATGAAATTTGTGTCTTGAATGAACCAGATAGGTCTTCTTCTTTAACAGTTCGTTTATACATTCTATTATATACTTTTTTCAATATAATCTTGTCCTACATAGACATAAGCTTATCTTTAGACCATGCACAAGACGATGCCGCGGTCAAAAGAGCGACTCGAAGAGTTCATGCTTTGTATCCCCATGTCGGCGAAGACCTTTCCGTAAAGATGTTTTGTCCCCCCTCCATACTCTGTCATCCTTATTGTCAACGTTATATGCAGTTAAACAGACGTTTATGATTCCTCCGGAGTCATTGCAAATATCTTGTTGAAATGTCTCCTTAGGTTATAGCACTATAGCACACGGGAACCATCGTACTGTCCACGAAAGTAATGCCAGAACACCTTCCTAAATGATATATGCACATGAACAGCATCAGCTCATAGCTTACGCGCGGCATAAGCTCAACAAAGCGATGATTTTCAATCAATTCTGATTGACAACAATTAAGGGAATATAATACTCAAAGAAGACTAAATGTATCCATCATCAATTTCTTCCTCGTTAATTCTGCGTATCTCTATCGTAGGATTAATAGCATGGATTAGCTTTTCATAAAATCTATAATCATCTTTAGATACTTTCAAGCCAAATATTATTCTATGAATCTTAATATTTAAATATGAAGTTTTCCGAAAGTATCGAACTTCTTTCTCATATTCCCATACTATGGATTTATGAGATAATAATTCTTTACCTTCTATATTATCATTTACAATAGGTATATGTTCTATATATCTAACGGTTGTTGGCTGTTCACGTTCGTTTACAGCACTTACCTCTATACAGCAACCTGTGTGACTATCAGCATAATGCGACCAAAGTAGAGTATGTTTATAATCTTTTGACAATGAACAAATCCTTGTTTTGTATTTTTCTTCTCTTAAGAGTCGAATAATGTTCCCATTTGAAGGATCTGTTAAATATGCCCCCTCCATAGGATCATTAAGTTCATCATATCTTGATGCATATAATCTCTCATTCAAGATTATATCAATAAATCTTTTCAGATTCTGCAAACTCCTAAATTTATAATAATGCTGTGCCATATTTATATCTATTAAAGACTGAAAGTATTATTCCCGTATCTATCTACATATCCATATTTTCCATAACGCTGAACTACTGCAAATCCTTCTGAAAAAGCATAAGCTGCATCATAAATAAATGGAATGACTGTTTGATTGTATTCGTTAATATAACCCATTTTACCGTCTTTTCCTACAGGAATCACTCCTTCTTTAAATGCCCAGCTATCCATAGGCTTCATTTCGTAAATAATTGGTATTATGACTTCTCCTGTTTCTTTGCGCGCCATTCCAGATTTACCATTAAGTTCAACTACAACATATTTATCATCAAAACCATTTGCTATAAATGAATATTTACATGGAATAACAAATTCTCCTCTCGTATTAATCAAACCTTCCCAACCTGTTTCATCCTTAATAACGCTATATCCGTTTATAAATCCTCCTATGTTTTGTACTTCGAAATACTTAGAAGCCAATTCTCCATTTTTGTTTATAAAAGCCCCCTCAAATGGCGTTTCACGCATGACAGGGAATCCGTTCTTGTCAAACGACATTGTTATACCACCTCTATATTTCACTGATAACCCTGATGAAAATGGAGCTCCTGTTAGCCCATCTTGAAAAGGTATTGCAATCTTACCAGTATTATCAATGTATCCCCATTTGTCATCAACAATTCCCGCACTTCCACCATCAATGCTCACTCCTACAAGTCCTTCACAAAATCCACATCCATTATAAAGATTAGTATATTTACATGGAATGACAGGTTCTCCTTTTTTATTTATAAATCCATATAATCCGTTTTGCCGAACTGCAGCAAGACCATCACTAAAAGACTCGCAATACTCATAATTAAAAGGAATTACAATATTCCCTTTTAAATCAATGAATCCAGACTTCTCGTTCAAAAAAGCAACAGCCAAACTATCTTTTCCAAAAGAATTTATATTGTCATATTTGCATGGAATAACCATCTCTCCATATTTATTAATCGCTCCTGTCTTTTCACCTTTTTCCACAATAGAAATTCCTAGAGCAAAGTCTTTTGCTTCATCGTATATACAAGGAATAATTTCATGCCCCAGCTTATCTATAAAACCATATTTATCATTCTTACATACTTTTGCAAGGCCTTCATGAAAATCATATAGCTGATCGTAATTCTTAGTTGCTTCTGCTAATTCTCGTGAAACTTTATCAATAGTAATATCCGCTATTTGTTTTCTATTAAACAGAGAAATGATTAGCCATATAACTAATAATAACAATATAACTCCAGTACAAAGAAATAACATTTTCTTTTTCGAATTGTACTTATGTAATGAAAATTTTGTATTAGAAGTCTTTGAGGACTTCGTGAGATCTTCATTTTGACGCTTTCCACAATGGCTGCAAAAAGAAGAATCTTTATCAATTAAAGAACCACAATACTTGCAAAACATAATAATCTTTATCTCTATATGATTATACTATTTAAAATTGTTCAGGTTTGATTAACACAAGATGAAGACATAACGTTTCTTATTAAGAATGCCTGTTATCAACTTGATAAGATGGCTACCCAATAGCAAATCTGTATTTTGGTTGCTCTTACGCGTCAAATACGGACGAGACATCAGCTCGTCACGTTCTTTGCGTTGATTCAGAATGATTGTTTTCATCTTTTATATGTTGTTATTCGAATACAATATTACTGTTTTTTATTCAAATAACAATGTCTATTGCACAAAATATGTATTATTTTATGCAGTATAAGATTGTTATTGAGTAAATTTTAGCATTATTGAGTGCAAGAACTGCATACCGACAGAAAGGTCGACAGAGAACGTTTTATCCTTAGAGAACACAAAGTAATTTTCTTCTCATATTATTTAACCTCTAACAAACAATATATTGTTTCTATAAAAATGCTCAAATCCATTATGATTGTACAATTTTTGCCCTGATATTTATATAAAAACGACACAGACCATTAAAATACTACAAAAAATGTATATACACTTTTTGTTGCAACAATTTTTGTAGTTACATTTTATGTATCATTTGTAGAACGGATCAAAATAATAGAGCGCTATGTCTGTTTCAAAGTGATTGTAACTGCAGGGAACTGCAAACGTGAAGATAAAGAGTCTTGATGATATATACAGATTTTGGCTCTTTCTTGATTAAAAATAAGCTATAATTTGCCAAATCTCTAAAATTTAATGTGATTTGGCAAATTATATTGATTTTTTGTGCTTGTTTATGTAAAAAACAAAATTCTATAGTTATGGTAATTGTCCGAATTTGCCTTGCTTTTGTATCTTCTGGAACGTTATTGTCATTGATAATAAAATTTGCCCATATTGTATCAACAAATAATTTCACTATTTTCATACAAAAACTAAAAACGCGGTAAAAAGTCAGGACAAAATTTTTTGTAATCTGGAGAAGAAGGCTTTAATGGATGTTAAAGAAATGATGCTCAAAGTGCTCTTATTTTAACTTATGTTTGCTTTTGTGTGGCTAAAGAGTGTGTGAAGATGATGTTTTTGGGCATGGAAGGGCTTGTTTTGCGTTGCAATAGCACTGCTTTTGGAGCGTAAACCTATGGGTTTTGCACCGAAAGTGGCCGAGTAATATATTTTAACACTGCGGCTTTTGTTTTCAAAATGGCTTAAATGTCTGTATGTCAATGCTTTAGTGTGAGTGCTCGTTTTTTGACGTCTTTCAGGCAAAATCGCGGAAACGTGAGGAGCATGGGCATTCTGAAGGCGTCAAACGGTATGGATTTTGTCTGAAATATTTACAAAATGCGGCGGCGCCACGGTGTGTAGTGTGCCGTACGACCTTCATGATGTCATTACACAGATACTGTCAGAATAAGCATCGTCAGTTGGCTTAGTCTGCTTATACAGCTTATCACTTTTGGCCTTAATAAGGGGAAAATGTGAAATTTATAGGCCTTTTGGATGCGGAAAGTGTGAAATTTATGGCTGTATATTGTATGGAAAATGTGAAAATAATGGGGTAATATGGTACGGAAAGTGTGAAAAATATGTGTTTTTATGATGCGGAAAATGTGAAATTTACTATATTTGCAGATGTATCAAGACGTTTGGGACTATGGAAAAACTGCTGAAAAGAAAGATTGACAAATATCTGACTGACTGGAAAAACAGACCAGACAGGAAACCTCTTATCATAAAGGGCGCCAGGCAGATAGGCAAAACACGCTCTGTTGAGTGGTTTGCAAGTCAGAACTATGCAAGCGTGATAGAGATAAACTTTATCGAACAGAAAAAATACCGTGAGATATTCAACGACGGATTCGAGGTGAACGCCATACTGAAGAATATATCACTGCTGAATCCTGAACTGAAGTTTATTCCCGGCAACACCATATTTTTCTTCGACGAGCTTCAGGCGTGCCCCAACTGCGCCACGTCGCTGAAGTTTTTTAAGCTCGACGGCCGTTTCGACGTAATCTGCTCAGGCTCGCTCATGGGGATAAGCTACAATGAGATAGAATCTAACAGCGTGGGATATAAAGAGGACTACGAGATGCACTCGATGGACTTTGAGGAATTTTTGTGGGCAAAGGGCTATAACGACGAGTTCACGGCCGACCTGTTCAGTCACATGCTCGACGTAAGACCGCTGTCTGAACTTCAGATGGACACACTGATGAGCCTGTTCCGCGACTATGTCATCATCGGAGGCATGCCCGAAGTGGTCAGCACGTATGTAAGGAACAAGAATTTCAGCGGCACGCTCGACATTCAGCGACAGCTGCTGAAAGACTATGAGGAGGACATAACAAAATATGTTGAAGGCCTGGACAAGGCAAAGGTGAAGGCGGTGTATAACCATATTTCAACCTTCCTGGCAAAGGAGAACAAGCGGTTTCAGATAACCAAGATAGCCAGAAACGCGCGTAACAGAGACTATATGGGATGCGTTGAATGGCTTGCCGATGCCGGAGTGGTTAACGTGTGCTACTGCCTTAATCAGCCCGAGCTGCCGCTGAAAGGCAACTACGACCCAAAGATGTACAAGATATACTTTAAGGACACAGGACTGCTGATAGCCTCGCTCGACGAGGAGGCACAGGAAGACCTGAGGGCAAACAAGAATCTCGGCACGTACAAAGGGGCAATATACGAGAATATCGTAGGCGACATGCTCGTAAAGCAGGGCTACCGGCTGTTTTACTATCACAGCGACAGGCCGGCTCTTGAGATGGACTTCTTTATAAGGGACGCCGATTCGCTCATACCGGTGGAGGTGAAGGCCAACGGCGGGGCTACGGCTTCGCTGAACAGACTGCTGAATGACGACAAATATAATGACGTGAAGTATGGCATCAAACTGGGCTACAGGAACATCGGATGCAACGGCAAATTCTATACATTTCCATATTTTCTGACCTTTCTGCTGCGAAGATTCGTGGCTGAGAGCAAACGGAGGTAGCTCCTTGAATGAGCAAAGCCGTATGGCGGCATGAGGCTTTATGGTGTGTAGAGCCTGTTTCTGTCGTGCCATATATTATAATGAAATGTGGCGCCGGGCATGTAAACGGGCAGTCTGTGGTGCCGCATTAATCGTTTAACAGGTAAAAACATATCCGCATGAGCGACATTTCATTTACATGCAAATATCATTCGCCGCTGGGAGAGATAACCCTGGCATGCCGCGACGACAGGCTTACGGGGCTGTGGTTTGACGGACAGAAGCACTACGGCAGCACGCTGACCGGTAGGACCGAAGAGGCAGACGTGCCCGTGTTGAGGCTTGCCGTGAGGTGGCTCGACGAATATTTCAGCGGCCATGAGCCGCAGTTTGTGCCGCCGCTGAGCCTTACAGGCACGCCGTTCAGCCGCCTTGTGTGGCGCAGGCTGATGGACATTCCATGCGGAACTACGCTGACATACAAGGAACTGACGCTGCGCATGGCTGCCTGCGGCGAGTGTGGCGCTGGGGCTGTGAGGGCCGTGGCGGCAGCGATAGGGCGCAATCCCGTGTCGCTCATAGTGCCCTGCCACCGCGTCATCGGTTCGGGCGGCAGCCTGACGGGATATGCCGGGGGCGTATGGCGCAAGGAGTGGCTGCTGCAGGCGGAGCGCTCTATGGCAGAAGGCAGACTGGTGTAGTGAGGCTGTTGCGGTTCGGCCGGACAGAGGCTTCATGTGGGGCGCATTGTGGGGTGTGTTGTTATATGTGTCGGGATTACCATGAGGCAAAAATTCAGGCAGAACAATAACGCCGGATTTGGGCTGGGCTGACCGCTTGTCTTACGGGCGGTGGCGCAGCCCGTAAGGCTGTCTACGAAAAAGGCCGCCGTGACCCTTGCGGGCAGGCAGCCTCAGTTTAAAATAACATTATAAAATAAATTGTGATATGTTGTCGTCATGCCTTGCGGCATGCGTCCGGGTACACACTTTGGAATGGTATCGGCAGACTTAGAAGTTTACGCCGAAGTTGAGCGACAGACATCCGTTGTGCGACGTGTCGAACGTGTCGTGACAGATGTTAGACAGACCGATGTCGTATGTTATGTCGAAGTAGAACAGGTCGTAAGCCACGCCGCATCCTACGCGCAGACCTCCGTCAAAGCGCTGGAAGGCATCGTCGGAGAACGAGCTGAAAGCCTTGCGCTCGTCATAGTTCTTCATCTTGCCGCCCACGCCGCATGCCAGATATCCGCCGAACTGCGGCTGCACGGAGAAGTGGTCGGTGATGCTGTAGATGTATTTCAGCACGATGGGCATCTCTATGTAGTTGAGGTCGTAGGTCATCTTCTTCTTCTCGCCCATGTCGTTTATTATGTCCTTCTTTCCGCCTTTCTCGGTGTAGAAGAGTCCCGGCTCAAGGTAGAGCGGAATGTCGGCCGACAGCGGAATGCCCACCACTGCTCCTACGGTCAGTCCTGTCTGCGAGTCGCTGCCGTCGAGCGTTGGGTCGTCAGAGTTGACCGTTGAGAACGCCGGACCTATGCGGAAACCGTAATACATGTTGCCCGTGCCCAGTCCGCTGTCGTGGCGTCCGTAAGAATATTCCAGTCTTCCGGTGCTCTCGTTGTAGTAGCGGCTGTGGCTGTAGTGCTGTGCCGATGCCGGCAGTGAGAGTCCTACTGCTGCCAGTGCGGCTATGGCAAATCTCTTAATTGTTTTCGTGCTCATAAGTTTCTGAATATTGTTTACTTGGTGCAAAGAAACTAAAAAATGGCGAAATGTCAAAAGGAAAAGGCCTAAATTGCATAGGGAAACCCCTAATATGCGCCCTTGCGGCGCTGTCCTGTGTGCTTTTTGGGCGGCTGTATTTGCCGGCACGTGCAGCCGAAATAACCATTGGGCGGTTATTATTTTTATTTTTCATGACATTTATGTCTTTATTATTAATTTATTTATAAATTTGCAGAAAAATTTAAAAAACCATGGAAACATTACTTCCTTACGCACTGTTGTGCCTCACATCAATCTTCACGCTTGCCAATCCTCTCGGCACGATGCCCGTGTTTCTTACCATGACCCAGGGCATGAGCGAGGAGCAGCGCCAGTCTATCGTAAAGCGCGCCACCATCACGGCGCTCATCATCATCATCGTGTTCACCTTTGCCGGCCAGTTTATCTTCATGTTCTTCGGCATATCCACCAACGGCTTCCGCATAGCCGGCGGCGTGATAATCTTCAAGATAGGCTACGACATGCTGCAGGCACGCTACACACACGTGAAACTCAACTCTGACGAGATAAAGACCTATGCCAACGACATCTCGATAACGCCGCTGGGCATACCTATGCTCTGCGGTCCGGGCGCCATAGCCAACACCATCGTGCTGATGAGCGACGCCCATACAATAACGATGAAGAGCATACTGATAGGCTCGATAGTGTTTATCTACGTGCTTACATACTTTATCCTGCGCGCTTCCACGCGCCTTGTGAGCGTGCTCGGCGAGACGGGCAACAACGTCATGATGCGCCTTATGGGCCTTCTGCTTATGGTCATCGCCGTTGAATGTTTCGTCGGCGGAATGAAGCCTATACTTATAGACATAATAAGTCAGGGCACGGCAGGTGCCTGACGTGATATAATATAATGCGGTATGACGCGTTGAATGCGGCAGTCGGGACAAGTGTCCGGGCTGCCGCATTTATTGTCTCAAAACGCTTTTTAGGCAGCATATAGCTCAGCCTGTTTGGCTTATTCCTGCCTTCGTCGTCCGTCTTTTGTCGGCTTCTTTTTGGCATATCAGCCGCGCCTGCGGAACGTCAAATGAAAATTCCGTTCAGTATTAAAGCAAAAATACCGGCCGGATTATAATAACAGATAGAGGTTAAAATACAGGCTGTATTCTGAATATAAGATATTGTGTTTGCGGTTTAATGTATGGCAGGGTGCCGCCGGATGTTTTCTTTGGCATAGTGTGTTATGTCCTTAAAAATGTCATATGGCATGACGCCGGCAAAGAGCATAGGGACGGCTGAGGGCACGCTGGGGCTGAATGGATAGAAACAATGCGGCGGCTGAAAGATTTTTGCCTTGAAATTGTCTGCAAATTGTATTGTTATGACGACTAATTTTAACTTTAAGGGCTGATTTTATAAAAGATTATTACATTTTTACAAAATATCTTTTGTTTTTATAAAATTTTGCTTATATTTGCTTTCGGAATGCTATAGCTTTTAAGAAACAACATGTATAACCTCTAAATCAAACGCATTATGAACAGAAATTTTATCTCCCTTATCATTGCTGTATTGTTTTCTTCGGCATCATTTGCCCAGCAGTATGAATATAAGCTGACCGGAATAACATCGAAGCACACTAACGACTATTACAAATACTTCTACGACGATGCCAACGGCCGTGTAGACAGTGCGGTGCAGTATCGCGAACTGGCAGGCTTTATCTACGACTATACGCTGAAATATATTTATGACGAAAACGGAAACGAGGTGCTCGAGAAGGGATACCAGAAGTTCTCGGGCGACGACTTCTATACATATTCTACGCAGGTGAGATACACTTACGACGAGAACGGACGCATCTTAAGCCGTGCCAACTATAACCTTAACCGCAAGAAGGGCGAGTTTGAACTTGGCGGTGTCTATGAGTATGTCTACGAAGGCGACAAGCTCGTTAAGCGCAACACCTACGTTGACGAGGCGCTGACGGAGAAATTCGAGGAGGTGATCTATACTTATGACGACAAGGGACGTCTGGACGAGGAGAATGTCTATTCGTCGTTCTTCGGCGATGAGATGACGTTTTCGAGCGGCACGAAGTATATTTATGACGACAAGGACCGTATGGTTGAGAAGATGAGCACCATTGGCGACTTCTTCACCGGCGCGAAGATGCCAGCCGGAGGCGAGGTGTGCACGTATGACGAAGCCGGCAACATTGTGGAATGGATGACATACAGCGAAGTGAAGGAGCAGCCGTCGAGCCGTGATGAATACACGCACGACCTGTCGCTCGAGACTGTCAACACGCTTTATCCCGTGGAGAACGAGTGGGACGGAACGGTTTATCTCAACTCGAAGAACGCCATACTCTCAAACATCGTTTATCAGACGGACAGAAACACGGGCGAGATGGCTGTGTATGACGAGCTTGTGATGGAATATGCTCCTGTGGCATCTACCGGAATCAACGTGATACGTCCGGCTGTGAAGGACATGGTGCAAGCTGTTTATGCCGACGGCAGAGTGCGCCTGACGGGCGTAGCTGAAAACGAGCCTGTAAGAGTGTACAGCCAGACGGGCGTGCTGATGGATATGAAGAAATATAACTCGCAGGAGGGTATAAGCATCAGCAGCATGCCGGCAGGTGCATACATCATCTCTACAAGGCTGGGCTCTGTAAAGGTGTGGAACAGATAGGATTATATTAGCAAGATAGAAAATACAACGTCCGCAGATTCTGCCTGATGCAGACATCTGCGGACGTTGTTTTATTTCGGCCGGCTTCAGGACCGTATGTGTTCTGTGTTATGCCGCCGCTTATTGCGGTGCCGTGGCATTATTGCTGTTGCTTTGCTGATTTGATGTGCTCCTGCGCGAAGTGCCACACCACGATGCCTGCCGTTACCGACACGTTGAGCGAGTGTTTCGTGCCGAATTGCGGTATCTCAAGGCATCCGTCGCTGGCGTCAACCACCTCCTGGCGCACGCCCTTCACCTCGTTGCCCAGCACGACGGCATAGCGTTGGCCGGCGTCGGGCACAAACTCGTTGAGCATGGTGCTGCCTTCACACTGCTCCACGGCCATCACCTTGCATCCCATGGCGTGCAGTTCGCTTACGGCTTCGGCAGCCGTCTTGAAGTAGCGCCACTCAACGCTGTCCTCAGCTCCGAGCGCCGTCTTGTGTATCTCTGCGTGGGGCGGACATGCCGTGATGCCGCAGAGCCACACAGCCTCTATGCGGAAAGCGTCGCACGAGCGGAACACCGAGCCTACGTTATACAGGCTCCTCACATCGTCGAGCACCACGATGAGCGGCATCTTCTCAGAACTCTTGAACTCGTCTACCGTCAGACGGTTCATCTCCGTAACCTTTAACTTGCGCATCGATTCAAATTGAGAATTGATAATTGAGAATTGAAAATTATGATTTGACCAAGAAGGCGGAAATTATGAATTGTGAATTAAGAATTATGAATTGTCAATTCAAATGAATTCTTCACTCTTCACTCTTAGTTTTTAACTTTGAACGCCAGCGCATACATTCTGATCTGCTTGACCATTGCCAGCAGACCGTTTGAGCGGGTGGGCGAGAGGTGATCTTTCAGACCGATGCGGTCGATGAAATAGAGGTCTGTGTCGAGAATCTCTTGCGGTGTGTGTCCGCTCAGCACGCGTATCAGCAGGGCGATGATGCCCTTGACGATAAGCGCGTCGCTCTCAGCCGTAAAATAAATCTTGCCGTCCTCATAGTCAGCCTGCAGCCACACGCGGCTCTGACAGCCGTCAATCAGGTTGCTCTCCGTCTTATACTTGTCGTCGAGCGGCTTCTGTTCGTTGCCCAGGTCAATGAGCAACTGATATTTGTCCATCCAGTCGGTGAAGTCAGAAAACTCCTCAATCACCTCGTCCTGTGCTTCATTTATTGTCATAATATCCTTTGTTTTTTATGTGTTTATTTAATTCGTATGTCAAGGAGAAACCAATAGCTTCCGTTTCTATTCCGTCGTCATAAGCAGTTTTGTCATATTTGCTCTTACGCAACAAGTCATTTGACTTTAACTCCCAAGAAGAAAAGCATTTGACTTTAACTCCTTTAACTACTCTAACTCCTTTAACTCCTAAAATCAATATTTCGGCTCCACCTTAACCAGCTTAAACAGCTTGTCGCTCGGTCTAACCTTGTCAGGCACCTTAAACGATACTCGGGTGCCCTTTTGGGCAGTCTGCACGGCATGAGTGTCGTCGTGAATCTCTTCGACGGTTACATACATCACGCCCGTGGTAGGACCTGTTATAAGCATCTTGTCGCCTACAGAAAATTCGCACGCCTCGCACGAGAACTCAGCCACGCCGAGCTTAGAGAAATACTTTACGCCCTTGCCCACGTAAACCTTGCGCTCCGTGGCGTTAGAGCCATAGTTCTTGTTCCATTCGCCAAGGCGCTGTCCCTGGTAGTAACCGTCCCAGAATCCGCGGTTGAACACAGTTGCCAGGCGCTCGTCCCATTCGTCCTTCTTCTCCTCGGTGAACGTGCCGTCAAGCACGCTCTGTATGGCCTCCTTGTAGCATTTCACCACGGTGTAGACATACTCAGGTCCGCGTGCGCGGCCTTCTATCTTGAACACCCTTACGCCGGCCTTCATCATGCGGTCGATGAAGCGCACCGTTTTAAGGTCCTTCGGACTCATTATATATTTGTTGTCAATCTCCAGCTCCGTGCCTGTCTCCTTGTCGGTCACGATGTATGAGCGGCGGCACAGCTGCATGCACTCTCCGCGGTTGGCAGAGCGCGCCGCGTTGTCAAGACTCAGATAGCACTTGCCGCTGATGGCCATGCACAGCGCGCCGTGGCAGAACATCTCAATGCGAATCTTCTTGCCCGACGGTCCGCAGATGTTCATCTGCTCAGCCTGCTCATGTATCTTTGCCACCTGCTCCATCTTAAGCTCGCGCGCCAGTACCACAACGTCGGCAAACTGAGAGTAGAACTTCAGCGCCTCGATGTTGCTTATGTTAAGCTGTGTAGACAGGTGAACCTCCTGGCCCACCTTGCGGCAGTAGGTCATAACGGCCACGTCGCTCGCTATCACGGCCGAGATGCCGGCCTCCTTGGCGGCGTCAATAATCTGGTGCATCAGCTCTATGTCGTCGTCATAGATGATGGTGTTCACCGTCAGATACGTCTTTACGCCGTGTTCGTTGCATGTTGCTGCAATCTCGCGCAGGTCGTCAATGGTGAACGTGCTTGCCGAGTGTGCCCTCATGTTCAGCTTCTCGATGCCGAAATAAATCGAGTCGGCACCGGCCTGCAGTGCTGCCTGTAGACTCTCGCGGCTGCCCACGGGCGCCATTATCTCATAGTCGGAAATGTTAGTGTCCATAACTTATAGTGAAATCTTGTTGTCAATACCCATTTGTCAAAGCCTTTCGGCCATTATAAAAAATGCCCGCCGTAAAAAAGGACGACGAGCCAACCTGAATGTTTTCACAACGGAATAATCCTTATTGTGATTTGCTTAAAATTCTGTCTGCAAAGATACTAATAAAATGCTAACACTCAAACAGTTTTTCATATTTTTATCATATTTGCCCAAGAGCCTGTTTAACCTTTATCGGTCGTAAGCCGGTATATGGTTTGTTTCTGCAGGCAGATTGATGTTTTCATCTATCTATTTTACATATTGCTGCCTTGCCGTCTGCTATTTGGCAGGCATAACGGGCTATGTCTAGAAAATAGCGGACGGCAAGATATTCAATATAAAACGGCAATAGGGCTATCTTAGCTTCATTCCTATAAAATAAGAATTTCTCTCCCTATTATAAAAAACTTAATATTTAGTCAGGCATAAAATCAGATTATCTGCTTGTCAACGTGTAATGTATAGCAAACTATCTTGCCGTCGGCTTTTTTGACGGTATATTTAACTTCTCCATTAAGATTTAAGCCCTTTCGTTGCTCTTCCCATGTTATTTCTTTTACCGGACGGTTGTTTATGGCTATGATTATATCTCCAATTTCAATACCGGCCTTTTCTGCTATTCCGCCTTTGTATAATCCGTTCACTATCCATCCTTCATAAATATCCGTGCGGTCAAAAGTTGCCATGTGGGTTACGGATGATTGCATGTAGACTCCTTTATTCTTGTTGCGTTTCACCCACACTGAAGAGTTTTCCGGATCTAAGACAATATCGTATAACGACCATATTTTATTTCCAATCAGACCTAAATATGGTTTGCCAAATGACAGAGCGCCTTTTTTATTAACAGAATAATCTATTACGATGTCTTTAAGTGTATCTGTCATACAGAATTGTGCGGCTCTTATAATATACTGGTCAGAGCCGCCGCCAATGCCGCCGGCTTGTGTCCTGAAGTATGCTTTCGGTATGTCATCAATATTCAGAGAAGATGCTGCCTCGTTAGTAAGACTGATTGAGGATCCACATCCTAAATCCATTCTGAACCATCCTTCCAAAGTGTTCTTCTCGTCAATCTGAAGTTTGGCCTTTACATCAATACGGTTTTTCTCAAATCGTGCGTCAAGTTTTATATAGTTATCAAGCAAATCATCTTTAAATGGTTTTTTAAGCTGTTTTATGTATCCTTCGCTAAAGTTGATTTCCAAAGGAGATGTCAGTAGGTGAGTGTTGCCTAACAAGCCGTCGGTATGTCTGCCGAGAATGTCACGCAGCTTAATTATAGGAGTAATTTTGTTTTGATATTCCATGTCACCGCAGTGAATCTTGACGGGCTCGATGAATATCTCTACGCTTTGAGGTCCGCTGTTGCCTGCTCCCCCGATTTTGGCCCTGCCTTTTCTGCCGAAAGCATTTTGAAGATTATTTACTTTCAGATAATCTTGGTCTAAGTATAGAAAATCAGCCCCGGTGTCATAAATTAGGGTAACAGGTATGGTGTCATTAAGCGTACACTGAAAATACAGATGCCTGTCAAAGATAAATGGTATTGCCCCTTCAGGAATGGCCGCAATGCCTTTTAATGAGAAGAAAAACAGGAAGAGAGAAACAATATAAAGATTTCTTTTCATAGGCTTAAATATTTAATTAGTATTGTATTAATCTGAGATAAGCTGTCTCTATTATGTGCCGACGTGGTGTCTTTCCGTTTTAGGCATCCGGCACGGGTCAGTTCTCAGGCAGTCCTATTATGGCTCCGTTGAAGTTCTCCTTCACTCCCACTGCGGTCTCAGCCTGTTCCACCATCTGGTTAAGTTCCTTGTTGGGCTTCACCAATGCCGCCATGCTCAGGAAAGTTCTGTAGTAAGCCTTCTCCATGTCGTGCTTGCCCACAAGTCCGTATGCCTGCGCCGTGTTGAATATCGTGGCCATGCTGTTGCGGTTAAGTTTAAGCGCCTCACGCCATGCGTATATTGCCGACCAGTATTTGCCCTGCTTGTAGTAGCCCTCGCCCAATGCGCGCTTGACTACAAACAGCACCGTATGGTCGGGCTGCATCAGTTCGATTGATTTTTCCAGATAGTCAATGCCCTCGACCACGCTGTCCATGTCAACACATACGATGCCGAGCCGGTAAAGGCATCCCGCATTTTGCATCTTGCTCTTTTCGGCTGCCTTGGTGAGCCATCTGCGTGCCATAGGGTTCTTGCCCGTCTGCATGTAGGCCATGCCGAGCGAGTAGACCGTGTTGTAGGTAGAGTCGCCCAGTTCAAGCAGCCTGTTATATGCATTTATTGCCTTGTTGTAGTTGCGCAGCAGGAAGTTGGCGTCGGCATATTCGCGCAGCACGGGCAGACACGCAGAGTCTGTCTGCATATATCTGGCCGTAATGTCATAAGCCTTCTGCGGTGACGATATATTGTCGTCGCTGTTGTATATGCGTGCCATATATGCCGTCACGATGCCGTCCATAGGGCATCTGCTCAGCAACCTGTTGCCCCATTCTATCTGTTTTGCCGTGTTGCCCATATATCTGTAGCAGTCAAACAGGCGACGCATCGTCTCCGCAGTCAGACTGTCGGCGGCTTTCCTTGCCGTGGCTTCTAGCATTGATGCGCATTTGCGGTATTCGCCGCGCATAAACAGGCAGTGCGCCATTTTTTCCTTTATCGCGTCAGAGCTGTCTGTCTGCAGCGCCTCGCCGTAATATCTCATGGCGTTGAACGTGTCGTTTATTTTCATGCAACTGTCGCCCATCGCTTCTGTTGCGTCATTGTCGGCTCTGGCTGAGGCTGCCGTCAGGGCCATTAGCAATAGTATAAGACTGATGATTTTCATGGCAATAAAATTTTTATTTTAGCGATATATTCTTTTCTTTATGCAGAAGGCAAATTTCTGTTCATGTTATGCAAATATAGCGAAAATATAAGAATGTAGTACAGAATACATCATTTTTAACTAAGTTATTTAGTTTATATTCATGTTCTTCATTGTTTGCCGTGTATTTTTCTTCGTCATGATATGCAGTTAAGCTTATTCTTGTAGCACTCAGCATGATAATTTTTTTCATGGCATTATGTCTGCATACTGATACTTTCTGTTAAGGCTGTGATGCAAATACAACTCTTTGTAGAATAGTCGTGGCAAACATATTTTCTAATCATGGAAACGAAACTTTTATAGTACGGCAATAATCAGAATACTTCTCTTACATCGGTCTTTTCGATTTCTTGCTCAAAGAGAACAGTTTAGATATGTAAAATAGTAAGGAAATGGAATATTACAACGGCAAAACTCATAAGCATATCATTCTTTTTCCTCGTACAGCAATATCAAAAACATCAAGAATTTTCCATGCGCTATTTACCGGATATGTGGTAAAAACTTATGACAAAAATATTTTTCAATCTGGAAAATAAAAAGTAAACGTGTGTTAAGGAAATGGCAATAAGAATGTTGTTTTGTTAACATACGTTTGCATATAAACCGAAAAATGCCACTAAAATCAGCCATTTCTGAGCCTGAAACCATAAGTTTGAGCCTCTGAAATGGCACCTTTTCATCCGTAAACGGGCCACTTTTTATGCGTAAGTGGGCCGGTTATGTTTTTTAACACTTCTGTTTTTCACTCTTATTTGCTGCAACTTCCTGTCGGTCAGCGTCTTAACAAAACGCCCCGTTTTTTGCCCTTTTCTGCCTGAAACCGCGGTATGGCGAAGAGCATGCGTGTTCTGAGAGCGTCAAACGGTCGTGAAAACATGAAGAATGTTTACAAATTTGTTGCGTAGACATAGGACTATGGTAATAAAAATATTTTATTATTGCTATGATTTAATTTGTAGTTAATAAACGTTTTTTTGATTGTTTTATTAAAATAAGAAGTAAATATGAATCAGTGGATTATTTTAATTCTATATACAAATTTGCCAATAGTAAATAAAATCATCAATATACTAATTATTTCACTGTAAATAAATTCCATAATAGATATATAATGCAACAAAAATTATGTAATTTTGTGGCTTGAAGTTACGAAAATAGTGTATTTTATTGGAAATGAGCGTATGTTAATCGCTCATGATAGTAATAGGTTACGATTTAGTTAGTTATCTGCTGCATTATTCTTCTGCGCGTTGCGTAACCTTCAAAGAACTCTTCGTATGCAAAAGTAACAATAAAACGGGAGATTTTGATATGAATCTCCCTGATTTTTTTCTATCTCATACAAGTTTTTCCGTAAAAGCGGCTTTATTCGTCGGCACACCATCGCCCAAAAGGATTTTGAACGAACGTGTGCCGACTACTGCATAAGCGGAGAAAAGAGCTTTGCCTCACGCCTAAACGACAGTTTAGACTGATGAGGCAAGGCCCATTTCTTTTGTGCTTATGCCGAAGAGGTGCTTTTACGGTTTTTCAGATGATTTTTCTTTTTCGCTGTTCTTTTGAGCCGGAAGCGGAAAGCCGTGTATGACCGTTTGCCCATAAATGGAACAAGCCGTCACCCACAGCTGGCAAACCGGGAAGAATGATTTTATCTGCCCGCCCCGACACGTCCGGCCAGACAGATAAAACCATACTTCCTTGCAGGTGGTTTGCCCGGTTTCACGCTACCGACTATGTCCTTTTTTGGGGGGACTTCCTTTTTTCACGGATTTCTCTTTTGAAGTTTTCTGTCTAATCTGCCTCTACTTCCGTTTACCTCCATTTTCGCGCCTTTCAGTGAGTCGCATCAGGCAGTCTTTTCCGTTCTGGGCGCAAAGGTAACTCCGGGATTTGACGGGAAAGCAAGGTCAAGCCTCCTGTTTTCGGGAAAAATCTCCAGCCCTTCGGGTAGTATTTTTCCCGAAAAAACTTGCATTCCCTAATCCCTACCTTTTTAAGCACCCGAAACGAAAACGACCGATGCGACAGAAAGACGCATAAAAAAAATGTCGGATAAACGAGAGGCAGATAAGATAGTTTGAAACTCAACTCCCTCAGCTCTTGAATCCGCATTAAAAACAAAAAATCAAAAACAGAACGGATATGGGAACAACAATGGCAACAAAATTCGTGGCTTGGGAAGTGCCAACATTGGAAGCACTAAAAGGCAGTAAGGTTTACATTCTTCGTGAGAAACTGAACAACGGAGGACAGATGAACCGAGAGGAAAAGGATTGGCTTACACGCAACGTGAACAGCAACACCTATTTCAAGAGCGCAATACTCCTGCAAGGCTGGAGGTTTGACTTCTCCGATGTACTCCGCACGTTTATCGTGTGCCAATACGGACATTGGACGGAATACAAGGCAACAGACAAGACCGGACTTCGCAGATACCTATACGGCAGGATAGACAACATTGTAGAACTTGAAAAATAGCGAAAATATGACAGCAACGGCAGACTTCAAACAAGTGGCGCAATACATAGGGCTTGCGATATGCACCCTAATCATGCGCATCGTCCTTTGGGTATCCGGCATCCTTTGGGGCATCGTCAGAGAGATAGTAAACGGAGTGTTCCGAGTGGCGATAGGCATAATCGTGGCTATCCTCTCCACAATCGCCTTATTCGGCTTCATCCTTTGGTTATTCACCCTTTAATCTTACCGACAGCGATATGAAAACGACAGACCATTTCAAGAGAACGATACAGATGTATTTGGAGCAACGTGCAGCGGAAGATGCGCTCTTTGCGAAGAACTACCGCAACCCTGCCAAGAACATAGATGACTGCGTGACCTACATTCTGAACTATGTGCAGAAAAGCGGTTGCAACGGCTTCACGGACGGGGAGATATACGGACAAGCCGTACACTACTATGACGAGAACGAGATAGAGGTGGGCAAGCCTATCCAGTGTCAGATAGCCGTGAACCACGTGGTGGAACTCACCACAGAGGAAAAGGCGGAGGCACGTCAGAAGGCTCTCCGACAATATCAAGAGGAGGAAGTCCGCAAGTTGCAGAACCGCAACAAGCCGAGAACCGCCACCAAAGCGACCACCCAAGAAGTACAACAACCCTCATTATTTGATTTAGGCTTATGAAACCGAGAACACAGATACAGCAGGAAGTCGCACGGCTGAGCAAGCGACTACCGAGATTGACCGCCACGCAAAAGGCATACGCTTTCCGCCATTGCTTCAAGCATTACGCAATCAAGAGAGCGGACGGCACGAACATCTGCACTGAGTGCGGACATTCGTGGAAGAGCGACCACGACCTTGCGGACACCCTTTGCGGATGTACCTGCCCCCATTGCGGTATGCAGTTGGAAGCGTTGCGCACCCGAAAGAGCGTTTTCAGCGAGAATGAATACTTCTCCATTGTCACCACCAGCAAGCAGTACCAAGTGATACGCTTCTTCTTCGTCAAGTCCCGATACAAGGCAGGGCAAGCAGCCGAGTATTCCATCTATGAAGTGGTGCAGAGATGGATTTCACCCAATGGGAAGACAACGACCGTTGCCCGACTGCGTGGTATGTCAATGTTGTATTACGACCAATGGTCTGAATACAGCGACATGGAAGTGCGCAAGAACAACAGGCTTCACGCATACGATATAGCACCTATGTGTACCTATCCCCGACAGCGTTTCATCCCCGAACTGAAACGCAACGGCTTCAACGGGGACTATCACAACACACTGCCGTATGACCTTTTCACGGCTATCCTTTCCGACAGCCGAGCCGAAACACTCTTGAAGGCAGGACAATACGCCATGTTGCGCCACTATATCCGCAGTTCCTTTGACATGGGACGGTATTGGGCATCCGTCAAGATTTGCATCCGCAACGGCTACACCATTTCGGACGGCTCCGTATGGTGCGACACCATTGACCTCCTGCGACATTTCGGCAAGGACACGAACAGCCCGAAATACGTCTGCCCTGCTGACCTTAAAGCGGAACACGACAAGTTGGTAGCAAAGCGCAACCTGCAAAGGGAGCGCGAGCGGACGGAACTGCAACGGAAAAAGGCGATTGAGGACGAGAAGAACTACCTGAAAACTAAAGGCATCTTCTTCGGACTTGTGTTCTCCGACAGCCTTATCTGCATCAAGGTCATAGAGAGCGTGGAGGAAATGGTGGAGGAAGGACGGATAATGCACCATTGTGTGGGCGGTTATCACAACAAGGCAAACTCCCTTATCCTATCCGCCACCATTGACGGCAAACGGATTGAAACGATAGAAGTGTCACTGAAAACACTGAAAGTGGTACAGAGCAGAGGGGTATGCAATTCCAATACCGAGTACCACGACCGCATCATCCGACTTGTGGAGGACAATGCCGGACTTATCCGTCAGCGGATGAATGCAGCATAATATCAACCTATAATACAGAATAATATGGAAGTAAGATTTGAAAACATGGTTTGTTTGTGGGACGATAAAATCCCCACGATGTTCCTTGAGTTTATGAACCTCCTCACTTTTTGTCAGAGTGAGGAGCAGTTAAGGGCAAGCGTAAAGGACTTTGCCGAGAAACACGAACTTGACAAGTTCTTCCTTTACGGCTTCGGCTCACACCATTTCTACATGCACCAACGCTACACAAGCAATCCCGAAATGGTGATGCAGAACAGAGTTTTGTCAGTACATTTCTAACCATCTAAAAAAACAACGATTATGAGTACACGGATGACCATCAACGGAGTAAGCACCTGCACGAAAGCAGGGACAGAGAAATACGAGAAGTTCCAAACAGGCATCGGCAGACGCAAGCGGACACTTGTGCAATACGACTACCGCCACACGGACGGGGAATTGTTCTCTTGTGTGAAACCCACGTTGGACGAGTGCCGAGCCACACGGGACAAGTGGCTGACGGCAAAAAGAGGAAAGGAGGACAAGCAATGAACGAAGCAGGCTACCAAACGCTGATAGTCAAGTTCGGCAAGCCTATCACGGAATTGGACGGCATCTTTGACGATGCCGAAGCGTGGGGAGTGGAAACCCTTAAAGGGTGGATAGAGGACTATGAGAGCAGTCGGTTTACCGCCATTGACAGCCACACGGCAGTCATAACGAGCGAGTACAATATGGAGTGTGTGAAAACATGGTTGGAACGGAACACACCAATAGCCGAGAAAACAGAATTTTGAGCGTTTAGGCGGTGTCCGCACCGCCCGAACATAACACCCAAAGAAGAATGAATATGATAGCAAAGACGATTTTGGAGCAGATAGGTGGCAGACGCTTTGCCGCCATGACGGGAAGCAAAGACTTCATAGACATGGGCAACGGCTTACGCATGAGCCTTGCGAGGAACAAGACGAGTGCCAACCGCCTTGACATCATCTATGATGCAGGGGCAGACCTCTACAATATGCGCTTCTACCGCAGGACGTTCAGTAAAAAGACATTCGAGTGTAAGACGAAGGACATTGAAACGCACGAGGGGATATATTGCGATATGCTGGAGGAAATGTTCACGATGGTGACGGGGCTTTACACCCGTTTTTGAGAGGTGGGCGGCGAAAGCCGCCCTACTTTCTTTCAGTGAGCATGATGGCGGACAAAGAAAGTAGCAAAGAAACCTCTGTGCCAATCTTCGATAAAACCAGTCTTATAAAGATATGATTTGTTCCCAATTGTAATTAGGATTAGAGAAATGTCCGTATATAGAAGTTGGTTGATATATAGGATTCTTTAATTTTAACAACTCAATTATTGCATTAGGTCTAAAATCGAATTTTGATAGAATAAATTGTTTCAATTTTGTAGAATTGGATTCTTTGTCTGTGGAAACATTTAGCATGGTAGGCTGTTCTTCTCCAAACAAATAAGCCACTGCTATTTTGCATTCTTTTTCTAATCCGTTTGCGACTATGTTTTTTGCAACAAATCGAGCCATGTAAGCAGCACTTCTATCTATTTTGCTCGGATCCTTTCCAGAAAAAGCACCTCCGCCATGTGTTACCAAACCGCCATAAGTGTCTATCATTATTTTACGACCAGTTAATCCTGTATCGTTAACAAACCCACCTTTATAAAATTTTGATTTCCTATTTATCTGAATATCTACATTTATACAATCAATCAGTTGAGTTAAAACCTTCTGTCTTATTTCATTTTCAATGAAATCTGGATGAATATTCTCCTTATGCTGTACATTGATTATCAATTGTTCAAGATTATTTTCGCTAATTGTGACTTGTACTTTCCCATCAGGGAGGAGATAATCTACGCTCTTTCTATACGTATCAATCTCTTTGGCTATTAAATTAGATAAATATACACCATACGGAAGATAATTATATTGATTGTTTATAGCATAACCATACACAATACCTTGGTCGCCAGCTCCACCGTTCATAACAGCATCATTTAGTTGTCTTGATTGTGAAGTCAAAAAGTTCAGTATGTTTAATTTTTCACAATAGCCTATGGATTGATATACATCATTGACAATTTTCTCAATATCAACCCTTTTATTTTGAGTACTAATTTCTCCAGCAACAATTAAATTATTACCACTTCCCAAGCATTCTATTGCTGTATGGGCATTACAATCTTGCATCAAGAAAGCATCCAAAAGAGCATCACTTATTTGGTCGCATATTTTATCGGGATGTCCTTGTAATACACTTTCTGTTGTATATTTGTCTAAATTATCGAATATCATAATTCTGTTTTATACAGCTCCATTCTTCTGTTAATTTATTGTTTAGTTTTTTGTACACAGAATTACTATTCGGAGATTTATTATATGCCAATGTCGTTTCATATTCAAGTACCATATATATAGCATCCTGAATAGTTTTATTTTTAGTTGATTTAGGTGTGCTAAAAATTTGTTTGAATTTATCACACAAATTCTTTAATCTAAAAAAGAATGCTATGTGGTATATCAGTTCTATTAAGAACAATGACGATAAAAATAGTTGCAAGAATGGTATGGCAACGACGTTATCTTTTATTCCGTAGTATGCAAATATCAAAAGCAAACCAAATAGTATTGTGTTCTTTATTGCCATTTTAGGCAACATCACTTTAATGATATTATATGTAAAAAAACAATTCTCATAACAATTAACCAACATTTTATATGGTCCTTTCTCAATAGAATCATTATCGTAATAATTCAAAACTGGCTTTTCCAGCAATTTCGTGCCTAATGAATTGTCGATAAATCCTTTCCGTCTTTCATTAGCAGCCATAGGTTGCATTATAATTTCTACGATTATATATAATATACCATACCCTATAATAGAAATATAATTCAAAACATTAAATAAATTAGCAATCCATTTTATAGAATCTAATGAATGGCTTATACAATTTATTTGGAACGTTTGGAGTAATATTGAACATATGAATGTACTCCAGAGGAATCCATTTTCGATATTGCGCCAAAAAGCAATCGTCTTGTAGCTTATCTCATACGGTAATTGTCTATCCATATCCTTTATTTTTTGCAAAGTTACATGAAAAAAGCGAAACTACTTGAATGAGTCACTTGTAAAATCAAGTACTGACCATCAATTAAAATATTGATATAACATAAACTCCGATAAAGCATCCCCAACTTCATCGGAGTTTATGTTGTCGGACACTTACTTTTTATGGTACATACAGTAGCGCAAACTCCGCCTTTCTCCGTTTGAGCAGCATGGCATGACGTTTACCCTTGTAGTTGCAGAAAGCGATATACTCCCGATAGATGTTCCTATCGCCTGCCTCCAACTTTCGGATCAGCGTGCTTTTGGGTATCTTTCCGCTTCCCAACAGACGGTACGGACCGACATTGTAGGCGAGCGTGGCAAGCAAGAGCGAATCCTTCCCGAACTGCCGGAACATCGCGCAGAACTTCCGCAGGTCTTTCCGCAGAAGCGCGTCCGCCTGCCGCTTCGTCATGGTGCGTGCCGAATACCTTTCGCCCGGCTGCAACCGATGTCCATATCCTACATACGGGTGATGTTTTTCCGAATGCC
>ENA-ORNK01000680-ORNK01000680.1-human-gut-metagenome-genome-assembly--contig:-NODE-680-length-38748-cov-8.062725_pt1 | contig 38748 bp, 38 predicted proteins | sample MGYA00242115_ERZ509022 | MGnify/ENA primary metagenome ERZ509022 (study PRJEB26280, sample SAMEA2338690) | human gut metagenome | biome: human gut; feature: human-associated habitat; material: faeces...
ACTCACTCGCGGCATTGGTGGAGCGTCTTTTAAAAAAGCCAACAATATTCAAGTAATGTGTTTGTATGGTTCTGGCGACAGTGCCAAAAGACAGGAAACCGGATTTGTCCACCTGATCATACCAATGTGCCAAACGCGTCAAGGCAATATCTGCCGATTGTGCCTGATGATATATCAACCCTAACCTCATGCTTAAGTAATAGGCCTTCTTGATATCGGGATATTCCCGGAAAAGGATTTTAGCTCTTTTTCTTTGGCTCTCCGACCACAGTTCAGTTTTTTTGAACAAAAGATAGCGGCTTCTGGCCAACAGCTGTTTTCGACTGTCCCCATTCTCAAATGTTTCTTTCTACCCTATCCGACTTTTCTTTGAAATCAGACAACTCAAAATAATCAAACATTCCCTCTGGAAAGATAAAACGAAGAAATTGATCGTAACTCATCTCTTTTATTTTTTTACTGCCACTAAGATACGATTTTTTCCCCTCAGGATTTCGGGATGATCCAGATTATGAGTTTATCGGCCTACCTGACGTTGCTGTTCCGCATTGTACCGGTCTCCCACAACGGGAATAGCAGCCACGGTATCCTCCAGTTCTTTCCAATCCCCGGAGCTGATGTTGAAGTCGAGTGTACGCAGGTTCTCCTCCAGGTGAGACAGTTTTGTTGTTCCTGGAATCGGTACGATCCACGGTGTTTTCTGAAGCAACCAGCCAAGAGCCACCTGTGCCGAGGTCATGCCCCGTGTGCGTCCGAAAGCTTGCAGCGCATTTACAATGCGGGTATTCGCACGCATCGCTTCCGGCTGGAAACGCGGCAAGGTCTGGCGGTTGTCGTTGTTCACATCGAATACCGTGTATTCGTTGATGCAGCCTCCCAAAAATCCACGGTTAATCGGACTGTACGGGACGAAGCCGATACCCAACTCCCGGCATACATCGAGGACGCCGTTTTCTTCCACCAAACGGTGCATCAGATGGTACTCGCTTTGGATAGCCGTCAGCGGACAAATGGCGTGAGCCTTACGGATTGTTTCGGCACTGACCTCGCACATCCCCCAGCGTTGCACTTTACCTTCCTTGATCAAGTCGGCAATGGTAGCCGCTACCTCCTCGGCCGGAGTATTCGGGTCGGCACGGTGCTGGTAGAACATCGGCAGTGAATCGAGTCTCAATCGGCGAAGTGACTCCTCGCAATAGCGGCGGATGGTTGCCGGACGGCTGTCCTGACGACCGGTTCCTTTGCCGTCGATGACTTCATGCCCGAATTTAGTCGTTACGTTAATCCGTCCCTTGAATTCGGACAGCGCTTCTCCTGCCAGGTTCTCATTGGTCAACGGTCCATAAATGATAGCCGTATCGAAGAGCGTTACACCGCGATCCACCGCTTCATGCAACAATCGGATACACTCTTTCTTATCCGGGTGTTGGCTGCGGTTGTAAGTCATGCCCATCACGCCGAAGCCGAGTGCCGACACCTCGAAGGCCGCCTTGCCCGTACCCAATACACGATGTCCCTTGATGCGGGCTGCATCGGTATTCATATCGGATGTTTTCGCTTGTTTCGTCTCTGAAGCGAATACCTTGCCCAATCCCGAAGGCATGGCCATTGCGGCTCCTGCCAATGCAGCCGTCTTGAGAAATCCACGACGGCTGATATCCATTTTATTGTTTTCTTCCATGATTTTATGTTTTATGAATTATAACTTAATGAATGGAAAATGCCCCGTCCACTAAAAGGGCGTGCCCGTCTACGAAACTTGCCTGCGGTGAGCAAAGCCACAATACGGCGTTGGCTATCTCTTCCGGCTTACCGAGACGTCCGGCAGGAATATCGCGGACCAGTTCCTTTTCCAGATCAGGGTTACGCCGTATCAGTTCTTCGGCCATAGGTGTTCGGATTACACCCGGACAGATGGCATTGATACGAATCCCTTTTGCCGAGTAGTCGATGGCAGCCGTGCGGGTCAGGCCGATCACCGCATGCTTGCAGGCGATATAGGCCGCTTGTCCGGGGAAGCCCGTAACGCCGCCTTGCGACGAGGTATTGACAATAGCGCCACCGCCTTGTTTCAGCATTTGGATAATCTCGTAACGCATGCAGTTCCATACACCTTTCAGATCGACAGCCACCGTGCGGTCGAACTCTTCATCGGTAATCTCAGCCATCGGCCGTTGTGGGGTCTGTATCCCGGCATTGTTCAATGCAGCGTCCAGCCTGCCGTAAGTCGCAACGATCCAGTCAATCATCTCCTTTACAGCCTGCGTGTCGGACACGTTGCAGCGATATGCCACGGCTTTATACCCTTCTGAAACCAACTTCCCGGCTTGTTCTTTCGGTTCATTGATGTCCACCAATACTACGGTTGCACCCGCTTTTGCAAATGCTTCTGCCGAGGCCAGCCCGATACCTGCCGCTGCCCCCGTTACCATTGCCACTTTTTCATTCATTGTTTCCATGATTCTTTTGTTTTAATGTTCTGATGCAAAGTTACGAAGAGAGTCCCGCAACAATTTTGCTGCAAAGCTCATTCTGCTTTGTTATAAAGTTCAAATTGTTAAAAGAATGCCATTGGATATTTTACAATATAAATTTCCTTCCAGATCCATATATTATTCCCTTTGTTTGAATACGATTCTGTTTTTGCACCACAGCAGAAGTCTCTTGTATTCCCACGCAAACAATATGCTTAGAAATGTATATCCCCAAATAGACAGACAAGGGAAATCTTGTTTTATCCCAAGCATGCATGACCTGACTATCGGATGAGTGACGAATAGAAAGGCGGAAATGCCTCCGAGCCATTTAAGGGCGGCATAAAGTCTATTATTTGAATGCAGAGCCCTTGCCAACGGTAAAACTGCGATTGTCACGAGACCGAACGTCAGCAGCCATAAATACTGATTAAAGCAGCATACAATAAAAAGAATAAAGACAACTGCCGCCATACTTCCCGTCGGGAAAAAGTGTCTCCGTGCAGCTTGATTCCCAATGCGAAAGGAAGTATGGAACCAATAAAATTGAATCTGAAGTATTCCAACAAATCTGTATTCCTGATAATACCGATTGCCGTAGCCTGAACCATTATGCACGCTACCGTTAGAAGAACGAGAGGTCTTATATTTCGATGATAGACAAAGGCATAGTAGATAATATATAACTGGACTATCAGTGAAAAGAACCACCATGGTCCATGAAAAATATATGGTTCCGGATGTAGATTACCTGCAAAACCTGTCATCAATGCCAGGTCAAACCAATGTTCCTGAAAATAGGAAGGGTCCTTTATGCCAAGGATAAGAAAATGAGGGATTAATAATGGTAGCAGAAGCAGCCAAAGTTTGCCGGCATGCCTCTTCATAAACTCCCGAAATTTTAAGGAGACTTCCTTTTTCTCATATTTCATGACCAGACCATATCCACCTAGAAAAACGAATACCGGTACTCCATAATGTCCGTAGTGGGAAATCAAGTCCAGGAATAAACCGGAATCAAATTCAAGGAAACTATTTATAAGTTCCTTATTTCTTTCAGGATAATATACATGCTGATTTTCAAGTACGACATTTGAAAACCGGTGAATATAATTATACAAAATAATAATCAATATGGACATACCTCTTAGCACGAGGGTATCATCCAAGGTCATTTGGTATTTCTCATTGATCATAAATTCCCTTTTTTCATGTTTGAGATAAATAAACATCATGCCACGTCAGAGCTGTAACAGAATAATGGCAGTATTGTAACCGGGGATATACCGGGTAGTAAGGAGTCGATGGCTGGTGAAAAGACCGCAATCGAAAGTCTGACTTTCCGGTCATGACCGCACACTACAATCAGTGTAAAGAGATGAAATGGCAGTCAGGTCTTCCGTTTTCAGGTGAGATGAAAACACTGGGGTAAAAGTAGATTGCCTGAAACGGATAACGAGACTACCATATAAATTCGTCCGGTATAATTCCTGCCGGTCGGAATGGCCCTCCTCACCGGAATTCTTGATACTCGCTATATGTCCAATTTTGCAGGTCCAAATTGGACATATTCAAATGCAAGAACTGCATTTGAATATTGGAGATTGCGAAATCCGGCCAACGGCTATTCCCCTCCATAGTCCGTGTTGCTGATTGTTCCCATATTTTTTGAATCCATAACGATTTGCTTTAATGTTCCAGTGCAAAATTACGAATTGAGCCCCGCAACAACTTTGCTGCGAGGCTCAACGTTCTTTGTCAGAAAGTTCATTTTGTTAAAAAAGGAACAGGATGTATTTTATGGACTATTTCAATAGATTATAGGGCTGCTGATGATACCATGTATAACATGCAGGCTGCTGTCCTTTGTTGCTGCCTGTTCGATGCGGTGGACCGGCTCGTCCCATGCGTGACGGGAGAGTGAAAATTTGCTGTTGTGCACCGGAAGGACTTTAGCCGCATCCAGTTCGTGAATCTCTGCCGGAAGCTGTTCGGGCATCGTATGGATATACCGCCAGTCTTCGTTGTATTGCCCGTTTTCGAGGATGGCAAGGTCAATATGCGGGAACCGTTTGCCGATTTCCGAGAAATGGGCACCGTAGCCGCTGTCACCGCCGATATAGACCGTAGAGCGTCCTTCGAGCATGAATGAAGCCCACAGCGAGGGATTCTGTCGAAGGAACCGGCCTGAAAAATGGCGGGCAATCAAACATGTGATCCGAAAGCCGGATGGTTCAGAACGATAATAACGGTAAAACCAATACTATAAAAATGGATACACATATAATCATTTTCTGTTTCATCCAATCATGATTTTATCTTGCGAATAAATTTGGCGGGATTGCCTGCGACAAGGGTATTCGGCTCCACATTGTGCATGACAATCACATTGCGTCCGAACTTTACATTGGCGGTACGGACACCTGAAAAAGGTGTTTCAATGCGGCAATTCTCTCCAAGATGTGGAAATACCTTGTGCAATAATTCACGATATTCCTCCGTATCCGGCATCGTATGATTCAGCTGGAAGATATTTTGCCGTAACTCTTTTGCCACGCCCAGTTCTTCTTCCGTCTGGTGCAGGCAGTCTATTCTGAATTCTTCCATATCATTTATAATAGACAGACAGGACTCCTTGTCCGGAAATCCGTCCGCGATTATTCCTTACATGTTTTACAAAGATGTTTCAAGTATTTCGTAAATATCCTTTTCCGTAAGCGGAGCAAAAATGGAAGGATTATCGAGTCCTTCATTCGTGGCGATGTGTGCGGCAATCTCTTTCAGACGGCTTTTGTCGATGCCCACTTCACGCAGAGTCATCGGCATGCGCATCGTGTTCCTGAAGAAATCGTAAGTCTTGTCAATCGTCTGTTCCGCAATCTTGTAAGGCGGCAGTTCAGCGGAAATGCCGTAAATATCCACACCGAACTTCACGAAACGTTCCAGCGTGCGGTCGTTCAAGATGTGTCGCATCCATCTCGGTGTGATGATGGCAAGCCCTTCACCGTGCGTGATGTCGTAGTAGGCTGATAGCGCATGCTCGATGCCGTGCATGGGCCATCCCGACATACCTGCCCCCAAATTGAGCAACCCGTTGCAACCGAAAGTGCAGGCAAGCATGATTTCGGCGCGGGCTTCGTAGTCGTCGGGATGATCCAAAGCGACAGGGCCGAACTTCATCAGGGTTTTGATCAGCGTTTCGCAGAAACCGTCGGCAACCGAGTTGGACGGATTGACAAAGAACTGTTCCATCGCATGGTTGATGGCATCGGCCACACCGGCCGCAGTGTGTTTGGCATTGACCGTTTCGGTATAGGCAGGATCAAGTAGAGAGCAGACAGGATAAAGAAGCGGGTCCACGTATCCGATCTTGTCGTTGGTCTCCGTCCGGGAAATAACACCGCCGCAATCATACTCACTGCCGGTAGCGGCAAGCGTCATGACATCGACAATGGGAAGAGCATCCTCTGCTTTTACCTTATACGAAATCAAGTCCCAAGGGTCACCTTCATATCGGGCGGCTGCGGCAATCGCCTTGCAGCAGTCGAGGACTGAACCTCCACCTACGGATAAGATAACATCAATCTGTTTCTCCTTGCATATTCTCTGTCCGTCAAGTACGCTCGGATTGTATTTGGGATTGGGTTCGATACCACCCAATTCGTGGATTTCAAAATCCTTGAGCAGTTCCTTCACCTTGTCATAAAGCCCGAGGCGTTTGATGCTTCCCCCGCCATAGGCAAGAAGGACTTTATTTCCGATGGGACGCATCACTTCGGGCAGTCTGTCGATAATACCTTTCCCGAAAATCAAACGGGTCGGGGTATGATATTCGAAATTTTTCATATCTGTTGTTTTTAGAGTTTTTCAATAATCTGCTTCGACCATCCGGCGACGTTTGCTGTACCACCGTTGAACAGTCGGCCTTCTTCCCATTCGATTTTGGGGTAGAGCCTCTTGAGTTGTTTCACGCTACCCGTGATTGAACTGCCACCCGAAGTGGCAAAAGGAATGACGGTCTTACCCGCGAAATCATATTTCTCAAGAAAGGTATTGACCGGACGCGGACACGAGTCCCACCATATCGGATAACCGAGGAACACCACGTCGTAATCTTTCAGATCAATCGTTTCTCCGCCCAACGCAGGACGTGATTTTTTGTCTGTCATCTCCACCGAACTGCGGCTCGCCTTGTCGTTCCAGTCGAGATCTGCCGAAGTGTAGGCCGTAGCCGGAGTAATCCGGTAAAGTTTACCGCCAGTCTCTTTTGCGATAGCGGTTGCCACTTTCTTTGTGGTCCCCGTGCAGGAGAAATAGGCTACAAGGATTTTCTTGTCGGACGGCCTGTCGGTATCCGCTGTCTGTTTTTGTGCTTTCGACGGGCAACTGAAAGTAAGCAGGCTCATAAGTATCAATACTATCTGTTTCATGTCATTTTAATTTAGAATATACTTCATCGCCGACAGGTTCCAGCCATTCGGTACTGTTGTTCTCACCGGGCACTTCGATGGCTAAATGCGAGAACCAGCTGTCGGGAGCCGCCCCGTGCCAATGCTTCACGCCTGCCGGAATATTGATAGCATCCCCGGGGCGTAGTTCCACCGGTTCTTTGCCCCACTCCTGATAGTAGCCGCGACCGCCCACGCATACGAGTGTCTGACCGCCACCTTTCGTTGCCTTGTGCACGTGCCAGTTGTTGCGGCAGCCCGGCTCGAAGGTCACATTAACCACGGGGACTCCGTCCGTTACCACGGGAGCCGTGTAACTTTGACCGATGAAATACTTGGCATAGGCATCGTTGGGTTTCCCCACGGGGAAAATGATGGTTTGCGCGTACGCTTCGAGCGAACCTGCCGCTACGCTGTCTGCATTACCGTCGGTCCAAACCTCTTTTGCCATGCGGAAAGCCGCCCACGCTTTTGGCCAGCCCGCGTAGAATGCGGCATGGGTGAGTATTTCGGCTATCTCGGTTTGAGTCACTCCGTTCTTCTTCGCCGATTCGAGATGGTACTTGAACGAGGAATCGGTCAGTCCCTGCGACATCAGGGCTACTACGGTTACGATGGAACGGTCGCGGAGCGAAAGCAGATTGTTCCGGCTCCACACTTCCCCGAAAAGAATATCATCGTTCAAACGTGCAAATTCGGGGGCAAATTCTCCGAGCGCGTCGCGTCCGGCAGTCTGTTGGATTTTTACTTGTGATTTTGCCATGATCGGAAAAATTAAAGTCACTAATAAAGCTAATAATGCTACTTTTGTTTTCATACGATATGATTTTTAGTTCGACATTTCCAAGACAACCGACAGGTCTTTCCTGTTTTCCGATACAAAAGTACGGGCATTATTCCACAACAGCTTTGCTGCAAGGCTCAAACTGTTTTGTTCTGAAGTTCATCTTACCATGAAGGAGCGACACCATAAGCCTCCTTGTATATCTTGGAGAAATGCGACAGGTTCTTGAAACCCACATCGAAGCAGGCTTCCGTCACTTTCTTCTTGCCTGATTTTATCAGGCCGTGCGCGGCCTCCAAACGGCGTTTGATAATCCACTTTTGCGGTGTCAGGTTACTGACTTTGGCAAAGTCCCGCTTGAAGGTAGCCAGGCTACGTCCCGTGTAACTGGCGATCTCCTCCAGAGAGAGATCACACATGTAGTTCTCGTTCAGATAGTCGAGAATGTCGATTTTCCATGGCTCCACGAAGTCGAACAACGAGGCATAGAGATTCCGGTCGGTATTAAGCAGTACATATATCCCTTCTACCATTTTCAGCTTCAGTACCTCTTCGGACGGTTTTTCGCCTGCATCGAAATAGGGAATGACGGATTCGAACAGCGAACGGATATCAGGCCTGTTACTGGGCAACACACGCAGGCTTACCTTCTCACGTTCGGAATCGTTCGGAATCTGTTGCCGGTTAAGCGTCTGGTAAAATTCTCTTAGAAACGGTCTTGAGAACTTCAGCACAACAGAACGGTAAGGCTTTCCGTCCTCAACCTTTTTCTGCAACCACATCCGGTTATCACGCCGCATGAAAGCACAATCCCCCGGATGCAACACGGTTTTCTTACCACGCTCTTCTATCTCCAGCTCACCGGAGCACAGATAAATAAGCGTATGCTCCCTGTTTTCATGGGCGCATCCCCGGTCATCGGTGAAATAATTCGCTATAAGCACGTTCGAGCAATCGAATACATCTAATCGTTCCATATTGTCAGTCTTTAATTTTCGCAAATATAACGCATTCCAACCACAGAATCTTTGTTGTAAAGCTCAAATTCGCAAAACGGATAAAATATTTTGTACACTTGATCTTATATGATAGTAGTTGTCTTACTGGTTGTAGTTCAATATATTACGGTTTCAACGGACCATAAAAGTACGATGCCGTAGCACCGCCGTCGATCAGAAAGTCCGCTCCCGTGATAAATGCCCCTCTGTCGCTCATAGGTAGTTCGGCAACATTGGCAACCTCGTCCGCGGTTCCGGGGCGTCCTGCCGAGCATTTGGCGAACATGTTTTTGTAAAAATCACCTCGTGGCCCGTTGAACTCGGCGATACGCCCGCCGCATTGACGAGCGTTGAAATTTCACCATGTTTCCGTGCAACTGCAATCAAGTTCAAAATGGACTCCCTTGAGGAAAGATCCATTTCGATGGGTATTGCATCAAATCTTGCCTCATTCAACGTGCGGCAAACAGCCTCGGCACTCTTCAGATTGCGGTCTCCGACAACGATCTTTTTCCCATATCCCATACGGCGAGCTATCGCCATTCCTATCTGCCCGGCACCGGTCAATATCATTACTTCTTTATTCATATTTGCTTTTTCTTTATTCTTCGATAACGTAATTTTTTATCTCATTGCCGGTTTATTCTTCATTTTGTTCCAGCACACGGGCCATCCGCTCCAATCCATCAGCAAGCAACGCACGGGGGCAGGCGATATTCAGACGGATGAATCCTTCGCCGCCGGGTCCGTACATCGTACCTGAATTGATCATCAGTTTTTGTTCCTCTTGCAGGCGCAAGGTCGTAGCATCCGAACCGATACCGAGTGCTCGGCAGTCTATCCATACTAAGTAAGTTCCTTCGAGCGGTAACACGAGATATTGCGGTAACCGCTGCTCAAAAAAGCGGCAGAGATATTTGTAATTCCCATGCAAGTATTTGCGCAAAGCATCGAGCCACGTTTCGCCCTCGTTGTAAGCAGCTATCGTGGCGATGACACCGAACGGATTGACATCGCATACTTCGTTGATATTGATGGCGCGATCGATGCGGCGGCGCACCTCTTCGTCGGCCGCAATGATGTTGGCGATTTGCAGTCCGGCAAGGTTGAACGCCTTGCTTGGCGAAACGCAAGTCACGGAATTTTGTTGGAAATGCTCGGATAGAGAGGCGAAAGGCGTATAATCATGCCCCTCGTAGGTCAGTTCGCAATGAATCTCGTCGGCCACAACAAACACCCCGTTGCGAAGGCAGATGTCGCCGATATGCCGCAGTTCTTCCGGCGTCCAGACCCGTCCGACCGGATTGTGAGGATTACATAGTAATAGGATTTTCGCCTTCGGGTCGGCCGCCTTCGCTTCGAGGTCGTCGAAGTCGATTGAGTAGCGACCGTCCCGGTAAACGAGGTTATTGGCCGATAGTTCGCATCCGTCGTTGCGAATCGACGAATAGAAGCAGTTGTATGCCGGAGTCTGGACGATTACCTTGTCGCCCGGTACGGTCAGGGCTTTGATAATGGCCGACAGAGCCGGTACGACACCACTTGTATAGATAATCCATCGGGGATCTATCCGCCAACGATGACGGCTCTCGAACCACCGGACAACCGCATCGTAATAGGTTTCGGGCACTTTGGTGTAACCGAAAATACCATGATCCACCCGCTTTTGTAAGGCATCGATAATGGCAGGTGCCGTACGAAAATCCATATCCGCCACCCACATGGGCAGTACATTTTCCTCTTCGGGAGTGTCCCATTTGTAGGAGTTCGTCCCGCGACGCGGAACAATCGTATCGAAATCGTAGTTCATAATTTATCTTTTTATACGTAGTTTATAAATCCAGTTACCGCTCCAAAGTCTCGCGAGGAAGATTACTCCCCGGAAACAAAGCTCAATACACATGGCAAGCCACACGCCGCGTAGTCCCATCGTGGGAGAAAGCCATGCCGCCAGTGTTAGTCGCACGCCCCAAATGCTACCGAAGTTCATCAGACTGGGCACGAATGTATTACCCACACCCACGAATACACCGTAGGCAACGATAGATGCCGCAAACATCGGCTCCGCAAAGGCTTCTATCCGCAGAATCTCGATTCCCAACGTGCGGATTTCCTCCACGGGAGTCATCACTCCGATGATTTGCGGAGCCGCCACATACATCAACGCTCCCATAACACCCATAATCAGCATTCCCGACCAGACGGTAATATTGGCGAAACGACGGAGCAACCGGATACGGTTCGCTCCAAGGCTCTGACCGACCAACGTCGTGGCAGCCTCCGAGATGCCGTAGCCGGGCATATAGCAAAGGCTTTCGGCAATGATGGCGAATGAGTTGGCTGCAATGGCAACGATGCCGAGCGGTGCGACAATCACCGTCGTTGCGATCTGCGCCCCGCAAATGGCCATGTGTTCGAATCCCATCGGTAATGAAATACGGAAAGCCTTACGCAACGTCTCCCGTTGGGGTAGAAAACTTCCCCGTTCTCTGACGAGCTTCAGCATGGGCGAGCGGCGGCATAGATACCACATCATTCCTCCGGCGGTAACGAGTTCGGCCAATACCGTTCCCAATATAGCACCTTTCACACCCAGACCTGCACCGGGAGCGGTAAATGCTACTCCGAACCACTCCACCTGCCTCGTCGGAAAGATCAGGAAGAAGTTGAACATGACATCCAGCAAGCACATCATTATGTTCAGTATGGCGGGCACGCGCATATTCCCGCTGCAACGCAACATGCCTCCTGCAAGAAAGTTCAACTGCAAGGCAGGCAGGAAAAGTGCGAATATTCTGAAGTAGAGGGACGAATCGCCCCGTATCGCCTCATCGCCGCCCAACCAGACAGGAAGCATACCGCCGATACAAAGACCGCCAACAGCCAGCAGCGAACTGAAAACAAGCGTAGCAGCAACTGCTTGACGAAGTATCTTTTTGGCTTCCACGAAATCCCCGGCTCCGATACGGTGTGCCACCTGTACGGAAAATCCCGTCGCAGCAGCTGCACACACCCCCCAGAACAGCCAAGTGGTGGTCGATACCAATCCGATGGAGGCAGCGGCATTCGCCCCCAAGCTGCCCACCATCGAGGCGTCAATGTATTGCATGGCAATGGAGGATAGTTGCGCCATAATTGCAGGGACGCTAAGGTATGCAGTCAGGCGTAACTGCTGCCCCAGCGTCATTTGCTTCCCTTCGCGGATAAGCGATAGCAGGTAATCGGTCTTTCCTTTTCCTATTCCCATCAAGTTATTTGCAAGGGTGTCAATCGGTAAAACAGGTTTTCTCGTCCCAGAGTTTCAGCTTGCAATCGGCGGGAGCTTTGATATTCTCGTCGAGGATAATCTCTCCGTAGCTTTCGGCGGTGATACAACCTGTTCGCGGATTCTTCACTCCGCCTATCGCACCTTTGATGGTGGCCTGCACCGAGCTGTACTCGAAAGCCCGGTCGCAGTCGGGGCCGAACGTGCAATTCTCCAATATAAGATCGTGAGCATAGCAAAGCGGTTGTTCGCCGGTAATGTGACAGTTCACCAACCGGAGGTTGTGCGAGTGCCAGCCCAAGTATTCGCCGTTGAGTTCCGAATCGTAGATCGTCACGTTTTCCACCTCCCAGAAAGCATCTTTCGTAGTGATTTTGGCGTTATGAATCTCCACATTTTTCACGTACTGGAAAACGTATTTGCTGTCGCTCTCCAATCCGTCTATACGGATATTACTGCTGAACATGAAGGGATAAGTGCCGCCATGTAGTTTCAGATTTTTGATATTCAGATTCCGGCAACGCCAGAACACTTCATCGGCATCGTTTATCTCCACGTTCTCGATTTCGATGTCGTGCATCTCGCGGAACATCTTGGGCGCATCAATGCGTGTATTCGTCATTTTCAGATGGTCGGAGTACCATAGCGCCGAACGTCCGCCGACATCGAAGAAACAACGGTCGATAACGAAACCGTGCACATGCCAGAAAGGATAATTCCCCTCGAACCGGCAATCGACGGCTTCGATGTTGCTGCACTCCTTGATGGCCGACTCTCCGGCACGGATGATTACATTTTCCAAACGTAAGTCATGTGATTCGAACAAAGGTCTTTCACCTCCGAATTCTGCATTTGATATTACTTTCATATTTTTCATTTTTCAATTATTATAATCCATATTCAACTTGTAACAGTGCAAAAGTATGAAGCTACCATCACAACAACTTTGCTTCAAGGCTCAATTTGCTTTGTTATAAAGTTCATCTAACAGGGGATGGTTTATGTTATAGGCACTATTCTTTTACTATGGACTTAATGAATCGGGCAGGAACACCGCCTACGATTGTGTTAGCTTCCACATCCTTCGTAACGACCGCTCCAGCCCCGACAACTGCATTGTCGCCGATGGTTACGCCTTGCAAAATCGTCGCATTGGAACCTATCCATACGTCCTTGCCCAGCACGATGGGTGCGGGATAGGTCGTTTGGCGATCTTCTTGAGCCAAACCGTGATTGAGTGTGGCAAAGACCACGTTATGTCCTATCTGGCATCCGTCGCCAATTATCACTCCGCCATGATCCTGAAAATGACAGCAGGCATTGATGAACACTCCTTCACCGACGGTGATATTTTTACCGAAATCGGCATAGAACGGTGGAAATACCCGGAGCGATTCCGGTACCTCGTAACCGAATAGCTCGGAAAGTAATTCGCGTACTTCGTCCGGTGTGTGGTATGCTGTATTCAGCCGGAAAGTAATGCGCCGGGCTTCGTTGCTCATATCGTCCATAAAGCGGTGTATCTCCTCTGTATCGAGTGCCCTGCGAGTCTTGACATATTCTTTGAATGCATCTGTTGTCATGCTCTTTTCTTTGTGCTCCATATTGGCCGATCTTATTTAAGTTTGTCATACTCCTCGTCCGTAACCGGTTCGAGCCATTCGTTGGATGTCTTTTCTCCCGTAATCTCGAAAGCCAGATGGGCGAACCAGCTATCTGCAGCCGCTCCGTGCCAATGCTTCACGTTAGCCGGAATGTGGATGACCGTACCGGGTAGAATCTCTACCGCCGGCTTACCTTCTTCCTGATACCAACCTCGTCCGGCTACACCGATAAGCATCTGTCCGCCGCCTTTTGTCGCTTTGTGGATATGCCAGTTGTTGCGGCAGCGAGGTTCGAAAGTGACGTTTGCTATCGACACCTGCTCGCCCGAAATGGGTGCAAGGTAACTGTTACCGATGAAGTACTGTGCGTATGCCGTATTCGGTTTACCGATAGGGAAAATCATCTCCCGCTGGAAAGCTGCTTTGGCATCTTCACCTGCCGTATCTTCCGCCCATACACCTTTGGCGAGGTTGAACGCTGCCCAAGCCTTCGGCCAACCCGCGTAGAAACCGATATGGGTAATGATTTCAGCGATCTCGGTGCGGGTAATACCATTTTTCTTTGCCGACTGGAGATGGAACACGAGCGAATTGTCCGTGATACCTTGACTGATAAGGGAGGTAATCGTTACTAAACTGCGGTCACGCAGACCTAATTTATCGGTGCGGCTCCATACTTCGCCGAAGAGGACATCATCGTTGAGTTCCGCAAATTTGGGGGCGAACTCACCGAGTTGGGTACGCCCTGCTGTCTGTACTATTTTTTCCTGTGCCATAACATTGAGTGTTAAAATACTGAATACTGAAATTAGAAGAATCTTGTTCATGATTGTTTTATTTTATGAAGTTATAGAGCTTGTTGGCCGGATTAAGCGGTGTCTGGTCTGACAATACCAACGATTTGACCATATGCAACGTTCCCAGCTTATACTTCTGGAAGTGTTCCGAAGCGATATGCTTCTCGTATGCCTTACGGCTTGCGTACGTTTCGAGAATCGTTACCTTGCAAGGGTTCTCCTTTTCACTAATCGCATACATCGTCAGCACGCCTGGTTCAGTGCGCAGAGATATTTCGCCCACCTCAGTCGCATAGTTTATATACTCGTCGAGATATTGCAGATAAACCTCTATTTTCGACAGCCGCACGATACCATCAGCCGTCATCGGCTCTTTGGCACACATGCCCGGCTGCTTGTCCGTATCCTGGCACTTGTCGTCTTCCGTCAGAAAGGATGGAGGAGTTTCAGCAAATACACGGAAAATACCTGTTGTAGCACCGGCTGCGAGTAGTGCAAAACTCGATGCCGTCCTTAAGAAATTTCTGCAATCCATAATTTTCTATTTTTCATTGTTTATTTTCTGATTGCAAATTTACCGTGATCGGATAAGCCGGTTTGTATACGATTTACGGATATTCATACCCGAATCCTCGATTCTACATAGAGCTGTATGTAATTCGAATCAAATGAATTACTTTTGCTCGAAAGAATTAAAATAAACGCTTATGGAAGAAGTTATAAAACTCGATGAAATAGATAAATACAACAAACTGTTCGGACTCGAAACACGGCATCCGTTAGTGAGTGTAATTGATTTGTCGAAGGCGACGCAGTGGCCGGAACACTTCAAGGTCAACTATGGTGTATATGCCCTTTATCTGAAAGATACCTACTGCGGGAACATCCTATACGGACGTCAAAGTTACGACTATCAGGACGGTACGATTGTCAGCTTCGCTCCCGGTCAGGTCGCGGAGACCGAGATGCTGAAAAATGTGCAGCCGAAAGCTCACGGCATTCTGTTCCATCCCGACTTGATTCGGGGCACAGCACTCGGTCAGGAAATTAAGAACTACTCATTCTTCTCATATGAAACCCGCGAGGCGTTGCATCTTTCAGAGGAAGAACGTGAAACCGTAATGGACTGCCTGCATAAAATAGAGGCAGAATTGAAGCATAGTATCGACAAGCACAGCCGCCGGTTGATTTGTGCCAACATCGGACTGTTGCTCGACTACTGTATGCGCTTCTATGAACGGCAGTTCACCACACGAGAAGAGGTAAACAAAGATATTGTCGTCCGTTTCGAGCGACTGTTAGACGAGTATTTCGACAGCGATGCCCCGATGCGCGAAGGATTACCGACTGTCAAATATTTTGCCGACAAAGTATTTCTGTCTGCGAATTATTTTGGAGATATGATCAGGAAACAGACAGGGCAGACCGCTTCGGAATATATTCAGAACAAACTGATCGAGCGGGCTAAAGAAGCCTTGCTTGGTACGGACAAGACGACGAGCGAGATTGCTTATGGATTGGGATTCCAATATCCGCAGCATCTAAGCCGGATGTTCAAACGGGTGACAGGTTGTACGCCCAATGAATTTCGTTCTCAAAATTAGTCTTTATATAGCAAGTTATGAACGAACTGTTATTTCCCGGACTTTATATCGCTGACACTGCCGACTCGCGTGTGATTCTTCCGAGCTTGTTTCGGTCGGGATACTATTGTCTGATATTGACGGACTTGCTTATTGCAGCCTGCACAAAGTATGGCCGGCTGCATTGCGACTACTGCGATGGAACGCTCATCGGTTATCGTCCGGATACCCTCTGTATGGAAATTCCTGCACCTTGCCTATGGACGGTTGCATTTCATCCCGACCTGTTCAAGGGCAGAATACTTGAAAAAACGATCGAAGAATACACGTTCTTTTCATATACACTCAAAGAAGCTTTGCATATATCACTAAAAGAGAAACAGATACTTTCTTCCTGTGTCGATGATATTCGCAGGGAACTTCATCATGGTACGGACTCTTACAAATGTACTATTCTGACACGACATATCACCCGTTTGTTGGATTATACCACCCGTTTTTACGAGCGGCAGTTCATTGTCCGTGAATTGAACAATGAACTGCTGATACGACAATACGAAAAACTCGTCAAACAATATATTGGAGAAGGGCGACTGGCACAAGAGTCGCTTACATCTGCCTATTGTGCCGAACAGCTTCATTTATCGGAAGCCTACTTCAACGATTTGCTTGAACTGCAACTTGGACATACGCACAATTGCCATATCCAACTTCAGCGTATCGAAATAGCAAAAGAGAAACTACGTTCCTCAGAAGAATCCCTTTCTCAAATAGTGTATGAACTCGGATTTCCTTCGGTACAATATTTCGGCTTTCTTTTCAAGAAGATAACAGGAATATCTCCGAATGAATATAAACTATTGAATTGATTTATAAAGGTAATTCTATTGTTCTATATTATATACTATTAGTGCGTTGATTTTTCAGAAACAAACCATTATTTGAACACCTGAAAGTTGCTGCCAAGTGGGGGAGGAGATAGCCACCTTGCGGGAGAGCGGATTTTTATCTATTTTTGTATTTAAAACCTGCCTGTATACGGATTGACAGGCAAAAAACAATAAAGAAACATGGTACAAAAATTTTGTCAGAGTTGCGGTATGCCTCTTAATAATTCCAACAAAGGGACGAATGCCGATGGTAATCCTAATGAAGACTACTGCATCTATTGCTACAAGGAGGGGAAATTCACCCAAGACTTTAACATGAGCCAGATGATAGAGTTCTGCACGCAATTTACCGATCAGATAAACAAGGAAGCGGGCTGGAATTTGACACCCCAACAAGCAAAGGAGCAGATGCGGCAATTCTTTCCAACGCTCAAACGCTGGAAGCAGAAAGATGAACGAAGCTTGACTGAAAAGGCCGCGCATCTTCTTTCACAGTGCAAAGAAGTAACGTTGGCATCGGTCAATGCCGACGGCTTTCCTCGTCCCGTACCCTTGGATAAGATTTACTCGGCAGGATGCAATGAGGTATGGGTAGTCACCGCTAAAGGCTCTGAAAAAGTGGCGGATTTCAATCTCAATCCCAAAGCAGGGCTTTCCTATTCGTTTTATGGCGACAGCGTCGCATTGCGTGGAACTGTTGAAATCATTACCGACGACGAGACACGCAAACAGATGTGGCAGGAATACTTCATCAATTATTTCCCCGGAGGTCCGGCTGACCCGAACTATGTACTTATCCGTTTTATCGGCACAGAAGCGACAATCTGGATAAACGGCGAGTTTGCCCATGTAAACCTCCCCAAGTAAATTACACATAAATTAAATAAAACAGAACAAACGATGAGTAACGAAATCCTCTACATCCTGCTTCCCGACTTTGCAGAGCACGAAATGGTTTACCTTGCGGAGGCAATAGCCTCTGATGAATTTTCCCTGAAAGAAAATCCGAAATACATCAATAAATTTGTGGCTTCCACTTTGGATCCGATCAAGTCTATCGGCGGCTTTCGGATCATGCCCGATTATTCGTTTGACACGATGCCCGATGATTATGCGGCACTCGTGCTGATCGGCGGCTTTGGTTGGGTAACGCCCATTGCCGATAAAGTAGTGCCTATTGTGCGCCAAGCCGTTGAGAATGGAAAAATTGTCGGAGCTATCTGCAATGCCGCGTCGTTCATGGCGAAACATGGTTTCCTGAATGATGTCAAACACACAGGCAATGGCATTGATCAGCTGAAACTGTGGGGCGGAGAGAACTACACGAATCATACAGGATATGTCCATGTACAAGCGATTGGAGATAAAAACATCGTGACTGCCAACGGTTCGGCAACGCTCGAATTTGCCAAGGAGTTACTTTTGTTGCTTGAGAATGATACGCCGGAGCGCATAGAAATGTATTATCAGTTCAACAAGCAGGGATTTTGCGCCCTGGTATAATCTTACATAAGCAAGTGTTAGGGTGTGTATTCCGTGTTTTACTTGCATAAAAAACATAGAATGCACATCCTAACGCATTGAACAGGTTTGAACCGTTATCACTTATTCGGCCATTCCGATTCTTTTCAGCCTTTACTTGTTTTATATGTCTATTCAATAATTCCAATTCGACGCAGCCAGCCTTCCGTACCGTTTGCACTGCCCGGCATATCAATACCCGCATCGTCGGGACGCCCCGGCGTTGTAATGTCGTCCGCATCGAGGTCTTCGGGAAGTGTTTCGGGAATATGCTTCGAATCGGGCGTTACCTTGTAAATTTTTTGCATGGATTCGTTCAAATAGGTAGTAGCCCCGTAGGTAAAGAACGGAATAATAACCTTGTCTTTCAAGTCGTATGCTTCGAGGAACGTACAAACCACCATCGCGGGTTGATGCCACCAGCAAGGCGAACCGACGAAAATCGTATCGTATTTCGCAATCGTTTCTTCATCAAGCAGGTTCGCTACTCCGGGACGCAGGTCGTTGTAGGCTTCACGCTGGATGCGGTCGCTGTCATCATAAGGATTTGCGGCATACGGTTCGGCAGCCTCAATCCGATAAGTGTTCGGACATGAAGCCGACGGGACGACTTTTACCGGTTCGGGCTGGTGTCTGCTGTTCCATCCCGACTTGTTGCGGGGCACACCGCTCGGCCGCCATATGCAGGATTATACTTTTTTCTCCTATGCCGCCAATGAAGCATTGCATCTCTCCAAGCAGGAGCAGCAGACCGTCATCGACTGCCTGACAAAAATCGATGAGGAGACATATGACAAGGCAGATCGCCACAGCAACCTGATTATTGCTTCTGCCATCGAGTTGTTGCTCAACTATTGCATCCGTTTCTATGACCGGCAGTTTATTACCCGCAAAAAGGAGAACAAGGATACGCTCGGTTCTTTCGAAACCTTGCTGAACGACTATTTCACTTCGGATAAACCCTCTAAATTCGGTACACCGACCGTTGCTTATTGTGCTGACCAGTTGCATCTATCTGCGAATTATTTCGGAGATTTGATAAAAAAAGAGACCGGTTTATCTGCACAAGAATATATATTGGCAAAAACAATGGATACAGCAAAAGAGCTGCTTGCCGATCCTACAAAATCTGTCAGTGATGTGGCTTATGCTTTAGGGTATCAATATCCTCAGTATTTCAGCAAGGCTTTCAAACGTGTCGTGGGATGTTCGCCGAATGAATACAGAAATTTAAATTAACTTATAAATAACTATGTAATAATTGATTAAGAAAAAATACTTATGATTCTTCCTTTAGTATTCATCTTGTTACCGACATAATAATCATTTTTCTTCACTAATAGGTAAATGTGTACCGCAATACTTCTTTCTATATTGCAAAGGAGTCATATTATGATATTGCTGAAACAACTTGTTCAAGTAGCACGGGTCGGTATAGCCCATTCTGTTTGAAATCTCTTTAATGCTCATTTGAGTGCCGACAAGCATATCTTCCACCGTTTTCAACCTGCTTTTTTGGATGTACTGTTTGAAATCCTCTCCAAAATTCCGTTTAAAGAAACGGCCTGCATAAGTGGGGGAAAGGTGAAACTTTTCAGCTACAATATTCAATTTCAGGAGTTCGGGCTGGTGGATATGCTGCCTGATATATTTTAGCATATACTGTGCTTTGCAACTGTCCGCATTGTCATGCTCCGGGGCCGATGTGGAAAGATTTCTTACAGCAAGCACAATGACACTGTTCACGTAGCAGTTCAGCAGATAGTCCGACATCATTTTCTTTTCAGATACCTCCCTGACAATAAGTCCAATCAAACTGTGAAGCATTTCCGCATCACTCTGTTGAAACCGGATACAGTATCCGGCTTGTATGTCGAGAGCCCCTTCAGCATATCTGTTTATATAATCGGTTACATAATTCTCCGTGAACCGGATAAACAAATAACGGCTATGTGAACAGATCCGAAACAGATGAACTCTGTTGGGCGGTATCAGGCATAAGTCGGCGGCACAATAGTTATGATGTTCTTTCCCGCCATTTACGGAATTGACAACAAAATTTCCGGTACCTTCCAGAATATAAGCCATTTCGAAAAAGGAATGCTGGTGCTCTCCAATCGGAAATGTATCGTGCTCCCTTAAAAGTATTTCAACCGGCTGATATAGATTTTCTTTCCACATAGCTTATTTTTCCATGTTTATGGTGCAAAAATACAATAATCTTCATACCCATGACATCTAACTTTGCACAAAAAACAGAGGGACAACCTATGCCGCCTCCAAGCATGATTTGTCGCAGACGGAGGTTGGACTTCTTATTAAAGACATAACAATAGCAATATGGAAAAGATTTGTTGGAAAGGACATGCCGCCATGTTCGGGGCAAATGCCATGTGGGGGCTGATGTCTCCCATATCCAAATTTATCATGTTGGGAGGAGCTGTTACGCCTCTTGTCGTAACCGATTTGCGTATCGGGGGCGCGATGGTGCTCTTCTGGATAACTTCTTTTTTTCAAAAACCGGAACATGTCAACCATAAGGATTTGGCAAGCCTGTTCGTAGCCTCCCTTTTAGGTATTGTATTCAATCAAGGTTGTTTCATATTCGGTGTCAGTCTAAGCTCACCCGGTGATGCCTCCATTATTACTACCAGTATGCCTTTATGGGCTATGGTACTGGCTGCATTGATACTGAAAGAGCCCATTACCGGTAAGAAAGTGTTGGGCATTGCGGCCGGAGCGAGCGGTGCGTTGTTACTGATACTTGGAAACGGGCAAAACGGGCAAGGAACATCGGCAACAACCGCAGGCGGCACAATGATATGGGGCGATTTGCTGGTGTTGCTGGCACAGTTCTGCTATGCCCTCTACATTGTATTATATAAGGATTTCGTGAACAAATATTCGCTGGTGACCATTATGAAATGGATGTTCACCTACTCGTTCATATGCATCCTGCCATTTTCTGCCAACAGCCTGATGCGTACGGACTGGAGCAGCCTGCATCTTCCTGAATTGGGTGGCTTGTCCTTTATTGTGGTGGGAGCCACCTTCATCAGCTATATGCTGATTGTAGTAGGGCAGAAGAATCTCCGTCCCACCGTGGCGGGCATGTACAACTATATCCAGCCGCTTGTAGCCTGCATCGTTGCCGTCTGCTGGGGCATGGACTCTTTCAATTTCATCAAGGGCATAGCCGTGGTCTTCATCTTTGGCGGTGTCTATCTGGTCACTTCGAGCCGGAGCAGGAAGGAGTTGGAATCCTATAAGGCAAATAGAAACCGCCTCTTGTGGAAATAGTCCCTTCGTCTCTTTCGTCCTTTTGATGAAGAGAAACTTGTTGTTCCACCTTATATTTTGTATATTTGATGCCAGTACAATTTGTTTTCGACAATGTCGTGTATATATACGACAACGTCAAAGATATTTTCGACAATGTCGAAAACATACACGACATTGTCAGAAACAAATTACACTGGCATCTGATATCGGATACATGGTCAGGAAACACTGATGACATTGGATGGCGACAAGCGATAGATGGGATTTTAGTATCAATCAAATTGGAAAGAAGAAATGAAACGGGTGCAATTCGGTATTTACCAGGTGCCGGCAAAAAATGAACAAGGAGCAAACGGAAAACGTGCGTATGCCCGGCTGATCAGTAAAGAGACGAAGAAGATGGATGAGATCTGCTCGTTTATCAATGAGTGCTGTTCGGTCAACTCGGCCGACATCAAAGGGGTTTTGGATGCTTTGTCAAAATATGTAGGGAGGGAACTGTCGTACGGTTCCTGCGTAGAATTGGACGGACTGGGGTTTTTCTCGCCCGCTTTGAAAACCTTTAAAGACGGCATGAATGAGAAAGGAGAGGAGATATATAAAGTGAGAGTGGACGGCGTGAATTTCCGTTGCGCGAAGAAACTGAAAAAACAGGTACGGGAAAGCCAGCCTCAGAAAGTGAAGCGGACGAACGTGTCGAAGCTTGATTATGATGGACGCAAAGCCAAGCTGATGGCTTATCTGGAAATGCACCGGTTTATAAACCTGACCGATTACCAAAGGTTCGTGGGATGCACGTATTATGTGGCGAAAAACGATTTCAAGAAGTTTGAGGAAGCGGAACTTGTGCAGCGGCAGGGATATAAGACGCATCGCGTATATATCCTCGCCACAGCACAAGAGGAGTGATCTTTAGATATCGCAGTTTTCCTTATGCAAATCCTTGCTCAACCGCATGGCGCAGAAGTTAGGGCCGCACATCGTACAATATTCGCCATCCATCACGGCACTATCCTTATAATATTGTAAGGCGCGTTCCGGATCGAGAGACAGGTTGAACTGGTCTTTCCAGCGGAACTCAAAGCGGGCTTTGCTCAAGGCATTGTCACGGACTTGTGCTCCGGGATGTCCTTTTGCCAAGTCGGCGGCGTGGGCAGCGATCTTATAGGCGACGACACCAGTGCGGACATCTTCTTTATCCGGCAGGCCGAGATGTTCTTTCGGGGTGACGTAACAGATCATCGCCGTGCCGTGCCAGGCAATCTGGGCAGCTCCGATAGCCGATGTGATATGGTCGTAGCCCGGAGCGATATCTGTTGTCAGCGGGCCTAATGTGTAGAACGGGGCATTATGGCAAGCATACTGCTGTTCTTTCATGTTCTCCTGTATCTTATTCATCGGGACATGGCCCGGACCTTCGATGATGACCTGCACGAACTGATCCCAGGCAATCTGGGTCAGCTCGCCCATCGTATGCAGTTCGGCAAACTGGGCGGCATCGTTCGCATCATAGATGGAACCCGGACGGAGCCCGTCGCCGATCGAAACGGCGATGTCGTACATTTTCAATATCTCGCATATCTCGGAGAAATGCGTATACAGGAAATTCTCTTCATTGTGGATCTGCATCCACTTGGCCATGATTGAACCACCGCGTGAGACGATACCGGTCAAACGCGTTTGTGTCAGTTCGATATGCTTTTTAAGCAAGCCGGCGTGGATAGTGAAATAGTCGACTCCCTGTTCAGCCTGCTCGATCAGTGTGTCACGATAGATTTCCCAACTCAGGTCTTCTATCTTTCCGTTTACTTTTTCCAAAGCCTGGTAGATGGGAACTGTCCCCATCGGAACCGGACAGTTACGGATGATCCATTCGCGGGTTTCATGGATATTGTCTCCCGTCGAAAGGTCCATTAAGGTGTCGCCTCCCCATTTGCAGCTCCATACGGCCTTTTCGATCTCTTCGTCTATACCGGACGAGAGGGCGGAGTTGCCGATATTGGTGTTGATCTTCACCAGGAATTTCCGGCCGATAATCATCGGTTCGGCTTCGGGATGGTTGATGTTTGCCGGGATGATGGCACGCCCGGCAGCAATTTCTTTACGGACAAATTCGGGAGTGATATATGATTTCAACCCTAACGCCTCGATCTGCTGGTTTTCGCGGATGGCAACATATTCCATTTCCGGAGTGATGATACGCCGTTTCGCATAATACAGCTGGGTGATGTTTTTCCCCGCTTTAGCACGATAGGGCAGGTGATGTTTCGGGAAGCGGATATGATCCAGCGAAGAATCGGCAAGGCGTTGCCGGCCATAATCGGAAGTCAGTTCTTCCAGGCGGATCAGGTCTTTGCGTCCTGCATACCAAGATTCGCGAATACGGGGAATGCCGTTTTGCGTATTGACCGGGATTTTCGGATCCGAATAGGGTCCGCTGGTATCATACACGATGACGGGATTGTTCTTTTTGTGGATCAACTCTCCGTCTTCATCGCGTGTGACGGTATCCAGTATTTTGATCTTTCGCATACCCACGTTTATCTTATGTATCTTGCCGGGTATGTAGATCTTTTCCGATGAAGGATACGTGATGCGTATTCTGTTCTTATTTGCCATAATTATATTGTTTATTTTTATATTTCAGAATCGTCCCTGCAAGGGTCCGGTTTATGCTTGTTAATCTCCCGGATGAAACGGCGTGTCTCTTTGACCGGATCTTCGGCGTTGATGATCGCTCCGGAAACAGCGATGCCTTCTATCCCTGTTTCCATCAACGGAGCAATGTCTTCAAACTCGATCCCTCCGATGGCAAAGATAGGAATTTCAAGGCCAGCTTCTCTGCATTGTTCCATGATTTTTCGATATCCTTCCAAGCCCAGCACCGGACTCAGGTTCTTTTTGGTTTCGGTATAGCGATAAGGGCCCAGGCCGATGTAGGAAGCTCCTTCCCGGTCTGCTTTCAGGATATCTTCGAACGTGTTGGCTGTTGCCCCCACAAGGAAAAGATCCTCTTTCCCTTTTTCGATGATACGGCGCCAGGCTTCGGAGACCGGCATGTCGTTTTTGCCTAAATGGACGCAATGGATGCCGGCCTTGAAAGCCATTTCCAGATCGTCGTCCAGGCAACAAGCACAATCTGTGTCGCAGTCGAACATGGTAAAATGTGCAACTGCCTTGGCAACTTCCAAATTCAAATTCTCTTTCATGCGGAGTTGTACCCAGGTACAACCGCCTTTGGTCACCATCTTGACCTCATCCAGCTCTGTGTATTTGTCCGTACGGTGTGTGATGAACATCAACCGGTTAGTACCGGTAAAACAGGCATATCTTCCTCTGCCTGCACTTGTATATAAGAAATCATCTAATTCCATGCTTGTAGCTTTTTATATTGTGTGATAATAGAATCCTCTTTATCCACTGAAGGGTGGTTTCCCCAAAGTGCTCCCAAAACGGCGGCTCCCCCGAAGCGGAAAGGGCGCAGAAGCGGAAGGGTCGTCTGGTCTATGCCTCCTAAGGCTATGACTTTATCATTGATAGTCCCGGTATCGGATGCTTGCCTGAGTGTTTCCGGCTCAAAACCATTCCCATAGCCTTCTTTGGATATACTTTGAAAAATAGGACTTAGGAACAGATAGTCGAGCTCCCCGAACTGTTCGAGTTCTCCGATCGAATGGCATGAGCGGCTGATTGTGCCTGTAAAACCGTCCGGTGTCTGGTTGTTGCGTCTGTTCAGGTGTACTCCGCCCAGGCCATATTCTACCGCCAGTCCGAAACAGTCATGAAGTACGATTTTCGGATAGTAGATAGCCGGAATCCGATCCAGCAACTTGCGCAATTCATTTGCTTCGCTATCCGGTTTACGCAGATGAAGACGTTGCATTCCTTCATCAAACAGACGCGAAAGGACGGTATCTTCTCCTTGAAAAAAACGGGGAGAAGTAATGACGATCAGCTTTTTCATACTTCTATTTTTATGAGGGGAACCGGATCAAAGAAATGATCGAGAGGTCCGTGTCCATGTCCTGTCTTTACATCGGCCCCGGCACGAAGGGCTGCCGTTATGTAATCTTTTGCCGCACGTACGGCATCTGGCAGTTCTTTTCCTAAAGCCATATAGGCGGCGATGGCAGACGAGAGCGTGCAACCTGTGCCATGTGTATTTTGAGTCTGGATGGTCGGTACAGCCAGTCGGAGAGGAGCTTCGTCGTGTGTGAACAGGATATCGGCCATTTCTTTACCTTCCAAGTGGCCGCCTTTCATCAATACGGACCGGCATCCCAAAGCCAACAGCTTTTGTGCGGCCATTTCCATTTCTTCCTCGTTGCGTATCGGCATACCGGAAAGAAAAGCGGCTTCGTCAATATTCGGGGTAATCAGTGTGACGCGGTGAAAAAGTTCTTTCACAATGACTTCGATGGTTTCATCTTCTATCAGCTTGCTGCCACTTGTCGAGATCATAACCGGATCGAGAATGATTTTCGACGGACAGAAACGGTCGATCGAGCAAGCTACGATCCGGGCTGCCTCCCGGTTATGCAGCATCCCGATCTTGACGGCATCGACTGTCAAGTCCTCGAATACGGCATGAATTTGTCCTTCGACGATCTCCGGTGAAATAGCTTGTATTCCTCTTACTCCCTGTGTGTTCTGGGCCGTGATCGATGTAATGGCTGAGGCTCCGAAGACTCCTAAAGCCGAAAATGTTTTCAGATCCGCTTGTATTCCGGCACCACCACCACTGTCTGAACCGGCAATAGTCAGTGCCACTGGATAGCGAAACGTCGTATTTATTTTCATTTTTACATACAAAAGGAGGGAAAAAGCCTTGTCTGTTCTTTCCTACGGCGGCATTACCCGCATCAGGTTCATGAGGGTATGATCTCAGCCCGTTAACAGTATGGCACCCCTTTCAGGAGACAAAGGTAGGAAGATTTTTTGTAATTGGAATATAATGTGCGTGTTTTGGAACACTCTATAAAAAGAATCTGTTATACTTTTGCAGCGTTTTATTTAGGGATAAAGTAAAAATAAAAGGATAAGAAGTTGTGATGGGGAAGAAGATTGTTTTTTTGCTGGCATCCTTGTTTACGGTATGGATAGCAAACGGACAGAATACGATTATAAAGGGAATAGTAACCGATTCGATTACAGGGGAGGGGCTGCCCTACGTTTCCCTTATATTTAAAGGGACGACAATAGGTACAGCGACTGACGGGGATGGAAACTTTTCATTTTCCGCATCGACCGGTGTCAAGAATCTGGAAGTGTCTTATTTAGGATATGATACGAAAGAAGTGAAGGTCATTCCGGGTAAAACGAATAATCTGAAAATAAAATTGGCTCCGAACGGGATCACGTTGAATGAAGTCGTCGTAAAGCCCAAGAAGGAGAAATATAGTAAGAAAGAGAACCCGGCCGTTAAGTTCGTGAAGCAGGTCATTGCCTCGCGTGAAAGCAATGATCCGCGTAACCACGATTATTTCCAATACGATCAATATGAGAAGATGGTCTTTGCGATGAATGATTATCATCCCAAACCTAAAAAGAACGGAAAGCCGGGCAAATTCGATTTCTTGATCGATTTTGTCGATACGCTTGATGTCGGTACGACTATTCTTCCGGTGTCGGAAAAGGAGAAGGTGGAATCTGTCTATTACCGTAAAGATCCGAAGTCGGAGAAGCGTCTTGTGAAAGGGAACAAATCATCCGGTGTAGATGAGATATTCTCGCGCGATGGTATCCAGCAGTTTTTGAATGAGGTTTTCCGGGAAGTCGATATCTTCAAGAATGATATTCCTTTGTTTTTACAGCGGTTTGTCAGTCCGCTGTCTACTATCGGACCGAATTATTACAAATATTACTTGCTCGATACGTTGAATGTGAATGGACAGAAATGTGTTGATCTGGGGTTTGTCCCTTTCAATTCGGAAACATTCGGTTTCACCGGCCATCTGTTTGTTACACTCGATTCTACATTCTTTGTACAGAAGGCTATCCTGAATGTCCCTAAAGACATCAACCTGAACTTTGTTTCCGGAATGACGATCGAACAGACTTTCGAACGTACGCCCGACAGTACCCGGATCATTACGAAGGACGACATCAATGTTAATTTTAAATTGAGTGAGAAATCGAAAGGTATGTATGCACGGCGATTGAATATCTACAGCAACCATTCTTTTGATGAACCTGATGCCGAACGGGCGCTTGTGTTTAAGGAGAGCGCACCCGTCATCACGTTAAAGGATGCCTATCAGCAGTCGGAGGATTTCTGGACAAGTAACCGACCGGAAGAGGCGATAAAGAAGAATCCGAATTCGGTCGAAAAGCTGATGGCTAAATTCCGTTCTGTTCCGCTCTTTTATATAACGGAGAAAGTCGTATCGGTTCTTGTATCCGGTTATATCCCGACTAATAAGGACCCGCTGAAAAGCAAGTTTGAATTCGGGCCCATGAATACGGCTATCAGCGGTAATGCGATCGAAGGAGCCCGTTTCCGTGTGGGTGGGACAACAACGACGGCATTTAGCAAAAATTTGTTTTTTGACGGATATATGGCGTATGGGACAAAAGATGAAAAACTGAAATATGATGCTCTTGTCGAGTATTCGTTCAATGATCGTAAAGAATACCGTAAGGAGTTCCCGCTGAACTCGATCCGCCTGGAATATATGTACGATATCAACCAGTTAGGTCAGCAATATATGTACGCCAGCAAGGATAATATGTTCTTGGCCTGGAAACGTCAGAAAGATACGCGGGCCACTTATCTGCGGCAAGCCGAACTGACCTACTACCATGAACATTATAATGGTCTGGCCTATGGGGCTGTCGTCCGTAACCGTCGCGAATATGCAACTGAATATGCTGTGTTTGACCGGATCGGGCCGGATGGAACCATTAGCCCGGTTAAAAGCTATGATATGACAGAGTTGGAGTTGAAGTTCCGTTATGCTAAAGATGAAAAGTTCTACCAGACACGTAACCTTCGCTATCCGATTACTTTCGATGCGCTGATCTTCAACTTCAGTCATGTGATGGCAAAGAAAGATTTGTTGGGTTCGTCTTATGATTATCACCGTACGGATATTGGTATTCAGAAGCGTTTCTGGTTCTCGGCTTTCGGTTATATCGATCTTATCACGAAAGCGGGAAAAGTATGGAACAAGGTGCCATATCCTTTGTTGATCCTTCCGAATGCAAACCTTTCGTACACGATCCAGCCGGAATCTTATACGAATATGAACGCGATGGAGTTCATCAGTGACGAATATGCCTCCTGGGATTTGACATATTATATGAACGGAAACTTGTTGAATCGTCTGCCGCTTGTCAAGAAGTTGAAATGGAGGGAAGTCTTTTGTTTTCGTGGCTTATGGGGACATTTGACCGATAAGAACAATCCGATGAATGGAGGAGACGGCCTGTATCTTTTCCCTGACGGTTCGTACACATTGGGCAAAGCTCCTTATATGGAAGCCAGTGTCGGCATTGAAAACATCTTTAAGTTCCTTCGTCTTGATTACGTCTGGCGTTTGAACTATCGCGATCATCCGGGTATCCAGACGAAAGGTGTTCGGTTTATGATGCGAATGTCATTCTGATATCACTATTTTTTGAGGGTGTGTCAAATATCGGTATTCTGCGTCATCCGCGTCCGGTAATATCAATTTGACCCACCCTTAAATTATGTTTATTAGTAAGGTAGACTTATCTTCCTTCTTAAAAAGCCTCTGTCATATTCATATAGACCTGCATGCCCGGCTGTCCGGGTTCTTTCCCTATATCCAGTCTGAAGTTCTTTCCCGGCTGCATCTGAAAGCGGAGGCCGGCTCCAAAATTAAGTTTCCATTTATTCCAGTCAAAAGGAGTTTCCCCGATCGTTCCGGTCCCTACCCATGCTACAAAACCACATTTTGCCCAAAAGTTCCCGCTTTTGTATTTGGCCGGGGAGCCGAACATATGACGGTACTCAACGATTCCGTACGCCATCGACTTGTCCCGGTACTTACCCATATAATAACCACGAAGGTCGAAGGGAGAACCGAAAGTCGGAAGTTCCGTAAAAGGAACATCCCCTAAACCAATCTGGCTTTTGGCAATCCAGGCAAGTGTACTACGCGGACGGAATATGTTTTTAAACTGTCGGTATTCAAGCTCGATAATCTCATAATTATAAGCGCCTCCTAAATATTTACCGAATAGTTTGAAATTGGCTCCTAACAACATACCACGCGTAGGTGTCGCCACATCATCACGAGTGTCATATTGGATAAGTCCACCTATGCCGACATTGAAGTATTTTCTTTTGAATTGTTGAAAATAGGGGTCTTTTTCCATTACCGGATTAACATCCGAAACCTTTGTGTAGTTCAGGTCAAACAGGCCGCCTAAATAGAAATGCGGACGGATTTCCCATACGAATCGAGGATACAATTGAAAATAGCTTCGATGAAACCGGGTGGTGGAATCTCCCCTTTCGATCGTCTCCGCCTTTTCAAATCCTTTCCCGTAATAGTGCGAAGGCTCGTTCCGATAACCATAATTCATATAGATACGGAAACGGTTCTCATTGAAGAAAAATGTTCCAGCACCCGCTACGACAATGGTTCCGTTTATAGACAGGTTCAAACCGGCAGGAAGGAAGGAGCGTTGGGAAATCGTGTCCTGCTTATTCATCCGGAAACTGGCAAGGACAGCACCACCCACACCGAACGAAGCTTCCGGCGTATAGGAAGGCCCCCCTAATACGGACCACCATACATTTTTGTGGGCCCGGATGGAATCTTTACGCAATTGACGGTAGTAGCGTTTCAACTGCTTTTCGTTCAATTCCACTCCGTCTACGATGACAGTTTCCTTTCGGGACACGGTATCTGAAGGAGTCATTATTTCTTCAGAGGAGAGCGCAACGATATCGCGTTGCTCCTGCGCCTTTGCTGGCAAAGAAATCGTAAGCAAAGAGGCTCCCGCAAATACAATAATATATTTAAGCATTGACTAATCCTATTAATGAGGACAAATGTATAAAAAAAATCGGATTTATTTCAGAGGGGCAAGCGGAACCAAAAAGTCGCCCCTTCACCTTGTTGGGAATCTACACCGATTGTTCCTCCGAATTTGTCGACAATCATGGCACATATAGGTAGTCCAAGTCCTGTCCCTTGCGCGAAAGTGTTCAATTTGACGAAGCGGTCAAATATCTGCTCTTTCTTGTCTGACGGAATTCCGATTCCTGTATCTCTTACAAAAAAGTAGATGTCTTTTTCAGATTTTTTATAACCGAAGGTAATACTGCCTTGTTCGGTAAATTTCATGGCGTTGGTCATGAAATTGATCATGATTTGCATGATACGGTTACTATCCGTATTGATGATACATTCGGATTGTCTTTGCACGAATTCGATTTTAACAGAATCTGGTCTTGTGTTTTTCATTTTCATTTGCTGACAAAGATCTTCCATCAACTGATTGATATCCGTGTCGGAGTAGGTGAAGTCGAGGGTCCCGGATTCTATTTTGGCCATATCGATAATATCGTTTATCAGTTGCAGCAACAGTTCGTTGTTAGAAGTGATGATATGGACAAATTCCTTTTTCTCCTCCGGATCGTTTGCTTCGACTAATAGGTTAGAAAAGCCTATGATGGCATTCAAGGGTGTGCGGATTTCATGGCTCATGTTTGCCAGAAAGGCTGATTTCAAACGGTTGGCTTCATCAGCTTTCTTCACTTCGTATTGTAGACGCTCGATACGTTTTTTATCTGATATATCTTCGATCTTCATCAGACCGCCTTGTATTTCTCCAGTATTTGTATAAACCGGAATGGCGCTGATTTCGATGACAGTGTCTTTTTCGATCAGCTCATGGCGTACCGGCTTCCCTCTTTCTATCGCTTCACTTAAAGCACATTGCGAACAAGGTGCTCCACGGCCCATCACTGTTTGATAACAAACTTTTCCGGCACTATAATGCCTTCCTTTGGCGATCTCATGCAAGTTGGCTGTCGACTCCCATTGGACGACATAGTTTTTATCGACGAAAACAAGTCCGAAATTGATGCTGTTCAATACCAGGTTTTGGTTTTTGATTGCATTTTCCAGTTCCTCTTTAGCCTGGATCAGTTTTTTCTCATACTCTTTTATCTGTGTGATATCCCAGCGAACAACTAAGAGCCAGTGATTGTTTCCTAGTGTTATGACAGACTTGTTTACGATCGTATTGTGTATTGTCCCGTCAGGTGTAACATAATCGTCCTCCGCTTGGTATTCAACTTTATTTTTTACCAGTTGCTCATCTATTTGGCGATATTTCCGACCTCGTTCTTTACCGTATATTTCAAAATCGGAGTGTCCCAGAATTTCTTCTCGGGTTGTCCCAGACTTCCTTTCTGCTTCTTTGTTCCAAAGTTTATATCTGAAATCGTCATTGATGTCCTTGACGAATACGGGGAAAGGGAGATTATCCAATATATTCAGACAAAATTGCTGAGAGTCTATGATTTTAGCTTCCCTGGCTTTATATGAGGTTTGCTTTCTGTTACTTCTGACCAAAAGTAATAGAAGAATGATACAAATTATCGTTTCTATGATTAGCATTAGTTCCATAAGCTAACGTTATACTTTTTACCCTGATACACTAAAATAGCTGATTATTATTATCTATCGCAAAGGTAGTATTTAAAATTCAATTCCTATATGCGTGTCACTAATAAAAATAGAACATCAAAAAAAGGAATTTTCTTTGATAAATGATATTTTACTACTATTTTTACGAAAGATACAAATAGACGTTTATATGTAGTTAATCTGCCGCTAAATGATGGCACAGTATTATATTGTGAAACAAAAATGCACGAGATCTGTACAAAAAACGATTGTTTTGTAAACAAACCATGTGTATTTATTGTTGTTAATTCAGAGACATTATATTAATAACAGAACCTGGCAACCTTAAAAAGTCCTGACTGGCAGGCACACGAAGATGAAGATTCAGTTTGAAATTAAGGAAAAATTGCCTGAGATTATTGCAGAAATAATGCATTCAGACAAATGGCAAACAAAAATCCTTGAAAAGATGCATGGACTGGAGCGGGTAACGATCAAGGACCCGAACTACGAGTCAGAAGCCTGTATTGAAATCTGGCAACATGAAATCCACATCCGGACAGCATGGTCCAATTACACCTATCGTATTTTTACGCGCGGAAATGCCGTCTGGTGTGAATACATCGGAGCCTATCGCGGTTTACTCGAACAGAAACTTTTGCCATCCCTCACTCCTAAAATGAATATTTTGGATTCGGAAGTCGTGGAAAGTTCATTAACCGGGAATAAGAGGCAGACCTTGCGTACTTATAGTTCAGAAAATTTGAAATTGAAGAACTTCCGTCGTGATAACTTCAAAGAAGAATATAATGTCACATCTCCGCAGGATCATCCGACAGTTGTATATGACGAATATATAAAGGAAGGGATGCCGATGCCTTCTCCCTATGGTGACGGCCAATAGAGTAAATAATAAAATAGAAAGAAGGGACTGTGTCGAAATCTCCTTGTCCCCGCACTTGATGCGGGGTCGCAAAAGGACAGACCTTATCAATCAGATTTTTATAGGGCCGGTTTTAATGCGATCCCGCGAGGGGCGCGGGAACAGGATAGTTTCGACACACCCCTTCTCTTTTTGTGGTTATTTGTCACCCTTGACAATACCTGTGTCGGTATCCGTGTTATTGAGTTTTTTACTTCCACCTTTGTATTTGCGGCCGAAATCGAAATTCCAGGAGAAAGTCAGCAATAGCATCCTGGAGGCAGATGTCGAAAGCGCCTGCGTGTTGTAGGAAGCAAACCGGTTCCTATTTTCCTCTTCCCGCTTGTATTCGGAAGAGAAAGGAAGCATGATACCGGCACCTGCCGTAAATTTGCCATGATTGTACCGAAGCATGAACAGGTGCATATTTTCACCTCCATTCAAGGTCTCGCCGACAAAATTGTCCCGGCGGCTTCCGATCTGGAACATGGCCATAAACTTCTTATACATCGCCATTACTGCCGCGCTGTAATACAGGTTCGTATAGGTATGCCGGTATGTGTGGCCTTCACTAATGAAATGGTTGATGCCACCGGTCAGGTTAAACATCAGGATATTTTTGATCGGGCCGAAACGCACGTTCAGGTCTCCGCTGATCTTCTGCCAGCTTTTTTGGTTGGCGTATGTGCGGATAAACTTGTCATTTTCCAAAAGTGTTTCTTCCATGATCATGTCCGGGCTGTAGCGATAATAGAAGTTAGCTCCTCCGGTAAAAATTCCTTTTTTATATTCGTAGTTCAGATACGTGTTGTAGTTCATGTGCGGAGTCAGATTGGGATTTCCACGTCTGATCTGCAAGGTGTCTACGATTTGCTCGATAGCGCTGAGTTCGGACAGGGACGGAGAGGCGTTTCCGGCACTTCCTCCTACACGGAGGAACATTCGGTCCGTCATGTTGTATTGCAAAGAGATTTTAGGACGGAATGAGTAGTATTGATAACTGTCTTCGCCTTGTTGCCTGAACCAGGAGCGGGCAACTCCCACACCTCCCATATAGCTGAGCTTTTTCACTTTTCCGCTGAATTCGGCAAAGAGGTAGGTTTCCGATTGCCTCATGTCTGTATTGCCACCGACTGTTCCGGTGTAAGTATTATCTGCCCATGCTTGTGAATGCTTGATTCCGCTACTCAAACGTCCGGCTTCGAACATTTTCTCATAAATACCTTCGCCGATCAAGGAATATTTCTTTCCGGCAACATAGGAGAGGACATCTGAAAGGGTTTGTCCGTCTTCTGTCTCGGTATAGAACCGGTCCATGTCTGTATTGATATAAGTTCCTACGACATTGGCTGTTATTGTCTGTTTGTTTTTCAGCGTGCGCATGTAATAGAGGTCGAGTGAGGGCAGATGGGAAGTGTTTTCCCCTCCGCTTCTGACATCGGTCAGCCGTTCCGGGGTACTCTTCTCGAATAGCGTATTATGCGCTTTCTTTGATTCTTTTGTCAGCGAATAGCGGAGTGTGGCGTTAAAATAGTATTTATCGGGATCGACCAAGCTGTAGTTGAGAGAGGTATTATGAGTCGTTTCGCCTACATATGTCGGGATTCCGGTCAGCACGCGCTGTATCTGGTTGCCGTTGTCGAAGATATAACTTTCCACAGATTCTTTCGAAGCGTTGAAGTCACGGTAGCGTGTGGAATATTGCAGGCCGAATTCCGATTTTTTATGGTTCAGGCGGATGGCAACCTGGTCGTTTCCGAATGAAGTGACCGGAGAGTTCGAGAGATTCAGGTTGACACTTCCTCCCGTCGTTTCACGTTTGACGATATAATCCAGTACGGCAGCGACATTTCCGTATCTGACACCCGGATTATCGTGGTATTCGACCCGGATGATATCTTTCGGAGACAACGCTTGCACGTCGATGGCTTCGACTTTGATACCGTTGATACAGAACTGGATATTACCTTCGTCAGCCTTGACTTCGTTGGTTATCGGATTGACTTGAAGCCTCGGCAGCATCATGCTGCCAAGCAAGTTGATACCGTTTGTGGAACTTAGTTTTTGCTGTTCGGTCGGAAAGGCGATCCGGCGGTCAGAGTAAGAACGTACGGCAGATGCCTTCACGGTTACTTCATTGATAGCATACGAGGAAGATTGGAGCGCTATCGTTCCGAGATCTATATTTTGGCTAAGTCCTTGGACGGAAATGACGGCAGTCTCGTATCCTAATGACGATATGGCAACTTGGTAGTCGCCTTGTTTTACCTGATCCAGTTTGAAACGGCCTTTCTCATCGCTGTTCGTACCTGTGATAAAAGTAGAGTCGGCTGAAGTCCGCAGTACAATATTTGCAAACTCGAGCGGCAAATTCTCGTCTCCGCTCTTTACGATCCCTTTGATTTGATGCGTTTGTTGTCCCAATATGCTTACAGGTAAGAGCATAAAAAGGGCTGTCATAATGATTTGTTTCATTATAAGAATGATTTAGTGATGTTATAAATAGAGTTTTATTTTTTTTCCCAGATTATTTTTCCATTCAGCCTGACTGCTTTTAAATCTATAAAATGAATGTGCAAGGACAGTTGTTCCATGTCGTCCTCTTTTCCCATTTCTACAGCTTTTCCGATCTTGACCGTATCACCTTGTATAGAAATTTCCGGTAAATATTGCCGGGTGCCTGCATAATAGAGGTATGTGCGACGCTGTATCTCGATTTTATCTTCTTTAGGGAAATAAGAAGATTGCCTCGTATCTATATGAACGTTTTCCGGTTCGAGCTGAGGATTTTCGATATCGATAAAAGCCTGTTCCTTATAAATACCCGTATAAGCCTGATTCTTGCACGTTGATTCCTTCACTCCCCAGATAATAAACGGAAAGATATATAGTGCAACCATAAGATAGAGGAACAAGAGGTTACTTTTCTTCATGATTCTTTTTTTTATGTGGTTGATAAAAGGATGTATAGGCATTTGCTAATTCATCAAACCCGATATCTAATAATTGCATTTCTGCAAATACGGCAGGCAGTACTTCACTAATGAAGTGCTCATGTCGCATTTTTCGGATCCGCTCTCCGGCATCGGAAGAGACGAAGTTTCCTATTCCCCGCTTGTTATAAATGATACCGTTCGCTTGCAAGCGTTCGAAAGAGCGCATGGCGGTATTGGGGTTGACTTCCATTTCCACTGCAATTTCCCGTACGGACGGAATACGAGTATCTGCCGGATATTCCTTGCTTAAGATACGGTCGCAAATCCTCTCGGCGATTTGAATGAATATAGACTGATTGCTGTTGAAATTCATCGAGCTTCTTTTTCTTTAAGTTTAAGATAACCGATATACAATATAATGATAGTGGCAACAGTCATTGAGACTGGATGATATCGTACCAGCCATTCCAGTGTATAGGAAAAAGGTGTCATTTCAAAAAAGGAGGATGCCTGATGCAAATTGTGAGTCAGCCTCCCTCCGAAGCAGCCTAAGAACAGATAAAAAGATGCCATAATTCCTATATATCCGCCTATCGTGACCAAAAAAGCATATTTACGAAACGAGAGATAGGCCAGGAACATGAGGGCGATCAGAAACATGGCGACAAAAGGGGATAACTTCCCTGTCAGCAGGCTGTTTCCCGTAATCGGATAGTTTAGCCCGAACAACAATGGGAAGTGCATGCAGCCTGTAAATAACAAGTATAGCAGCAAAAGCAGCAGAAACCCTTCCAACAGAATCACGACATATTTTTCAGATGTCCGCGCCGGTAGTGTCAGGTATGTGTTTTTATATTCATGCACTTTTCTTCCAACATACTGGCAAAAATAGGTCGAACAGGAAAACAACATCAACCAAAACAAAGAATATTGTATTTGTAACTTGCCCCGTTCCGTGTCTTCCATATTCATGATGATAAACGCGACGCTGATGATAGCAGCAAAAGCTCCTAAAGCGTAATAAAGATAGATTTTATACTCTGTATAGTCTGCCTTTAACAGCAATTTGATTCTTTGAAAACTGAAATTATTCATACCGGTACCTTTTTGATGTAAACAAACTGCTTATTGCTTCCGGCTGTGAAATGGCCGCATTAAACAATAGCTCCAACGAGACAGGGGTCTCCTCATTCCTGCAATTTTTTCCTACACCTATCGTTCCTAATGGCGTAGATGTTCGGTAAAAGACTTTTTCATCCGGTTCTGTCTGACGAAAAAATAGTTTCTCACTGATTTCATCTAATGCGTTGTTTAAGATAATTTTCTTATCATTCAGTATTATAACCGCATCAATCAGGCTTTCCAGATCACGGATTTGGTGGGTGGAGATAATGACTGTCTGTTCCTCGCCTGCAAAAGAAACCAACAACTTCCGGAAGATTTCCTTTGAGGGAATGTCCAGCCCGTTGGTCGGTTCGTCCATCAAAAGTAACGGAGTATGGGTTGAAAAGGCCAGTGAGATGATCACTTTCTTTCTTTCCCCCTGAGATATCCGGTCCAACCGGGCGGAGCGGTCGATTTCGAATGATTCGAAGCAGGTCGTCAAGGTCTCGTTGCTGAAGGCGGGATAGAAGGGAGCATACATCCGGATATATTCGTTTATCTTTATCCCAGGCATCTTTTGCTCTTCCGGCATTAAAAATAACTTTTGCAAAAAGGATATATTCCGGCAAGATGGAACTTCACCGGAAACATTGCAAATACCTTTGTTTGGAAACAATTGTCCGCTTAAAATATTCAGTAAAGTAGTTTTTCCTTCACCGTTTTTACCTAAAAGTCCATAAATACGACCCGGAAGAATTTTTAGATTTATATTCTCCAGTATAGATTTATTGTGTTTATAAAATAAACTGACATCTTGTATTGTGATCATACACATCAAGTTTTTAAGTGTATTAGTATAATAGTACACTGCAAAGGTAAAGTAAACCATGAAATAAACAAGGAAAAAGATATTTATTTTTATGGATGTAAGTTTCGATTTAAACTACCAGATATTTTGGAAAAAGGAACAATAAAGCAATAAACTCTGGTTTATCGACAGATAAGTATATGTGAAATAATATTAATAATATGCTATAAAACATACTATTTTCGTTCTATTCGTGCAATAAAACATATAAAAAATCTTGCTTTTCGGTCTAAAAGTGTTATATCATTTGGCTAAATAGGGCTTTTGCCTGTATATTTGCAACCGTTAAGAACAAGAAAGCGATTCCTTAGCGAAGGTGAAGCTCTTGTTTACTTCCTGAAAATCAGGAGTCGGAGGCGAAGACTATTACACGATACTCCGATTAGGTTTAACATAAAAATGATGATATGAAAGTAAGAGCTTATGTTCTCTTTGTTGCGGTTGCACTGCTTGCAGTGTCTGCCGGAACTAAAAACGCAAAGCCGACAGTCGGTATTAACCCTGGCGACCTTGCTCCGAGAATAGAGTCTTTAGGAAACGAAAGCGATTTCAGTTTCCAAAATCATTCAGGACGTTACACATTGCTGAATTTCTGGGCAGCTTACGATGCTGAATCGCGGGCCCGTAACGTTCAATTATGGAATGAAGTCAACAAGTTGAGT